>LNFM01006454.1_pt1 | contig 19293 bp, 16 predicted proteins | sample 596031 | NCBI WGS metagenome assembly LNFM01 (sample SAMN04254537, study PRJNA301005) | activated carbon metagenome | isolation source: dual media filters at the Ann Arbor, Michigan drinking water treatment plant | place: USA: Ann Arbor | reverse complement strand
CGGGCGCAAGAAGCAGAAGCGGCAGAACGAGACTATGGATACGCGGCAGCGGCACGACGGACTCCTTCAGGGCAGGGGAATGGCCCTGAGTTTGGTGCCGCGGCTGCGGCGAGTCAATGCCCGCGCCGGTTCACCCAGACGCCGGTTTAATCAGGATGCCGGTTCAAGCAGATCCAGCTTCGGCCTGCGGCTGCGTAAGCTCCACCGCGGCGGCGTTGGCGCTCAGGAATACCCGGCCGGGCTCCATGGCATCGAGTAACGGGCTCGCCAGCAGATGGTCCATCACCGGCCCCTTCACGTCAGACAGGTGCAGGGTTACGCCAGAATGACGCAGCGATTCCGCCAGGCGTTCCAGCGATTCGATTGCAGTGCTGTCTACTGCGTTGACGCCGCTCATTACCAGCACGATGTCCCGGAGTTCCGGCTGCGCGGCGATCTCGGCCATGATCGCCGCTTCCACCCGTGCGGCATTGGTGAAGGTGAAACTTTCGTCCACCCGCAGGAACAGCAGGTGCGGCCAGGTCTCGACCTGGTGGCGGCGCACGTTGCGAAAGTGCTCGCTGCCGGCGATCCGGCCCATCACCGCGATGTGCGGACGCGACGTGCGCAGCACCAGGCTGCCAAGCGAGGCGATGATGCCGATGGCGAGGCCGGGCTCAATGCCGGCAACCAGCACCCCGACTGCAGTGATAGCCAGCACGATGCCGTCGATCCGGTCGTAGCGCCATACCGAGCGCGCACCGCGAACGTCCACCAGTTTCGATACCGCGACGATGATGATCGCGGCCAGCGCTGCCTTGGGTACATCGGCGAGCAGGGGAGAGAGAAATGCGGCAACCAGTGCCACCAGCAGCGCGGTCACGATCGAGGCGACCTGGGTACGCGCTCCCGCCGCATAATTGACCATGGTGCGCGAGAAGCCGCCCGCAACCGGCATGCCGCCGACCGCCGCAGCAGCAATGTTGGCGCCGCCGAGGGCGAGCAGTTCCTGGTTCGGGTCCAGGCGCTGGCGCCGCCGGTTGGCGAGGGTCTTGGCGATCGACAGGCTCTCGACATAGCCCACCAGACCGATCAGCAGTGCCGCCGGCAACAGTGATACTGCCGTCGACCAGGGCAGGTTGGAAAATCCGGGTATCGGCAAACCGCGCGGGATCGGGCCAACCACTGCCACCGCGGCAGATTCATCCAGTTCCCAGGTGCGCACTGCCAGCGTCGACAATAGCAGCACTGCGAGTGGTGCCACGCGAGACAGGAACACCACCCGTGCACCGTGCATGCCCATGGCGACCAGGCGGCGTTCCATCGGCCCGGCGGCCAGGATCAGCAGCGCGATGCCGCCCAGGCCGATCAGTGCGGTGGCCGGTGGCGTGGCGGCGATCGCAGAGAAGATCGCGCCGGGATGTTCTCTCAGGGCCTCGGCTTGCGGCAGCACGACTCCGGTCAGGCCGGGCAGTTGCGAGGCGATGATGATCAGTGCCGCCGCAGTGGTGAAGCCAGACAGCACCGGATGGCTCAGCAGGTTTGCAACCACGCCGAGGCGCAGTGCGCCCATTGCCAGCAGGATCGCGCCCGAAAGCAGTGCCAGCATCAACGCGGCGGCGGCCAGGTCGGTTCCCGGCGGCAGGTCGCCGAGTGCGGCCGCCACCATGATCGCTGCCACAGAAACCGGCCCGACGGATAGCGAGCGACTGGTGCCGAACGTCGCGTAAACCAGCGGCGGCAGGATGCTGGCGTAGAGTCCGACCTGCGGAGGTAGTCCGGCCAGCAACGCAAACGCCATGCCCTGCGGTACCAGCAGAATGGCGGTGATGGTGCCGGCAATGACGTCGGCGCCGAAGTCATCGCGGCTATAGCCGCGCAGCCCGTCGGCGATTGGCAGCCAGCGTGCCAGGCGGATGCCCGCACTCGCGTCGCGCTTTGTTTCCGATGCCATGGCCCCGGCCCTAGTCCAGCACGGCGCGCAACCCCGCGGGATCGACTATCCGAACCTGTTCGCGGCCAAGCGCGACCAGGCCGCGATCCTCGAAATTGCGCAGCACTCGTCCGACGATCTCGCGCACCGTGCCGAGGTCGTCGGCGAGCTTCTGCTGCGTAACACGGACGACTTCCCCGCGCTCCAGCAGCAGGGCGGCGAGCCTGCGGTCCAGGCGCTGGAAGGTCACCGCCTCGACCAGTTCCATCATGCCGGCGAGGCGCTCGCTGAACAGTGCAAAGACGTATTGCCGGAATGCCGGGTTCTGGGCCATCAGTTCATTGAACAGTGCCGGAGGCAGCACGATCATAGTCACATCCGACTCCGCGGTGCCGGTGGCACTGTATCCCACCCTGCCGAGCAGGCAGCCGGTGCTCATGATGCAGCTCTCGCCAGGTTTTACCCGGTAGAGTTGCACTTCCCGACCCTGCGGATTGGTGCGGGTCACCCGCACGCTGCCGCTCAGCAGCATCGGAAAGCCGCTGCAGGGGCTTCCGGAAGAGAACACCTGCGCGCCAGATTTGACGGTGCGGGACACAGACGCGCCAAGGACGCGGTCGAGTTCCGTGCCGGGCATACCTGCAAAAACCGGGAACAGTGCAACCAGTTCGGATTTGAGCGCAGTCGCATTCATTAATCAGATCGAGCGCGCGGCGCGGCCCGCGACAGGCGGTGACGCACGGCCGCTCACTGGAACCGGTACAGGTAGCCCACGCGCAGCATCATGCCGTCGTACTCGCCGCCGCCCTGGTCGGCGCTGGAGTTGAAGTGGCTGATGCCGAAATCGATCGCCTGGTTGCCCGTGACCGGAATGTTCGCGCCGAGTTCGAACAGCAGGGTTTCGGCTTCCATCCGGTAGGCGGTGGCGGGCGCGCCGCCGAAGGCGCTGGAAAATGCCGGATCCGCGACGATCACGTCGGAGTAGGGGATCAGCAGCGCCTGTCCGGCGGGATTGTTCGCGGTGAACACGTGATCGCCCTGCAACCAGGTGGCACTGCCGTAAACGTTGAGTTTTGGCAGCGCGCGATAATCCAGAGTCAGCCAGGCGCGGGTGGTCGAGAGGTCGTACAGCGTGCCTTCGTCGGCGGCACGTTCGTCCAGACCGAGGCCGGCGCCGACGCGGATCCGGTCGGTCATGTGCTTGCCGACCGAGCCGAACACCGATGCGATGTAACCGTCGCGCAGTTCGCTGTCGCGAAAGCGCAGCGCTTCCAGCGTGCCGCCCAGTTCAAACCACGGGCTGGTGTAGCCGGGCGAGGGCTGGAAGCGCCAGGCGATCCGGCCCAGGGCGGCAATGCTGCCGATGTCGTCGAATTCAAAGTGCTCGCGCAGGCGCAGTCCGCCGCGCAGCACGATGCCGCTGCGCGGCGACAGGCGAAAGCTGCGGGTGGCATGGCCCTCGATGGACAGGATCTGGTCGCTCTGTTCTTCGCCGGCGTAGGCTGCCCGATTGACGTTGCTGTCGTGCGCGAGCTCCGCATCGACGCCGTAGCGGGTGTCCGCCGCGATCGAGACCGCGGACGGAATGACCATCAGAAACAAGATCGCAATGGCGGAGTGCGCTGCAGTCGTTGGTCGCATTGTTTTCCCCTGTCCGAATTGACCGTGCTAAAGTTCAGGCCATAGGGTATGCCAATCAGGTGCCGGGATGCAAAAGACCAATGCTGAAAAGTTTCTGGCGAAGCGTCGCGCGTTTCTGGTGCGCGCGTTGGCCAGCGGGTTGATGGCTTCGGGGGGCGTCCTGTCCTTCGTCCGTGGCGCCGGCGCCCAGATACTCGGACGCGTACCCGGACCGCTGGCCCAGGGCCAGTCGATCTACGACGTCACCGGCCCGGTTATGGTCAACGGCAAGCTCATCACCCGCGATGCGCGTATCGGCCCCAATGACACCATCGAAACCGGCAAAGGCGCGCGGGCGATTTTCGTGGTCGGCACCGATGCCTTTCTGCTCAGAGACAACAGCCGCCTGGAAATGAAGGGCAACGACACTCTGGTGAACCAGTTGCGCCTGCTGACCGGTGCGCTGCTCTCGGTGTTCGGCAAGGGCCCGCGCTTTGTCACGGGACCGACTTCCACCATCGGCGTGCGCGGCACCGGCCTGTATGTCGAGGCCGAGCCCGAGCGCACCTATGTCTGCACCTGTTACGGCGATACCGACATTTCCGCAATCGACGATCCGGCCATCACCGAGCGTATTGTTTCCTTTCACCATGATGCACCGCGCTATGTACTGGCCACACCTGACAAGGGTCGGCGCATCATTCCGGCCCCGTTCAAGAACCACGACGACCTGGAACTGATGCTGATCGAAAGCCTGGTCGGCCGTGCCCCGCCATTTGCGCTGTTCGACGAGGAATACGGCGGTGCGCGGCGCTACTGAGCGCGAATTTATCCCCGATATTCCGGGCCTTGGCACTTGTTACAGTTTCTTTTTTGACTTCTGCCGGATTCGTTCCTAAATTTGAAGTGGTGACCAGGGCTGCGTTTCAATCGCTTGGTGCAGGCGACATTAAGGCGATTCTGACCGCCTTGTTCTGTACGGACCCGGGAATCAATGCGGGGTTCCGTCTATGGAAACCCTTCCACCTTGCGAGTCCTGTCCGGGGCTCGAAGCCCCCTACCAGGGGGCAACAAACTGGATGGCAGTCCTGGCGCCCCACTCCTGTCCGGCGGCACAGGCGGCAGCCGTGCCGGATGTGAGCGACAATTTCACGACCCGAATCTGTTACAAAGATCTGATACCTCGTCCGGCGGCACCGGCTTGCTGAACAGGTAGCCTTGGGCTTCGTCGCAACGCAGCTCACGCAGCCGGGCGGCCTGCTCTTCGGTTTCCACGCCTTCGGCGATCACGCGCAGGCTCAGGGAGTGTGCCAGCGAGATGATCGATTTCACGATCACCAGATTCTGATCGCTCTGGACCATGTCGACCACGAAGCTGCGATCGATCTTCAGCGCATGGATTGGCAGCCTGGAAATGTAGGCCAGCGACGAGTAGCCCGTGCCGAAATCATCCACCGCGATCTGCACGCCAAGTCCGGCAATGGTCTGAAGCTTCGGCACGATGGATTCGACGTTTTCCATCAGGACGCTTTCGGTAACCTCGATGTCGAACGCCGAGCCGGCTTCCTCCATTTCCGCTGCCGCGTTGATCGCGTCTGCCACGAACTGCTTCTTGCGCTGTGCGGGGACACATGGCGGGAACCTTGTTGTGTTGCAATGCAGAAACCAAGTGCTGCCTGAACTCGGGCAGATGCAGGGCCATGGAATTTTTCCGGCAGTCGGATGTCAATCCCGCACGTGGTCGTTGAAAGTCGCCGGTTCGATCCCACTTGCCGGCACGGTACAATGGCCGTTCTGAAAATGACACTGGGGAAGTTCCAATGAAGAGATTGATAGCCGCGATTGCATTGGCCGTTCCGCTTTGGGTCCATGCCGGAATTGACGAAGGACTCGAAGCCGCCTCTACCGGCAATTACGCCAAGGCGGTTGCCGAGATCAAGCCGCTCGCCGACAAGGGCGACGTGCTGGCCCAGTACTACATGGGCTATTTCAACCACTACGGTTACCTGACTGGCAAGCCCGACCATGAGGAGGCATCGAAGTGGTTCCACAAGGCTGCGGAGCAGGGCGAACCGCGCGCGCAGAACTATCTCGGGATGATTTACGAAAAGGGCGATGGCGTGAAACAGGATCCGGTTGCAGCGCATATGTGGCGCAGCATTTCGGCCGCGAATCCCAAGGCGGCTTACCGCGACTCGCTCTACACCCTGAAGTCGCTGCAGGAACTGGAGCGCAAGATGCAGCCCGAGCAGATCGCCAAAGCCAAGGAAATGGCGGCGGCCTGGAAGCCAAAGAACTGAGAAACCGCAGAATTGAGAAACTCAAGCACTGAGAAGCCGATGAACTGAAGCGCGGAATCAGCAGCTGAATGAAAAGGGCCGGATTGCATCCGGCCCTTTCTATTTGTCCCGCGTGGTTATGCGCGGCTTTAGATCGCATGACGACACCGGTGCGTGAGGCTTGCAGGATCATGCAGTGAAGAAGTCGCCGGTGACTGCGATTGCGTCGCCGATCAGCGACGCATTGCCCGGGCACATTCGAAACCCCGGACTGTCGCTAGAACGGGATATCGCCGCCCGGTCGCGCGTTCAGGCGTAGCCAGGCTCAATTCGACCCGATTGGGCTTGAAATCCCGCCCGACTCCAGGCGCGAGAGGGAAATGGATCGGTGGCATGCCTCTTGCGCCAGTGTCCAGGGATAAGGACGCCTCGTTGGGGTTCCTTCCGGGCGTCTGGGTTTCCCGCGTCCGCCTGCAGGGCATTGCCGAGTAGGATCGGAGAAATGATCAGCGATATGAAATTCGTAGTCGAGCACGCGCCCAATCCGAATGCTCCGGGCCGTGCATTCGGTAATTTCGCGTTACCGCTAAGTGTGGTGTGCGCATTTGCATTGCTGGCGGATAACTTCGCCAACCTGCCGGCGTTTCTTGCGGAACTACTGGTTGGGGTGCCGTACTACGTGCTCGGATTGGGGCTGATTCTGAGCGTCGCATTCAAACGCGGACGCGTCCTTTTCACTACTCTTGCCCTGATCATCGCCTATGCCGGCTTCAGATTCCTGATCGAGAGTGGATCGGACGGCCTGGCAGCGAGAACCATCTATCTGGCGCTGTGCATCTTCGTGCCGGTCAACCTGGCATTTCTGTCTTTTCTGCAGGAGCGCGGGTCGCTGAATCCCTACGGGGGCCGTCGGCTGGTTCTGCTGCTGATCGAGATCGGTGTCGTCGTCGCCATCATCGAAGGCGGGCACTGCGGCATTACGGACGCCTTCTACCGGCCGATTGTTGCGGGAATCGATGTTGCCGGTTCGCCGGTTCCGCAGATTGCCCTGATGATCATGGTGATCGCAATCCTGGTCACCGTGATACGGGCCGTGATCGCGCGCGCCGCACCCATCGAGGCGGCGCTGGCGGTTGTGATCGTGGCCTTCGCGGGCGCGTGCAACGATTATCCGGCTGGCGAGGTGTTCGTATGGCTCACCGCCACCGGCGTGATCCTGATCGGCGCCGTGGTGCAGGATTCCTACCGCATGGCGTTCAGCGACGAACTCACCGGGCTGCCCGGACGGCGCGCGCTAAACGAGAGCTTGATGGGTCTGGAACGGAGCTACACCATCGCGATGCTGGACGTGGACCATTTCAAGGCATTCAACGACACCTGGGGCCATGACGTTGGCGACCAGGTACTGAAGCTCGTGGCATCCAGGCTTCAGCGCGTCGGTGGCGGCGGCAAGGTCTATCGCTATGGCGGCGAGGAGTTCACGGTGGTCTATCCAGGCAAACGTCTGATCGAGGTGCTGAGCCATCTCGAAGCGCTACGCAAGGATATCGAAGGCTACAGATTGAGGATTCGTCGCCGCGAACCAGCGCAGGAAGCCGGCCGGCACGGCAACCCGGCCAGTCCGGCGGCAAGTTGGGTGTCGGTGACCGTCAGCATCGGCGTGGCAGCGAAGGGCGCCCGGGTTGCCGCGCCGGAAGACATCCTGACGGCGGCCGATCAGGCTCTCTATCGGGCGAAAAGCGCCGGCAGAAACCGCGTCAGCCGCTAAGCGCCGACGCGTTCATGCTCTCAGGTAGCTGTCCGATCCGGAAATCCAGTCCTCGCGCGGCGGGGTAAAGATGTCGTAGGCGACCAGGGTTTCCACCGCTTCCGCGGTATGCACCGCATTGGCAGGGATGAAAATCATCTCGTTGGGGCCGACGTCAATGGTCTTGCCGTCCAGCTGGAACCGCCACTTGCCGCTGGTGACAAAGGTGACCTGCTGGTTGTCGTGGGAATGCGGCGGCACCACGTAGCCTTTTTCCACCAGAGTCTGTCCGACCATGATCTTGCCGTCCCAGGCCAGCTTGCGGACGAACTTGTCGTTCAGGCGTTCTGCGGGGATTGCGTCCCAGTTGATGTGTTTCATGTCAGTCGCGCGGGTGAACTGATCGGGACTCAAGAATACCACTCCGTCCCCGGCCGCTGAGGCGGGAACTGAGCCTTCTGTTTTCAGCATTTGCATTGTCCTGTCGCCGGATTCCGCGGCGGCTTATCCGGGGGGCTCCCGGTTTTCGTCGGCAATCAGGCTGAGCAGCTGCTTGCCGTAACGCTCGGCCTTGGCCGCACCGATGCCGGCAATCTCCAGAAGTCCGGCATGGTCTGCCGGTCGCGCCTGCGCGATTGCCCGCAGCGTGGCGTCGTGCAGCACCACGAAAGCGGGCACACCCTGTTCGTCGGCAATGCGCTTGCGTTCCGCGCGCAGCCGCTGGAACAGGTGTTCATCCGCGGCGTCGACTGTTCCTGCGCTGGTGGTGGCGGCCCCGGATCTGCGCCGGGTGCGCGCCGCCGCCGGAGCGCTGCGCCGCAGCTCAAGCCGGGCCTCGCCCTTGAGCACCGGCCGCGCCGAATCTGTGAGCCTGAACGCGCCATAGGCCTGCGGGTCGGCGTGCAGCATTCCGAGTGCGACCAGTTGCCGCGCCAGCGCGCGCCAGGCCTTTTCGTCCAGGTCCGCCCCGACGCCGAAGGTCGGCAGCCGGTCATGGCCGAGTGCGCGCATGCGATCGGTGGACTTGCCGCGCAGCACGTCGATCAGGTGTCCCGCGCCGAAGCGGCTGCCAGTGCGCAGGACCGCCGAGAACAGTTTCCGGGCGGCTTCCGTGGCATCCCAGGTAAGCGGCGGATTCAGACAGACGTCACAGTTGCCGCAAGGCGCGATGGTTTCACCGAAGTAACCGAGCATCACCGCGCGCCGGCATTGCGCCGCCTCGCAGTAGCCCAGCATGGCATCGAGTTTCAGCTGCTCGAGGCGCTTCTGCTCGTCCGGCGCATCCGATTGCTCGATCCAGTTCTTCTGCAACACCACGTCCGACAGTCCATACGCCATCCAGGCTTCGGCGGGTTCGCCGTCGCGACCGGCGCGGCCGGTCTCCTGGTAATACGCCTCCAGACTTTTCGGCAGGTCGAGGTGGGCTACAAAACGCACGTCCGGCTTGTCGATGCCCATGCCGAAGGCAATGGTCGCGACCATGACGATGCCCTCATCGCGGCGAAAGCGCTGCTGCGCGGAGCGCCGGGAATCGGCGTCCATGCCGGCGTGGTAGCCGATCGCATCGATGCCCTTGTCCGCAAGCCAGGCGGCGGTCTCCTCCACTTTTCGGCGGGAGGAGCAATAGACGATCCCGGCCTGGCCGAGGTGGCGTTCGCCGTCTGCGCCCTGCAGAAAACCGAGCAGCTGCTCGCGCGGCTGATCCTTCTCCACCACTCTGTAGCGGATGTTCGGGCGGTCGAAGCTGGAGACAAAATCCCGGGCCTGGTCCAGACCAAGCCTGGACCTGATTTCGGCGCGGGTCGTGGTGTCGGCGGTCGCGGTCAGCGCGATCCGCGGCACGTCCGGAAAGCGCTCGTGCAGAACCGACAGCTGGATGTATTCCGGGCGGAAGTCGTGACCCCACTGGGATACGCAGTGCGCCTCGTCGATTGCGAACAATGCCAGGCCATGTTCGCCTTCGATCCGCGAGAGGTCGCCGAGAAAGCCATCGGTCAGCAGGCGCTCCGGCGCGACATAGAGCAGATCCAGCTCGCCGCGCCGGGCGCGGCGCAGGACCTGCGCCGCTTCCTCGTAGTCCAGGCTGGAGTTGAGGAAGGCCGCGCGTACGCCGAGCAGGCGTAAAGCATCGACCTGGTCCTGCATCAATGCGATCAGCGGCGAGATCACCACCCCGACGCCACGCCGCAGGATCGCCGGGATCTGGTAGCACAGGGACTTGCCGCCGCCGGTGGGCATCAGCACCAGCGCGTCGCCGCCGGCCAATACGTGATCGATGATCCCGGCCTGGCTGCCCCGGAAGCGGTCGTAACCGAAGACGGTTCGAAGAATGTCGAGCGATGTATTCACGGCATGCGCGGGCGTTGTGGCGACGCGGCTTGAGTGCCGCACCAGGACCGGGATTCTAGACGCAGCCGGGTTGCGGCGGGGTCGAGCGCGAATCCGGCGGCAGAAAACCGTGGTACAACAGGCCGAGGCCGAAGAGCAGTAAAAGAAAAGTTCCCGGGGTCCGAATCTCGTTCCTCGGCGCAAAAAAAAGCGGGGAGCCGAAGCTCCCCGCAGATACGATGCTGCTGACGCTCAGGCGGTTTTTGTGCCGACGAAACCGTAAGCGACGTTGTTGCGCTCGATGCCTTCGGAATCGTAGTGTTGCTTCATCATCGCGAGCTGGTCAGTGCTCAGGCTGTCGTACTCGGCCTTGATCTTGTAGCCGTAGAGCTTTGCCGAGTTCTCGCCGAAGATCATGCGCTTGACCTTGCTGTCCGGGCCGCCCAGCTTGGTCTTCCAGCCATACTTCTTCATGATGTCTTCCGGCACTTCCAGACGGCGGAAGGCTTCGATCTGCCACTGCGGGCTGCCATACCAGACCGAATCCGTACCCCACACCACGTGGTCCGCGCCCATGTGATTGATGAACTGGCCGATCATCGCGCCTGCCAAACGCGGGCTGGAAACGGCAACGGTGGCGAACGTCGTGCCCAGTTCGGCATAGACGTTCTTGCAGCCGTGTTTGGAGGCGAGTTCGCACACGTCGGTGGTCCACTCGATGCGCCCGGTCTCCTCAAACTTGGCGAGCGAATACGCCGGATCTTCGAGGAAGTTGCGCATCGCGCCGTGGTAGATGATGAAATTGATTTGCGGCCAGTCTTTTGCCGCCTTGAGGACGTCGTCCACCGTGGCGTGTTTCCACACACCCGGCCAGGAGGTTTCGTAGTCACGCGGCAGCAGACCCTTGTGGATACAGACCGTCCTGATGCCTGACTTCATGGCCTTCTCGTACCACGGATAGACCAGCTTCTCGTCGTCCAGGCGCCAGGCGGTGCCCTTGGTGGACGGAGACAGCGGGTCTCCGACCGTGTAGCACTTCCAGGCGTCCGGCTTCAGTTCGGCGATGCCGCGATCGACTTCGTCCAACCACCCTGGCTGTCCGGGCGTGATGACGGTATGCGCGAACAGGCGACGCGAACCTGCAACCTTGTTGATCGCCGAGCGCGCCTGGATGATCTGGTCATTGCTAAGCAGCCACCAGTCCGGATCGTCGAAGGGGGCACCCGAGAGCAATGCCACCTTGGTGTCGCTGTCGAGGTAGATCTCCTTCAGATAGTTCTGGAATTTGTAACGCTGCAATACCAGGGGTACGTCCTTGAGCATGTCAGGGTTCCAGTGCTCGGAGGCGAATTTCCCCAGACCCAGCAGACCTTCCTTTTCAAAATCGTCGCGCACGAAGTGCGTCTGGTCGTCAAAGATGAACTGCCCTTTGAGCGACTTTGCACGTGCATTCGCGAGATCGACATCGGCGGCTTCCGCCTCGGACACGTTCCATACCGGACCGAACACCTCGTTCATGGCCAGGAACGCGACTGCCATCCCGGAGGCCGTCTTGAGGAAGCTGCGGCGATCCATGTTGAGGCGATGTGCGTACTGGTCGGCGAGTTCCTTGATGCGTCCCTCGACCTGCTTCTGCTTTTCGGTCTGCGGCAGCGGGTTGTACTCGCCGTTTGAAACGATTTGCGTCGGCACCGGTGAGGTAAACGCAGCTCCCTCGGCAGGTGCAGTTTTTTCGCGTTCTTTATCGGTTAACCACATATTCAACTCCCCCTATAGGAAAGAATATTTCAAGGTCCTTCTGAACGTTCAGGAGCAGCCCGCCGACGTTTTTCCACTTATTGCGCCCTTGAGCCGCGGCTTCCTTTCTAACCACTTCCTCGACAGAGTCAAGAAATGTCTTCGCTGCACTACGGAACGGACTGGGACCCCGCGATTGTTACAATGTTTTCATGAGTGCTTTCCCGAAATGAAATCCCTTCCCGATCCGCGGCGTTACGTTGCGATTTCTTCCAACCCGCTGGCCATTTTGGCCGCAGACGCGGCGCAACAGGGTTCCGCGTTGCAGCAACATCAGGCCGGAAAAAGTCTGTTGCGCCTTGTTTGCGAGCGGCTTGCTGCCGGCGACGACGCAGGCATCGCCAGCGCCTTCACCGAGTCCGGATCCCGCGCAGCGTACGACACGCTGCGGCGCGCGCTTGAGATTACGCTGCAGCCGGCGCCGGATGCGGCGGTGTGCCTGCGGCTGTTTGCGGTGCCGGTGCTATTCGTGACCGGCGGGCAGGCGCCGGTGCGCCTGCCCGGCGTGCTGCCGGATGTGGCGGTAGTGGAGAGGCTGTTCGTCGATCTTGGGGCGGTCGGACCGCTGCGAAACTTCGCTTTGGGCAGCGCACTGATTGCGGCGGAGACGCTCGCCTCAATCGGCCCGGCACGCCAATTCCGTCTCGGGCGCGGAGAAGTCGAAGGCGGGTTTGAATCCCTGGATTTGCCTCCAGCCGATATCGTGGTGACCTCGACCGAGGAGCGGGTGCATCTGCGCTTCCTGGCCGGTGCAGCGCTGACGCCGGCGGATGCTCCAGGATTCACCGAGACCGCCGGCAACATCGGTGCCTGGGGCCTGGCATTTACCCGGGAGTTGACGACCCAACTGGCGCAGGACGGCCTGTCGCTGCTGCCAATTCCGCGCCCGCCAATGGCTTTTGCCGCGGCGCTCGAGGCGGGGCTGTTTACCTCGCGGGAACTCGGCCTGCAGTTGTTTCTCAGCGCCGCGTTGCGCGGCTTCCGTTCCAGCGTTGGCGAGCCGAACGCGAGTGTGGCCGCTTACACCGACGGGTCGGTGCGGGTCAGTCTGGCTTCGCCTTTCGATACCTCGCCGCCAATGGAATACTGCTGGCCGCTGGAGCCCGGCGACGACATCGCGGCGGTCGGCGACAGCATCTTCTCCCTGCTGGCCGAATGCCGGGTCGCCAACGTCCAGGTTGCCGAAACCGTCTGGCTCGCCAAGACGGCTTCGCACTGATTCCTCGTAAAAGCTTCTGCTACAGAGGACACAGAGAGAATCAGCGTTACCGCTGTTAGGAACCCTGTTGCCGCACCCGATCGAGGAGCGGCCTTAACTTTTCCCTCGAACCCTTGGCTGTTTCTCTGTGTCCTCTGTGGCTAATTTTCTTTAACGAGGTTCGTCGAGGAACAACTGAACTTCGCGAAACAACTGCATCCGGTTCTTTTCCATGATCACGGTGTGGGTGCCTTCGCCGATTTCGACCAGGCGCTTTAACGGCGCGTTCTTCAGCACACCGAAAAGCGTTTGTGACATGTATGACGGTGTGTCCTGATCCCATTCTGCGTGAGCGATCAGGGTTGGTACCCGGATCTCCGCCGCATCGTAGTAAGGTTTGTCTGCAGACCAGTAGTTGCGTACATCCTGAATCACGCCGTTGGGCGCGCGCAACTGGCCTGATTCCTTCGCCTTGGGATCAGTGGCCCAGGTGGCGTCCGCCCAGGCTTCAAACCAGCCAGCCGGGATCAGGTCGGCGACCTTGTCTTCGGGGACGCCGGTCAGCCAGCGCTTCTTCGCGCTTTCCTTTGCCACGGTGCGGTAGGCGCCGAGCGGGCCGTCGCCGCCGATCAGCATCGGCGTGTTGCGCAGCCAGAGCGGCGCGTACAGCACCAGCTTGTTGACCTTGTCGTTGTTCGCAGCGGTGTAGGCGCCCATGGTCGAGGTGCCCCACGACCAGCCCAGCAGGCTGATCTTCGAGACGCTGCGGCGCTTGAGGATGAAGTCCACCGCGGCAGCGACGTCGCGCACCGCGACATCCGTGGTGACGATAGGCGGATTGTCCGCGGCCGGAGCGTCCATTTCCGGCGGACGCGTGGAACCACCATAGCCGCGCAAGTCCACCGAATAGACATCCCAGCCGTGCGCGGCGATGTAATCCATCCAGGACATGCCATTGAGTTTGAGATCGAATGCCGTGGCCGATGGGTAGGTGGCGCCGTGTACGTACAACAAAATGCGGTCAGACCCCGGTGCCAGGTTCCTTGGCCGCTTGTTGCGGACGTAGAGCTCAATACCCGGCGTATCCGAGCCGATCTGGAAATGCTCGGTGACGAGGGCCGGGATCCTGGCCCGTAGCGCCTGCTCGTCGGCCGCTGCCGGTGCTATTGACAGCAGGGTCAGCACCGGAAGGGCGATTGCCGCCAGAACCGCGGTGATGTTTCGATCGATGGTCATTACTGTCTCCCTGTTCAGAGGTGGTCCGGCCGGAGGGCGTCCCGGCTCGCAGGGTCGCTATTGTGCCTCGGGGAGGCCGCGGCCGATGGCGATGCCGATCAATCCTGCCAAGGCGAACAGTAGCACCAGTGCGGCAATGCCGATCGACGACAGGGCGGCCCCGGCGATGCCGGCGGCGAGCAGGATCAGACCGATCGCGGTATTGCTGACCGCGACATAATCGGTGCGCCTGTTGCCGCCGGCCAGATCGACGATGTAGGTCTTGCGGCCGACCCGGATGCCGTCGTGACCGACGCTGAGCACGAAATAGGCGACCGGCAGGAACCAAACCTGCGCCAGCAGTGCGGGCGCGTGCCAGGCCGCCAGTGCCACGATGCCGCCGGTGGCCACCGTGATCGCTGCCGCTGCCAGCATCACTTTGCGGCTGGAGCGGTCGGCGAATCGTCCCCATACCGGGCCGCTGGCGAGGCTCGCCAACCCGCTTGCCAGTACGAACACCCCTAGCAGCATGTAACCGCCTTCGCCGTGCTGATGCGCCAGTACTATCAAATAGGGCGCGGACAGTGCGGAAGAAATGAACAGGGCGCGGGTGATGACGAAGCGGCGGAAGGCTCGGTCGCTGCGCAGCAGGCCGAGGCTGCGGAAGGCTTCAGCGAGCGCATTGGCGCCGCCGCCAGTTTCTCCCGGCAATTCGTGGATCGCCGCGAAAGCGAGCGCGGCGACCAGCCAGAGCACACCGGCGCCCGCCAGCATCGCACCGTAGGGTGGATCGCCGCCGCCACCTGATCCGGAATATATCAGCAGGGCGCCCACCCCGACTGTCACCAGCCCGGCGGCGGCAGTCGACCAACCGGTGAGCTGGCCGCGCTTCGATTTCGGTACCGTCTTGCCGAGCACGTCCTTGGACGCCACAGAACAAAGGCCACGAGCGAGACTGAAGGCTGCCACCAGCGCGACGATGATCCAGCCGGCCGTGGCCCCGGAAAGCGTTGCCGCAACCAACCCTATGGCTCCGATCGCCAGCGCCTGGGCAACGCAGCCGAGCACCCATGCCCATTTGCGAAGTGCCCGGCGCCGTACCCACGCCGCGATTACCAGTTGCGGCAGCATCGATCCCGATTCGCGCAGCGGCACCAGCAGGGCGGTCAGTGCAATCGGTGCGCCGACCGCGGACATAACCCACGGCAGTACAGTCTTGGCGCTGGCGATCTCGTCGCCGATACGGGTGAGCAGGTTGCCGGTCAGGATCAGCAGGAAGCTGGCAGGAGTTTCGCGGCATGCCTCCTCGGGAATATCCTTGCAGGCGCGGGCATCCTCGACGTCGGTAAGCTTCTCGTAGACTGTTTCTGCGATCAGGCGCAAGGCCTGTGGCGGGTTGATGTCCTGGTTCATGATGTCAATTTAACCGGTTGCGATTGATCGGTGGCGTTCCGCTGGCTGTGGCTGCGCAGGCACTCGTTCATGGATTCAGCGCGCGGATTTCACTCTGACGGCGATTGGATCCGGGCTCGGCGGCTACAATGTCGCCCGTGAACACCACCACGCCCTATGCCGGGCTGACCCCGGATCTGATCCTCAATGCGATCGAATCGACCGGCTTGCGTTGCGACGGCCGGTTGCTGGCGCTCAATAGCTACGAGAACCGGGTCTACCAGATCGGCGTCGAAGACGAGTCTGGAAATGAATCCGCAGCCGCGCCTGTCGTCGCCAAATTCTATCGTCCCGGGCGCTGGAGCGACGAACAGATCCTGGAAGAGCATGTCTTCAGCGCCGAACTTGCCGAGCGCGAGATACCGGCGGTGCCGCCGCGGTCGATCGGGGGACACACGCTGCACGCATTCGAGGGCTTCCGGTTTTCCGTTTATCCCCGCCGCGGCGGGCGGGCACCGGAACTGGACAATCCCGACGTGCTGGAATGGATGGGACGTTTCATCGGCCGCATCCACGCGGTGGGTGCACTGGCGCCATTTTCCAGCAGGCCGGCGCTGGACGTCGCGACTTTCGGCGACCAGCCGCGGGCCTGGCTGCTGGCGCATGATTTCGTGCCCGAGGACCTGCGCCAGGCGTTCGCCAGCGTGCTCGATCAGGCGCTCGAGGGCGTGCGTGATTGTTACGCCCGCGCCGGCGCGGTGCGCAGCCTGAGGTTGCATGGCGATTGCCATCCCGGAAACGTGCTCTGGACCGATGACGGTCCGCACTTCGTCGATTTCGACGATGCCCGCAACGGGCCGGCGATGCAGGATTTGTGGATGCTGCTTTCCGGCGACCGGGCAACGATGACGCGGCAGTTGTCGGATGTGCTTGCCGGATACGAGGATTTCTTCGAATTCGACCGCAGGGAACTGCATCTGCTCGAGGCGCTGCGCACCCTGCGCATGATTCACTACGCCTACTGGCTGGCAAGCCGCTGGGAAGATCCGGCATTTCCTGCCGCCTTTCCCTGGTTCCAGACTACGAAGTACTGGCAGGACCAGATACTGCAACTGCGCGAACAGGTTGCGGCGATGCAGGAATCGCCGCTGGGGCCGCTTTGAGCGGTGAACAGTAGTCGGTAAAGCGGGAAGACCCCGCCTGTTGCTTGGGGGAGGAAGCTCTTGCCGATTACTGTTCACTGTTCACCGCTCAAAGCCCTTACTCCTTGACGCCCCATGACGTAGTCTTTACAGTCACCGCATTGCAACAAAATCGGTATTCCGCATTCTGGAATAACAGGCGGAACCGGTCGCTGTTGCGCGGGGCTTAGCGAGGCAGAATGGTTTATCAACTGCACGAGTTTCACAAGACGGTGATGGCGCCAGCAGTGTTGTGGGCGGATACGGCGAAGCATCTGTTCACCAATCCCTTCAGCCCGCTTGCCTACCTCGGCGTTTCCCGCACCGTCGCCGCCAACAGCGAAATGTTCGTGCGCCTGCTGCGCCGCTATCCCAAGCCGCAATGGGAGATCGACCACACCCTGCTCAATGGCGAGCGCGTGGGCGTCGCTCCGGAAGTGGTGCTGGACCGGCCGTTCTGCCAGTTGCTGCACTTCCGCAAGGAACACGCCGTCGAGCAGCCGAAGCTGCTGATCGTGGCACCGCTGTCCGGACACTTTTCCACGCTGCTGCGAGATACGGTGCGCACCGCGCTGCCGGACCACGATGTCTGGATTACCGACTGGGTAAACGCGAGAATGGTGCCGCTGTCCGCCGGCCCTTTCCATCTCGACGATTACGTCGACTATATTCGCGAGTTCATCCGCTTTCTGTCTCCTGAGCTGAGCGTGATGTCAGTGTGCCAGCCGACCGTGCCGGTACTGGCGGCCGTCTCGCTGATGGCTGCGGACAATGATCCCGCAGTGCCCAGGGCCATGATCATGATGGGCGGGCCGATCGATACCCGCCGCAACCCTACCGTGGTAAACGATTTTGCGTTGGGACAGGCGCATTCCTGGTTCGCCGACCGGGTAATCATGCGGGTGCCGGCGAACTACCCGGGGTTCATGCGCAAGGTCTACCCCGGATTCCTGCAGCACGCGAGTTTTCTGGCGATGAATCCGGACCGACATCTCGATGCGCACAAAAAGTTCTACAACCACCTGATCGAGGGCGATGGCGAGAGCGCGGAGGCGCACCGGCGCTTCTACGACGAGTACAACGCGGTGCTCGACATGCCCGCCGAGTATTACCTCGATACCATACGGACGGTGTTTCAGGAATTCCACCTGCCCAAGGGGAAAATGACCGTGCGCGGCGAGCCGGTGCGGCCCGAGGCGATACGCAAGACGGCCTTGTTCAGCATCGAGGGCGAGCTGGACGATATTTCCGGCAACGGCCAGACCGAGGCGGCGCACACCCTGTGCCGCAACATCCCGTCGGACAAGCGCAAGCATCTTTTGGCCAGGGGCGTGGGCCATTACGGCATCTTCAGCGGACGCAAGTTTCGCGACATGATCTACCCGCAGATCCGTGGTTTCATTCGCCAGGTGTCGCAGCGCGAAGCCGATCTGAAGCTGGTACGGGTGAAGTAAACGGCGGCGGTTGCGACCGCAGCCGATCGCCGCGTTTCCACGGCGCGGATGCAATCAGCGCTTCGGCGCTGCAACTTTTGCAATAAAATCCCTTCTGATTTGTCATGCGCCGCGCCAGCCGATCGTGCGGCGCGTCCCGATGCGTCATGTTGCGGCGCGCAACCTAAGCGGAAAATCTCATGAGCAGAAACGGGCTTCCAACGCTGTTACTTTGTCTGTCGGCCGTGGCAATTTCCGGGTGTGGCGTGCAAGCGGAGTACCCAGCCAGGCCGATCACGATGGTAGTGCCCTGGGGCGCCGGCGGCGGGACCGACGCAGTCGCGCGCATGCTCGCCAGTCTGATGGAGCGCGACCTCGGCCAGCCGGTCAACGTGGTCAACCGGACCGGTGGCGGCGGCGTGGTCGGCCACCAGGCGGTGGCCGGTGCCCAGCCCGACGGCTACACCATCGGACTGATTACCGCCGAGATCGCGATGATGCACTGGCAGGGCCTGACGAAGCTGACCCATGCCGATTACACGCCGATTGCGTTGGTCAATTTCGATCCGGCCGGCGTGCAGGTGCGTGCGGATTCTCCCTACAAGACCCTGAACGACCTGCTGCGCGACATCGCGGCGCGACCAGGCCAGATCCGGGCGAGCGGATGCGGACAGGGTTGCGGCTGGCATATCGCGCTTGCCGGCTTGCTGCACGAGCGTGGCGTCGATCCGCAGCGCGTGACCTGGGTGCCGAGCAATGGCGCTGCCCCCGCATTGCTCGACCTGGTCGCGGGAGGGGTGCAGATCGTGCCCTGCTCGCTGCCGGAAGCGCGCTCGCTGATCGAGAGCGACCGGGTCAGAAGCCTGGCAATCATGCATTCCGAACGCGACGGCATTTTCTCCGACGTGCCGACACTGGACGAGGCGATCGGCAGCAAGTGGATTTACGCCGCGTGGCGCGGGCTGGCGGCACCCAAGGGCCTGCCGAAAGAAATTGCCGACAAGCTGGCGGCTTCTGCCCAGAAAGCCTACGACAGCCAGGAGTACCGGGATTTCATGAAAAGCCGCGGCTTCAGCATGGTCTGGGGCGGGCCGGAAGCGTTTGGGGACTACATGGCCAAAGCCGACATCCAGATGGGCGAAACCATGAAGGCGATCGGGTTGACGAAGTAGACGGTAAATGCCGAAAAGG
>LNFM01008630.1_pt1 | contig 19301 bp, 16 predicted proteins | sample 596031 | NCBI WGS metagenome assembly LNFM01 (sample SAMN04254537, study PRJNA301005) | activated carbon metagenome | isolation source: dual media filters at the Ann Arbor, Michigan drinking water treatment plant | place: USA: Ann Arbor | reverse complement strand
TGCATCTCGCTGGACGAGACCACCACGCGCTCGGATGTCGAGCTGCTGTGGAAGATCTTCGCCAAGGACGGCCAGACGCTGCCCACGTTCGACGCCTTTGAAAAGGGCGTGGAGCCCCTGATCCCGACCGAGCTGCGCCGCACCAGCAAGTACCTCACGCACCCGGTGTTCAACACGCACCACAGTGAGACCGGCATGCTGCGCTACATCCGCCAGCTGTCCGACAAGGACCTGGCGCTCGACCGCACCATGATCCCGCTGGGCAGCTGCACCATGAAGCTCAACGCCACCAGCGAGATGATCCCGATCACCTGGCCCGAATTCGCCAACATGCACCCGTTTGCCCCTGCCGACCAGTCGCAGGGCTACAAGGAGCTGGACGAGCAGCTGCGCGCCTGGCTGTGCCAGGCCACGGGCTACGCGGGCATCAGCCTGCAGCCCAATGCCGGCAGCCAGGGTGAGTACGCCGGCCTGCTGGCCATCAAGGCCTACCACGAAGCCCAGGGCGACGCGCACCGCAACATCTGCCTGATCCCCAGCAGCGCGCACGGCACCAACCCCGCCAGTGCGCAGATGGTGGGCATGCAGGTGGTGGTGACGGCGTGCGACGCCAACGGCAACGTCGACATGGCCGACCTCAAGGCCAAGTGCGAGCAGCACAGTGCCAACCTGGCGGCCGTGATGATCACCTACCCGAGCACGCACGGCGTGTTCGAGACCAGCGTGAAGGAGCTGTGCGCGCTGGTGCACCAGCACGGCGGCCGCGTGTACGTGGACGGCGCCAACATGAATGCACTGGTAGGCGTGGCAGCGCCCGGCGAGTTTGGCGGCGACGTGAGCCACCTGAACCTGCACAAGACCTTCTGCATCCCCCACGGCGGTGGCGGCCCGGGCGTGGGTCCGGTGTGCGTGGTCGAAGACCTCGTTCCCTACCTGCCCGGCCATGCCACGGCAGGTGTGGCGGGCGGCGTGGGCGCCGTCAGCGCTGCCCCGCTGGGCAACGCCGCCGTGCTGCCCATCAGCTGGATGTACTGCCGCATGATGGGCGCAGAGGGCCTGCAGTCGGCCACCGAGGTGGCCATCCTGTCGGCCAACTACATCAGCGTGCGCCTGAAGGACCACTACCCCACGCTGTACGCCTCTGAAGGCAAGGACGGCAAGCCGGGCCATGTGGCCCACGAATGCATCCTGGACCTGCGCCATCTCAAGGACACCAGCGGCGTGATGGCCGAAGACGTGGCCAAGCGCCTGATCGACTACGGCTTCCATGCGCCCACGCTGAGCTTCCCTGTGCCCAACACGCTGATGGTGGAGCCCACCGAAAGCGAAACCCTGCACGAGCTGGACCGCTTCATCGACGCGATGATCGCCATCCGCGAAGAGATCCGCCAGATCGAATCCGGCGCATGGCCGCAGGACAACAATCCGCTGAAGAACGCGCCCCATACCGCCGAGGCGCTGCTGGCAGGCGAGTGGGCACGTCCCTACAGCCGCGAGGCGGCGGCCTACCCGGTGCAAGCCCTGCGCAAGTCCAAATACTGGGCGCCGGTGGGCCGTGTGGACAACGTCTGGGGCGACCGCAACCTGTCGTGCAGCTGCATCCCGGTGTCTGACTACGCCTGACAGGGCCGTGCGGGCGATGATGTCGCAGATACCCTGCGACGTTTGCGATCCCCTGGCTCTGGCCGCCATGCTGCGGTCAGACCCGGCGCTGGGAGCGCGGTGGACAACGCTCCCGCGCCGCACGTTCCAGACCGGTGCGCCCTTGCAGCGCGCGGGCGACAGTGCGACCCGATGCTGGCTGGTGAACCACGGGGTGGTACGCTTTTTCTACCTGAATGAGCAGGGCACCGAGCGCAACCGGTCCTTCCATGGCCCCGGCAGCTGGGTGGGTGGCAGCCTGCCGCCCCTGGTGGTGCCCAGCCCTTACGCGATCGAAGCGCTCTCACAGGTAGATGCCGTGGAGCTGGATTACGGCACGCTCAGGCAATGGCAGACAGCCCATCCGCACCTCGACGGGGTTCTTGCGCAGGCGATGGGCCACGTATTCACCCAGCAGGCGCACCGTGAGGCTGAACTGCTGAGCCTGACAGCCCAGGAGCGCTACGCCTCATTCCTGGCTGCCTACGGGGCGCTGGCACCACAGATCCCGCAGCACCAGGTGGCCAGCTACCTGGGCATTTCGCCGGTTTCCCTGTCCCGCATTCGCGCCCGGATGGGTATCGCGGACGGTCAACGTGGCGCTTAGGGTATCGCCGGGCCCCCGCGGATCATCCTGACCGCAAGGTACCGCGCGCAGGCATCAGCGTTCTGCAGGCCAGGCCGACAGGGTTCTTGCGCGCCCGGGCATCACCACCCTGGGCAGCGTCTCGCGGTCCATCACCGCATGGCGATCCACCAGCCCGTTCAGGTGCAGCACGTACCCTGTCACCGCGTAGACCTCGTTGTCGGTCAGGCTCTTGGGGGCGTTCATTGGCATGCCGCGCCGGACATAGTCGAACAGCGTCGTCGCATAGGGCCACATCGCACCGACCGAGAACACCTGCAGCGGGTACTTGCGCACACGCAGCGGCCGCAAAGGGTCGCTCCAGGCAATCAATCCGTCGGTACCCGCCAGGCGCGATGCCGGTCCTTCGATGCCCCGCGCGCCGTGGCACGCGGCGCACTGCATCTGGTACAGGCGCGCCCCCTGCTCCACCGTACCGCGGCCGGGCGGCAGGCCACGCCCATCGGGGAACACCGTGATGGCGTAACGCTCGATCTCCTCGGCGGGCAACACTGTGCCCAGGCCGATGGCGGCTGGCGCCACCACGGCCTCGCTGGCACCACCAAAGTCGGGCACTGCAAAAAGCGCAACAGCCACGATCGCGCCGACCCCTTTGCTTGAATGCCGCCGCACAGCGGACGCTGCCATCAACAGCTGGCAGCAGGTACGGTCCTCACGCATACATGTTCTCCACGCGCCCGTCGGCCTGCACCCGCCAGGCATGCACCGCGTTGTAGTGGTTGAAGGAGTGCATGGCGTAGCGGCGCTTCCATTCGCTGCGCATGGGCTGGGTGCGCCCGTGCTCATCGGTGGCGCGGCTCATCAGTTCTGCCTTGCGTCCGGACCACCGCCACGGCAGCGTGAAACGGGTGAATGCACGGTCCAGAACCGGGCCGTGCAGTTGCGCGGCGTCCCAGGTACGCCCTCCATCCACCGACACATCCACGCGCGCAATTCGGCCATGGCCAGACCACGCAAGCCCCGCAATCTCGTAGTACCCGTGGGGCTCGGGCAATGTCTGCCGTCCCGAGGGGTGCGTGATGACCGACTTCACATCCATGTGAAAGGCAAAACGCTCGATGCGTCCATCGGCCAGTGGCTGCGTGTACAGCCCCGACTCATCCTTGGTATAGGCCGGAGCATCGGACACTTCCAGCCGGTGCAGCCACTTCACGTTGACATTTCCCTCGAACCCGGGGATGAACAGTCGCATCGGATAGCCCTGCGAGGCGCGCAGACGCTCGCCATTCTGAAACAGCGCGACGATCGCGTGGTCCATCAGTGACTGCAGGGGCACGCTGCGGCTGTGCGATGCGCCGTCAGCACCCTCGGCCACCACCCACCTCGCCGTGTCCTTGAGGCCCGCTTCTTTCAGCAGATAGGACAGCGGTACGCCTGTCCATTCGGAGCAAGACACCTCACCCGCAATCTCACCCAGGGTCTGGTCGAGCGCGGTCGGCGACAACGCGTTGGCGGCCGAATTGCCTGCGCACTCCAGAAAGTGCACCCGACTGACCATCGGATAGCGAAGGAGCCGCTCCACATCAAACTGCAGCGGACGCTGGACCAGGCCGTGGATGCGCACACTGTGCCGCTGGGGGTCGACCTCTGGAATGCCGCTGTGGTGCACCGCGAAATGCAGGCCACTGGGCGTGATCACGCCGCGCTGTGTCTCCAGAGGAGTGCGCCAGACAGCGAAGCCCGACAGATGGGATACCGTGCGTTGGACCCGGGACTCATGCGGCGATGGCTGACCGTAGGGCACGTCTGCGCCTCCGGCCTGTGCCATCGATACGGGCATCCGGGCGGCCAGCGGCTGCCCGGGTTGCGCCATGGCTGCGATGCTGCTTCCTGCGGCCAGCGCCCCCAGAAACTCGCGCCGGGCAAGCCCGGGCCGGACATCCTTTGATTTCATCAGCTCTGCCTTCCTGATTGCAAACGGCACCCGATGGCCGCTGTTGCAGTGTGGAGGGGCAGTCCCGCAAGTGCATTAACAGCGGTTAAGGACCCTCTGCACGAATCAAGCGGCAAGTGAGCGCTGCGGATCAGGATCGGCCGCAAGGCGGTTTGTGCAGCCAGTAGCTGCGCTGTTGGCAAGAAAAGCGACGCGGTGGACTGCCCGAGACCGTGCCAGAACAGACCGCGGGGAGTCAGGCAGAGGTTCCTGAACGCCACCCGCCCGTGCCGTGGCACTGCCGCAGCCTTGCCTGCAGCGGCGGGCCCTTACACTGGCCGCCCGCGCAGCCCCGCATCTGCCTTGGCGTTTGCGCCTGCGAACACACATCCCATTTCCCGCTTTCCGAGGTACCACCGTGCGTTCCTGCTCCGCTTTCCTGCTCGCCGGCCTGCTGGCCGCCCCTCTCGTCCATGCCCAGACACCACCGCCAGCCGCCGTCACCACGGCCAGTGGCCTGGTGTACCAGTCGCTCAAGGAGGGCACGGGCGATTCCCCCAAGGCCACCGACACGGTCAAGGTGCACTACCGCGGCACCTTCCTCGATGGCAAGGAGTTCGACAGCTCCTACAAGCGTGGCGAACCCACCGAGTTCCCGCTCAACCGCGTGATCCCCTGCTGGACGGAAGGCGTGCAGCGCATGAAGCCCGGTGGCAAGGCCAAGCTGACCTGCCCACCCGGCATTGCCTACGGTGCCAGCGGCGCCGGTGGCGTGATTCCGCCCAATGCCACGCTGAACTTCGAAGTCGAACTGGTGTCGGTCCGCCGCTGACCGCTCTGGCGACCCTGCCCGCAAAAAAGCCGCCCGGGGCCATGGCCTCGGGCGGCTTTTCCTGTAGATGGGGAGCGCCGCGGCGCCCCCTGGTTCACACTTCGGTGACGAACTGCTCGCGGGGGCGGCGCACCTTCTTGAGGTTCACCAGCCAGTCGCCTTCGTCGGCGCGGTAGCCCAGGGGCAGGATCGCCACGCTGCGCAGGCCGCGTGCACGCAGGTCCAGGATTTCGTCGAGCGCGTTAGGGTCAAAGCCTTCCATGGGCGTGGAGTCCACGCCTTCGAAGGCGGCGGCCATCAGCGATGCGCTCAGGCCGATGTAGGCCTGACGGGCTGCGTGCTGGAAGTTCACCTCGGCATCGCGCTGGGGGTACATGCCCAGCAGCATCTGGCGGTAGTTTTCCCAGCCTTCGTTCTTGAAGCCGCGCTGCTCGTTCGTCAGGTCGAACATCATGTTGATGCGATCAGCCGTGTAGTTATCCCATGCGGCAAACACCAGCAGGTGCGAGCCGTCGGTGATCTGGGCCTGGTTCCAGGCGATGGGCTGGATGCGCGCGCGCACGGCAGCATCGGTCACCACGATGATCTCGAAAGGCTGCAGGCCGCTCGATGTCGGTGCCAAGCGCGCGGCTTCCAGGATTCGCTCGACCTTGTCCTGGGGCACCTGCTTGGCGGGGTTCATCTTCTTGGCGGCATAGCGCCATTCGAGCTTGCTCAACAGAGGTTGTGAAGTACCGGTGTCGTTGGTGGTGGTCATGATTTTTGTCCTTGGAACTGGATGACTGGAACGCGGCGTGCACGGATGTGTGCACGGTGCAGATACTGTAGTCGCCCGCCGACCGGCCGGTAACTCCCCATGGCGAAAAGGATTGTTCACCGGGCGGAAACAATGCGCGGCCTTGAACCGTGAACCAGGGCGCGCAAACCCCGCGCACACCCATGCCTTGGCGGCCTACGCCCTGGGCTGCGGCGTACACTCCGCCGAACCGGCTTTCGCAAGGCGCCAGCCGCAAACGGCACAGCGCTGCCATCCGCAAAGCGCCCCACCATGAGCGAACCCGACCTGTCCTTTCTCGATCCTGCCGGTCGAAGCCCTGCGCAGAGTGCCTCCGCACTGGCGCCCACCCTTGAGCGCCGCGCCGCGCCGGGTACCGACCGGCGCGCGGCCACGGCGGGCGACCTGGTGGCCGAGTTGCGCGCCTACCAGGTCGAGCTGGAAAACCAGAACAAGGTTTTGCGCTACAGCCAGACGGTAGCCGAGAGCGCGTACGAGCGGTTCGAAACGCTGTTTGCCAGCGTGCCGCTGGCGCTGATGGTGGTGGACGAGCGGGACCTGGTGGTGCAGGCCAACTCGATGGCACACCGGCTGTTCCAGCCCAGCGAGGGCGACCGCCCGCTTTCGGCGCTGATGCCGTTCGTGCGCGAGGAAGACGTAGCGCGCGTCGGAGAGGCCTTTGCGCTGGCGCGAAACGTGGGCCGCAGCGAGGTCAAGGAAGTGGTGTTTGCCATCAGTGCAGAGATGCGCATTACCGGCGACCTGCACATCGCGCACATCGAAGCCCCGCAAGACAGCGGGCCACCCATGCCGCAGTTTCTGTGTGCGGTGATCGACCAGGGCCCGCTGCTGGCCGAGCGCCAGGCCCTGCAGCACAGCGCGCAGGCGCTGCAGCAGCGCAACGCCCAGCTCTTCGCCAGCGAAAAGCGGCTCGAAGCGGTCATCAACTCTGCACTGGACGCCATCATCTGCGTCGACCAGCACCAGCGCATCACGGTGTTCAACCCCACGGCGGCGGCGCTGTTCCAGTGCAGCGCCAGCGATGCCCTGGGCAGCCCGCTGCAGAGGTTCCTGCCCGACGCCGCCCATGCGCTGGCATTTGCGCAGCTCGCCACGCAGGCGCTGCTGGGCGAGATGACGGCCCTGACGGTGGGTGGCAAGGAACTGGCGGTGGAGGTGAGCGTGTCGTTCGAGCGCCATGCCGACGGCGAGACCACCACGGTCTTTGCGCGCGACCTCACCGGCCGCAAGAAGGCCGAGGCGCACCGCAGCGAGCTGGAGGCGCAGCTGCGCGAGTCGCAAAAAATGCAGGCCGTGGGCACCATGGCGGGCGGCATTGCGCACGACTTCAACAACATCCTGGGCGCGATCCTGGGCAATGTCGAGCTGGCCAAGGCCGACTGCAGCGCGGGCTCGCCCGTGCTGGAAAGCCTGATGGAGATCGACAAGGCCGGCCGCCGCGCACGCGACCTCGTGCGCCAGATCCTGACCTTCAGCCGCAACGAGCCCCCGCAGCGCACGGCCGTGCAGGTGGCCGAAGTCGCGCACGACACCGAGCGCCTGCTGCGCGTGACCCTGCCGCCCGGCATCGAGCTGCACATGCAGCTGCCCGCCGGCCTGCCGCCGGTGCTGGCCGATGCCACCCAGGTCGAGCAGGCGCTGCTGAACCTGTGTACCAATGCCATCCACGCGATCCACGGAGCGGGCATCACCCGCGGCGCCATCCATGTCGAGGCTACCGCGGTGCAGCCCGACCAGCGCCTGAGCGAGCGGCTGGCGCTGGCATCGGGCCACTATGTGGCGCTGACCGTGCGGGACAACGGGCCGGGGATGGATGCCGCCACGCTCGAGCGGATCTTTGAACCCTTCTTCACGACCAAGCCGGTGGGCCAGGGCACGGGTCTGGGCCTGGCCGTCGTGCACGGGGTGATGCGCACGCACGAAGGCGCTGTGGATGTGCACAGCGTTCCGGGCCAGGGCAGCCGGTTCACGCTGTACTTTCCGGCCGCACCTGCAGGGGTGGCATTGCCCGCGCCGGAGGCCGCTGCGGTGGCGGCACAAACGCCTGCCGCTACCGCATCCCAGCCACCGACAGGCAGCCTGGCGGACCACCACGCCAACACCAGCGATGCCCGCCCGCGGCACGTGATGTATGTGGACGATGACGAGGCGCTTGTTTTTCTGGTGCAGCGGCTGCTGCGCAGGCGCGGCTATGTCGTGAGCGGCTTTACCGACCCCCACGCGGCCACGGCCGCACTGCGCGCCGACCCCGACCGCTATGACCTCCTGGTGACCGACTACAACATGCCTGGCTTCTGTGGCGTGGACCTGGTGCGCGAGGCGCGGCTGATCCGGCCGGGCCTGCCGGTGGCGCTGGCATCGGGCTACGTGACCACCGAGATCGAGCAGGCCGCCCTGGCCGAGGGTGCGCGCGCACTCATCCACAAACCCAACGATGTGGAAGAACTGTGTGCCACCGTGCAGAGGCTGGTTTCGGGCGATGACCTGCCCTGAGACGGCACCCCATGGCGTGCAGGCGGTCTACGAGGACGCCGACCTTCTGGTGCTGCACAAGCCCGCCGGGCTGCTGTGCGTACCCGGGCGCGGCCCGGACAAGCAGGACTGCCTGAGCGCCCGCGCGCAGCAACGCTGGCCCGGCGCACTCATCGTGCACCGGCTGGACCAGGCCACATCCGGCCTGGTGCTGATGGCCCGCCACATCGACGCACAGCGGCGCCTGTCCCAGGCATTTGCCGAACGCCAGGTGCACAAGCGCTACCAGGCCGTGGTGCAGGGCTGCCTCATGCGCATGGGTGACGGGAAGGACGAAGGGGGCGATGACGAAGGTGGGCCATGGCATGAGATCAGCCTGCCCATTGGTGCCGACTGGGAGCGACGCCCGTTGCGCGTGATCGACCACGCCAAAGGCAAACCCAGCGTGACCCGGTGGCGCACGCTGCCCCCCCGCAACGGCCAGGCCGGCCGCCCCGACACAGGCACCACGCGGGTGGAACTGGAGCCCGTCACCGGTCGCACCCACCAGTTGCGCGTGCACATGGCAGCCATCGGCCACGCGATCCTGGGGGACGCACTGTATGCCGATGCGGCCACACAGGCACTGTCGCCCCGCCTGCTGCTGCACGCCTGCCAGCTGGCATTCGCGCATCCGGCAACGGGTGAGCCTGTTTGCATGCACCTGCCGGCTGATTTTTAGCAAAAAGGGCCGCAAGCGCTTTTTTCATCATCCCTTTCAGCTATTTTTTTGATAGCTCACTGACCGATGCTCCGGGTCGCGACATCGCCCATTGCACCGCCAGAATGCTGCCCAGCACCACCAGCATGCCCGCCAGCGCCACACCCGTCATGGCCTGCCCCAGCCAGGCCCAGCCCAGCAGCACGGCCGTGACGGGGCTCAGCAACCCCAGCGACGACACGGCCACCGACGGCAACCGCGCGATGCCGCGAAACCAGAGCGCGTAGGCCAGCAAGGCGCCAGCCAGGCTGAGATAGACATAGCCAGCCACTTGAGCCGCTGTGAGCGCAGGCAGCGGCGGGTCTGTGAGCCAGGCCACGGGCGCCAGCATGATGCCGCCCGCCAGCAGCTGCCAGCCAGTGAAGGCCAGCACCGGCAGGTCCGACCGCCAGCGCCGCGACCAGAACGTGCCCGCCGCCATGCACACCGTGCCCACCAGCGCGGCGGCCACCCCCACCCAATCCCAGTGCGCCCCGGGCGACAGCAGCAAGACCGCCATGCCCAGCACGCCCAGCGCGCCCGCGGCCAGCGCCATGCCGGGCGGGCGCCGGTGGTCCATGCCCCACACCAGCCCCATCACCACCAGCGGCCCGACGGCCCCCACCACAGCGGCCACGCCGCCGGGTAACCGGTACGCCGCCACGAAAAGCAGGGCCTGAAAGACGCCAATGTTCAGCGCCGACAGCACCAGCAGTCGCCACCACCCCAGCCAGTCACCCCACGCCGGGCTCCGGCGGCACCACAGCACCAGCAGCAGTCCTGCGGGCAGCGTTCGCAGCAGCGCAGCGGTGAACGGCCGGTCTGGCGGCAGCAGCTCGGTGGTGACGAGGTAGGTAGAGCCCCAGATCACCGGGGCTACCGCAGTGGTCAACGCGTTGAGCGACGGGCCGGAGGAATGTGCAGCAGTCATGGTTCGGCGTTATTTATCTTCAATTCAAGATAAAACCATACCATAGAATCTTGATTTCAAGATACTTAGCCGCACTCGACATCCCATGGCCACCCCACGACAACCCGACGCCGTAGATGCCATCCTGGCCCAGTGGCACCAAGAACGCCCCGACCTGGACGTGAGCCCCATGGGCCCCCTGGGCCGCATCAAGCGCTGCGCCTCGCTGCTGCAGCGCAGGCTGGACGAGACCTTTGCCGGGTTCGGCCTGAGTTTCTGGGAGTTCGACGTGCTGGCCACGCTGCGCCGAAGCGGCGCGCCCTATTGCCTGGCGCCCACCACCCTGTTCTCCACGCTGATGGTCACCTCGGGCACCATGACGCACCGCATGGGCAAGCTGGAGGCCCAGGGCTGGATCACCCGCCTGCCCAACCCTGCCGACGCGCGCAGTTCGCTGGTACAGCTCACCGCCGAGGGGCTGGCCCTGATCGACCGCGCGGTGGAGGCGCATGTGGCAAACCAGCATCGCATCCTTGCGCCGATCAAGGCTGCCGACCTGGCTGCGCTGGACGCCAGGCTGGCCATGCTGCTGGCGGCGCTGGAGCCCTCTGGTGACAGCCAGCCGTAGGACTGGCGCAGTACGATGGCGGAATGCCTCAAAACCACCTCTACATCCTCACCGGCGCCTCGCGCGGCATGGGCCTTGCCATGGCCCAGCAGCTGCTTCGCAGCGGCAACACGCTGATCTGCATCGCACGCAGCACCAGCCCCGACCTGGCCACCGAGGCCAAGGCCGCAGGCGTGACGCTGGAGCAATGGCAGCAGGACCTGTCGCAAGGCGAGCAGGCAGCCCACAAGCTGCACACCTGGCTGTCGGCCCAGGGCCCGCAGGCCTTTGCCAGCGCCACGCTCATCAACAACGCGGGCGTCATCCCGCGCATCGCGCCGCTGTCGGCCAGCGATGCAGCCGACCTGGCGCACGCCCTGCGCGTGGGGCTGGAGGCGCCCATGCAGCTCACGGCGGCCTTCCTGGGCGCCACCGACCGCTGGACGGTGCCGCGCAAGGTGCTCAACATTTCGTCCGGCCTGGGCCGCCGTGCCATGGCCTCGCAGGCCGCCTACTGCGCCGCCAAGGCAGGCATGGACCACTTCACGCGCTGCGTGGCGCTCGATGAAGCCGCAAAGCCGCATGGCGCCAGGGTGTGCTCGCTGGCCCCGGGCGTGATCGACACCGACATGCAGGTGCAGCTGCGCGGTGCCGACCCGGCTGCCTTCCCCGACCAGCAGAACTTTGCCAACCTCAAGACGGGTGGCCAGCTCACATCGCCTGCCGACGCCGCCACCCGCGTGCTTGCCTGGCTGGAGCGCGCAGACTTCGGTACGAACCCCGTGGCCGATGTGCGGGACGCATGACGCCCAAATGCTCCTTATTTGATAGCAACAGAGGCAAATAAAACCTTGGCCTCCTGCCGTTTTGACCTGATTTTTCTCTGAAAGGACCTCCCCATGACCCGTGAAGTCGTCGTCGTCAGCGCAGTGCGCACCGCCATTGGCACCTTTGGCGGCAGCCTCAAGGATGTGCCGCCCACCGAACTCGGCGCGACCGTGGTGCGCGAGTCGCTTGCCCGTGCCAACGTGGACGGCAAGGACGTGGGCCACGTCGTGTTCGGCCATGTGGTGAACACCGAGCCCAAGGACATGTACCTCTCGCGCGTGGCCGCCATCCACGGCGGCTGCGGCGAAGGCACGCCCGCCTACAACGTCAACCGCCTGTGCGGCTCGGGCCTGCAGGCCATCGTGAACGCCAGCCAGTCCATCCTGCTGGGCGACACCGACGTGGCGATTGGTGCCGGTGCCGAGAACATGAGCCGCGTGCCCTTTGCCAGCCTGAACATGCGCTGGGGCGCCCGCATGGGCGACACCAAGATGGTGGACATGATGATCGGCGCGCTGCACGACCCGTTCCACAACATCCACATGGGCGTGACGGCCGAGAACATCGCCGCCAAGTGGGGCATCACCCGCGAAGACCAGGACAAGCTGGCGGTCGAAAGCCACAACCGCGCCGAGCGCGCCACGCAAAGCGGCGTGTTCAAGGACCAGATCGTCCCCGTCACCCTGAAGAGCAAGAAGGGCGATGTGCAGTACGCCACCGACGAGCACTTCCGCCCCGGCGCCACGATGGAAGACCTGGCCAAGCTCAAGCCGGTGTTCATCAAGGAAAACGGCACGGTGACCGCCGGCAACGCCTCGGGCATCAACGACGCGGCCGCTGCCGTGGTGCTGATGGAAGCCGGTGCCGCCCGTGCGCGCGGCGCCAAGCCCCTGGCCCGCCTGGTGGCCTACGCCCACGCGGGCGTGGACCCCAAGTACATGGGCATCGGCCCCGTGCCTGCCACGCAGCTGGCGCTCAAGAAGGCGGGCCTCACAGTCAACGACCTGGACGTGATCGAAGCCAACGAAGCCTTTGCCGCTCAAGCCTGCGCCGTCACCAAGGACCTGGGCCTGGACCCCGCCAAGGTCAACCCCAACGGCTCGGGCATCTCGCTGGGGCACCCCATCGGCGCCACCGGTGCGCTCATCACCGTCAAGGCATTGCACGAACTGCAGCGCATCCAGGGCCGCTACGCGCTGGTGACCATGTGCATCGGCGGCGGCCAGGGCATTGCCGCCATCTTCGAACGCATCTGAACCACCGCACTGCCTGCCAGCATCGCCGGGCCACCATCGTGGCTGGCGATGCTGCCGCGCCGGATTGGCAACGCCCGCGGCCACCAGGATCGGCGATCATTTCGCGCTGCCGGCCCTCAGCCGCCCCTGAACACCACGGAGACAAAACACCCATGATTCGTCAACTGCTCACCTTCACCACGCTGGCCGTGGCCCTGGGCTTCACAGCCCACGCACAGACAGCTGCGCCCGCAGCCGCCAGCGCCTACCCGAACAAGCCCGTGCGGCTGATCGTGCCCTTTCCCCCTGGCGGCGGCACCGACATCCTCTCGCGCCTGGTGGCCACCCGGCTGACCGAGAGCGCCAAGTGGACCGTAGTGGCCGACAACAAGGCGGGCGCGGGTGGCACCATCGGCATTGGCGAAGCTGTCAAGGCCGCGCCCACCGGCTATGACCTGGTCATGGGCCAGAAGGACAACCTGGTCATCGGCCCCTGGCTGTACAAGAACCTGCCCTGGGACCCGACCAAGGACCTGACCGCGATCGCCCATGTGGCCTACACGCCCGTCATCATCGCCACCAGCGCCAGCTCCAAATACAAGACGCTGGCAGACGTGATCGCTGCCGCCAAGGCTGCCCCCGGCACCGTCACTTATGGGTCGCCAGGCAATGGCACGTCGATCCATCTGGCCGGCGATCTGTTCGAGAAGGCGGCGGGCATCAAGCTCAGCCACATCCCGTACAAGGGCTCCAGCCCTGCGCTGATGGATGCGCTGGCGGGCAATGTGGATCTGCTGGTGTCGTCGGTGCCGTCGGCCATGGCGCAGATCAAGTCGGGCAAGCTGCGCCCGCTGGCGGTCACGTCGGCCAAACGCAGCTCGTCGCTGCCTGATGTGCCCACCGTGGCCGAATCCGGCTACAAGGACTTTGACGTGAGCACCTGGTACGGCGTGTTCGCGCCCGCCGGTACACCAGCCGCCGTGGTGACCACCGTGAACGCCGAAATCAACAAGCTCCTGGCCACCGCCGACATGAAAGCTGCCATCCAGGCCCAGGGCGCCGAGCCTGAAGCCATGACACCCGCCCAGTTCAGCACCCTCCTGCGGGCCGACTACGCCAAGTGGAAGGGCATTGTCGAAGCCTCGGGCGCCAAGATCGAATAGCGCCCGGCTGCCGGGTACCATCTGCCCGGCACACCGCGCTTCCGTCCACGCCCCGGCGCCTGTGCACCGGGGCGTTTTTTTGTGCCGACTCCGCCCTGCACTGCCACCCGAACCATGACCACCAACGCCCTCGAACAAGCCCGAACCGCATTCCTCCAGGGCACGGCCGCGTTCGCCGAGCAGCGGTTTGATGACGCCGCACAGGCCTTCTCGCACGCGCTGGCCCTGTCGCCGGGGCGCCCTTCGGTGGTGCTGAACCTGGGCGTCACGCGGCTGCACCAGGGCCAGCCGGCCGCAGCCCTGCCCTTGCTGGAGGCCGCCACAGCCGCCCTGCCCGATGCCGCCGATGCCTGGAGTGCGCTGGCACTGGCGCACCACCAGCTGGAGCGCTGGGCCGATTCGTCACGCAGCCATGCACACGCATTGGCGCTGGGTGCCGACTCTGCTGCGCTGCGCCTGCGGCTGGCGGAAAGCCTCTCGCGCCAGGGGCTGGGAACCGCCGCGATCGAACACTACGAAAAGGCGCTGGAGGCAGACGACACCCTGGTCGAAGCGTGGAGCGCGCTGGGCGATGTGCTGCGCGAAAGCGGCCATCTGGCCCGTGCGGCCGACTGCTACCAGCGCGCCCTCGACCTGGGGGCCGACCCGGCCCTGCACCAGTATTACCTTGCGGCCCTGCGGCCCGAAGCGGCTCTGGTGGAGGCACCGCGTACCTATGTGCAGGCCCTGTTTGACAGCTACGCCCACGATTTTGAAGATCACCTGGTGGGCCATCTGGGGTACCAGGGCCACCGTGTGCTGATCGAACAGCTGCCGCCCGGCTGCCCGGGCTACGTCGCGCGGGTGCTCGACCTGGGCTGTGGCACCGGCCTGTGCGGCCCGCTGCTGCGCCCCCGCGCCGGTCACCTGACGGGCGTGGACCTGTCACCCGCCATGATCGACAATGCCCGCGCGCGCGGTCTGTACGACGAATTGCTGGTGCGCGACATCCACGACCACCTGGACGACGGCGGTGCGCCATACGACCTGATCGTTGCAGCCGATGTGTTCATCTATGTGGGCCCGCTGGAGCGCGCATTTGCGCTGACATCACGGCGCCTGCAGCCGGGTGGATGGCTGGCCTTCACGGTGGAAGACGCTGCACAGGGCCCGGGCGTGCAGCTGTTGCCCAGCCTGCGCTACGCCCACCGCGAAGACTACCTGCAATCGCTGGCGCGCAACCACGGGCTGGCGGTGCGCCAAATGGTGGATGCGCCCATCCGCTTTCACGAACACCAGCCCATTGCGGGCCGGTACGTGTACATCCAGAAAGTCTGAGAGGGCCTGAGTCCTGCGCAGCCTTGCAGGCTGCTCCTCTGACGGACCACGGCCCGGGGACTCACGCCCTTTGCGGCGCTCAGTCCCCAGCACCTTTTGCGCCACGCTGCCCAGCATCAGCTTTTCGAGCCCGCGGCGGCCGTGCGAGCCCATCACGACCAGATCGATGTCGGTGCCTTCCAGGGCGCGCACGATGCCTTCATGTACCGCGTGGCCTTCGCCCACCACGGTGGTCACGGCCACACCGGCCTCGCCCATGGCCTTGCGCACGGCCTCCATGGCAGCGTTGGCCTCAGCCTTGGCTGCGTTGATGTACTGCGCCTGACCGTACGCAAAATCGGCACCCACCCCGGTGAAAGGATAGGGGTCAAGAACGTACAGCGCCGTCACGGCACTGCCAAATGCCTTGGCCAGCCCGGCGGCCTTGGATACTGCCAGCAGCGATGTTTCCGAACCGTCGACAGGAACCAGAATGTGCTTGAACATGGTGCTTCTCCTTGAGTGAGGTGGAGGCCAGGCTCGTGGCCCAACCTTGACGACGAGTGTCCACCGCGACCATACCGCGCACCTTGATCCGGATCAAATCCCGGAGATTCGCCAGGGAGGCATGTGCGGTGCCCCCACCCATCCCATGGCGATCCGGCGCCGCTCGACTGGCGGAAGTCAGGCGGCAGCCACCGCAGCGCGCTGCCCCACCACATCGGCCCCCTGAAAGCTGCCACGCCGGCAGGTCACCACCAGCGTATCGCGATGCCCGCCGGGCGCTGCTGGCTGGATAGGAGTCGTCTCATGGATCATGCGTGCGTCGTCCAGAAGCAGCAGCGACCAGGGTTCGGTGAGCGTGAAACGTTGCCCCGCCGGGCCGCTGGCCTCGAACACACGTGTCTCGCCGCCCTTCACACCTTCACGCCCCACCAGGAACACGGCGACCAGGTCCACGCCATCGCGGTGCGCGCCTTCGGGCGTGGGGCGGCCTATGCCTTCGGTGGTGTCAATGCGGAACTGGTGAGCCTCTACAAACCAGGGCACCGGTGCCTGAGCGCCTGCAAACACGGCATCCGACAGGCCCGCCAGGGCGGCCATGAGCTGCTGCCAGACGGGGAGTGCCACGGTGGCGGCCTCCATGGGCGCAAACCAGCGCTCCATGCCGCCGTGCAGCGCGTTGTATTCGACCGGCTGCCAGTGGGGCCGGTGCGGCACCTGCTGCACCTGGCCTGCATCGACCACAAAGCAGGCATGGCGGCGCTTGCGGTAGCGCCCGCCATCCTTGAGGAATTCATCCGGGGGGAGGCTGTTCCAGTCGGCGTTGAGGGCCATCAGCGCGGGCAGGTCGGTACCGATCCAGCGGGCCATGTCGGAGGGCGCCAGCACGGCAAATCCGGTGGTGCGCAGGTGCTCGGCCACGGCCGCCGGGGTGGTGAACGGAGGAACAAAACTGGGGTGGGCCATAGTGGCCCGAGCTTAACCGCAGCGGCCTGCGCTGCAGGGGTCCGGGGCCTTGCGCACCTCAGTCGCGGTGGCCATTGCCCTTGCCGCGGCCTTCACCGCGCCCGTTGCCGTGGCCGTGACCACGGTCGTCGCCGTCCCAGTGGCGCTCGTCGCGGTGCTTGTGGCCCTTGTCGCCCCTGTGGCCCTTGTCATGCTTTTCGTACTTGTCATGCTTGTACCCACCGCGCGGTGGCTCCTGCACAAAGTACACCGGCTGACCGCAGGCGTTGTAGCGCGAGCAATGCCTGGACCAGTTCTTGGCGTGACCGGGCGGCACATACAGATAGATCGGCGAACGCGGCATCACCACGGTGGGCCGCTCGATGATGATGGGCTCTGCATACAGCAACGGTGGCGGCGGTGCATTGCCAATGTTGATGCGGCCATAGACACCGGGCGCAAGCTCGCCGCCCACCGTGGCATTGACATAGGCCTGGGCGTGCGCGGCACCGCCTGCCAGCGCAAGCAATGTGGCCACCGTGGCCGCCGTGGCCAGCGCGGCGATCCGGCGGATGTGGGCTATCAGCGCGGCAGGCATGGTGCAAGCCATGCAAAAGTGATTGGAAGTCATCGGATGTCCTTGGTAACACGTCTGCACACGGTACACGCGCGGTTGCATATCGTCTGTAGGCGTGGGCCGTGACTACAGGCGCCGCGCAATGTAGTGCCAGACGCAGAACAGCGACGCATGGCCAGCGGGCTGGAGTAGCATGTGCCCCTGGTTTCCACCATTCCCCGCCACCCACTGGAGTCAGCCATGCCGCATGAGCGCCGCCACTTCGTCCGCGTCGGTTTTGACGCCCCTGCCCTGCTCACGACGGCACGCGGTGCGTTCAGCGTTCATGTGGTGGATGTGTCGCTCAAGGGCGCGCTGCTCACCGCGCCTGCCGTTGCCGAGCTCGCCACAGGCATGCCTTGCCAGCTGACCATACCGCTGGCAGAAACAGGCACGCACATCGCCATGTCGGCCGAAGTGGCGCACCTCCAGGACGGGCACACCGGCCTGCTGTGCCGCAACATCGACCTGGACAGCGTCACCCACCTGCGCCGGCTGATCGAACTACAACTGGGCGACCCCGCCCTGCTGGAGCGCGATCTGGCCGAGCTGACCCAGACCTCGGCCTGACACCCCGGGGACCGGCCGCCATCAAGGCTGCCGCTTTACTCAGGCCTTTTCGGCCTCCTGCAGCGCCCGCCACATCACCTTGCCGCTGCCGCTCTTGGGCAAGGCCTTCACAAACTGCACCACGCGCGGCGCCTTGTACACCGCCATGTTTTCACGGCACCAGTCGATGATCTGCTGCTCGGTCGTGTCCTTGTGCGTGGCCCGCAGCACCACCACCGCCTTCACCGTCTCTCCACGGTAGGCATCAGTGGCCGAGATCACGCAGGCCTCTTGAATGGCGGGGTGGCGGAACATCAGGGCCTCGACCTCGGCCGGCCACACCTTGAAACCGCTGGCGTTGATCATGCGCTTGAGCCGGTCGGTCAGGAAGAAATAGCCGTCCTCGTCCATGCGCCCCAGGTCGCCCGAGCGGAAGAAGCGCTTGCCTTCGAACTCGATGAACGCCGCCGCCGTGGCATCGGGCCGCTTCCAGTAGCCGTCAAACACCTCGGGGCCGTGGATGATGATCTCGCCCTGCTCGCCCACGGGCACCTCCTGCAGGGTGTCCGGGTCGATCACCCGCGCATCGGTGCTCATGAAAGGAATGCCCAGGCACTGCTGCTTGGGGTGGTCTGGCGGGTTGGAGTGCGACGGCGCTGCAGTTTCCGTCAGCCCATAGCCTTCTGCGTAGCGCAGGCCGTACTGCTCCAGCAGTCGCTGGGCCACCGCCTGCGGCATGGCGGCACCGCCACCGCCAATGTAGACCAGGCTCGACAGGTCGTAGCTCGCAAAATTGGGGCTACCCAGCAGGTCGATGACCATGGTGGGGATGTTGGTCCAGTTGGTCACCTGGTAGCGCGAGATCAGGCGCCCTGCCAGGTCGCGGTCCCACCGGGGCATGATCACCAGGGTGGCCGCGCTGTAGATGGACGCATGCATCACGCTCACCATGCCGGTGATGTGGAACATGGGCACCACCGCCAGCGTCACGTTGTCCACCGAGCCGTTGCCCCACAGGCTGCTCGCCACCGCGTTGTGCATGATGCTTTTGTGCAGGTGCATGCAGCCCTTGGGCAGGCCGGTGGTACCACTGGTGTAGGGCAGCAGCGCCAGGTCACTGGGCCCCACCACCAGCTCGGGCGGCGCCTCCGCGCAGTCCACGGCATCCGTCCAGGTGTGGACCTGGCCGCCGTCGAGCCCCGGCAGCGGGTGCCTTGTGCCCAGCCATTCCGACCAGGCTTTGGGCGGCGCGTCGATACCGGTCACACCCGCATCAAACGCATCGGTGAACTGCGTGACCACCAGATGCTCCAGCCGTTCGGCACCGGGCAGCGCGTTGCTGGCCTTGGCCAGCTCGGGCGCGAGATCGCCCGTGGTGAAGGCCACCTTGGTATCGGGGTCGGTGATGTAGTGCTTGAGCTCCTCGGCCCGGTTCATGGGGTTGACGGGCACCACCACCGCGTTGGCCCGCAGGATGGCGAAATGCGCCATCACCAGCTGCGGGCAGTTCTGCATGCACAGCACCACACGGTCGCCGCGCTGCACGCCCAGTTGTGCCAGCCGTGCGGCCAGGCGCTCGGCCCCCTGCATCAATTGCAGGTAGCTCAGCGTGCGGCCAAAAAAGACCAGCGCCGCCTTGTCCGGATAGC
>LNFM01017148.1_pt1 | contig 19302 bp, 23 predicted proteins | sample 596031 | NCBI WGS metagenome assembly LNFM01 (sample SAMN04254537, study PRJNA301005) | activated carbon metagenome | isolation source: dual media filters at the Ann Arbor, Michigan drinking water treatment plant | place: USA: Ann Arbor | reverse complement strand
CGCGGCGGATCGCGTCGACCAGCGATTCACGGCAGCCGTACAGGTTGTCGAACTTGGACTTGGTGACGCTGTCGTTGACGTTGATGGCGGGGAAAGGCAGGTCGCCCTTCTTGGCCATTTCATACAGGCGATGGACGCCGGTGGTGGTCTCTTCCGACACGCCGCCGATGGCGTCGCGGATGGCCGAATAGAAGCCGGGCTTTTCGGCGATGTAGCGCTTCATCACCTTGAAGAGGGCTTCCTCTTCCTCGTTCTGCGGGTTGGCCAGCAGGGAGAGGTCCTTCTCGGCCTTGGGGCCGAGGACGCACAGCAGGGTCGCGTCGCCGCCGTCGTCGAGGATCAGGTTCGGATAGCCGCCGTCAGCCCATTCGAAGATCTTGTGGGCGTAGTCCCAGTACTCTTCCAGCGTCTCGCCCTTGGTGGCGAACACCGGCGTGCCGGCGGCAGCGATGGCGGCGGCGGCGTGGTCCTGGGTCGAGAAGATGTTGCACGAGGCCCAGCGGACCTCGGCGCCGAGGGCTTCCAGCGTCTGGATCAGCACGGCGGTCTGGATCGTCATGTGCAGGCTGCCGGCGATGCGGGCGCCCTTGAGGATCTGTTGCGCGCCGAACTCTTCGCGCAGCGCCATCAGGCCCGGCATCTCGGTTTCGGCGATGGCGATTTCCTTGTTGCCGAACGGGGCAAGCGAGATGTCGCGGACGATGTAGTCGGTCATGGGGCGGGGCTTTCCGGGAGAGTGTTCGCGCGGCCTATAGACCGGACCCGTCGCGGGGGCAAGAAACACATAAGGATATCTTTATGTGATTGAGTTCGGGCGACCTCTGGCGTGCAGGGCACAGGTGCGCTCAACATGGACGACTGTTCGGAGGGTGGACCATGTACAGACTGATGGCGAGCGTGGGGGTTGCGGCGGTTCTGGCGCTGGCGGCCCCGGCGATGGCTCAGGCGCCGGCGGCCCCGGCGAGCCCGGGTCCGGTCACCCTGATCCAGGCGGGACGACTGCTGGATCGTCCGGGCCAGGCACCGCGCGGGCCCTCGACCGTGGTGGTGCGTGACGGCCTGATCGTCGAAATCCGCGACGGCTTCGTGGACGCCGCCGCCTTCCCCGGCGCGACCGTGATCGACCAGCGCGACCGTTTCGTCCTGCCCGGCCTGATCGACAGCCATGTGCATCTGGTGTCCGACCTCGGCGGTCAGGCCGGCTTCCTGTCCGGCGTCACCGAAAACCTGCCGGCCCACGCCTATCGCGCGGCCGAGAATGCCGAGAAGACGCTGATGGCCGGGTTCACCACGGTGCGGAACCTCGGCGACGAGGGCGGGGTGACCCTGGCGCTGGCGGACGCAACCGCCGCCCACCGCCTGCCCGGACCGCGCATCATCGATTCCGGCATGAGCATCTCGACCACCTCGGGCCATATGGACGGGCGGCTGGGGTTCAATGACGACCTGCGCGAGGTCACGCCGCACGAGAATGTCTGCAACGGCGTCGAGAGCTGCCGCGAGGCGGTGCGCATCCAGGTCGGGCGCGGCGCCCGGGTGATCAAGATCGCCACCACGGGTGGGGTCAACAGCCGTATCGGCGCCGGTCTGGGCGCCCAGATGTTCGAGGACGAGGCCCGCGCCCTGATCGAGACGGCGCACCTCTACGGCCTGAAGGTCGCGGTCCACGCCCACGGGGCCGACGGCGTCAACATGGCCCTGCGGCTGGGCGCCGATTCGATCGAGCATGGCACCATCTTCGACGACGAGACGCTGCGCCTGTTCCGTCAGTCGGGGGCCTACTATGTCCCGACCCTGTCGACGGTGAACGGCTATATCGAGCGGCTGGCCGCTGACCCCAACGCCTATCCGCCCGAGGTCCTGCCCAAGATCCAGTGGCGCATCTCGATCACCGGCCAGTCGCTGCGCCGGGCGGTCCCCGCGGGAGTGCGGATCGCCTTCGGCACCGACGCGGGCGTGTCGAAGCACGGCCGCAACGCCGATGAGTTCGCCCTGATGGTCGCCAATGGCATGACGCCGATGACGGCCATTGTCGCGGCGACGGTGAACGCAGCTGACCTGTTGGGGCTGTCGAGCGAGGTCGGCTCCATCGAGCCGGGCAAGCGCGCCGACATTATCGCCGTCGACGGCGACCCGCTGACCGACGTGACCGTGCTGACCTCGATGGACTTCGTGATGCGTGACGGGCGGGTGTATCGCGACGAGGAGTGAAGGGGTGATTGGTGATTGGTGATTGGTGATTGGTGATTGGTGAGGATGGGGCGTCTGCCTTGCCAGTACGATAATTGCAATCCATGATTGTGCCGGATTTCCATCGAGGGGCACATGACGGCAGGTGTGACCAGCTATCGGAACCTTGAGGTCTGGCAGTTCGCAGTGAACTGGATCTTGCTGGTTTACCGAGCGAGCGCGGGATGGCCGAGGGACGAGCGTTTCGGCCTCACCAGTCAGGTTCGCCGTGCAGCCGTATCGGTCGCCTCCAATATCGCCGAGGGCGCGGCCCGGCGCACCACGGGCGAGTTCCTGCAGTTCGTTGGTATAGCGCGTGGCTCTCTTGCTGAGGCGGAAACCCAGCTCATCATCGCCGCTCGCCTCGGATATCTGGAGCCGGACGTTGAAAGCAGGCTAATGACGGCGGCCGACCGTATCAGTCGGATGCTTGTGTCACTCGCCGCCGCTCTCCGCGACCGTAAAGGCCGGTAGGGTCATTATCCACCAATCACCAACCACCAATCACCCAATATGACCCCAACCTCCCGCAACGACCTCGCCACCCCCCGCCACGACTGGACTCTCGACGAGGTCGAAGCCCTGTTCGCTCGCCCGTTCATGGAGCTGGTGTTCGAAAGAGCCAGCTGCTGTCGATCAAGACCGGCGGCTGCGCCGAGAACTGCGGCTACTGCTCGCAGTCGGCCAGTTTCGACACCGGGCTGAAGGCCGAGAAGCTGATGGACGCGACGGCGGTGATCGCCGAGGCCATGGCCGCCAAGGCGGGCGGGGCCAGCCGGTTCTGCATGGGCGCGGCGTGGCGCGAGCTGAAGGATCGGGACACGCCGAAACTGGCGACCATGATCGCCGGGGTGAAGGCGCTGGGGCTGGAGACCTGCGCGACGCTGGGCATGTTGACGGCGGATCAGGCGAAGCAGCTGAAGGCGGCGGGTCTCGACTACTACAACCACAACCTCGACACCGGGCCGGAGTACTACGCCCAGGTCGTCACGACGCGGACCTATCAGGACCGGCTGGATACGCTGGAGCATGTGCGCGATGCGGGCATGAGCACCTGCTGCGGCGGCATCGTCGGCATGGGCGAGGCGCGGCGGGACCGGGCCAGCCTGCTGCATGCGCTGGCCACCCTGCCGGTCCATCCCGACAGCCTGCCGGTCAATGCGCTGGTGCCCGTCACGGGCACGCCGCTGGGTGAGCGGGTGTTGCGGGAAGGCGAGATCGATCCGATCGAATTCGTCCGCACCGTCGCCGTGGCGCGGATTGTCTGTCCGAAGGCCATGGTGCGACTGTCTGCCGGACGCGAGACGATGAGCGCCGAGATGCAGGCCCTGTGCTTCCTCGCCGGGGCCAATTCCATCTTCGTCGGCGGCAAGCTGCTGACCACGCCCAATCCGGAACAGGACGAGGACGCGGCCCTGTTCGCCCTGCTGGACCTGAAGGCCATGGAGCCGGCGGCGGTCGGGGCGGCGGCTTGATCCTCGGCCGCAGCGTCGCGGCGGTCTTGCTGCTGAGCGTCGCCGCCAACTGCACAGGGCCACAAGAGACGTCTGCGGCCCTGCCCGTGACCGACCAGACCTTGCTGGAGGTTCCGTCCGCCCGGATGCGCTCCCCGGACGGCAGTATGACGCTGATCTTCGGCGGCGAGGACAATCCCGTCCTGACCCTCAGCGCGGGATTCTTCAGACGGAGCGAGGTCGGAGAGATCCGGACGACCTCCCGGGCCGCCTGGGCGCCGGACAGCAAGAGCTTCTACGTCAACGATTCCGGCAGCGCCTCGTGGAGCACCTTGCGCATCTGGACCGTCAATCAGCGGGCCGAAGCCGTGGAGACCTCCAACATCCGGGAGGCGGCCATCGCCGAACTCGGTCGATTGAACGGCTGCGCGCGTGTTCCGGAGCCGGACGCCACGACCACCGGTATGGGTTGGTCGCCGGACGGCCGCCGGATTTACGTCCTCGCCCAGGTCCGGCGGCAGACCGGAGCCTGCGCCTGGGCGGGTATCGACTACATTCTGGTGGTGGCGGAGGTGGCCACGGGACAGCTGGTAGAGGTCGCGCAGGAAGAGCAGGCACGGCGCCAATACCCGACGCTTCCCTGGGCGCCTGTAACTGACCTTTAAGCGCCCTGCGTTAGGGTCTGCCCATGGATCGTCGCACTCTCCTCGGACTGAAGACCCAACCGCTCAGGACCGGCGGAGGCGGCGGCGCTGCGGCGGCGCAGGCCAGCTATCTTCGGCTGCCGACCATCACCGCCAATGTCAGGCGACCGGGCGGTCGGGCGGGCGTGATGACGGTCGAAACCGGGGTCGATACCCCCGACGCCGCCCTGCGCACCCGCGTCGCCCAGTCGGCTCCTCGCCTGCGCGCCGCCTATGCGGCGGTGGTCCAGCAGTCGGCCAATGTGCTTCTGCCTGGGGCGCCGCCGGACGTCGAACGTCTGGTGGCCCAGCTTCAGGCGGCGACCAATACGGTGTTGGGCCGCGCGGGCGCGCGGCTGCTCATCGGGACGGTGATGGTCGTTTAGGGATTAGGGATTAGGGATTAGGGATTAGGCAGTAGGCAGTAGGGATTAGCTGCCAAAGCCGACGCCGCCAAACTTTTCCTACTGCCTACTGCCTACTGCCTACTGCCTCAGTCCCGGGTCGGATCGACCGCACCGGCATCCCCATAGGTCAACGCCAGGAAGACGTCCTCCAGGTCCGGGTCCTCGGTGACGATGTCGGCGATGGTGACGCCGGCGGCGCGGACGGCGGCCAGCACATGCTCCACCGAAGACTGGCCCTTCCTGTAGGTGACCGCGAAGGCGCCGTTGGGGCGGGCGACGGCCTCGAAACCCTTCAGCTTCGGCAGGGCCTTCAGGGCGCCCTCGGGGGTCACCACCACGTTCCGCGTGTCCAGACGGCGCAGCAGCTGGGGCGTCGGTTCGCAGGCGACGACCTCGCCGCGGTTCATGATGGCGATGGTGTCGCAGAGCTCCTGCGCCTCTTCCAGATAGTGGGTGGTCAGCAGGATGGTCACGCCCTCGGCGTTGAGGCGGCGGACGTATTCCCACAGCTGGCGGCGCAGCTCGACGTCGACGCCGGCCGTGGGCTCGTCGAGGATCAGGATGGGCGGATTGTGCACCAGGGCCTTGGCCACCATCAGGCGGCGTTTCATGCCGCCTGACAGGGCCCGGACATAGGCGTGGGCCTTGTCGCTGAGGCCGAGGGCGGCGAGCAGTTCGTCAGAGCGGCGCTCATTGGCGGGGACGCCATAGAAGCCGGCCTGGACCTCCAGCGCCTCGCGTGGGGTGAAGAAGACGTCGGCGACGATCTCCTGCGGCACCACGCCGAGAGCGGCGCGGGCGTCGCGCGGCTGTTTGTCGATGTCGCGGCCCCAGATCTCAGCCGTGCCGCCGGTCTTGTTGACCACGCCGGCGAGGATGTTGATCAGGGTCGACTTGCCGGCGCCGTTGGGGCCCAGCAGGCCGAACATCGAGCCGCGGGGAATGACCAGATCGACGCCGCGCAGGGCGACCTTGGGCGGGGCCTTCTTCGAACCCGCATAGGTCTTTTCCAGCCCGCGGACCTCGATGGCGTTCACGGGCAGGGTGGCAGAGTCGGACATGCGGCGGCTTTCAGTCGGTGATGGGCCTAGGTAGGCGTGTGGCCCGTCACCGCCAAGGCCGGACGCGGCGACGCTCGCCGCATGATGTCAACGACGCTTGACAATATCTGCGGAAATGTCTAGCATACTTGTCATTATGAACAGCTTGCTTGACGGATACCGACGTATGACCCGCACCAAGATGATCGGCTGGACGGCGTTTTCATTCTGTCTGCTCGGCTACGGGGTCTTCACTGCCGTCGTGGTTCTGAACCTGATGGGGGAAATCTCCAGGCGCGAGTTGCTTCTGATCGGCGGGCCGGCCGCGGTGATCGGAGAGATCGGCCTGTGGGTCGCCGCGGGCTGCCTGGGCTGGTCGCTGTTCCGCAAGCGCAAGGCCTTCTTCGACCGGGTCTTCCGCCGGAAATCGCAGACGGTTTGACGCCGTGCGCCGGGGCTTCTAGGGAGTCGCCCTAGTCTGCCGCCACCAGTCAGGGTCGCCCATGCCGCCGCGCCACGCCGATGCGATCATTCCGCCGCCGGAAGCCATCGTGGTCTCCACCAAGCGTGTGGCCTGCGACGGGGGCGGCGGCGCGCTCGGCCATCCGCTGGTCTATATGGACATGGGCGGGGAAGACTTCGTCGAATGCGCTTATTGCGACCGGCGCTTCGTGCTGGACGCCCATCCGAAGCCCGAGAACGAATACCTCAGCCCCGCCGCGCGGCCGCCTGAAGCGCACTGAGTCCGCTGACTCCCCGGGTCGTCAGGCGACCTTGACGCCCTTCCAGAAAGCGACCCGGCCCGCGATTTCCGCGGCCGCCGGCTTCGGCTCTGCATAATACCAGGCGGCGTCCCGATTCTCGTCCCCGCCCGCCTGCACGGAGTAGTACTCCGCCGTGCCCTTCCACGGACAGACGCTGGTGGTCGACGACGGGGTCAGGACGCCCGGCCGCACCGAGCCGAGGGGAAAGTAGTGGTTTCCCTCGACCACCACCGTGTCGTCGCTTTCGGCGATCGTCTCGCCGTTCCAGATTGCCTTGACCATGGGTGTCTCCTTGCCTGCAACAGATGGGGAGTCCCGCCGGGCGCGCCAGCCGCGATCGTCGATGCGCCTGCGATTCAGTCCACGGCCGGCGGCGCCGGCATCAGATCGCCGAACGGCGCCGCGTCTTCCAGCGCCCGGACGAAGGAGGGCCGCGCCATCAGCCGCTTGTGCCAGGCCCTCAGCCGCGGGCGGTCGCCGAACGGCACCAGCCGCCGGGCGTAGGTCAGGATCGGCGCCGCGCCGCAGTCCGCCAGGGTGAAGCTCTCGCCCGCGCCCCAGGTCCGGCCGTCGGCGAGGCGGCTTTCCAGCCAGTCCCACGCCCCGGCCAGCACGGCTTTGTCCTGCGTGTCGCCGAAGGGGTCCTCATTGCCGGCGGGACGGAATTTGCGCGGAATGATGCGGTTCATTGGACCGCCGGCGTAGATGTCCACCATCCGGTCGACCAGCCGCGCCTCCAGCGCCGCCTCGGGATCGGCGGGGATGAGCCGCCCGCCGCCGGACAGCTGGTCGAGATACTCAATGACGATGCTGGATTCGTAGAGGGTGCGGCCGGTCGCCGTGTCGACCAGCGCCGGCATCTTGCCGAACGGCGACAGGGCGCGGAACTCGGCCATGACCGCCTCATTCCCGGCCTCGACCAGGGTCTGGTCGAACGGCAGGTCGAGTTCGTAGAGGGCGACGGAGGCCTTCTGGCCATAGGCGGAATAGGGGTGGGACCAGAGGATCAGGCTCATCAATCGACCTTCCGCACGATTTTCAGATGGGTGGCGCGCTCACCGACGGTGCTTTCGGCGAGGGCATAGCCGCACGACGTCATGTCCAGCCCCAGCCAGAGCGGCTCGCCCGCGCCGAGCAGGACGGGCGAGACGGCGATATGAAGCTCGTCGATCGCGCCGGTGCGCAAATACTCCCGGATCGTCTCCGCACCGCCGCCGATACGCACGTCGAGATCCCCGGCAGCCGCGCGGGCCCGCTCGAGCGCGACCCCGGCGCCTTCGGTGACAAAGTGAAACGTCGTGCCGCCCTTCATCTCCAGCGGCAGGCGCGGGTGGTGCGTCAGGACGAAGACGGGGCAGCGATAGGGCGGCTCCTCGCCCCACCAGCCCTCCCAGCCGTCGGCAGCCCATGGGCCGCGCGAGTGGGCGAACATGTTGCGACCAAGGATCCAGGCCCCGATCCCCTCCATGCCGCGTCTGGCGAACCCTTCGTCGACGCCGCTCTCGCCCTGACCCTTGCCGTACATTTTCTGGAAGGTCGCGGTCGGGAAGAACCATTCGTGCAGGCGTTCGCCCCCGACGCCGAGCGGGTTCTGGTGGGACTGTTCGGGCCCGGCGCCGAAGCCGTCGACCGAGACGGCGTAGGAGGATACGCGAACCTTGCCGGTCATCCCCGGGTCTCCAGTTCGCGGGCGAGGTTCTCGAACATCGCGGCGCAACCGCCCTCACGCAGAGGGATGTGAGCGGCTGCGTCCTCGCCGAAATAGGCGCCCTGTTCGGTATAGGTCAGCCGCGTTCCGTCGCCGTCGGGCGCCAGTTCGATTGTCGCCAGCGACGCCGAGATCCGGCGTCTTTCCTCCCCGATCTCGCTGCCCATGACGTAGCTGAGGATGATCCGCCGGTTCTCGACGATGTCCAGAAACAGGGTGTCGTTGAAGCCGACGTCCCTCTCCTCACCGCCGAACCGGTAGCGGCCGCCACCCTGACCGCCGACGCGGAAATCATGGGTCCATTCGTAAATCGTCGCGCCCGGCGCTTCCGCGAACCACCGTCGAAAGGCGACAGGGTCTGAGTAGGCCTGGAAGACGCGTTGCGGCGAGGCGTCATAGCGGCGCTCGACCGTGAACATGCCGTGGGCGAGTCTCGCCGTCATTCGTTGGGCTCCGTTGCGAGCTTTGAGGCTTCGAGGAAGTCGCCGAGGCGATCGAGGCTGGCCTCGGCGGACCGCCGACGGTCATTGAGCCAGCGTTCGGCGGCATCGAGCGCCGGGGCTTCGACGCGGCAGGTCCGGACCCGGCCGACCTTTTCCGACACCACCAGACCCGAGGCCTCCAGAACCCTGAGGTGCTGGATCACCGCCGACATTGACATCGGGAAGGGTTCGGCCAGCTCGCTGACCGATGCCGGCCCTCGCGAAAGCCTTTCGACCATGGCCCGCCGGGTCGGATCGGAAAGCGCCTGGAAGGACAGATCGAGTGTTGAGTGATGCTGAAGCATTTACTTAAGTATCAGGGCACCGGGGCGGTCGCAACCCCCCGTTAATCGACGGGGCGCACCCTCTCCTCGACCCATTCCGGAAGACGCCCCATGTCGACCATCCAGACGTCCAGCTATCGCCGCCAGCGCGACCATTTCGAGCCGCAGGACACCGACCCGCACGAACAGCGGCGGCTGCGCGGCCTGCTCGAACAGATCGACTATTCGGCCTTCGTCGCCAATCGCGAGGTGATCGGCCAGATGCTGCCGAAACTGGACGCGTCGATGTTCCAGAAGCTGGCCGTGCTGACGGCGACGGCCAGGGCCAAATGGGTGGCCGAGAGCCTGCGGCAGTCGGAATCCGGCGCACCCTCCACGCCGGACCAGATTGCGCGACTGGCCACGGCGCGCACCGCCTATGAGGAACTGGCCGAGGCCTATGAGGGCCTGCGGCGCATGGTCGAGCGCGGCTACGTCGCCATCCGCTAGCCGAGCGGCTGGGGCCGGGTCGCGATCGGTGCGTCGGGGTCGGTTGACGGACGCTCGGCTGCCGTCGGCACCGGATCGGGCGCGATCACAATCACGGGCGGAGGCGTAACGGTCGGCTGCGGTGCGACGACCGCAGGTGCGGGCGAAGCCGGTCGGGCGGCAGGCGGCGGCGTCGTGCGCGCCGGGGCCGCCGCAGTTGCGGCCGGTCTTGCAACGGGCGGGGTGACGACCGGGGCGGGGGTCTCGACGACGGCCTCGATCACAGGCTCCGGGACCGGCGTGGTCTCCGGCGGAACAATTTCGGCGACCGGTACCGCGGGCGCGGGGGCCGGCGCGGCCACGACGGCCGGGGCGGGGGCTTCAACGGGCGGACGGGTCCAGATCCAGCCGCCGAGGGCGAGGACGGTCACAGCGGCGAGCGCGATACCGGCATAGAGCGGGATGCGGCTGGCGGGCTTGCGGGCCGGTCCGGCGGCCGCGACAGGCACCGCCGCGGGTTCCGCTGCGAAGACGACGGCTTGGACCGGCGCGGGCTCGGACGGGCGGGCGGGTTCCGGCTCGGGCGTCGGCAGGGGGCGGACGGTCAAGTCCGGCTTTGGTGTGGCGGCAGGCAGAGGCGAGGCCGCGGCCTCGCGCGGCTCAGGCGAAGGGGCGACGGGCGGGACGGCGGCAGGCGCAGGAGCCGGGGTGCGCGCCGGCGCGGCGCGCGGGATCATCGAGCCGCTGAGGATGCCCGGCGTCGACCGCACGGGGGAGGTTTCGGGCCGGGGCGGGAGCGCGCCGGCCTTCGGCAGCGGGCCCGCGCGGAAGACCGTCGCGGGCGGGCGGCCCCAGACCACGGGGCGGCGGAAGGGCTCAGGCGTGCCGTTGAGCTTCTTGTCGGTGTCGGTGGGCATCAAAACTCCCGCGCAGGAACCGGCGCGCTACATCAAATGCGGAGAGGGGCCAAGGTGTCCGCCGATCTGGCCCGTTTCGTGACCCCGGCGGACGACCTCAGTTCTTCAGCCGGTATCCGGTGCGGAACATCCAGAAGACGACCGTCAGACAGACCAGCAGGAAGCCCAGGGTCGCGGCCAGACTGGCCACGATGCCCACGTCGCCCGAGCCGTAGAAGGTCCAGCGGAAGCCGGAGATCAGATAGACCACCGGGTTGAACAGGGTGATGGTCCGCCAGACCGGCGGCAGCATGTCGATCGAATAGAAGGAGCCGCCGAGGAAGGTCAGGGGCGTGACCACCAGCATGGGGATCATCTGCAACTGCTCGAAGCCGTTGGCCCAGATGCCGATGATGAAGCCGAACAGGCTGAAGGTCGTCGAGATCAGGATCAGGAAGGCCAGCATCTCGAGCGGATGCAGGATCTGAAGCGGCACGAAGAGGGCCGCGGTGGCGAGGATGATCAGTCCCAGTACCGCCGACTTGGTCGCCACCGGCGCGGACAGCAGCTCGTAGATGGTGCCGGTGAATTTCGGGAAATAGATGCCGAAGGAGGCGTTGAAGATCGACTGGGTGAACAGGCTCAGCATGATCAGGCCGGGCACGATGAAGGCACCGTAGGGCACGCCGTCGATCTCGGTCATGCGGCTGCCGATGGCCGAGCCGAAGACCACGAAATAGAGGGCCGTCGTGATCACCGGGGTGACGATCGACTGCCAGACGGTGCGCAGGGCGCGCGCCATCTCGAACCGGTAGATGGCCCAGACGCCGTAGCCGTTGAAGGTCAGGCTGCTCATGCGGCGGCTCCCGTCTTGTCCCCGACCTTGTCCCTGTGGACAAGGCTGACGAAGATGTCCTCCAGCGAACTCTGGCTGGTGTGCAGGTCCTTGAAGGCGATGCCGAGGTCCGAGAGCTTGCGCAGCAACGAGGGCACGCCCGTCTTCTCAAGGTTGGAATCGAAGACGTACTCCAGCTCGTTGCCGTCCGCCTTCAGCGTCGGCGACCATTCGGCCAGCGCCGCCGGCACAGCGGCGAGGGGCTCCTGAAGGTTCAGCGTCAGGGTCTTCTTGCCCAGCTTCTTCATCAGGGTGGCGGTCTGTTCGACGAGGATCAGCTCGCCCTTGAGGATCACCCCGACGCGGTCGGCCATCTCCTCGGCCTCCTCGATATAGTGGGTGGTCAGGATGATGGTGACGCCCTTGTCGCGCAGGCCGCGGACGAGGTTCCACATGTCCCGGCGCAGTTCGACGTCGACGCCCGCGGTCGGTTCGTCGAGGAACAGGATGTCGGGTTCATGGCTGAGGGCCTTGGCGATCATCACCCGGCGCTTCATGCCGCCGGACAGGGTCATGATCTTGTCGTTGCGCTTCTCCCACAGGGACAGTTCGCGCAGCACCTTCTCGATGTGTTTCGGGTTCGGGGCCTTGCCGAACAGGCCGCGGCTGAAGGTGACGGTGGCCAGGACCGTCTCGAACGCGTCGGTGGTCAGCTCCTGCGGCACCAGGCCGATCTTCGAGCGCGCCGCCCGGTAGTCTTTCTGGATGTCGTGACCGTCAGCGATGACGGTTCCCGTCGACGGGGTGACGATGCCGCAGACGATGGAGATCAAGGTCGTCTTGCCCGCGCCATTGGGTCCCAGCAGGGCGAAGATCTCGCCCTTGCCGATGGTCAGGTCTGTGGATTTCAGGGCCTGCAGCCCCGATTTGTAGGTCTTGGTGAGACCCTGGATGGAAATAACCGGCTGCATACGCGCCCTCCCGAGGCGCTGGCAGATATGCGTCCGCCTGTCGCACCTCAAGGGGCGGCGCGGCGCGGGAGCCATATTCCCGACTGCGGGTTACCGTCGCCGTGCCCGATCTCCTCGCCCGCGTCCGCACCCGCCTGGCCGACCTGGGCGAACGGGGCCGCCGCCGCTCGTCGCTGCTTCGCCGCGTGCCGCCCCTGCATGTGTTGCTCGAATGGGCGGCGCGGGTCGGCTACGGCGCGCGGGGGTTCGTCTATCTGTCCGCCGGCGCGCTGATCCTGCTGGCCGCCCTTGGCGTCGTCGGCGACACTGTCGGCGTGAAGGGGTCGCTCGACTGGCTGGCCATGCGTCCGCTGGGGCGGGTCTGGGTGTTGCTGGTCGGACTGGGACTGGCGGCCTTTGTGATGTGGCGCGTGTTGCAGTCGGTCTTTGACGCCGACCATGAAGGCACCTCGCGCCACGGGCTGAGCACCCGCATGAGCCAGGCGTTCAGCGGTTTCAGCTATGCGGCCCTGTCCTTCGCGGCCTTCGGTCTCCTGATCCATGCGCCGGAAGGCGACCCCGCTGTCGAGGGCGTGATCCGCAGCCGGGAGCAGGCTGCGACCGTGCTGTCTCTCCCGTTCGGGAAATGGCTGCTGGTGGGAGTCGGGCTGGCGATCTTCGGGATCGGTGCGGCCAATGTCGTCAAGGCGTGGCGAGAGGATTTCACCGAGTATCTCGCCTGCTCGCCGAAGACCTGCCGACGCGTCGCGCCGCTGGCGCGGATCGGCCATGTCGCGAGGGGGCTGGCCTACCTGCCGCTGGCCGTGCTGGTTGTGTTTGCCGGCCTGAAATCGAGCGCCTCCGACGTCACCAGCCTCGGCGCGGCGCTGGAAGCGGTCGAACGCCAGCCGGCCGGTCCGTGGATTCTCGTCGCTGTCGCGCTGGGTTTCGTCGCCTTCGGTGCCTTTTCCTTCATCGAGGCGCGGTTTCGCCGCATCCGGCCGCCCCGTGATCTGAATCCGCTGGCCTGACGCGTCCACGCGGAACCGGCACCGTACTTGCCAGTTCAATCCTCGCCGGAGACCGACCCATGTTGAAGCGAAGCCTCGCCGCCGCCCTCGCCCTGACGGCCGCAATGTCCCTCTCGGCCTGCGTCACCGCGCCCGGCCCTGATGAGATCCGCGCGCCGGCGCCCGCCCGGGCCGTCGATCTGGATCGCTTCTACAGCGGGCGCTGGCTGGAGATCGCCCGCCTGCCCATGAGCATCACCGACGGCTGCGTGGCCGGGGCCACCAACTATGTCGTGGTCAATCCGACGCGGGTGGACGTGCGCGACACCTGTCAGGTGGAGACGCCGCAGGGCCGGGAAAAGGCGATCGGCGGCCGCGGCGAGATCATGGATCCCGGCACGAACGCCAAGCTGAGGGTCCGCTATGTCGCCGGCCTGATCACCTGGGACTACTGGGTGCTGGACCACGCCGAGGACTACAGCTGGTTCATTTCCGCCGATCCCACCTTCGAAAAGCTGTGGATCTACACCCGCGAGGTTCCGGACGCCGCCGAACGCGCGGCGCTCGTCGCCCGCGCCGCAGCGCTGGGCTATGACGTCAGCCGTCTGGAGTTCCCCGCGTTCTGACCCGCCCTCGCAAAGGCCGTCCCATGACCCGTCCGACATTGCTCGCAGCCTCTCTTCTGGTGCTCACGCTCGCGGCGTGCGGGGGCCATGAGGCGCTGGATCCCGCGGCGGGCTTCGGACCGGACCCGACCTTGCCGCCGCCCCAGGGGTCGCTGTTCCCGCGGGTCAATATCGCCGAGGCGGTGGGCTGGCCGGAGGGGCGCACGCCGGTGGCCGCGCGGGGCTTCCGCGTCCAGGCTTTCGCGTCCGGACTGGATCATCCGCGCTGGATCTATCGCCTGCCCAACGGCGACATACTGGTCGCCGAAAGCAACGCGCCGCCCAAGCCCGAGGGCAAGGAAGGCGGATTGCGCGGTTGGGTGCAGGGCCTGGTCATGAAGAAGGCCGGGGCTCGGGCGCCCAGCGCCAACCGCATCACCCTGCTGCGCGACGCCGACGGCGATGGTGCCGCCGAAACCCGGACGGTGTTCCTCGAAAACCTGACCTCGCCCTTCGGCATGGCGCTGGTGGGAGACACGCTCTACGTCGCCAACGCCGACGCCGTGGTCGCCTTCCCCTATCAGACCGGTCAGACGCGGATCACGGCGGCCGCGACCCGGCTGGCGGCCCTGCCGGCCGGCCGCAACCATCACTGGACCAAGAGTCTGGTCGCCAGCGCGGACGGGACGCGGCTGTATGTCGGGGTCGGCTCGAACTCCAACATCGGTGAGAACGGCCTGGCCGAGGAGGAAGGGCGCGCCGCCATCCATGAGATCGACATCGCCACCGGGGCGGCTCGCATCTTCGCCTCCGGCCTGCGCAATCCCGTCGGACTGGCGTGGCAGCCTGACAGCGGCAAGCTGTGGACGGCGGTCAATGAGCGCGATGAGCTCGGCAACGATCTGGTGCCCGACTACATGACCTCGGTGACGCCCGGCGGCTTCTACGGCTGGCCGTGGAGCTACTATGGCCAGGTCGTCGATGCGCGGGTCGAGCCGGCCAATCCCGGCATGGTCGCGCGGGCGCTGAAGCCCGACTACGCCCTGGGGGCCCATACGGCATCGCTGGGCCTGACCTTCGGCGAGGGTGGCCTGTTTCCTGCGCGGTATCGCGGCGGGGCCTTTGTGGGCCAGCACGGCTCGTGGAACCGGACGCCGCGCAACGGCTACCGGGTGATCTTCGTGCCGTTCACGGGCGGCGTTCCGGCGGGCCCGCCGGAGGACATCCTGACCGGCTTCCTCAACGAACAGGACCAGGCGATGGGGCGGCCGGTGGGAGTCCAGTTCGATCGCACCGGGGCCCTGCTGGTGGCCGACGATGTGGGCAATGTGATCTGGCGCGTCGCGCCCGCGGTCTGAGACCCCACACGCAAAGGCCCCGGCGGATCACTCCGCCGGGGCCTCGTTCTCAGTGCGACAGGATCAGCCGACCGGTTCGACGATGATCACCGGGGGCGTCGGCGCGGGCGCGGGCGTCGCCGGAGCCGCGGTCGCCGGGGCGGTGTTCAGGGTCGTGGTCGAAGGCGCGGCCGGGGCCGGGGTGTAGGCCTGCGGTCCCGTCGGGGCGGCCGGAGCCGGGGTCGCGACACGGGGCGTGGCGGCCGGAGCCGGAGCCGCTTCACGACGGGCCGGAGCCGGGGCGGCCCGACGCAGCGGCGCGGCGTCCCGAACCACGGGCGTCGGAGCGGGCGCGGCGATCACCGGCTGGGGCGTTGAGGCGGTGGTCAGCGGTGCCACGGCGGCCTCGGTCGGCGCGGCCGACAGCACCGGCGCGGTCAGGGCGGGTTCGGCCAGGGGCGCGGCCGCTTCTTCCGGGCCCTGCATCAGCATCATGGTGCCAATGCCGCCGAGCGCCAGCACGGCGACGGGGGTCAGGATCATCCAGGTCTTGATCTTGCCCTGGCCGCCGCGGGCCTTGCCGCGACGGGCGTAGACCGGGACGAAGGGTTCGTCGTGGGTCAGGTCGGTGCGCGGCACCTCGATGCGGTCGCCATAGGGTTTGGATTGATCAGCAGGATAAGTCACGGACATGATGGTTCCTCCAAAAAACTCATGGAAGAAACAAGTCTGTGAGATCGCGGTTCCGCGATTTCTGGTCGGCCTTCAAGAAACACCGTTGCCGCCACATGTAAGGCGGCAACGGTGCATCTTTATGCTCAAGCAATACTGAAGCGATGCCTCAGAAGTTGGTGAGTTCCGAAATCGACAGGACGGCGGGCTGGGGGTCGCCGCTGGAATAGGTGCCGACCCAGATTTCATAGCGGCCGGACACCGACCCCAGGGTGACCAGCGGGTTGTTGTCCTCGCCGGTGTCGTCGTCGCAGTACCATTCACCGTTCGGGCCGTTCACGACCAGGGTGGTGTCCGCCTTGGACAGGACCGAGATCTTGATGTTCAGCGAGCCGTTGCCGTTCCACTGGAAGCGGTAGTCGGGCGAATTGGTGATGAAGCCGGCGCAGCCGCTGCCGGCGTTGGAGGCGCTGATGTTGCCGCCGGCGCGCAGGCTGACGAGATGCGGGTCGGGCTGGAAGCCCGGCGCCAGGGTGATGGTGCCGTAGTTGGGCTCGGCGTTGTAGTCCTGGGCCGCGACGGGTCCGGCCAAGGCCAGGGCGCAAACGGCGGTGAGAAGATATTTCATCAGAAGTTCCCCCGAGGATCTTCCGGCCCCACGCCGCCGATCCGCGTTCGGTGATTAAGCCTTGCCGTGTCGTGTTCCACAAGCGGCTGTCAGACTTCGGCAGGTTCACCCCGCGTCACCGCCGCATCGGCGCCACGCCCCGGCGCAAACCGGCGCTCTTTGGCCTCTAATCGCCCCTGAGATTCCCCTGCCGGTTGACCGCGACCGACGGCTTGTCCATCACCAAGGAACGGGCGACTTTCCATGGAGTGATGAGGACGATGGGTCTGGTGGCGAACATCAAGCGCAACATGCGTTTCGCCAAGGGGCTGCGCCGTCTGCTCAATCGCATCAAGCCGATCGAGCTGGATAGCGCCGATCTGGTCTGCGACGACTGGGAAGAGTCGGTCGACAAGTTCGGCGACCGGGTCGCCATCGTCGATGACCGGCGGACGGTGACCTATCGCGAGCTCGACGCCATGGCCAACCGGTTCGGCCACTGGGCGCAGAGCCGGCGCCTCAAGCGGGGCGACACCATCGCCCTGGTGATGCTGAACCGGGCCGAATACATCGCCGCCTGGCTGGGATTCTCCAAGGTCGGCGTCGCCACAGCCCTCATCAACACCAACCTGACCGGCCACGCCCTGGCCCACTGCCTGTCCATATCCAACGCCTCTCAGGTGGTGACGGACGAGGACTGCTGGAAACGCGTCGAGGACGCGCGCGACCTGTCCGGCCGCAACCTGATGCTCTGGGTGCTCGGCCTGCGCGACGAGGATGAGGCCGATGAGCGGCGCGGGCTGGACAAGCCGGTGCGCAGCGGTTCGTCGGTCCGACCCGCGCGGTCGGCGCGTCTGGGCCTGACCAACCGCGACACGGCCCTGTACATCTATACCTCGGGCACCACCGGCCTGCCCAAGGCGGCCAAGATCACCCACGCACGCGCCCGCACCTATATGCGCGCCTTCGCCGGAGCGACGGGCGCCACCGAAAAGGACGTCACCTTCAACGTCCTGCCGCTCTATCACTCGACCGGCGGGCTGGTCGGAGTCGGGCCCGCGCTGCTGAACGGCGGCCAGCTGGTGCTGCGCAAGCGATTCTCGGCGACGAATTTCTGGCCGGATGTGAAGGCCACGGGCGCCACCCTGTTCGTCTATATCGGCGAGCTGTGCCGCTATCTGGTCAACTGCCCTGAAGCCCCGCACGAGAAGTCTCACACGCTGCGGCTGGCCTTCGGGAACGGTCTGCGGCCCGACGTCTGGGCCGACTTCCAGAAGCGGTTCGCCGTTCCGAACATCCTGGAATTCTACGGCTCGACCGAGGGCAATGTCTCGGTGTTCAATTTCGACGGGAAGCCGGGTGCCATCGGACGCGTCCCGCCCTTCCTGAAAAAGCAGATCAATTTCCGGCTGGTCCGGTTCGACATGGACACCGAGGAGCCGGTCCGGGGCGCAGACGGTCTGTGCCAGCTGGCGAAGGCCGGCGAGGTCGGCGAGGCGCTGGGCATGATCGGCGACGACATTCGCCACGCCTTCTCGGGTTATGCCGACAGGGCGGCTTCCGAGAAGAAGATCCTGCGCGACGTCTTCGTGCGCGGCGATCGCTGGTTCCGCACCGGCGACCTGATGAAGCAGGACAGCGAAGGCTACGTCTATTTCATCGACCGGATCGGCGACACCTACCGCTGGAAGGGTGAAAATGTCTCGACCGCCGAGGTCGAGCAACGACTGGCCGACGCGCCCGGCGTGAAGGAAGTCATCGCCTATGGCGTCCCGGTGCCCGGGCACGAGGGCAAGGCCGGCATGGTCGCCCTGGTCGTCGAAGGCCGGTTCGCCGCCCGTCCGTTCGCGGACTGGGTCGATCAGGAACTGCCGACCTACGCCCGGCCCGCGTTTGTGCGCCTGATCAAGTCAGCCGACACCACGGGAACCTTCAAATACAAGAAGACCGATCTGGTCGCCGACGGCTTCGATCCCGACAAGGTCGACGGTCCGCTTTATGTCCGGGGCGGCAAGAACGGCTATACGAAGTTCAGCGAGGCGGCCCGTGCGGCCATCATGGACGGCGAAACCCGGCTCTAGACCCTGTTGTGGATTCCGGTCGGATCGACCTGAATCCAGAAAACGGTCAAGCAACATACGGGCGCGAAATCCGGGCCCTGGCGGACTCCGCAGGCCAGGACCGATTTCGCTCCAGAGCGGCGGTTCGCAACCGCCCCTTAATCATTAACAGCGAAGGTCGGCGTCTCCCACGCTCAGGACGCTCCGGCTTTTCATGTTCCAGATCATCGGCATCGTCCTCCTTTTCGGCATGGTGTTCGGCGGCTACACCATCGCCGGCGGCAAGATGGGCGTGATCCTCCACTCGCTGCCCTATGAGATGATGATGATCGGCGGCGCGGCAGTGGCGGCGCTGGTGATGTCCAACTCGGTCTCGACCCTCAAGGGTGTGGGCGGCGGCTTCGGCAAGGTCTTCGCCGGGCCCAAATGGAAGAAGCAGGACTACAAGGACCTGCTCAGCCTGCTGTTCCAGCTGACGAAGACGATGAAATCAAAGGGCGTCATCGCCCTCGAGAGCCACATCGAAAAGCCGGCCGAGAGCGCCATCTTCCAGAAATACCCCAAGGTGCTGAAGGACCATTTCGCCACCGACTTCATCTGCGACACCCTGCGGATGATGACCATGAACCTCGAGGATCCGCACCAGATCGAGGACGTCATGGAAAAGCAGCTGGAGAAGCATCACCACGAGGCCCTGGGCCCCGCGCATGCGCTGCAGAACATGGCCGACGCCCTGCCGGCGCTCGGCATCGTCGCGGCCGTGCTGGGGGTGATCAAGACCATGGCGGCGATCACGGAGCCGCCGGAGGTG
>LNFM01006448.1_pt1 | contig 19309 bp, 17 predicted proteins | sample 596031 | NCBI WGS metagenome assembly LNFM01 (sample SAMN04254537, study PRJNA301005) | activated carbon metagenome | isolation source: dual media filters at the Ann Arbor, Michigan drinking water treatment plant | place: USA: Ann Arbor | reverse complement strand
GGGCGTGCAGCCGATGCGCGAGTTGCTGAACGCCGGGGCCAATGTCAGCATGGGATCCGATGGTTCTTGCTCCAACGTGACCGTCAACATGCTGAACGTCGTCGGTACCGCGGCGGCGCTGTCGAAGCTGCGCAGCGCGGACACTGCCGAATGGGTGACGGCCGCTGAAGCCCTGCACGCAGCCACCATCGGTGGCGCCAGGGCGCTCGGGCTGGAGGGGGCGCTTGGCGTCCTGAAGGTCGGCGCGATCGCAGACCTGGCCGCGTACCGCACCGACACGGTCACGTTCACCCCGCTGCACCATCCAGTGCGCCAGCTGGTCTATGCCGAGCGTGGGGCCGGCCTCGACTTCATGATGGTGGACGGCGAAGTGGTCATGCAGGACGGCGCGATCGCACGCATCGACGAGCGGGCGATCCTCGCCGAGATCGCATCCGAGATGGACGAGCTCGCGCCGATCATCGCCGAAGGGGAAGCGTCGGGCAATGAACTGTTCCGGGCCATGGAAGCGGTCTGCGCGTACTGTGAGTCGGTGCCCCTGCCCTCCGATACATATCCCGCCCGGATAGGCTGAACGCGGCGCGCAGGACGCCTGCGCCGTTGAAAATGATCCACCCGAGGCGCACTATCTGCGCCTCCTTCACTGCTCCTGCGATCGCACCAGGCCCTCCATGAAGATCAAGCGCATCGAACACGTAGGCATCGTCGTCGGCAACCTCGAGCAGAGCCGGGCGCTCTGGGAAGACTGCTTCGGCATCAAGCTCACCGGCACCGAGAAGATGCCGGATCGTCCGGTCGAGCTGGCGTTCTACCCGGTCGGCGATTCGATGGTCGAGCTCATCGCCGGGACCACGCCGGACAGCAAGCAGGCGAAGATGGTCGCCGAGGGCAAGGGTGGCCTCAACCATATCTGCTTCGAGGTCGAGGACATCGACGAGGCGCTCGAAGAGCTGAAGGCGAAGGGCATCCCGCTGCTCGACGACGTCCCGCGCATCGGGCACGCCGGCGCGCGCATCGCCTTCATCGATCCGTCCGCGACCGGCAACTGCCTGGTCGAGCTGGCGCAGCTGGCCGACGGCGCGCACTGAGGCGGCGCGATGACTGCACCGGAATACTTCACCGCGAGCGATGGCGTGCGCCTGGCGTACCGCGTCGACGATTTCACCGATGCCTGGAAGCCCGCCCCCGTCCTGGTGCTGGTCCATCCGGGCATGGGCAGCGCCGAGCGGCTGCAGGCCTGGGTGCCGCACTTCGCGCGCGAGTACCGCGTGGTGCGCCCGGACCTGCGCGGCCACGGAAGGTCCGCGGCGGGCCTGGACCAGCCGCTGACGCTGGCGCGGCTCGGGCTCGACCTGCTCGAACTGTTCGACCACCTCGGCATCCGGGACGCCCATGTGATGGGGTCGTCCGCGGGCGGCATCATCGCGATGGACGCCGCCCTGCAGTCGCCCGCGCGCTTCGCCTCGCTCGCGCTGTTCGCCGCCACGCCGGGCATCCATCCGTCGCGGCCGAAGAAGGGCAACTGGCTCGAGCGGGTCGGGAAGAACGGCGTCCGCCACTTCCTGAACGACACGGTGCATGACCGGATCGGCGACGCATCGCCCGAGATGATCCTCTGGTACCTCGATACCGCGGAGGGCGTGACGCCCGAGTTCCTCGGCCGCTTCGTGCCGCTGCTGGCCAGCCACTACTTCCCCGAGAAGCTGGCCGCGTTCGAGTTCCCCGTGCTGATGTGCGTGCCCGAGCCTGATCCTTCGGTCGAGGAGAGCGAGTACGCGCTGATGCGCACCTACCTGCGCGACTGCACCTATGTCGGCATCCCGGGCGGCGGCCACGGCATGACCGCGCAGATCCCGGACCAGTGCTCGCGCGTGCTGCACGGGTTCCTCTCCGGCCTTGCACGGCCGGCCACCACCGATGCGGGCGCGCTGCGCATCGACCCGGCCGACCCGAAGCCGGGCGCGGAACTCGCGCTCGTCTACGACCGGATCACCGCCACCCGCGGCTACGTGTCCGGCATCCTGCAGAGCATGAGCCATGCACCGGACGGGCTCGGCTGCTTCGCGGCACTCGGCGAGTACGTGCGCTACCGCAGTTCGCTGTCCGGACGGCCGCGCGAATTCGCGATCCTGTCGATCGCGCGCGGCAACCAGTACGCATGGACGCATCACGTGCCCTCGGCGCGCAAGGCCGGCATCACGCAGGCCGAACTCGATGCGCTCAACGCGGGCGACGTGCCAGAGACGACCGATGCGATGGAACAGGCAGCCATCGCCTATGCGCGCGAGTTCGTGCACTACGGCAAGGTGGGCGACGAGACCTTCGCCTCGGTGAAGCAGCGGCTCGGCGAGCGCGGCATCACGGACCTCACGATCACCTGCGCCTATTTCCTCGCGCTGGGCTCCGTGGTCAACGCCTTCCGCGTCCCGCTCGAGCCGGACTTCCCGCCGCAGATGAAGCCGGTGAACGCGTGAAGATGCCGTCCATCCCGTCCCTTGCCTGCGCTGCGTGCGCCACCCTGGCCGTCACGCTGCCGCTCCCGGCCGCCGCGCAGGCCTGGCCGGCGAAGCCGATCCGCTTCGTCGCGGCCTTCCCGCCTGGCGGGCCGAGCGACATCGTCACGCGCGCGGTCGGACGCCGGCTGTCCGAGATGCTCGGCCAGCCGGTGGTGATCGACAACCGCGCCGGCGCCGGCGGACACATCGCGGCCGAGAACATCGCGCGCTCGGCGCCAGACGGCTACAGCCTGCTGCTCGCCGGCAGCTTCGTCACGATCGGGCCGAGCCTGTACCGCAAGCTCGGCTACGACGTGAACCGCGATTTCACCGCGATCGGGCTGGTCGCGCAGAACCAGTACCTGCTGGTCACGCATCCCTCGGTGCCGGCGCGCAACGTGAATGACCTGGTGAAGCTGGCGCGCAGCCGGCCGGGGCAACTCACCTACGGCTCGTCCGGGGTGGGCGCACCGCCGCACCTGGCCGGCGAACTGTTCAAGGCGATGGCGAAGGTCGACGTCCTGCACGTGGCCTACAAGGGCGCGACGCCGGTGCTCGCCGACCTGATGGGCGGCCAGATCGACTACTACTTCGGCGGCATCTCGGGGGCGCTTCCCTTCGCGCGCAACGGCAAGCTGCGGGCGCTGGCGGTCACCGGGCGCACGCGATCGAGCCAGCTCCCCGAGATCCCGACCGTGTCCGAGTCGGGACTGCCCGGCTACGACATCACGACCTGGTTCGGACTGGTCTCGTCGGCCGGGGTGCCGAAGCCGGTGGTGGACATCCTCAACGATGCGCTGCGCCGGATGGTGGCCGAACCCGAGATGCGCAAGTTCCTCGACGCGCAGGGCCTCGACCCGGTCAGCAGCACGCCGGACGAATTCGCCGCGTTCATGCGCGCGGAAGTACCGAAGTTCGCGGCGATCGCGAAGGCAGCGGGGCTGAAGCCGGAGTGAACCTGCGAGTGCCCGGCGGCCATGGCCGCCCGCCGGGGATCACCACCAGCGGCGCACCCGCGCCGGTGGATCTGGCGCCCGCGATTCAGCGTTCGTCGGGCTCCAGGCCCTCGCGCAGCGTGTCGAGCGGATCCGCCCGTTCGCGGCTCAGGTGCTTCACCGATGCGCCGGCAAGCGCCTCGAACCATGGCCGTCCTTCATCGGCCAGCGCCTCGGTGCGATAGAACACCTCCAGCCGCGACGCGACCTTGCCCGGATGCACCTGCAGCACCGCGCGCGTCGCGCCATCGGCGCCGGTGCCGAGCTTCGCCCATCCGCCGTCGCCATCGGCCTCGAGTGCGGTGCAGCCGTCGAGCACCGCCTTCAGTGCAGCCGCGTCCGCCACGCGGTAGTGGTCCGTGACGAACACCAGCGGCTCGCCGGTGGCTTCGTCCAGCAGCGACGACGGGTCGAACGGCATCAGCGCATGGTCGAGCCAGATGGCCATGATCGCCCAGCCCTGTTCGTAGATGCGTTCGTCGGCCGGGATGTCCTCGTGCGCCATGTGCTCGCGCACGCCATCGATCGCATGCCCTGCGCCGAGTTCGGGGAATGGATAGACCGCGCCGGACAGGATGTGGCGCTCGCCCGACGTGAGGATGCGGCAGCCGAGCAGCAGCCCCGGATCGGCAGAATCGGACAGGGCGACGTCGTGCACGAACACCGGCGGCACGTCCGGCTCGAGGGCATCGACCAGCTTCACGCCTTCGCGGGCAACCACGTCGGTCACGTAGTACAGCCCCAGCGGCTGGCTGCCGAGCTGGCGGATGAAATCGCGTTGCGCCGGGTTGAGCGTCGGACCGCCATCGGCCAGCACCATCGCGTTGATCGGGTGCATCTCCTTGCGGATCTCGATCGACCCCGCGGCGAGCATCCATTCATTGATGTTGACGAGGATCTGCTGCATCAGCTGCGGATCGACATCCTCGGGATGCGGCCCGTCCTCCGGCCAGAGGTCCTCGAACAGCAGGTCGGTCGTCTCGCGCTCCAGTGCCTTGCGGTGCCGGTTGCCGACCCAGTCGAGCGCGCGCCGGGCAGCACCTTCGTGCGTGCCGTCCTCGGCAGCCTCCGGACCGGGGTCGCGGCCGTGGCACAGCTTGAACTTGCGTCCGCTGCCACAGGGACAGGGGTCGTTGCGGCCGGGTTTGCTGCTCATGGTCGGTTCCTTCGATGACGGCCGACGCAATGGTCCCGCGTCCGGCGCCTGTTGACAATCTATTCGACTACATTATATTCTTATATATATTGAATGCCCTCGCGTACCCCGCCATGCCCAAGACCGCCATCGATCCCGCCATCCTTCGCGCCGCAGCCGGCCGGGCCGTGTCCGCACTGAAGGTGCTCGCCAACGAAGACCGACTGCTGCTGATGTGCCAGCTGGCGCTCGGTGAAGCCTGCGTCGGGGAACTGGAGGAAGCCCTTGGCATCCGACAACCCACGCTGTCCCAGCAACTCGGCGTGCTGCGCAATGAAGGCGTGGTCGCGACCCGGCGCGAAGGCAAGCAGATCTACTACAGCGTCGCCGATCCGGCCGCGCTCGAGATCCTGAAGGTCCTCTACAAGCTCTACTGTCCGAAGGACTGAACCCATGGGCATCGACTGGAATGCGTTCACCCCGCTCGCGGCCACCGCGGGCGGCGCGCTGATCGGGCTGTCGGCAGCGATGTTCCTGTTCTTCAACGGCCGCATCGCAGGCATCAGCGGCATCGTCGGGGGCTTGCTCGTACCGGTGCGCGGGGACGTCGCCTGGCGGCTGGCCTTCGCCATCGGCCTGGTGGGGGCGCCGGCCGCATGGCTCCTGCTGGCCGCGCCACCGTCCGTGCAGATCGACGCGTCCTGGGCTGCGCTGGTGGCCGCCGGCCTGCTGGTCGGCATCGGTACCCGCTACGCCTCGGGCTGCACCAGCGGCCACGGCGTCTGCGGCCTGTCCCGGCTGTCGCCACGTTCGCTGGTCGCCACCCTCACCTTCATGTCGGCCGGCTTCGCCACCGTCTACCTGCTCCGCCACCTGTTCGCCTGACCGCACCCCGAGGCCGCACGATGAAATCCACTGCCACCGCACTGCTCGCCGGACTGGTCTTCGGGCTCGGCCTGATCCTGTCCGGCATGGCCGACCCGGCGAAGGTGCTGGGCTTCCTCGATCTCGCCGGCCGCTGGGATCCCTCGCTTGCATTCGTGATGGCCGGCGCGATCGCCGTCGGGTTCGTCGCCTTCACCGCAGCCCGCGGCCGCGCACGGTCGCTGCTCGGGGAACCGATGCGCATGCCCACCGCGACGCAGATCGACCGCAGGCTGGTCGGGGGCAGCGTGCTGTTCGGCATCGGCTGGGGCATCGCCGGATTCTGCCCGGGCCCGGCCCTGGTCGCGCTCGGCATGGGAGAGGCCAAGGCGCTGGTATTCGTGGCGGCGATGCTGGCCGGCATGGCCTTCCATGCCTGGGCCGAGCGCAGGCCTGCTGCGGCACCAGCAGCCGCGTGAGCCGATCATGCGCATGAAGACGCTGCTCGCCGCGCTGGCTGCATCGACCGGCACTGCAGCGGCGGCTTTCTTCGTGCGCACGGGGGTGCACCGGATGATCCTCGAGGGCCTGCGTGCGCCACGGGTGGCACACGACCTCCCGCGCCACCCCGCGCTCGGCCACGCCTGCGACGATGCACCGGAACGCATCGAGCGCTGGCTGACCGCCGCCGACGGCTCCCGCCTGTTCGCCTACCACCTGCCCGCGCCGGGAACCGCGCCGGCGCCGGCGATCGTGCTGATGCACGGCTGGGGAGCGAACGCTGCGATGCTGCTGCCGGTCGCGCAGCCGCTGCAGGACGCAGGCTGGCATGTGCTGCTGCCGGACGCACGCTGCCACGGCCGCAGCGACGATGCGGCGTTCACCTCGCTGCCCCGCTTCGCGGAGGACATCGATGCCGCGCTGGCGTGGCTCCGCTCGCAGCCCGGCGTAGACCGGTCGCGCGTCGTCCTGATGGGCCATTCGGTCGGTGCCGCGGCGGCACTGCTCTGCGCCAGCCGGCGCGGCGACCTCGCCGGCGTGGTGAGCGTCAGCGCGTTCGCACATCCGGCGGAGGTGATGCGCCGGTGGCTCGCCGTTCGGCGCATCCCCTTCCGTCCGTTCGGCTGGTACGTGCTGCGCCACGTGCAGCGCGTGATCGGCACCTCGTTCGACGCGATCGCGCCGGTCGACACCATCGCCCGGGTCGGCTGCCCGGTGCTCCTGGTGCACGGCATCGACGACGAGATCGTGCCGCACGGGGATGCCGCGCGGCTGGCGGCTGCCGGGCGAAGCGGCAGGGTGGAAACCCTGTCGATCGATGGCGCGCACGACCTGGGGGATGCCATGCATCGCCACCTGCCGGCGCTGCTGCGCTTCCTCGACCACTGCGTGCAGCCCGCAGCCGACACCCGTGCCGCCGCTGCCGCGCACGAACCATCCAGCCATCCGGACATGCTGCCGCCGCGCGGCATGGCAGGCAGGGGCATCGACAACCAGACCAACCCACGGCGCACCGCCCCGGCGTCCCTGCGAGGAGCCACTGCATGCAACCCCTGAAGCCGCAAGCCGAACGAAACGACCGCCCCGGCGCACCGCCCGGCACCTGCGCGGACACCTCGCGCCGTCGATGGATGCAGGCGCTGCTGCTCGCCCCGGCCGCCGCCGCCACCACCGGCACGCCGGCAACGGCCCGCGCCACGATCCGCACGAAGGCGCATGTCGTGGTCGCCGGCAGCGGGCTCGGCGGCATCGCGGTCGCGGCGCGGCTGGGCAGGCTGCTCGACGGCGCACGGATCACGATCGTCGATGCCAAGGAGGAACACAACTACCAGCCGGGCTACACGCTGGTGGCCACCGGCGTCTGGCCCGTGGGCAAGGTGCGCGAGCGCAATGCCGACCTGCAACCGGCGCGCGTCGAATGGGTCAGGGAGATGGTCGCCGCCTTCGATCCGGCATCGAACAGCCTCACCACCACCGGCGGCAAGCGCATCGCCTACGATTACCTGGTCGTCGCCACCGGCGTGCACCTCGACTATGCGCAGATCGCCGGCATGGATGTCGCTGCGATCGGCAGCAACGGCGTGGCCAGCGTCTACCCGAGCCCCCAGGCCGCTGAAGCGACCTGGCGGGCGATGCAGGCGTTCACCCGCACCGGCGGCGAAGCGCTGATGACGTTGCCGGCGACGCCGCTCAAGTGCGCGGGTGCGCCGCTGAAGATGACCTTCATGCTGCGCGACCGGCTGCGCCAGGCCGGCATGCTCGAGAAGTCGCGCATCACCTTCGAGTCGGCGCTGGGCAACGTCTTCAGCGTGCCGACGGTGAACGACAACGTGCTGTCTCGCTGGAAGGCGCTGGACATCGGCGTGGAGTTCAACCACCGCCTGGAGGCGATCGACATCGGCGCGCGGCGCGCGACGTTCGCCCTGGCGGACGGCCAGAAGCTGGAGAAGCCCTACGACTTCATCCACGTGGTTCCGCCGACGCGCGCGCCCGACGCGGTGCGCGACAGCGACCTCGCCTCGAAGCAGGCGCCGTTCGCCGCGGGAGGCTGGCTGGACGTGGACAAGTCGACGCTGCAGCATCGTCGCTATCCGAACGTGTTCGGCATCGGCGACATCAACGGCACGCCGCGAGGAAAGACGGCCGCCACCGTGAAGAAGAGCGCCCCGGTGGTCGCGCACAACCTCGCCGAGGTGATCGCCGGCCGCAGCGCCAACCTGTCCTTCGACGGCTACACGTCCTGCCCGCTGATCACCCGTGAAGGGTCGGCGATGCTGATCGAGTTCGACTACGAGGGACGGCTGATCCCGTCGCTGCCGATGATCTCGCCGCTGCAGGACAGCTACTTCGCCTGGCTGATGAAGGACCGCATGCTCAAGCCCGCCTACCTCGCCGTCGCCCGCGGCCGCGTCTGACCCAGGAGAAAACCATGTACGAGATCTGGCTCGCAATGAACATCGTCTGGGAAATCGCCATGGGCATCTGGCCGGCGCTGCTGGTCGCGGCACTGGCATGGATCGCGCTGGTCGTCGCCGCCCTGCGCAAACCCGGTTCGCGCTGGGGCGCGGGATTCGGCCCCGCCGTCATCACGGGCGCCGCCGTGATGCTCGCGTCGATCGTCGCGGTGCCCTCCCTCACCCATTCCTCCCTTGCCGAGATGGGCTACTGGGTCGACTGGGCCAACCTCGCCGCGATCGCCGCCGGCTTCGGTGCGATCGCAGCGGCGTACGCCTGGCCGATGGCGGCGATGCGGCGCGATCCGCGCGCCGCATCGCGCTAGGCAGAGGCCCGTGCCACTGTAATCGGATCGCGCGCCCGCGCGGCGATCTCCGCGCGCGCCTTCCCGCCTACAACTCGATCACGTCCATTGCGTCAGGGTTCTGGATCTTGACGCCTTCGCTCGTGACGACCACCTGGGGCCCGAACTCCAGGAAGATCCGGTCGTCGAGCGTGGCCTTGACCTCGAGCGCGAGCACCATCCCGGGTTCGACGGTGACCGCTCGCTGCGCGAAGGGATCGGTTGCCGCGAACGCCTTCCACTCGTCGTCTTCGCGCACCGATCCGATCACCGGCGGCCGACGCCAGCCAGCCGCTTCGGGCAGGGTACCTGCGCTCATCACCGCGACCGGCGGCTCGGTGCCATCGAGCCCGAGCGAATGGACATGCGTGATCTCGTGGTAGTAGCCGCGCCTCAGGATCGGTTCGTCTGCGACGCGCTCCACTTCGCTCCAGGGGGTGCCCGGCTTGAGCGAGTCGATGATCGCATGGGTAGCCTCCAGCACGGCTTCGCGCATCGGGATGTACTCTGCGTCGATCGGGCCCAGCGAGATCGCCATGTGGGGATGCGCCCAGTACCCCCCGTAACGCGTGTAGATGCCGAACTGCACCATGTCACCCGAGCGCATCAGACGATCGGTCTGCCTGCGATTCGTCGGATAGCCCTTGCCTGAGGAAAGGATGGTCAGGTAGTCGCGCACCGGGTCGGCGCCTGCGGCGAGCCCTGCCGCCTCCATCAGCGCATACAGTTCGCTCTCGCGCACGCCGGGGCGGGTCGCCCGGAGCGCTGCGTCGATCTCGAGGTTGGCGATCTCCGACGCCTTCTCGATGAAGCCGAGCTCCTCGTCGCTCTTGTACATCCGGAGCTCGCGCAGCAGTGCGCCGGCCTCGCAGAAGCGGGCGTCCGGAAGGAGCCTCTGCAGGTTGCGCCAGGTGAAGTACGGCATCGCGCCCTCCGCGCCCATGCCCGCCCCGGTCAGCCCCACCACGCCCACTGTCCCGGCTGCATAGCCGTACTCCGCGATGACGCCCGCGGCGGCGACGCTGTCCTTGCCTTCGGCGCCGATGTATTCGACGCCCTCCCAGCAGGACTCGCGAAACCAGCGAGACCAGCTGCCCATCGTCCACATGGTGACCGGATTGCCCTTCAGGGGAAAAACCAGGCACCGTTCGCCGAAATCGGCGTTGTCGATCCAGCGGCAGTTGCCGCCCAGGCCGCGCCCCTTGCCCCAGATCAGCAGGCAGTCGACGCCGGCCGCCGACATGCGTGCGCGCAACGAACCCCAGCGGCGGTCGCGCTCGGCGAGCGACAGCGAGGCATGCGGATCATCGACGCGACCCGGGCGTGCGAAGAACCTGGGGTCGGCTACCATTTCCAGCTGCCCTGGCGGACCGGATCGTCGACCACCTTGTTGCGCAGCGTGCCGACGCCTTCGATCTCGGATTCGAGCACGTCACCGGCCTGCAGGAACAGGGTCGCCGCGTTCTCCTGGCCGAGCGCCTGCCCTTCGGGCGTCCCCGTCGTGATGAGGTCGCCCGGCTCGAGCGTCATCTGCGACACATACGCGATCAGCTGCGGGATGTTCCAGATCATGTCCTTGGTGCATCCGTCCTGCCGCAGCACGCCGTTGACCCGCGTGCGGATCCTGAGGTTCATCGGATCTGCGATCTCGTCGCGCGTGACGATCCAGGGCCCGGTCGGACAGAACGTATCGAACATCTTTCCGAGCAGCTGGTTCTTCGCGATGCGCTCGATCTTCACGACATCGCGCGCGGAAATGTCGTTCGCAACCATGTAGCCGTAGATGACGTCGTACGCGCGCTCTTCCGGGACGTTCTTGCATTTCTCCCCGATCACGATCGTGAGCTCCGTTTCGTAGTCGAGCTGGCGGGTGGCGGCCGGCTTCACGATGTCGCGGTGCGGTCCGATGATCGCGTTGTTCGACTTGATCCAGGCCGACGGCACCTTCATTTCCGTGTCCGACCCCACCTGGCGCAGGTGTTCGCGGTAGTTCCTCCCCACCGCAATGACCTTCGAAGGACGCGCTGGCGCATGCAGCCGGCATTCCGCGAGCGGCGTGAACAGCGGCTCTCCGTCCAGGCCGGTCGCCGCCGGATCCTTCGCGAGCAATGCGTCCAGGAACGTCGCGGCCGCCCGGGCCGCGTCGCGGGAGGGTTTCCCGAGAGACAGCAGCGCGACGATGTCCGCCGGCAGCCGCAGCGCAGCAATCTCGCGTCCGAGCGGATCCCCGGCCTGCTCGACCAGGTAGCGCGCGTAACCCGCCCGCAGGTCGCCCATCACGTCGCCGGCGAGCAGTGCCCCGGTGCGAGCCCGGCTCGACGGCTCGGACAGGTTGTTGAAACGTGCAACTCTCATGCGTGCCCCTCCTGGTTTGCGGTCCTGCGACACGATCGCAGGCCGATTGTTTTTGCTTGTTGAGAACCTTCGTCTATCATGCAACGTACCCAGACAGGGGACAGGCTGTCAATCGGGCCGCATTGCACGGCAACGATCGGCAACGATGTACCCGCAGGAGGAGGAGGGTTGCATGTACTGTCCCATCGATCGGGCCGCCCTTGCGCACGCCGGTCTGCTGGCGGGCGCCACCGTGCTGGTGACGGCCGGCGGCATCGCCATCGCGAACGCACAGCCATCGGCCTTCCCGGCCAAACCGGTGAGGGTCATCGTACCTTTCCCGCCCGGCGGCGGCGCCGACTACATCACGCGCACTGCGGCGCTGAAGCTCGGGGCGGCGCTGGGCCAGCCGTTCGTGGTCGAGAACCGCACCGGCGCCAGCGGAAACATCGGGACCGAGCTTGTCGCCCGGTCCGCACCCGACGGATACACGCTCCTGAGCAGCAGCAGCAGCACGATCACCGCCGCCGCGGTATCGAAGGTGCCGTTCGACGTGGTGGGCGATTTCTCGCACGTGTCGATGCTCGGTTCGTCCTGCCTCCTGGTCGGCGTGCATCCGTCCCTGCCGGTGAAGACGCTGGCGCAGCTGGTCGCGTTCGCCCGGGCCCGTCCGGGTGCCGTCAACTACGCGTCGTCCGGGGCGGGGACGTCCGCCCACCTGGTGGGTGAGGTGCTCCAGCAAAGCGGCAACGTCCGCCTGATGCATGTTCCCTACAAGGGCAACCCGGCGGCGATCGCCGGCGTGCTCGGCGGCGAAGTGGCCATAGCCATGCCCAACCTCGCGGCAGTGACCACGCTCGTCAAGGCCGGACGCCTTCGCGCGCTGGCCGTCACCTGCGAAAGACGGACGGACTTGCTCCCCGACGTGCCGACGGCGGCAGAGGCGGGCTACCCCGCCGTCACCTTGACGAGCTGGTGGGGCCTGTCGGCGCCGGCCGGCACACCGCGCGATATCGTCTCGCGGCTGGGCACCGAGGTGGCGCGACTGGTGGCGCTCCCGGACGTGCAGCAGGCCTTCGCTTCGCAGGGCGCGGAACCTCGGGCGATGTCACCCGGCGATTTCGACAAGTACGTGCGGGCGGAAGCGGCGAAGTGGAAGGCCGTGGTGGAGACCGCACGCATCCGCAACGATTGACCCGATCCGATCGGAACGACCATGACTGCCTTGCCGCCCGCCGCCGCCCTGGCCCTCGCGCTCGCCGCCAGCCTCGCGGCGGAACATGCCCAGGCACAGGCCTATCCGGCGCGCCCCATCCGGATCGTCGTCGGCTTTCCGCCCGGCGGCGGTGCGGACGCGGTGCCGCGCCTGCTCGCCCCGCGGCTGGGCGAACGGCTGGGCCAGCCGGTCGTCATCGACAACAGGCCTGGTGCGAGCGGCAACATCGGCGCGGAAATGGTCGCCCGCGCTGCGCCGGATGGCTACACCCTGCTCAACGTTCCCATCACGCACGCGATCAACGCAAGCCTCTTCCGCAGCCTTGCCTACGACCCGGTGAACGATTTCTCGCCGATCACGGTGACGACCGCTTCGCTGAACGTGCTGGTGGTGCATCCGGCCCTGCCTGTACGGGACGTGGCCGGGCTGCTCCGACTGGCCCGGGCCCGCCCGGGCGAGATCACGTTCGGATCCGGCGGGGCCGGCACGACCCATCACCTCGCAGGGGAGCTCTTTCGATCCCTCGGCAAGGTCGATCTGCTGCACGTACCGTTCAAGGGTGGCGGCCCCGCCATCGCGAGCCTGGTCGGCGGGCATGTGCAGGTCATGTTCGCCAGCACCCCCGAAGTCACCGGCCATCTGAAGGCTGGCCGCCTGCGTGCACTGGCGGTGACCAGCGCCACGCGCTCGGCCCTGTTGCCGGAATTGCGGACGGTGGCGGAGTCCGGCCTGCCCGAGTTCGAGGTCAGCGGCTGGCTTGCGCTGCTGGCGCCGTCGGCCGTCAGACGCGAGATCGTCCTGCGCCTGAACACCGACGTGCTCGCCGTCCTGCAGGAACCCGAGGTCCGCGAGCGCATTGCGGCACTGGGCTTCGTCGTCGTCGGGAACAATCCGGAACAGGCGGCCGCACATCTCCAGCGCGAGATTTCCCGATGGGCGGCCCTGGTGAAATCGTCGGGCGCGCGCGTCGACTGAGCCCCGCCGCCAGGGCATCCCGCCGCGCGACGCCAGACTGCTACTCCGGCTGGATCCCCGCCGCCCGCATCACCTTGCCCAGCCGCTCGCGGTCGGCGCGGATGCGGTTGGCCAGTTCCTTGCCCGTCATCGGCAGCGGCAATGCGCCGAGCGAGGCGAAACGCTCGCGCAGCTCGGGTGCCTTCAGCGCCTGGCCCAGCACCTCGGCCAGGCGCTGCGTGACCGGACCGGGCATGCCCGCCGGGCCATGCAGCCCGGACCAGAACACCAGCACGGCCTCCGGGAACCCGGCTTCCGCGATCGTCGGCACGTCCGGCATCGCCGGATCGCGCGCCGCGGAGAGCATCGCCAGCGGCCGCATCGCGCCCGACTTCAGGTGCTGCATCGCCGAGGGCAGCGAATCGATCACCATCGTGATCGTGCCGTTCATCGCATCCGGATACGCCATCGCCGCAGACTTGAACGGCACGTGCAGCAGTTCAGTGCCGGCGAGTTGCCCGAGGATCTCCCCGGTGAGATGGCCGACGCTGCCGATGCCCGAGGAGCCGTAGCTGATCCTGCCCTTGCCGGTCTTCGCGCGATCGAGGACTTCCTTCACCGTCTTCATCGGCTGTCCGGCGCCGATCGCCATGATCGTCGATGACTGCGCGACGCCACCGATCGGCGTGAACGCCGTGTCGGGATCGAACGGCATCTGCTTGCGCATGTGCGGGATGATCGAATACACGCTGATGCTGGAGAACAGGATGGTGTAGCCATCCGGGATCGCCTTGGCGACGAAGTCCGAGCCGACCACGCCGCCGGCACCGGCCCGGTTGTCGACGACGATGTTCTGCGCGAGCAGTTCCGACAGGCGCGCCGCGACGGTGCGCCCGAGGATGTCCGATACACCGCCTGCACCATATGGGACCACCATCCGGACGGGACGGACGGGATACGTACCAGGTCCGCCCGCCTGGGCGTGGACGAAGGCGGGCAGCACCAGGATGGCGGCGAGGATCGCTGGCGCGACGCGGGGCTTGCGCATGGACATCGTGTCTTCCTGCTGTGTGGACACGACGTCCCCGAGCAAGCCGCGTACCAGCGATACGGCCCTGGCCGTCCGGCATCCGCTCAGCCCTGCCCCTGCGCCCGCTCGATCGGACGCGCCGCGACGCCCATGTCGTTCCAGGCCGATGGATGGCAGGTGAACAGCAGCACCTGGTGGCGCTGCGCGGCGTCGAACAGCACCCGCTTCATGCGGTCCAGCCGGCGGGTATCGCTGTGCACCAGCGCATCGTCGAGGATCACCAGCGTCGGGCGGCCGGCATCCTTCAACAGGTCGGCATACGCGAGCCGGGTCAGCACGCCCATCTGCTCGCGCGCACCGTGGCTGAGCTCCGACACCGCGCCGGCCTCGTCGCCGTGGTCGGCGGGACGGGTGAGCAGGCCGGGCAGCAGGTCGTCCCCGATCTCGAGGACCGCCTTGGGGAACAGCAAGCGGATGTAGTGGTCGATGCGCGCCTGCAGCGGCGCGCGCAGCCGGCGCGTGAGGTCCTGGCGCCTGGCTTCGAGCCGCCCGAGCAGCAGGTCGAGCGCCTTCGCACGCAGGTCGAGTTCGCGGTAGCGCCGCACCGCCGCTTCCAGGCGCACCGCCAGCCCGGCGCGGGTTTCCTCGAAACCCTGCGCACCGGCCTCCTCGAGCTTGCCGGTGAGCAGCGTGATCTGCGCCTGCCGGTCATCATGCGCACGGCGGGCGAGATCGGCGCTGCGCCGGAAGCGGTCGACCGACTGCTGGAGCATGTCGGGCTGCGTACCCTCGATCGCTTCGGTGCGCGCGGCGATGGCCACGCGCAAGGCCGACTGTTCGGCGCGCACGGCGAGCAGTTGCCTGCCCGCGTCGACCTGCCGTGCCTGTCGGTCCGGCGCATCGAGCCGGGCCTCGAGCGCGGCGTATTCGCGCACCGCGGCTTCGTGCTGCTCGTGCGCGACCAGCCTTGCCTGCATCGCCTCGGCAAGTTGTGCGGCGATGGTATCGGCGTGGCGCTTCGCCGCGGCATGGAGCGCTTCGGCCTCGGCAAGCAGCGGCGCGCCTGCCTGCGAGGTCAGCGGCGGCGCCGCAAGCCCGGCCAGGCGGGCCTGGGCAGCCTCCCGGCGCGCATGCTGCGCGGCAAGTTCCGCCTCGAGTGCGTCGACGCCGCTGGGCGCCAGGCTGGCCAGGGTGGCCGAGGCGAGCGCCGCCTCCTGCATCCCCTGCCGCCAGGCGGCCAGGCGCGCTTCGGCTTCGACGACATCCGCGACGCCACAGCGGCGCAGCAGGTCGTCGTGCGTCGCGCGCAGGCCGGCTTCCTCGCGGGCGAGCGCGGCGAGCGTGTCGCCGCCGGGCAGGATCTCGAACCGTCCCACGCCACGGATGTCGATCGTCGTCGCGGCCGTGATCAGCCGCTCGCCGCTGCCCGCGAGCGCCGCGCCGTCGAGCGTCACCGGTGCGCCGTCGGCGAGGTCGAAACGGATGCGGGTGGCGACCACCTGCCGGCGCACATGCAAGGCATCGAGCGCCTTGCCCTGCGCGCGCAGGCGCTCTACGTCGCCCTCCTCGATCGCGCTCGCAGCCACCTGCTGCTGCAATTGCACGAGGTGGAGTTGTCCGGCTGCGCAGCGCGCCAGCAGCCCGTCGAGTTCCTGGATGCGCGCCTGCGCGTCGGACACGCGCAGCGCGAGTTCATGCCTGAGGTCGTGCTGCCGCGCGCGATCGAGTTCGGCCGCTGCCACGCGCAGGGCGCCATCCGCCGCCGACTGGTCGGACCGGCGGCGCGCTTCGATCGCGGCCGCCGTCTCGAGCCGCTGCACCGCTTCGGCCAGCCCGGCTTCGCGTTGCGCCAGTGCAAGCCGTTCTTCCTCGAAGGCGGCCAGCTGCTGCTCGAGCAGGCGAAGGCGATCCTCGGCCTGGCGCAGTGCCAGTGCATCGGCGTCGCGCTGCCGGACCAGCCCCGCGCTCGCGGCCAGTGCCTGTTCGGCCTGTTGCTGCTGCCGTTGAAGCGATTCCCACGGCTTCGCCGCGGCGTCGGCCGCCTGCTCGGCCTTCAGTGCAGCGAAGCGGTCGACCTGCTGGCGCCAGGTTTCGATGCGGGCATCGATCTCCGCCAGCAGCCCCTGCAATTCGTCGCGCGCGTCGATCGCCTTCTTCAGTTCCGCCGTCGGCCTGCCGGTACCCGGGGTCAGCAGCCGTTCGCGTTCACTGCGCACCCGCGCGATGAGCGTATCGCCCTGGGTGCTGGCGACTTCGCCCACCGATGCTTCCAGTGCCGTGCGCAGGTGGTCCGCCGCATGCCTGACCGAATCCCTGATCTCCTGCGCCTGCCCCTGCTCGATCCACAGCAGCCCGGGGATGCCCCAGAGCTCAGGCCGGCTCGCCCCCCGTTCTGCGAAGGCGAAACCGAGCAGCGCGGCCAGGTGCCTTTCCGCGTCTTCGCCATCGAGGCTCTTCGCGCCGTAGCGGAGTTCGCAGCGCTTGCGCTGCAGGAAGGACTTGCGCAGGCGGAACGCGGTGTCGCCGACCATGAAGTCCAGTTCCACGGCCGGCGCCGCGGAGGCGTCGCCCCACGGACGAAGGTCTTCGACCGTCGAAGACCGGTGTCGCTCGAAGAACGCGGCGCGGATCGCCCGCACCAGCGTGCTCTTGCCCGTTTCGTTCGGTCCGACGAACAGGTTCAGGCCCGGCTGGATGCCATCGATCTCGAACGGCTTGCGGAACTGGCGCAGCTGTTCGACCTTCAGCCGTTGCAGCCTCATGGCGCCGCCGCCTGCCTGCGGCCTTCGAGCAGCAGGGTCGCGAGCAGGTTGAGCGCCTCCGCGGCGACGCAGGCCGCTTCCGGCCGCGAACCGTCCGGCTGCATGCCCTGCGACTGCGCATCGCGAAGCTCCGCGATCACGTCGCCGAGGTAGCCATCCGCATCGAGCGCGGCGATGTCCTCGGCGGTCGGCACCAGCTGCAGGGACGAGAGGTCCGCCTGCAGGTGGCGCACGCCGGCCTCGGCGAGGCCGATCGCCTCGCGCAGCCGCGCGAGCGCCTGCAGGTCGACCTGGCCCGACACCTGCAGCGAGACGACATCGTCCGGCTGCGCGGCGGCGAGTTGGCCGGCGACCTGCTCCACGTCGCTCGCCACCGCCAGGGTCGCCTCGAGTGCACGCCAGCGGAAGCGACCGGTCTCGAGGCGGGTCACCACCGGCAGCGCACCAGGCGCATCGATGTCGACCCGCAGCGCGAAGCCGGGATCGTTGTCGCGGAAGCGGTCCGCCTCGGGCGTGCCGCTGTACCAGGTGCGCTCGTCGACCTGCCGGCAGCCGTGCCAGTCGCCGAGCGCGAGGTAGTCGAGCCGGGCCAGCCGTGCGCGGTCGGCGCCGATCGGATTCGGGGAGTCGATGCTCTCGGCCAGCAGTCCCTGCACGCAACCGTGCGCGAGGCCGATGCGCAGCAGGCCCGGCGGCGTCGCCTCGGCCTCGAACCATTCGGTGAGGTCGGTGTAGGTATGGCGCTGGGTCAGCGGTGCCGCGAGGGCCACGAACCCCAGCGCAGCGAAGTCGAGCACGCCCGGATCGAGCGCCAGGTGCACGTTCGGCGGCACGGCGCCGATGCGCTGCGCACAGGTCCACACGCTTTCGGCAAGGGCCGCGTCATGGTTGCCCGGGATCATCAGCCACGGACCGGCATAGCCGGCGAGCTGCGCGAACAGGCGACGGATGGTGCGCTCGGACACCGCCTGCGCGTCGAACACGTCGCCGGCCACCAGCACGGCGTCGACCGCATGCTCGGTGGCCAGCCGCGCGAGCGTCGCCACGGCGTCGAGCCGGGCCTCGGCGAGCGGCACGCCATCGTCCACGGGGAACTGGCTGTACTGGCGGCCGATCTGCCAGTCGGCGGTATGCAGGAAGCGCGGCATCGACCTATTCCGGCTTGATGCCGACGGCCTTCACCAGCTTCGCATACTTGGCGATCTCGGCGCGCAGGTACTGCGCGAACTCCGCCGGACGCGCCGTGGTGAACGGCACGATGCCCAGCACGTGCAGCCGCTCCTTCACGTCGGGCAGGGACAGTGCACGGGCGATCTCCACGTTCAGCGTGTCGATGATCGGCGTCGGCGTGCCCGCCGGTGCGATGAACGAATACCAGTTGTCGATCGCGAACCCGGGCAGGCCCGACTCGCCGATCGTCGGCAGGTCGGGAAAGAGGTCGGAGCGCACCGCAGAGGTGTTGGCGATCGTGCGGACCTTGCCGCTCTTCATGTGGCTGGCCGCGGTGGAGACGGTCGCGAAGATCAGCTGCAGGTTGCCGCCGACCAGGTCGGTCATCGCCGGGCCGCCGCCCTTGTACGGTACATGCTGCATGCGCACGCCGGCCATCATGGCGAACAGTTCCCCGGCAAGGTGATCGGCACGGCCGGGACCGGAAGAGCCGTAGTTGAGCTTGTCCGGGTTCGCCCGCGCGAACGCCACGAGGTCCTTCACCGAATGGACCGGCACAGAAGGATGCACGACCAGCACGTTCAGCGCAGACACCGCACGCAGGATGGGTGCGAAATCCTTCAGCGGGTCGTACGGCAGCTTCGCATGCAGGCTCGGGTTCACGGCGAGGGGACCCACGCCGCCCTGCGAGATCGTGTAGCCGTCCGGACTCGAACGCGCCAGCATCTCGAGGCCGACGATGCCGCCCGCGCCGGACCGGTTGTCGACGATCACCTGCTGGCCGAAGCGCTCGGACAGCTTCTGCGCGATCACGCGCGACGTGATGTCCGCCCCGCCGCCGGGTGCCACCGGCACGATCATCCGGATCGGCCTCGCCGGCCATGCCTGGGCCCCGGCCGACGCGGACAGGAGCGCCATCACGAGCGCGGGCAATGGCGCCCGCAGCACGCGAGGGGGCGGGGAATCGGGGAAGCGACGCGACATCGGCAGGACTTTCTGGAGGGGTTGCCGGTTCGCGGCCGGCACGGCAGAGGCGGGTGGAGCTTGGGGCGCTCC
>LNFM01006447.1_pt1 | contig 19317 bp, 15 predicted proteins | sample 596031 | NCBI WGS metagenome assembly LNFM01 (sample SAMN04254537, study PRJNA301005) | activated carbon metagenome | isolation source: dual media filters at the Ann Arbor, Michigan drinking water treatment plant | place: USA: Ann Arbor | reverse complement strand
GTTGAACAGAGGTAGCTGTTGAAGGCCTGCAGCTCGGCCAGCGCAAAAGGGTCGTCCAGCGGCGCCAGGCCGACGTGCGGACACGTCTGCGCAACGTAGAGAAGCAGCGCGGGTGTCTCCGTGATCACCCCCCGTGCAGTGACCAGGGCTGGCACGCGACCTTTGGGGTTGATGGCCAGGTAGTCGATCGCCTGCTGCTCGCCGGCGCGGAAGTTCAGTTTCACGGCCTCGTAAGCAAGGCCTGCAACTTCCAATGCAATGTGACTGGCCAAGGCGCAGGTGCCCGGGGCGAAGTAAAGGCGCATCGTTGTCGGGTTCCTGCTTGGCGTCATGGTGCTTGGCCGTTGTCCGCGGCCTCTTGTGTTGTAGGCCCAGGGATCTTGCCCGCAACCGCGATGACTTCCGCAGCGACGTGACTCTCTGGCGATGAACTTCGCGCCGAAGCAGCCAGCCGCGATGACGCCCAGGCCCCGCACCGCGCCTGGATCATGCGTTGGGCCGACCCGCCGAGGATGGTTGGCGTGTGGCGACACCTGCTCATCGACTGCTTGGTTTTCCGTTGACGAGCTGGAGTCGGGTGTCGTGTGCGGGGTGCCCTGAGGAAGGAAAAAGGGCGACCCTGGCCCCGATCAGAGCGCCGACACCAGCGCCCAGTGCCCAGCGCCCAGCGGCGCGCCCGCACGTGGCCGAGACGAAGTTCGCGCGGCCAAGCACCACGCGAGCCGTGGCCTTGGCCTGAAACCCACGCCGTGACGCCCCCACACTTCTTTACGTTGCAAGCATCCCGCGGGCAGGAATCGCGGTTGACGCCTCGCATCTGGAGGTGGACGATGATTCCACAACAAAGAAAGACGTTCCTCATAAAGGAACGATACGAAGATCGTTGTTGGATTTTCCGACAGCGCGGCGCCCGGCCCGCTGACCCGCAAACGGTTGTGAGGAGACACACCATGTTCAAAACCACAAGGGCCCTCGCCCTGATGGGCGTCCTGGTCGCAGGCGCGCCGGCAATGGCGGCCGCCCCGGCGCCCGCCTATGTGCAGTTCTCGGGCGCCGCCAAAGGCGCGCTGTACCGGCCCGACCCCGCGCTGTACCCCAGCCCGCACGTGGCGGTGATCGCGATGCACCGCAACTCGAACTACCTCGCACACATCAGCACGCGTGAATTGCCGGCGCGGGGTTTCGTGGTGCTGGGCATGAACCCGCGCTGCGACAACAACGAAGCCGCCTGTGCGCCTTGGGAGAACAACGCGCTGGACGTGCGTTCCGGCGTCAACTACCTGCGTGGCCTGCCGGGCATCACCAAGGTGGTGCTGCTGGGACACAGCGGCGGCGGCCCGACCATGAGCTTCTACCAGGCCGTGGCCGAGAAGGGCGTGGCCTTCTGCCAGCAGCCGGGCAAGCTGATGAAGTGCAGCAACAGCCTGGCCGGTCTGCCGCGCGCCGACGGCGTGATCCTGATGGACGCCCACCCCGGCAACGGCATCAACGCGGTGCGCAGCCTCAGCGCCAACGTCAACAACGACTCGGCGGTGCTGAACCAGAACCGCACGCCCACGCGCAACCCGCAGCTCGACCCCTTCGACACCCGCAACGGCTACAACCCGAACGGGCCCACGCTGTACAGCGAAGCCTTCAAGACGAGCTTCAGCCGGGCCCAGGCCAGCCGCATGAACTTCCTCATCGGCGAAGCGCTGGGCCGACTCGCCGACATCGAAGCCAGCGGTGCCGGAGACGCACCGTTCATCGTGCCCTTCGCTGACAACTCGCGGCTGGCGCAGATCGACACGAGCATCCACCGCAGCACGCTGCTGCCGCGCAAGCTGGTCAAGAACGACGGCAGCGTGGAAGCGCGTTTTCCGGTCAGCAGCGTGCGCGTACCCAGCCTGGCGCCAGGTGACGAGACGGGTTTTGGCTCGACCATGTTCCTCACGGTCAAGTCATTCCTGAGCGTGCGTGCGGTGCGTTCAACCGACGCCATGGACGGCATCGACTGGTGTTCCAGCAACAACTCCACGCCCTGCAACCTGCAGCAGATGACCACCCCGCTGCTGGTGACGGCGATGGGCGGGCATTACTTCATCCGCGACGCCGAACAGTACTTCGACATGGCGGTCAGCCCGGACAAGGACTACTACGTGATCGAAGGTGCCACCCACGGCGGCACCGCCTGCACGGCCTGCGCGACCTCGCCCGGGCAGTACGGCAACGCAACCAAGAACCTGTTCGACCTGATGCAGCGCTGGATGGACGCGCGCTTCTGAACGTCAGCGCGGGTCCGCGCGCAGCAGACGTTCACCGGGTGGGGAGCGGCGCCGTCGCTCTCCAGTTGCCTCGGCACCTGCGTGCAGCGTGGCGGGCTGCTCGCGATGCGGGCCACAACTACCTCAGCGACAAGGATGTGCCGTGTACCAGGCCGGCCAACGAGATACCCAGGGGCGAGACCCTCGCAAACGACACGATGCTGAATGCGCGTAAGGCCGGTAAGGCCCGCTGAACCACCGGGCAGCCGACCGCACAGGGCACGCCTGCAGGCGCGCCCCACCTTCATGGGGCGGCGCCAGTCCCGCCGGGCTAGGCTGCCCACTCTAGGGAAAACGCGTGGTCTGGGGTGCGCCCTCTACAGGCTGTCGGCACAGTCACTGCAACCCTGATTGAACGCGGCCGGAGCACACGGTTCATGCGGTCAGGTCGATCCTTTCAACCATCAGGAGCGAACCATGTCGAACAAGAACCTTTCAACCGTGGCCAACGAGGTCATCGCCGCTTACGGCATCACCGCCACCAACGTCATCAACAGCTATCGCTACGGCGGCGAGCGCTTGGTCGGCTTTGTCGACGCGCGCTTCGCAAGCGTGGTGAACCGCGGCGCGGCCGCTCTGCGCGCCGATCTGCGCTCGGACTTGATCGGCGCCCAACAGCGCGTCACTGGCTACTACGTCAAGGGTGTCCATCGAGGCACCGACCGCGTGCAGAGCGTCGTCGGCGTGGCCGTGGACCTGGCGACCAAGGGTGTGGGTCTGGTCGCCGAAGGCGCCGTGCGCCTTGACCGCGCCGCCAACGTGAACGCGCTGGACACGCTGAACCGTGTGGTGCGCCCCGCCGCCCAGGTCGTGAGCCTGGTGGCCGAGCGCATCGAAGAAGGCAGCAGCGCCCTGGTGCGCCGAGTCGCCGGCAAGCCGGTGCCGGCCAAGGCCGTGGCCACCCGCATGCTCAAGGCAACAACCCGCAAGGCGACCGCCACGCGCAAGCGCATCACCAAGACTGCCACCCGCGAATTCGGCCAGGCCGTGGCCGACACCGCCACCAGCGCCTCGAACGCCGCACGCCGCGTCGCGCGCCAGGCCAAGACGACAACGAAGCGCGTCAACAAGGTCGTGACCGAGACCGCCACTCAGACCTCCAACGCCGCGCGTCGCGTGGCACGCAAGGCACGCACGGTGGCCGCAGAGGCCTGAGCCTTGCCGAACGCCGGAAGGCCCGGAACACCCGCCTGAAATGCGGGGCCCACCTCATCAACTGCCATGCTCCAAACCGGCCGGCCAGATCCTGATCTTGGCCGTCAGCAAGGTGGCATCGATTTCGCCTGCAAGAGCAGGCGCCCTCGGCCATGGGCTGGCGGAGGTGAGGGGCGCTGCCTGGCAGCTCGTCTCGTCGAAGTCACACCGGACCCAAGCAGAACGCTAACGATAGAACTGCTGCTGCCCGGTCGGTGAACGGGAAGGGCAGGGGCGGCTATGGCGCCGCAAGTGTCTGCGAGCATGTCACGAGGTGGCTCAGACAGGGCGATGGGACAGGCTGTCTCAGCCGCCGAGTGGGCCGCCGTAGCGGTGAAGATGATGTGGCTGGCGGCACAGGCCGATGCAGAAACTGCCGACGGCGCGCTCGACCGCCTCGGCCAGGTATTTGCCCTGGGCGTTGGCGGTGGCGATGTGCGCGCGGGCCGCCTCGGCCTGACGGGCCAGCGCCACGTGGTCACAGGTGGCATGGCGTCCGTCCTTGACGACCAGCCTGCCGCCCACCATGACATGGCGCACGCCGGTGGCGTCTTCGGTCAGCACGACTTGATTGACGGGGTCGTTCTGCGGAATCCAGTTGATGGTGTGCAGGTCGAGGAAGACGATGTCGGCCAGCCGCCCCGGGGCCAGTACACCGGCCTGCTCGAAGCCGGTGGCACGCGCGCCGCCGGCCGTGGCCGCGGTGAACACCTCGACCGACGACAGCCAGGTTGTGTAGTCGGGCGTGCGCACGTTCGACACCATCGACGCATAGCGCATGGCTTCGTACATGTTCTGGTTGTCGGCGCACATGGCGCCGTCGGTGCCTATGGCCAGGTTGACACCCAGTTCGAGCATGCGGCGCGCGTCTGCGATGCCGGCGCCGAGCCGCATGTTGCTGCCCGGGTTGTGCGACACCGACGAGCCCGAGGCCGCCAGGCGGCGCAGGTCGTCGTCGTCCAGCCAGACGCCGTGCGCCACGGTGAAGTTCGGACCCAGCATACCCAGGTCGTCGAAGTGCGCAGTCAGCGACTTGCCCCAGCGCTGCAGCGCGGCCACGGCCTGCACTTTCGACTCGGCCACGTGCGATTGCAGCACCGTGCCGTATTCGGCCGCCAGGCGAGCGCAGCCGCGTGTGAGCTCCTCCGAGCAGTGCAGCGGAATCGTGGGCGCAATGCCCAGGCGCACCTGCGCGCGATCGTGCGGCCAATCGCGCAGCGTGCGCTCCATGCTGTCCAGGATGAAGCCGGTGTCGCCGTCGGCGGCGTCGATCTCGGCCTTCTGCGCCGCGGGCAGCGCGTCGTACAGCCCGGGGATGGCCTTGTAGAAGGACACGTCCTGCAGCATCGGCGCGACGACGGCGCGCATGCCGGCATCGACGTAGGCGCGGCCGATGGCGAACAATTCTTCGGGCGTCGCCAGTGGGAAACCGAAGGTCAGGTCGTAGGCGGTGGTGCAGCCCTTCTGCACCATCTCCACGGCGCCGATGTAGGTGTTCAGGTACTTCTGTTCGAGCGTCTGGTTGTCGGCCCACTCGCCGGCGCCGCTGAGCAGCAACTCCAGCGTCCAGCGGTCGTGCGTGGCCTTGCTGAAGTTCGTGCTGCCGTGGGTATGGCTATTGATGAGGCCGGCGTGCATCAGCGTGTTCGACGCGTCGATCAGCACGGCGTCGGCAGGTGCCGGCATGCCGGGCGCGCCGATGGCCGTGATGACGCCGTCGACCACCCGCACATCGGCCAGCGCAGCGCTGCGCGCCGTCGCGTCGAGCAGCTTGCCGCCGCGGATGATGAGATCTTGTGTCATGCGAGCTGCCCCCTTCGCCCGCCTCAGCGGCGCGACGATGGCCCGTAGAACGGCTGGCGCGCCGGCTCGTCTTGCAGGTAGTTGGCATAGAACTGCTTCACATGCGGGAATACCGCCTGTGAGAGTTCCCGGCGCTTGGTTTCCTCGGGCGTGCGTGGCCGTGACAGCAGTTCCGCGATCTGACCCAGCACCTTGTCCCTGTCCACGTACTTGAAGCGCCCCTGCGCGTAGATTGGGTCGCCGCCCACGTACACGGTGTCCACGTGGCGCTGCTGGGCACGCTGGATCAGCGCGTCGAGCATCGGCACGTCTTCGTCCTGGTATGGGTAGGTGGCCGCCTCGTAGTCGATGGCCACGGCGTCGAACTGCATGCCCGGGTCGAGCCGGCCCACCTGCCCGCGGAAGGCCGTGGTCTTGGCGCCGTGTTCACTGGCCATGCGCAGCACCTGCGGGCAGCTGGGCACCTCGTCCTCATCCATGCCGGGCACACGGTGGGCCCGCAGGGCCAGCTTCATCTCCTGCAGCATGTCGCGGTCTTCGTTGATGCCGGCTTCGTCCAGGCCCATGCCTATGGTCACGCCGCGCCGGGCCAAGTCGTTGATCGGCGCCACGCCGCTGCGCAGGCGGAAGTTGCTGCTGCAGTTGTGGCAGACGCAGCTCTTGCTGTGCGCGACCAGTTCCACATCCTCTTCGGTCAGCCAGACCGCGTGGCCCAGCGTCAGCCACGGGCCCAGCGCGCCCAGCTTGTGCAGGTGCTTCACGGCGGTGGTGCCCGTGCGGCGGCGCGCATATTCCTTCTGGTACACGGTTTCCAGCAGGTGCATGTGCATGGGCACGTCGTCGGCCTTGGCCTGTTCCACCATCGCCATCAGGCCATCGTCGGTGACCCAGTGCAGGTTGGCCGGGGCCAGTTGTATGCGCGTGAGCGCCTGGCCCTCGTTTTCGTCGCGCAGCATCTTGTAGAGCTTCATGTGCTCGGCAAAGCTCAGCGTGGCCTGCTTCAGGTGCTCGGCCAGCGGCGCGCCCACCTCCGGCGGCAGGCTGGCCGCGAAGGTGGCATCGTCCTGGTAGACCAAGCGGTTCTGTTCGCGCACGGCGTAACAGTAGGACGCCCGCATGCCTATGCTCTGGTAGGCCTTCAGCACGGCGCTGGAAGCGCCGTGAACCTGCTCGAAGCTGCCGCGCATCCAGCCGTGGATGTGCTGCACGGTGGTGATGCCCGAGGCGATCATCTCGAAGGCCGAGTACAGCGTGTCGAGGTAGATGTCGACATCGCGCGCCGACATGCGGCTGGCGAACCACAGTTCCAGCGCGTAGTCCGGTGAGCCCAGCTGCAGCGGTGTCAGGCCGACGTGGTGATGACTGTTGACGAAGCCCGGCAGCAGCGCGTGGCGCGGGTACTGCGTGACGTCAGCCTCGGGGTAGCGTTGACGCATCTCGTTGAACGGCCCGACGGCCACCACCTTGCCGTCTTCGTGCGCCAGCGCGGCGTCGCTCAAGATCTGCGGGGTGTGGCGGTCTTGCACGCCGGTCACGATCCATTTTGCGTGCACAAGTGCAACTGTCATGTCGGTCTCCAGGTCATTGATGTGAGGTCGGGCTGGCCGCCTTCGAGCCGAAGGCAGCCACCCTCTGGCGGCATCGCTTCAGATCGCGGCTTCCTGCTCGGCGAAAGCGCGGTCCACCTCGTCGGCCAACAGGTCGGCCAGCCGCAGGTGCAGCTCGATGCAGCGCGGGTCGCGCGGTGAGCGCGGGCGCGGCAGGTCCACGGGCACGATTTCCTTGATGCGGCCGGGCCTCGAGGTGAACACCACGATGCGGTCGGCCAGGGCCAGGGCTTCTTCGATGGAATGCGTGACCAGCAGCACGCTGGCGGCGCTGGCCCGCCACACCTCGAGCAGGTGGCCCTGCATCTTGGCGCGGGTCTGGATGTCCAGCGCCGCGAAGGGCTCGTCCATCATCAGCACCTTGGGCCGCATCGCCAGGGCCCGTGCCAGCGCAGCACGTTGCCGCATTCCGCCCGACAGTTCATCGGGCCGCTTGTTCGCCGCGTCGGTCAGGCCCACCTTGAGCAGCAGGTCTTTGGCGATGCGTTCGCGTTTTTCCGGGAACACGCCCTGCAGCTTCAGGCCGAAGGTGACGTTGTCGGCAATCGTCAGCCAGGGATAGAGCGAGGCCTCCTGGAAGATCATGCCGCGGTCGGTGCCCGGGCCGGTGATGGGCAGGCCGTCGCATTCCATCTCGCCATCTGTCGGCGCTTCCAGGCCCGCCACCATGTAGAGCAGGCTGCTCTTGCCGCAGCCCGAGGGGCCGAGCAGGACGACGAATTCGCCCGGGTTGACATCGAAGGACAGGCCCTCGATGGCCGTCATTGCCTTGGGTGTGCCGGGGTTCCACACCTTGCGCACATTGCGCAGGCTGATCATGGGTCGGGCCATGTTCATCGCCCTCCCACGGCCGAGGGGCCCACCCACCACAGCACACGTTGCTGCACCCATAACAAGCCGCGGTCGAAAGAGAAACCGAGCAGGCCGATCAGGGTCATGGTGAAGAACACCAGGCTGGCGTTGAAGGTGTTGCGCGCCATCATCACGATCTGCCCCAGGCCCGAACCCACGCCCACTGCCTCGGCAATCAGCACCACCATCCAGGCTGCGAACAGGTTCAGCCGCAGCGTCACGAACAGGCTGGGCAGGATGGTGGGCAGGATGACGTGACGGAACAACTGGTGCTTGGTGGCGCCCATGATGCGGGCGACATGGATGTAAGGCGCCGGCACCGCATCGATCTGCGACAGCGTGGACAGCACGATGATGAAGAACACCGAGATGAAGACGAGGAAGATTGCCGGCACGTTGCCGATGCCGAAGATGAAGATGGCCACCGGCAGCCAGGCCACGGGCGAGATCGGCGTCAACAGCGTCAGCGTCGGCAGGGTGAGCTTGCCTAACACCGGAAAGTAGCGGATGGCCAGGCCGACTCCGACCGCGCCCACGAAACCCAGCGTCAGCCCCAGCACCACGCGCATGGAAGTCCACGCCATCACCTCGACCACGGACAGGAAGCCGCCGCCTTCCTCTTCGAGGCTGCGTGCGCCGGCCGGGTCGAAGAACTTGAACTGCTCGGGCAGGTTGGCCAGGAAGATGTGGGGCGGCGGCAGCATCAGCGGGTCGGCAATGCCTTGCCACCAGCAGAACTCCCAGATCGCCACGAAAGTGCCCACCGAGGCCAGCCACCACAGGCTGCGCTGCACGAAGGCAAGCATCCTGTTGCGACTGGCTGCGGCCGGCAGTGCGGCGGACGGCTTGGCACCGGCCATGGGCAAGGCTGACATGCGTGGCTCCTTCGCGCAGTGGCAGCCGGCTCAGGCCAGCGACTTCAGCTTCAGGCCGGCAAACAGGGCCTTGTTTTCGCTGATCACCTGCTCCAGCAAGGTCCAGTCGACGGACGCCGCCGGTGGCAGCTTCTTGATGTAGCCCAGCTCTTTCATGGACTGGCCGCGGTCCAGGATGAACTGCTTGTTCTTGCGCTGGTCGATCATCACCGGCTGTTTGCTGGCGGCCAGCTTGCCGGCGGCCATGGTGGTCTTGTAGTAGCTGCCGATGGTGTCGCGCAACGCGGCTTCGGGGTCGCTCTCGACCTGCCCCTGCGCCACCATCATGGCCTTGATGATGGCCTTCACGGCCTTCGGGTTCTTCTCGATCAGCGGAGTGCGCACGGCCAGCACGCAGTCGGAATAGTTCTGGCCATAGACGTCGGTGCCGTCCGACAGCACCGTGGAACCCTTGCGTGAGGTCAGGCACTGCGTGGCGTAGGGCTCGATGTGGCAGATGGCATCGACCGCACCGGCAATGAAGGCCTGCGCCAATTCGGGCGAGGTGTTGAAGTAGCGCACCTTCACGTCCTTGAAGCTCATGCCGGCCTTCTTCAGGTAGTCGTAGGGCAGCACTTCCAGCGTGTCGGCCTGGAAGGTGCCGATGGACTTGCCGCGCAGGTCGGCAGCGCTCTTGATGCCGTCCTGGGCAAGCAGGATGCAGCCGTTCACGCCGGCGCCGGCGACGATCTTCACCGGCGCCCCGGCGTCGTACAGCGTCAGGAAGTTGGAATAGGGAATCACCGACATGTCGACCATGCCGGCGCCGAACAGCGTGGCGATGTCGGCGTTGGTGGGGGTGATGACGAAGTCCAGTTCCACGCCATCGGCTTTGGCCATGTCGCGCTTCTTGACCAGGAAGAAGGCCAGGTTGCACAGGCCCGAACCATGGGTGGCCTTGATGGTGGTGGTGGCGGCCTGTGCCGCTGTCGCCATCAGCGAGGTGGCCAGACCCGCGGGCAAGGCCAGGCTGAGACCGCCGGCGCCTTTCAGGAAGCCGCGTCGCGAGTGGCCGGTGGTGACCAAAGAATCAAGGTGGCTGTGACGCTCAAGCATGGTGTTCTCCAAAGGAAGCACCCGGCCCCGGGTGCTGTTGCTGAAAATCCATGTGGGCCTCAAGAGGTGAGAGCCCGCATTCCGTTCGGCACGCCAACCAGGAGGGCTCTCGCCCTGCGCTTGCATCTCAGATGCATTTTTTGTGCCCGTGAAAGCTCACCAATTGCGTGCGTCTTCATGGGGCCAGTCGTTCGAGTTGCGCGGCCAGTTGCAGCACCCTTGCGTCTTCGAAGCGCGGCGCCACGATCTGCAGGCCCACAGGCAGGCCGCGCACGTGGCCCGCAGGCACAGAGCACGCCGGCACACCGGCCAGGTTGAACCAGGGCGTGAATGCGGCGTGGCCACGCGGGCCGGCCGGCCGCTGGCCGATCACCGGCGGCCCCAGTTGCTGCAGCGGCCAGGCCGTGACCGGCGCCGTCGGGCAGAGCAGCAGGTCGTGGTCTTCGAAGAAGCGCCCCAGGCGCGCACTGATGGCCTCGCGCTGGCGCAGTGCATTGGCCAGCGCCGCGGGTGTGAGCTCGGCCCCGGCATCCATCTGCGCAGCGAGGTTCGGGTCGATGTCGGCACGCCGCGTCTGCAGCGCGGCGCCGTGCAGGGCGTGGAGACCGGCGTGCTGCAGGGCGTTCAGCGGGTAGGCGGCGATCTCGGCGGCCCAGTCGGGGCTGGCTTCGATCACGTTCCAGCCCGCATCCCGCAGAGTGTGCACACGCTGCACCAGGGCGGCCAGCACATCGTCGTCGATGGCGAAATCGCAACCCAGCTGTGGGCTCCAGGCGATGCGCAGGTTTTTCGGTGGACGGTGCTGCGTGGCCGCCTCTGCCTGCCAGTCCAGGTGCAGCGCGGGCGCGCTGGCATCGCTGGCGTCGCAGCCCGAGAGGTGGTCGAACAACCAGGCACAGTCGCCCACGTTGCGGGCAAACAGGCCGACCACGGAGACACCGTAGTTCGCTTCGCCGAAGCCCCAGGGATGTGCCACGACGCCCTGGCTGGGCTTGTATCCCACCAGGCCGCAGTGGGCGGCCGGCCGCCGCACCGAGCCCCCGGCGTCGGTGCCCAGCGCCAGCAGGCCCAGCCCTGCGCCCAATGCGGCTGCCGCACCCCCGGAGGAGCCGCCCGGCGTCAGGCTGCGGTCGTCGGGATGGCGCGTCGCGCCGTAGACCAGGTTGTCGGTGACGCCCTTGCAGGCGAATTCCGAGCAGTTGCTGATGCCCAGCACCACCGCACCCAGCTTGCGCAGCTGCGCCACGGCCCAGGCATCGCGCGGTGCGACGAAGTCGGCGTAGAGGCGTGAACCCTGGGTGATGGTGCGCCCAGCCACCCACAGGTTGTCCTTGATCGTGACCGGAACACCGGCCAAGGGCAGCGCCTCGCCGGCGGCCAGCCGCTGATCGACCTGCCGGGCTTCGGCCAGCACCGCTTCGGGGTCGAACTGCACCAAAGCGTTCAATGCCGGATTGAGCCTCTGCACCCTTTCGATGAAGTGGTGCGCCACCTCGGCCGCACTGCGGGCGCCGGCGTTCACCTGGGCGGCGCAGTCGCGGGCGCTTTGCGCGTGCAGCGCTTTCATGGCCGCCCTGCAAACAGCGTCGTCAGCGCCGCTGAAACCCCGTGCACTTCACGGCCCCCCGTGGGCGACACACTGCCGCTGCGGGCCTTCGGCAACTGCAGCCGCAGCCGCGCCTCGGCCAGCGCCACGGCACACGCCACGCCATCGAGCAGCGGCACCGTCACCTGCGGCTGCAGCGTCACGGCCAGGCCCGCCATCGCGGCGCCGGCCAGCAGCACCGCCTCGGCCTGGTTGTGTTGCACCAGTTGCTGCACCGCGGCGAGCACGGCAGCGTGGACCTGCAGGGGCTGGCTGAAGGTCTGCTGCGGCGACACGTCCAGGGTGGCAATGCCGGCCAGCCGTGCAGCCAGGCCGTAGCTTTCAGCCAGCTCGCGATAAAGCGGCCCCATGCGGGCGCCATAGGTCACGAGGCCGATGCGCGTGGCCAGGGTGCAGCCCATCAACAACCCGGCCTCGGTCATGCCGACCACCGGCATGGGCAGCAGTTCGCGGCAAGCCCACAGGCCGGTGTCCAGCGATACGGCCAGCAGCACGGCATCACAGGCACCGGCATGTTCGCTGGCCAGTTGCAGAACGCTGTGCGCTGCGAGCGCGTTCTCGGCCCGCGAACCGATCACCGCGGGGCCGAAGTGGCCCGTCACGGCATGCAGTTCTGTGCCGGGCCGCGCGGCAGCCCGGGCCGCTGCCAGCGCCACGTCCGTCACGGCCTGTGTCGTGTTGGGGTTGATGAGCAGCAGCTTCATGGCAGCCGCGCCGCGCAGGTGTCTGCGGGTATGGGCAGGTTCAGCGAACGGCGATAGATGGCTTCCACCGCGGCAATCACCGGCGCTGCATCGGCTTCCAGTTCGGCATAGCGCCCGGCCAGACCATGGAACTCGGAGGCAATCTCCTCCAGCAGCGCGGCTTCGTCGATGCGGGTCAGCACGCCTGCCCGCATGGCCACCTCACCGTCGACCATGCAGAAATCGACACCGGCCCCGCGCTCGGCGTAGGCCAGCTGCCGCAAGGGGTCGTTCAGCGGGGTGAAGGTGACGCTGTCGAGCCTGTAGCCCACGAGGTCGGCGCGCGCCCCCACCTTCAGGCTGCCCAAGGTTTCGCCAAAACCCAGGGCCCGCCCGCCGGCCAGGGTGCCGGCCTGCCAGGCTTCGCGCGCCGACAGCCAGCGTGCACCGTCGTTGCCATGCAGCTTGGACAGGCCCGCCGCCGTGCCCACCACCTGCAGCATGTTGGTGGTGACGGTGGAGCACGAGCCGTCGGACCCCAGACTCACGTTGACGCCGGCGTCCAGCAGCTCACGCACCGGCTGCACGCCGGAACCCAGCAGCAGATTGCTCCACGGGTTGTGCTGCGCCGTGGCGCCTGCACGGGCCATTGCTGCCATTTCACGGGGATTCAGCCACACGGCGTGGATCAGGCTGGTGGCAGGCTTCAGGAAGCCGATCTGCGCCAGATGTTCGACGATGGGCTTGCCGTAGAACTGCAGCCCTGTCACCACTTGCAAGCGCGTCTCCTGAACGTGGGTGATGAGGGGCAGCGCGAGGTCGTCGGCAAGGCCGCGCAGCCGCTTCAGGAAAGCGTCGCTGCAACGCTGCGGCGCCGACGCCGAGACCAGCACGCCCACGCGTCGCGCCTGTGGGTGCCGGTCGGGCACCAAGCCGCGCATCAGCGCCATGAAGTCGTCTGCACCGGGGCGGGGCGCGGCGCGCAGGCTGGCCACCAGCGGCGCCGGCAGCAGCTCGTCGACAAAGGGAAAGTTGTCGACCATGGGCCGGTCCATCATCGCGAAGCCGAGCAGGGCCCGCACGCCGCTGTCGTCGTAGGCTTGCAGCACGGCGTCGATGAGCTCGCGGTCGATGGCGCCGCCCAGCGCCATGTCGTCGACCAGGGTGGTGCAGCCAGTGCGCAGGGCCTCGATGGCGCCGATCTGCGCGCGCAGATAGGCCTGGCGAGGTGTCAGGCTCACCGGCAGGCGGCCACGCACCAGGTGCTGCCACAGCTCCAGGGGCAGGTTTTCGGTGCGGCCGCGCTGGAAGTGTTCGTGCGAGTGCTGGTGGCCGTTGATCAGGCCCGGCGCCAGCAGCCGGCGTGGCAGCTCCACGGTTTGCGCTTCTGCCGGCAGGCTGCCCGCTGGCGCGATGTCGGCAATACGGCCCTGGACCACCAGCACATCGCGTGGCTGGCCGTCAAAGCTCAATGCATCGCCCAGCAGCGCCACGGCACCGCGCAGCAAGGTGCGGCCGGAACTCATGAAGGTGCAGCGATGAAGGCCATGTCGGCCCTGCTGCGATCAAGATTCGTGCCAACAAGTCCAGCCCGGATTGGCGGCATGAAGACTGCTTATTGTCGACAATATGAAACTCTTATGCCGACAAATGGTGCGTCATGACCCGCGACGGTGCGCCCATCGGGCGCGCCGGCCCCGCCTTGGCGCCGGCCCCTCAGCGCGCCATCAAGGCTTCGGCCAGGTTCACCACCTCGTCGCGCGGCGTCTTCAGATCCAGCGACGCCTCGATGTGGTTCAGATGCTCCAGCATCAGTTCGGCGGCGCGCTCTGCGCGGCGGCGGGCCAGGGCGTTCAGCAGGAGCTCGTGCTCGTCTTCCCGGCAAGCCGTGGCGTGCGGCGCGTCGTACAGGAAGATGGCCAGGCAGGTCAGCGTGGCCAGCGCGCGCATGCTGCGCGCCAGCATGCGGTTGCCGGCGTATTCGGCCAGACGGATGTGGAACTCGCCCGCCAGCCGCACCATCGCCGGCCGATCCTGCCGCGCGCGCGCCCGTTCTTCGTCCTGCACCAGGGCGCGCAAGCGTGCCACCGCTTCGGTGTCACGCCGCTCGATGAATCTGCGTACCAGGGCGGGTTCGATCAGGCGCCGCGCCTCGAACACCTCACGCGTTTCTTCCGGGCTGGGCGAGGCGATGAAAGCGCCCCGATTCGGAATCGTGGTCACCACGCCCTCTTCGGCCAGGCGCGCCAGCACGTCGCGCACCTGTGCCCGGCTCGTCTCGAAGAGCTCGGCCAGACGGTCTTCGACCAGCTTGGTGCCCGGGGGCAGGCGGTGCTCCAGCACGGCCTGGAGGATGCGGTCGTAGATGGCGCTGCGCAACTCCACCCCAGCCGGCACTGTCAGGATCTTGCGGCTGGTGTTGGCAGTGGCCATGGGCAAAGGAACCTTCGAAAACAGAGGAAACAAGCGATGAAAAATTGTAGGTGCATCGCATGAGGCGCGTGCTGCTGGGCATGCTGACGCCGTCATCCAACACGGTGCTGGAACCCCTGACCACGGCCATGCTGGCCGCCTTGCCCGAGGTGTCCGTGCACTTCGGGCGCTTCTGCGTGACCGAGATATCGCTCAGTCCGCATGCCCTGGGCCAGTTCGACACCGCACCCATCCTGGAAGCGGCAAGGCTGCTGGCCGATGCGCGGGTCGACGTCATCGCCTGGAACGGCACGTCGTCGGGTTGGTTGGGTTTTGAGGCCGACGCCTCACTGTGCCGGCAGATCGAACAAGAAACCGGGGTGCGCTGCTGCACCTCGGTGCTGGCGCTCAACGAGATCATGGAAAAGACGCAGCGCAAGCGCTTCGGCCTCGTCACGCCCTACGTCGACGACGTGCAGGCCGCCATCGTTGCCAACTACGGCCGCAGCGGCTTCGACTGCGTGGCCGAACGGCATCTGAACCGCAGCGAAAACTTCGGCTTCTCGGAAATCACGTCGGAACAGATCATGGTGATGTCACGCGAGGTGGCACACGCCCGGCCGCAGTGCATCACCACCTTCTGCACCAACCTGCGCGCCGCGCCGCTGGCCGGTGCGCTGGAAGCCGAGCTGGGCATTCCGGTGTACGACACCGTCAGCACCGCGGTGTGGCAATCGCTTCGTATTTGTGGCGTCGACACCCGACGTGTCCAGGGCTGGGGCAGCCTTTTCAGCGAGACAGTGGCATGAGCAAACCCTTTGACCTCATCGTGCGCCATGCGCGGGTGGCCACCGCGGCCGACCTGTTCCATTGCGACATCGGCATCACCGACGGCCGCATCACGGCGCTGGCCGAGCGGCTGCAGGCCGGACCTGACACGCGCGAGATCGACGCTGCGGGCCGCTACGTCACACCGGGCGGCGTTGACTCGCATTGCCACATCGACCAGCCCATGCCGCCCCCCATCCGCATGGCCGATGACTTCGAGAGCGGCACGCGTTCCGCGGCCTGCGGCGGCACCACCACCGTCATTCCGTTCGCGGCCCAGCAGCGCGGCCAGAGTGTGCTGGCCGCGGTGGACGACTACCACCGCCGCGCCGATGGCCGGGCCAGCGTCGACTACGCCTTCCACCTCATCGTGAGCGACCCCACGCCCGAGGTGCTGAACGTCGAGCTGCCGGCGCTGGTGGACAGTGGCTACACCTCGTTCAAGCTGTACATGACCTACGAGGACATGAAGCTTGACGACCGCCAGGTGCTGGACCTTCTGGAACTGGCGCGCGGCCACGGTGCCATGGTGATGGTTCATGCCGAGAATACCGATGCCATCACCTACCTCACCGAACGCCTGCTGACGCTGGGCAAGAGTGAGCCGCGCTACCACGGGCTGTCGCGGCCGTCTCCGGTGGAGCGCGAGGCCACGCACCGTGCCATCACGCTGGCCGAGCTGGTGGACGTGCCCATCCTGCTGGTGCATGTCTCGGGCGCCGAGGCCGTGGAGCAGATACGCTGGGCGCGCGGCAAGGGTTTGAACGTGCTGGCCGAAACCTGCCCGCAGTACCTCTTCCTGACCCAGGATGACCTGGCCCTGCCCAACTTCCATGGTGCACGCTGCGTATGCAGCCCGCCGCCACGCGACAAGGCCAACCAGCAGGTCATCTGGGACGGTCTGGTCGACGGGCTGTTCACCGTGTTCTCGTCCGACCACGCGCCCTTCAACTACGACGACGACTCGGGCAAACGCCTGGGTGGCAAGGAGCCGGCCTTTCCCTACATCCCGAACGGGGTGCCGGGCATCGAGACCCGCATGGCCCTGCTGTTTTCGGAAGGCGTGCTCACCGGTCGCCTGTCCATCCAGCAGTTCGTGGCGCTCACGGCCACCAACGCGGCGCGCTTGTACGGTCTGCACCCGCGCAAGGGCACCATCGCCATCGGCAGCGATGCCGACCTGGTCATCTGGAACACTGGCCATCCGGTCACCATTCGCAACGAGACGCTGCACCACGCCGCGGACTACACCCCTTACGAAGGCCGCGAACTGCAGGCCTGGCCCGCGATGACGCTTCTGCGCGGCGAAGTGGTGTGGGACGGACAGCACTTCACGGGTCGGCCCGGCGCCGGGCTGTTCCTGCGCTGCGAACGCCCCGACGCGGCCCGCCCGCGCCCGCGTGCGCAGACCTGGCGCCGCTGGATGGAGCTGGAGGAAGGCGCATGAAGCAGCGACTGCAGATCACGGCGGCCGGCCACCGCTTCATCGCCGAGGCTCACCACGAAGCCCCGCGCACCTTCGCGGCCTTCGCGCAGCTGCTGCCCTACCGCCAGAAGTTGATTCACGTGCGCTGGAGCGGCGAGGCGGTGTGGGTGCCCCTGGGCGAATTTGAACTCGGTGTGGGCAACGAGAACCTGACCCGCTACCCTGCACCCGGGGATGTGCTGTTCTACCCGGGCGGATTCAGTGAAACCGAGCTGCTCATCGCCTACGGCGCCTGCAGCTTCGCCAGCAAGATGGGGCCGCTGGCCGGCAATCATTTCCTGCGCATCGTCGAGGGTCTGGAAAACCTGCCCGCACTGGGCCGCACGGTGCTGTGGAACGGCGCGCAGGAAGTGTTGTTCGAGTGGGCGCCTTGACGAACGCTTGACGTTCAACGCGTCGAAGCACTCACATTTCGGCGCAGCTTGCGGTCCCTGCCACGCCCAGTCCTTGCGCCGCACAGCCGCCGTTCGCCGCTTGTGTCCCTGCGGGGCTTCCCCTGGCTGCCCCCGCATGCCCGCCATCGGCGAGATGCAGGGACGACCCTCAGTTCCAGAGCACCAAGCGCTCGGACTCGCCGGTGCTGCCGACGAAGCAGGACATCGACACCCGTGGGCCGCCGCTGGAGGCGCGGACCGCGTGCACGCGGCTGGACAGCATCAGAATCAGTTCGCCCACGCCGGGCTTGATCAGCACCGCGGAGGGCGGCAGCTTGCTGCTGTCGAGAAAGTCATAGTCGCCGGTGTAGAGATCGGCCACCTGCTCCTCATTGGGGATCAGGTCCCAGATCTCCAGTTCACCGCCGCCTCGCGGCGTGCGCAGGTAGATGTTGACCGTCATCTGCGCCAGCAGCCGTGTCGCCACCTCGTCGGTGGTCTCGCGGGCCAGAATGTCCTGGTGCGGTGGCAAGCTGTGCCCGTCCTCGAAGAGACGCGAGGTACCGACGAACATCTTGCGCCCGCCGAGGCTGGCCAACCCGGCGCCGCCTGGCCAGTGCTCGTCGAGTTCCAGTCGCAGCCGATCGATGGGGATCAGCAAGGGTGCGCACACGCGCCGGATCTCGGCAATGGTGGGCACGGCCTGGTCGAAATAGTGGTCGAGCCGCTCGGCGTCGCCGCGGGTCTCGAAGTACGAATAGCCAACGCGCTGCACGCCGACATCGGGTGCGATGCTGTAGCGCGAAAACCCCGGATGACGCAGCAACTTTCGGCAGAGCTGCTGGCACTGGCGCGAGGTGTACCACCCGGGCACCCGCACTGCGAGCACGCGGCCGTCGATGACGTCGCGCAGGTCAGACAGACGGACCTCATCTCGCACGACGACCTGGGGCCGGTCAGCGGTGAGCGTGGGGCTGGTGGTGACGACGCCCTGCGAAGACGCTGCGGCACTGCCGTCGTCGTCGCTGAGCAGATCGAGCAGCAGCGCGTTGTTCGACCGCAGGCGCTGCGCCAGCACGGCGGCCAGTGCCAGTCCGAGCCGACCGTTGGCCGTCGCGTCGCCGTCGACCCAGTCAATACCGACGATCACGCTGCGCTCATGAGCCCGCACCGAGGCAGAGCGTCCACCACCCAGCAGGAACGACACTTCGCCGAACACGCCGCCCGGGCCGAACCGGCCGAGGGTCTGCTCGTGTCCGTCCACGCCCTGGACGACGACGTCCAGCGAGCCGCTCTGGACGACGAAAAGCCTGCGGCCCGTGTCGCCCAGTCGGAACAGCCAGTCCCCGGTCTTCAACTCGATGCGCTGGCCCGCCTCGAACAGCACGGCCAATGGATCGTCGCCGGTTTGCACATGGGCCGGCAGCCTGGCGACGCTGTCGTGAAGGTCGGTGGCGACTCCGCCGAGGGAGGCTGGCGCCGCTGGGAGTTCAAAGTTGGGTTTCATCACGGGACTCTAAGCAAGCGCATGCGCCGCAATCAGCGCAACTTCCCTCACTTGCCAGCGGCAGCTCGCACGGCTAGGGGTTGCATCCCCGGGCAGCGAGATCGGAGCAGCGGATGCCGCCCAGGGGTGGGGTGCCGGTGCGGATCGCGCTGCTTCAGGACGCGCGGGCCGAACGCGCAGCCCGCGAGGCCCGGGTGGCTGCGACGGCGTGGACAGCGAGCTCGAACTTCGCAATGGCAGCGACTACCGCATGTACAAGGTTTATGACGTGCAAACCCACGGAACCCGGACCTCATCGGGCACCGAGGTGAACCTGCGATCGAAATTCCAGGTGAAGGTGCAGAACGCGTCGAACACAGCTGTGCTCGATGTCGTCATCCGCGAGCGCGCTAGCGCGCGGCCGAGCCGTTGCCCGGCTGACCGAGTTCAGCGACTCAGCAGCCTGCGGCCAGCGACCTCAGCTCGGCCACTTCGATGTGGCGCCGGCCCCGCGAATGGGGGGGGGGCGTCGCGCGGCGTGCATCCAGCGGTGCCCGTGCGGCGTAACAGCGCTCAGGGCCGGCTGCCAGGGCCGGCACGACGCCCCTTCAACACCTCTTCAGGAAGAAACATGAGCAAGATCCACCGCATCGCCCCTCTGGCCCGCAAGGCCGTGCTCTCGCTGGCCCTCGTCGCGCCGCTCGCCTTTGCCG
>LNFM01006445.1_pt1 | contig 19317 bp, 18 predicted proteins | sample 596031 | NCBI WGS metagenome assembly LNFM01 (sample SAMN04254537, study PRJNA301005) | activated carbon metagenome | isolation source: dual media filters at the Ann Arbor, Michigan drinking water treatment plant | place: USA: Ann Arbor | reverse complement strand
TGTCGCAGAACTCGTGCGCGCTGTGCTGGCGGTGCACGACGGCGGGCGAATCGTTGAGCTCGACCGGGTAGGGCACCGACAGGATCGGGCCCGAACGGGTGCGCAGCCAGAACGGCTGGTCGTCGCACGGCCAGTCCATCAGGTAGCGGTAGCCGGCTTCCTTCAGCAGGTCGGGCGTGGTCGCGTTCTCGTAGGCGCCGGCACCCATCCAGCCGGTGGCCGGCACGCCGGCGGCGGCGAAGGTGTCGGTGACGTCCTTGATCACGCGCGCCTCGTCTTCTTCCCAGAGGAAGTCCTTGAGGTTCTCGGCATTGGTGCGGCCATGGCCGACGATCTCGTCGCCGCGCTTGCGGATCGCGTCGATGATCTGCGGGTAGTGCTCGCAGAGCAGGCTGTTGGCGTTGTGCGCGGCCGGCAGCTTGAACTGGTCGAACATGTCGAAGAAGCGCCAGATGCCGATCCGGTTGCCGTAGTCGCGCCAGGAGTAGTTGCGCTGGGTCTGCGGCTCGCCGTGCTTCGCGTTGTCGTGGCCGCGGCCCTTGCCGAACGCGAACACCTCGACGTTGGTGGTGATGCAGAAGGCCAGTCGCTTGCCGCCCGGCCAGTCGTAATCCTTGCGCTCGTTCAGCGGTACGTAGTCGTAGCGCGTCTGCGTCGGCACCAGCCCTTTTTTCATCGTCCCTGCTCCGGAAATTCGACCGCGCAGAATATCAGCCTTCGCGGTGGCGCACGTGCCGCCCCAGGGGGGCCGAGCCTGCGCCGCCGGGCCCTCGACGTGAATGGCATGTTCCATGCTTCGCTCATCCGGCCGCGACAACGATCCCCGGAGGGCGCCATGTGGATGGCCGAGAAAGGCAAGGAACTCGATTTCCCCGATCTGATCGATCCGAACCGCACGGCGCTGATCGTGATCGACATGCAGAACGACTTCTGCACGCCGGCGGGTGCCTACGGCCGGGCTGGCCAGGATGCCTCGCCGATGCCCGCCGTCGCCGAGAAGCTGCGCCGGCTGATCGAGGTCGCGCGCGAGCGCGAGGTGTTCACCGTGTTCGTGCGTGCGAGCTACGACGAGGAAGTGACCAGCCTTGCGCTCGCGCAGAACCGGCGCCGGCGCGGGCTGGTGAACAGCCTCTGCCTGGAAGGCACCTGGGGCGCCGAGTGGTATGGCGGCGTCGAGCCGATGGCCGATGCGCGCAACGAGGTGGTGCTCACCAAGCATCGCTTCGATGCGTTCCAGGGCACGCCGCTCGATCTGTACCTGCGCAGCAACGGCATCCGCACGGTGGTGGTGACCGGCGTGGCGACCAGCGGCTGCGTCGAGTCGACCGTGCGGCATGCGTTCTTCCAGGACTACATGGTGGTGGTGCCGCGCGACGGCGTCGCCGAGGTCGGGCTGATCTACCATGAGCAGTCGCTGGCGATCCTCAAGCGCGCCTTCGTCACGATCACCCATGTCGATGACGTGATCGCCGAGTGGAAAGGCAGCCCCTTGCCGGTCGCGCCGCCGTGGACGGCCGAGGCGCGCAAGGCGCGCGCGGCGGCCGATGCCGAAGCCGAGGGACTGGTGCTGGTCGACATCGACCGGCTCGACGCCGCGAAGGCTGCCGCCGCCCGCACGCTGCTCGCGACCGCGCGCGACCGGGGCATACCGGTGTTCGACGTGCGCACCATCGACGTCGAGCACGGGCGCAGTCCATGGACCAGCGCCGGGCCGGGCGGGCGGCCGACGGAACTGCCGGTGAAGGCCACGCCGGCCGAGATGCAGGTCGGCAAGATGCGGCGCAGCGCGTTCGCCGGTACCCGGCTCGGCCTGCTCCTGCGCACGAACGGCGTCCGGCATGCCACGATCGCCGGGGCGGACGTGGCCAGTGGCTCGATGGTCGCGACGGTGCTCGACGCGCTCGATGCCGACTACGCGGTGACGGTGGCCGGCGACGCCTGCACCGGCATCGACCTGTCCGCCGCCGGTGATGCCGGGGCGATGGTCGTGCCTTCGGCCGAGGTCGATGCACGCTGGCGCGCACGGGCGGTGCGCAATCCGTCGGTGGCCGCGCCGGCGTCCGCAGCATGAGGCCCCTGTTCCACCGTGTCCGGGCAGGCCGGCGCAGCACCCTTGCACGCATCGGCCGCGGGCTGGCCGCGGCGGCGCTCCTGTACGCCCCGCCTGCCGTGGCGCAGGAGTACCCCTCGCGTCCGATCCGGATCATCGACGGCTTCGCGGCCGGCGGAAACACCGACGTGCTGGCGCGCGTGCTCGCACAGAAGCTGTCCGAGGCCTGGCGCCAGCCGGTGGTGGTGGACAACCGCCCCGGGGCTGCGGGCAATGTCGGCGCGGAAACAGTTGCCCGTGCCAACCCCGATGGCCATACGCTGCTGATGGGCTGGACGACCACCATCGCGATCAGCAAGACGCTGTATCCGAAGATGGGCTACGACCCGGTCAAGGACCTTGCGCCGGTCGGGCTGGTCGCATCCAGCCTGCTGGTGCTGATGACGCATCCGTCGGTGCCGGTGAAGTCCGTGCAGGAACTGGTGGCCCTGGGCAAGGCGAAGCCGGATGCGCTCAACTATGCATCCGCCGGCGCGGGCACCGGTACGCACCTCGCGGGCGAACTGTTCAGGATGCGCGCCGGCATCAACATGGTCCACCTCGCCTACAAGGGCGGTGCACCGGCCGCGGCCGCGGTCGCCGGGGGCGAGGCACAGATCGGCTTCGCCAGCCTCGCGGCCTCGCTGCCGCTGATCAAGGCCGGGCGCGTGCGTGCACTTGCCGTCACGTCGCCGCAGCGTGCGGCAGCGCTGCCGTCACTGCCGACGATCGCGGAATCCGGCTATCCCGGTTTCGACCTGACTACCTGGTACGGCCTGTTCGCGCCGGTGGGTACGCCGGCTGCCCGCATCGCGCGGCTCAACGCCGAACTCGCACGCATCCTGAAGGAGCCCGACACGGTCGACCGCCTGCGCGACCTCGGGCTGGAGGCGAAGACCAGCGATCCGAAATCGTTCGCTGCGATCTTCGGCAAGGAGATCGCGCTGTACGAGCGGGTGATCAGGGATGCGGGGGTGAAGGCGGAATAAGGGTACCAGGGTAGCGGGGCGCAGCGCACTATCGGGGGGCGAGCTTCAACCCCCGGTAGACGCGCCCCCACCGCTCGTGGTCGGCGGCCCACATCGCCTGGAACGCCTTCGCCGTGCCGGGTTCGGGATCGAGGTCCATCGCCCGCGCGCGCTCGAGCACTTCGGGAACGGCGAGCGCGACGTTCACTGCGCGGTTGATCGAGTCGATCACGGTCTCCGGCACGCCGCGGCGCCCGAAGAAGCCGAACCATCCCAGCGCGGTGAACCCGGGCGAGGACTCGGACAGCGTCGCCACGGTCGGCAGGTTGGGCGGACGCTTCACCCCCGTGGTGGCGATCGCGTGCACCTTGCCGGACGTGATGTGCGGCAGCAGGGACGAGTACCCGGCGATCGCGAGTTCGACACGGCCGGATATGAGGTCGGTCGGGATCTGGCTCGAGCCCTTGTACGGGATGTGCAGGAAGTCGAAGCCGGTGCGCTCCTTCAGCAGTTCCATGGCCAGGTGCGGGAAGCCGCCTTCGCCGTTGGTGGCCAGGCGAAGCTTGCCCGGGTTCGCCTTCGACCATGCGACCACGTCCGGGAAGGTCTTCTGCGGCAGGCCTGCATAGGACCCCAGCACCAGGTAGTTCGAGAACGTGCACGCGATCGCGACGAACTCCTTGCGCACGTCGAACGGCTGCCGGTTCACGTTGGGCGCCACGGCCATCCCGCCCATCTGGCCCAGCACCAGGGTGTAGCCATCGGGCTCGGCCTGCAACGCGACCTGCAGGCCGAGCAGCCCGGACGCACCGGGCCGGTTGTCGATGATCAGCGGCTGGCCGAGGTGCGCGCTCATCCGCGGACCGATCAGCCGGGCGATGGTGTCGGCCGAGTCGCCGGCCCCGAACGGCGTGATCACCCGGATCGGCCTGGCCGGGTAGGCCTGTGCCGCGGCCTGGACTGATGCGGCGGCAGAGATGATGGCAGCCCCGAGCAACGCGGAGACGGTCCTGCGGTCGATGCGACGCTTCATCGTGATCCTCCCTCGACCGACCCTATCACGCGCGCTCCGCGCCGGACAACCGGCGGCACCCTCCTCGCAGGGGTCGAGGACCGTACGCCGGAGGTGAAGTTGACAGGCCTTGCCCACGCTCGTATGGTTTTGCAGTCGGGCGCGACGCGCCTGCACGCACGGAACGACGGACGACGCCGAGGGCGCCGCAGAGCCGGTCCGGCAACCAGGAGGAGTGCGCAATGGTGTCCCCCCCTTCGGCTCCGGTCGTGGCCGCTTCGCGCATTCGCGTGCGGCCCGTGTCCCCCGCCATCGGCGCGGAGGTCGACTGCGGCGACGTGAACCGGCTCGACGCCGACACCTTCGCCGAAGTCCACCAGGCCTTCCTTGACCACCTGGTGCTGCTGATCCGTGGCCAGTCGCTGACGGTCCCCGACCTGCTCGCGTTCGGCCGCCGCTTCGGCCCGCTGTCGCCGGGTGCGCCGGTGCACATCGGCCAGAAGCCGCGCGACGAGAAGTATCCCGAGCTGGTGATCATCTCGAACGTGGTCGAGAACGGCATCGCGATCGGCGGACTGGGCGACGGCGAAGCCGTCTGGCACACGGACAGCAGCTTCAGCGACGTGCCGCCGAGTTGCAGCATCCTGTACTCGGTCGAGATCCCGCCGACCGGCGGCGACACCGGGTTCGCCAACATGTACGCCGCGCTCGATGCGCTGCCGACGGCATTGCGCGCGCGCATCGCCGGCCTCACGATCAAGCACGACAGGCGTTACAGCTCGGGCGGCCAGTTGCGCGAGGGCTACCTCGCCGAGCAGGACCTGCGCGAGAGCCCGGGACCGAGCCACCCGATCGTCCGCCGCCATCCCGAGACCGGGCGCAGCGCGCTGTATCTCGGCCGGCGTCCGAACGCGTACGTGAACGGGCTGTCGATCGAAGCGTCCGAAGCGCTGCTCGACGAGCTGTGGTCCTACGCAGTCGCGCCGGAACGCACCTGGCACCACCAGTGGCGGCTCGGCGACATCCTCATCTGGGACAACCGCTGCGCGATGCATCGGCGCGATTCGATCGACCCGGCGACACGCCGGATCATGCATCGTACGCAGTGCAAGGGAACGCCGATCGTCGCGGGGCAATAAGAAGCACCAACCGGGGGAGCAGACATGCGGGAAGCACAGCAGGTGAAGGCAGTGGCGGCATGGGGTGGCATCGTGTCGGCGGGCCTGTTCTTCGTGTCACCGCCCGCGGTGGCGCAGGAATTCCCCTCGAAGCCGATCAGGATCGTCACCGCCGCGGCTGGCGGCGGCAGCGACTTCATCGCCCGCCTGCTGGCGCAGGGCATCGCCGGTCCGCTCGGGCAGCCGGTGGTGGTCGAGAACCGCGGCACCGGCATGCTCGCCGGCGAGGTTGCCTCGCGCCTGCCGGGAGATGGATACAACCTCACCGTCCAGGGCGGCGCCTTCTGGATCGGCCCGCTGCTGCGCAAGGCACCGTACGACCCGATCGCCGACTTCACGCCGATCTCGCTGATCGTGCGCGAGGTGAACGTGCTCGCGGTGAATCCAGGCCTGCCGGTGAAGTCGATCGCCGACCTGATCGCCTATGCGAAGGCGAACCCGGGAAAGCTCAACTATTCGTCGCCGGGCGTCGGCTCGACCACACACCTGGCGACCGAACTGCTCAACTCGATGGCCGGCACGCGCATGGTGCACGTGCCCTACCAGGGCAACCAGAAGGCGATCGCCGGGGTGATGGCCAACGAAGTGCAGCTGGCGATCTTCGATGCCGGCCTGCTCGCGCCGTTCATCCAGTCGGGCAAGCTGCGTGCGCTGGGTTCCACCAGCCTCGATCCGTCTCCGCTCGCCCCCGGCATGCCGACGATCGCCTCGCAGGGCCTGCCCGGCTTCGAGTCGATCGGCCTCACCGGCGTGCTCGCCTCGGGCAAGGTGGCCCCGGCGATCGTCGCCCGCATCAACCAGGAGATCCTGCGCTACATCAACCGGCCCGAGGTGAAGGAGCAGTTCCTGAAGAGTGGCGTCGAGCTGGTCGGCAGCACGCCCGAGCAGTTCGCGCAGGCGATGCGCGACGACCGCGCGAAGATGGGCAAGCTGATCACCGACCTCAAGCTGAAGATCGAGTGAGGGACGTTCGGATCGCCACCTCGCGCGGCAGGTAGTCCGGCTCCATGATGGTGGCGCGCCACAGGGTGCGCCGCTGGTCGAGCGGATAGTCGCCGGTGGCCGCATGCAACGAGCAGCGGTTGTCCCAAATCACCAGGTCGCCGACCTGCCAGCGGTGGCGATAGTCGCCCTCGACCTGCACATGGGCGGCGAGCTCGGCGATCAGTGCCTCGCTCTCGCCGGCGGGCAGGCCGACGATCTCCATGATCTTGCCGCCGTCGAAGAACAGGGTCTTGCGGCCGCTCTCCGGATGGATGCGCACCAGCGGATGCACCGCCCGCGGCCGGTCGAGGTCGAAGTCCTCGAGCAGGTCGATGCCGCGCTTGAGCTTCCCGCCGTACTGGTAGGTGCCCGACAGGTGCTCGATGCGGCGGCGGGTCGACTCGGGCAGCGAGTCGTACGCGTGGTAGCTGCTCTGGAACAGCGTGTCGCCGCCATGGGTCGGCACGTTGATCGCGTAGAGCAGGGTGGCCTTCGCGGTCACGTAGTCGTACGAAAGGTCGGTGTGCCAGACCGCGCCGCGCTTGACCAGCACCTGCTGCGCACGCGCTTCCTCCGCCTCGCGGGCGTCGAGCACGCGTGCGTCCATGATGGTGAGGTCGGGGAACAGCGGGTGCCGGCTCTTCTGCACGATGTGCGGCTTGATCGTGCCGAAGCGCGCGCCATAGGCGAGGAACTCCGGGATCTCGAGCCGCTGGTCGCGCACGACCAGCACCACGTGGTCGACGAAGGCCCGTTCGAACACCTGCCAGGTGGCGGCGTCCATCGCGCGCACGTCCACGCCTGTGATCTCGGCGCCGATCTTCGGCGCCACGGTACGGACTTCGATCATGAGCCGTTACCTCCTCCATCTGCATTACAGCACATCCGGCTGCACGGTTAAACTCGGGGCCCACGAATCCATGGCAAGGCTCGAGCATGAACACCGACAGCGCGGCGATGCTGCGCCCGCCGCCCTCGCTGGCCTACCTGGTGTTCACGCTCACCTTCAGCCATGCGATGGCGGTGTCGTCGATGATGGTCCTGCCGGCGATCGCGCCGGTGGTCGCGGCCGAGTACGGCATCGACCCGTCGCTGGTGGGCTACCACATCAGCGTGGTCAGCATCGGCCTGATCGCCTCGCTGGTGCTGTTCTCCGGGCTGAGCCGGCGCATCGGCAGCGCCCGCGCCGCGCAGATCGGGCAGTGCCTGGTGGCCGCCGGCATGATGTGCGCGATCCTGCCGTCCGCGGCATTCCTGCTGCCCGGGTCGCTGGTGATCGGCATCGGTTTCGGGCTGCTGGCGCCGCCCGCCTCGGCCCTGATGATGCGTTTCGCGCCGCCGGCCCGGCGCAACCTGGTGTTCTCGATACAGCAGACCAGCGTGCCGCTCGGCGGCGTGATCGCCGCGCTGGTGGCGCCGCTGATCGCAGTCACCCTGGGCTGGCGCTGGGCATTCATGTATTCGATCGTGATGCTGGGCCTGGCGATGGTGCTGCTGCAGATCGGACGGGCGTCCTGGGACGACGACCGCGATCCGTCCCATCGCGCACTCGCGCGCAATCCCTTCGACGGCTTCCGCTCCAACTGGCGCGATCGCGAACTGCGGCTGCTGTCCTTCGCCGGGATGTCGTTCTGCTGGGCGCAGTTCAGCGTCGCCACCTTCGCGGTCGTGGCCTGCGTCGCGGTGCTCGACATGACCGTCGTCCAGGCGGGGCTGGTGCTGGTCGCGGTGCAGGTGGCGAGCACCGTCGGACGCATGGTCGCCGGCTGGATCGCAGACCGCATCGGCAGTGCCGGCATCGTGCTGGCCTGGATGTCGTGGACGATGCTGGTGCTGAGCATCGGCTTCTTCTGGCTTTCGCCATCCTGGCCGCTCTGGTTCGTCTACGCGATGTTCGCCGGGATCGGCCTGGCCTCGGGTGCCTGGGCCGGCATCCTGATGGCCGAGGTGGGCCAGAAGGCACCGCCCGGCCGCGTGGCCGCCGTGGTCGGCGGCACGCTGCTCTACGTGAACATCGGCAAGTTCAGCGGGCCGGCGGTGTTCTCGGCGACCTATGCGCTGACGCACAGCTACAACATCGCGTTCGCGCTGCTGGCGCTTCCGTCGCTGGTCGCGATCGCCTGCCTGCGTGCCCGGCGGCGGCGGCAGGCATAGGCACGGGTCACTGCACCTCGATCTTGCGCGCCGCGACGATGCGCCGCCACTTGGCGATCTCGCCGCGGACATGGCTGTCCGCCTCGGCCGGCGTGGTGAGCTTCAGCGAGCCGCCCAGTTCGGCGAACAGCTTTCCGATGTCCGGCTGCTTCAGCACCGCATGCAGTTCCCGGTTCAGCCGCGCGATGATCGGCTGCGGGGCAGCCCCGGGCGCGGCAACGCCGGCGAACGAGGTGACTTCATAGCCGGGCAGGGTCTCGGCCATCGTCGGCGTGTCGGGCAGTTGCGGTGAGCGCTCGAGCGACGTGACAGCGAGCGCTCGCACCCGATTGGCCTGGATCTGCGGGAATGCTCCGGTCAGCGTGCCGAAGATCACGTCGAGGCGGCCGGCCATCAGTTCGGTCATCGGCTCGGCGCTGCCCTTGAACGGCACATGCAGCATGTCGGTGTTCGCCATCGAATTGAACAGTTCGGTGGCCAGATGGAACACCGACCCGATGCCGACCGAGCCGTAGTTGAGCTTGCCCGGGTTGCGCCGCGCCAGCTCGACCAGCCCGGCCGCGTTGCGCACCGGCGAATCGTTGCGCACCACCACCACGAACGGATAGGTGATCACGATGGTGACCCAGCTGAAATCCTTGACCGGGTCGTAGGGCATCTTCGATGCGGTGGCCGCCACCGAAGTGAACGCGCCGCTGGCGAACAGCAGCGTGTGGCCGTCGGGCAGGGCCTTGGCCACTGCCGCGGCGCCGATCATGCCGCCGGCGCCGGGTCGGTTGTCGACCAGCACGTTCTGCCCGAGGCGCTCGGCCAGGCGCGGCGCGATGGTGCGGCCGACCATGTCGGTGTTGCCGCCCGGCGCGAACGGCGACACCAGGCGGACCGGGCGCGAGGGATACGCGGACGGCGCGTCCGCGGCGTGGGCCTCGCGGATGGAGGTTGGCGAGCCTGTCGCGCAAGTGGCCGCCGCGAGCGACAGCAGGAGCAGCCGAGACCCCGTGCGCACCGTGAACCGCACGCCTTCCGATCCGTCGTTCACGTTCATGCGAGCCCGCTCCGCCGTGCCACGTTCGCAGCCTCGATGCGGCGCTCGATGCCGCGCTTCCAGTCGGCATGGGTCATGAAGCCCGGGATGCGGGCCACCTGTCGTTCGATGCCGGCCCACAGCGCCTCGTCCGGCAGCGACAGGTCGACCGGCACGCGATAGGGCTGTGGCACGTACCAGGGCGTGTCGATCAGCAGCTCGACCCGGTTGTGCTCGGGATCGCGGAAGTACACCGACAGCGCGTTGCCATGGGTGATCGGACGGATCTCGTCCATCTTCCGCTGGCACAACCCGGCATGCAGCTCGCGCAGCGTGGCCAGGCTGTCGACCCGGAACGACAGCTGGTTGATCATGTTGAACGGCAGGTCGCCCGGTCGCCCGGTCGCGAACACGAGCTGGTGGTGCTCGCGCGCATCGCGCGTCATGAAGCAGATCTCGCCACCGGCCTCGCGCCGGCCGCGGTCGCTGACCGCGAAGCCGAGGAAGCCGGTGTAGAAATCCACCATCGGATCCATGTCGGTGACGAACAGGCCGACATGGCTGAAGCTGAGCGAATACGACATCGTGTCTCCTCCCCTGAAGCGTGGACCGTCGCCGTCTGCGCGGCGTCGGCCCGTCACGGCAAGCCGTTCCTCAGCCGAACCGGTTCCAGACCACGATCTCTTCCGCGGCCTTGCGCGTGCGCGGCCTGCTGTCCTTCGCCTGCACGTCCGGCGGCAGGTCCTCGATTCGGCCGCGATAGCCCGCAACCACCAGCGCCACCGGGCGCATCGGCGCCGGGATCGCGAACGCCTTCGTGATCTTGTCCATGTCCCAGCCGATCATCGCGTGGATGGTCAGGCCCAGTGCATAGCCCTGGATCAGCAGGTTTTCCAGCGCCAGGCCGCAGTCGAGCATGTACGACTGCATGCCGTTGCGGTCCGGCTGCTCGTCCGGGTTGCCGACCACCACCATCTTCAGCGTCGCGGCCGGTGCCCAGGTGCGATTGCCTTCGCTCAGCGCATCGTCGTAGGCCGCGATCGCTGCGGCGTCCTTCGCGATCAGCAGCCGCCACGGCTGCTTGTTGTTCGACGACGGCGCCCAGCGGAACGCCTCGATCAGCGACTCGACGATCTCCGGCTCGAGCGGCCGGTTCGTGAAGTGCCGTTCGCTGCGGCGGTCGACGAGGGCTTGCAGGATCGTTGGCATCGCGGGAAACGCTCCGGTTCGGTTTTGCGCGGGATGGAAAGCGTACCGCGTTTCGGGTCTATCATTCCGCGCAGGCGCTGCAGGAGACCGGACCCGGACGCCTGACCGGGCGGCGTGCGCCGACCAGGAGGACAGACGATGGATTACAGCCGTAGCGAGGCCAAGCGAGCCGCGCGCGAACGTTTCCGCGGCGTATGGGCGGCGATCACCACCCCGTTCACGCCGGACAACCGGATCGACGAGCCGGGCCTGCGCCACAACATGCGCTGGCTGATCGAGCACCTGAAGATCGACGGCGTGTTCTGCACCGGCACCATGGGCGAGTTCTGGACGCTGACCAAGGAAGAGCGAATGCGCGTGGTCGAGATCGTCTGCGAAGAGGCGCGCGGCCGCTGCCTGACCATCCCGCACACCGGACACCACAGCGCGGACGAGACGGTCGAGCTGACCAACCAGGCCGAGCGCGCAGGCGCCGACTTCGCGATCGTGATGAATCCGTACTACCCGCCGGCGAGCGACGAGGCGATCTTCCAGTGGTATGCGCATGTGAGTGCGCGTACCAACATCGGCGTCTGGATGTTCGACACGCCGTTCTCCGAGGTCGCGCTGTCGCCCGAGGTGACCGCGCGCATCGCCGGCCTCGAGAACATCTGCGGCCTGAAGTGCTCGCGCCCGCTCGACCATTACGCGAAGGTGCAGGCGCTGGTCGGCGATTCGATCGTGCTCAGCCATCCGTCCGAGACCGAACTGCTGCACCTGATCACCCACAACGGCATGAAGGTGCACATGTCGTCCGCTGCACCGTTCCTGATCCAGGTGCCGGGGTACACGCCGATGCGCGACTACACCACACTTGCACTGGCGGGCGACCTCGCCGGTGCGAAGGCGATCCGCGACGGCATCGAACCGCTGCGCGCCGTCCATGAACGGTGGATCCGCGAGCCCTGGCTCAAGCACCACATCATGCCGATCGCACAGATCAAGGCGTGGTGCGACATGATCGGCATGGTGGGTGGCGCGGTGCGTCCGCCGTTGTTGCCGCTGTCGGCGGCGGAGATCGCCGCGATGCGCACGGACCTGGAGAAGGTCGGGCTGCTCGCGCGCGTGGCGAAGCGCGCGACTGCGTGATGACGAGGTAAGGGCAGCAACCCGCCCGTCACCCGAGGCCGCCGGCAGAGCGGCCCGTGACGGGCGCGGACCCAGGATGGAGGAGGCGTCATGCAATCACCGGCAGGGAAGGGCCGTCCGCTGCGGCGGGCGATCGCTGCGACGATCGCGGCAGGCAGCACGCTCGGATTCATGTCCGCGATACCGCAGGCAGTGGCCCAGGGTACGGCAGCACCCTGGCCGTCGAAGCCGATCCGCTTCATCGTGCCGTGGACGCCGGGCAGCGGCACCGACCTCTGGTCGCGCGCATTCGCCGCGCGGCTGCAGGAGGTGGTCGGTCAATCGGTGGTGATCGACAACCGCGGCGGCGCCGGCACCGTGATCGGCACCGAGATCGCGGCCAAGGCCCCGGCGGATGGCTACACCATCTATGTCGGCGGCTCGGTATCGCTGGCGATCAGCCCGGCGATCTATCCGAAGGTGGCCTATGACCCGGTCCGCGACTTCGCGCCGGTGAGCCTGGTCTCGCGCTTCTACAACGCCATCGCCGTGCACCCCTCGCTGCCCGCGAAGTCCGTGAAGGAGCTTATCGCCCTGTCGCGGCGCCAGCCCGGCGCACTGATGATGGCCTCGGCCGGCAACGGCTCGACCAGCCACCTCGTCGGCGAACTGTTCATGGCCACCACCGGCGTGAAGTGGACGCATGTGCCGTACAAGGGCGGTGGCCAGTCGGTGGCCGGCGTGCTCGGTGGCGAGTCGCACTTCACCATCTCGCCGGTGGTCGCGACCGCCTCGCTCGCGCGCTCCGGCAAGCTGCGCGTGCTGGCGGTGACCAGCGCGCAGCGATTGCCCGGGCTGCCGGATGTGCCGACCGTGGCGGAGTCCGGCGTGCCCGGCTTCGAGTATGGCGGCTGGAACGGCATCCTCGTACCGGCAGGTACGCCGGCCGAGATGGTCGCGCGGCTCAACACGGCGACGGTGAAGGCGGCCAACACGCCGGAATTCAAGGAGGTGCTCGAGCAGGATGGCTCGCAGCTCGTCGCCGGCACGCCGGAGCAGTTCACCGCGTTCATCCGCAGCGAGTACGAGCGGCATGTGAAGCTGATCAAGGCGGCGGGCATACGGCCGTAGCGCCTCATCCGATCAGCGACCGCCCCTCCATCCCGTCGCAGGCCTGGCCAAGGAAACGCAGCAGGGTAGGGGCGATGTCCGGCAGGCTGGTGGCGTCTTCGATCACCCCGGGTGAAACCTGCGGGTGCATCAGCACCAGGAACGGCCGCGTCTCGTCGGGACCGAGGCCGCCATGGTGGCCGCATCCGATCTCGGGCGCCTTCTCGCCATCGGCGACCAGCCAGCGATTGCCCGCCACGCCGCGCGCATTGCGCCCCGTATCGACCGCGGCTGCAAGCGCAGCGTCGCCGCCCAGCCCCAGTGTGCGCAGGTCTTCGACGTGCAGGATACGTCCGGCCCAGGGTTCGTGCGCCATCTCGTCGAGGCGTTCCAGCAACGCGGCGCGGGCCTCCGGCGTGGAATAGATCAACCCCGCGGTGCCCTGGGACGCGACTGCGACATGTCCCTGTTCGAGTGCCGTCGCCAGTCCCTTCGACGCCAGCCAGCGTCCGACATGGATCGAATCGCCGATCGCCTCGTGTCCGTGGTCGGAGCACAGTCCCACCAGGATGTCTGCATGTTCGCGCGCTCGCGCGACCGCGCCCAGCGTCTTCTCCACCAGCGAATCGACGACGCGCAACGCATCGAGATGCTCGGGCCCCCCCAAGGCCTGGTGGTGCAGGGTCAGGTCCGGATTGGCCAGCCACAGGATGCCCATCGCGATGTCGTCGTTCGGCACGACCTGCGTGCAGAAGCGGTCGGTCATCACGCGGTCGCCGTCGAGGTCGTGGCTGATCGCGAGATGATCCGCTCCCTGCAGCGCGACGCCGCCGGGACCGTACGATCCCGATCGATGCAGCACCCAGCCGCTGTGCTCCGGGTCGAGGAAGTAGGCCGCGCCCGCCGACACGTTCGAGTATGCGACCTGGCACAGGCCGGCCGCGGCAAGCCGGTCGGCCATCGTGCGCCGGCGCAGCGCATGTCCGGTGACCTCGCGCAGGTGCGCGACGAAACCGGGCAGCCCGACGTCGCTGACCACCAGCCTGCCCTGCTCCATCAACGCGACCTGGTTTCCGTACAGGCCATGCGACCCTGGGAAGCAGCCGGTCGCGATGCTGGCGGCCGACACCCGGGTCACCGACGGGAACACCGCGCGATGGTCGGACGGCCGAAGGCCGGCACGCAGGCAACCGTCGATGAAGGGCGTATGTCCTCGACCGAGCCAGTCACGGCCCAGGCCGTCGCAGACGACCAGGATGACGCGCTTCACGCTGCACCACCGTTCATCGAAGGGACGTCCAGGGGTCGATCAATCGAGCTGCAGCCCAGATCGAGACACGATGAGATCGCTCCGCTCGATCTGCGCACGGATGAAGTCGCGCAGCTGCTCGGGCGTGGAACCCACCGGCTCCGCACCCTGCTTGAGCAGCGTCGACTGTACCTCCGGGAAGGCCAGCGCGGACACGAACGCCTTGTTGAAGCGGGCCACCATCGCCGCGGGCGCACCCTTCGGAAGGGCGCTGGCCACCCAGGTGCTGAAGTCGAAACCGGGGAAGCCCAGCTCCGCGACGGTCTGCGTATCGGGCAATGCCGTCGCGCGGCGGCTGGAGGTCACCGCCAGCGCCTGCAGGCGTTGCGATGCGACCAGCGGCACCGCGGGTGGCACGCTGCTGATCGCGACATGCACATGGCCACCGATCGCGTCCTGCACCAGCGGACCCGAACCCTTGTAGGGCACGTGCACCAGCGACACCTTGGCCATCGCGGACAGCAGTTCCCCCGCGAGATGCTGCGGGCTGCCGGCACCGATGGAACCATAGGTGATGGTGCCCGGATTGCTGCGTGCGGTCGCGAGCATCTTCGCGAGCGTCGGACGCGTGGCCGGATGCGAGACCAGCACCAGCGGGAACACGGCGATCAGGCTCACCGGCTCGAAGTCCGTGCGCGGGTCGTAGGCCATCTTGCGATAGAGGCTGGTGTTGATCGCCATCTCGCTGGCGGCGCCGAACAGCACCGTCTGCCCATCCGGCGTGCTGCGCGCGACATAGGCTGCGCCCACCATCCCGGTGGCGCCAGGCCGGTTCTCGATGACCACCGGCTGCTGCAACGCTTCGGTCAGCCGGGCCGCGATCGCGCGTGCCGTGATGTCGGTGCCACCGCCGGTCGGATACGGGATCACCAGCCGGATCGGGCGGTCGTTCGCCTGCGCCAGGGTGGTGGCCGGCGCGAGCGCCAGTGACGCCGAGAGGATGTCGATCGCGCCGACGCACAGGGTGGTGCGCGCCTGCAGCGCAGCGCTCGATCGTGACATGGCCTGACCTTCGTTGAACGCGAAGCGAGCGAGTTTGCGGGGCGCGAGTGACACATCGATGACAGCGGGCATCCATTCGGGTGGCCGCCGAGCGCGTGTCGCGGCTCTACCGCTTCCGCCCCGCCGCCCGCGCCTCGCGCTTCAGCTCGAACCGGTACCGGTAACGTTCCTCCGGGTGCACGCTGACCGACGTCTGGAATACGTCGCCAGTGCGGCCGGTATAGGTGCGCATCACCACCATCGCCGGCGACTCCGCCTCGGCCTTCAGGGCGGCGGCCATGCGCTTCGGCACCCGCATCACGAACAGCTCGATGTCGGCCTGCTCGATCACTTCGTCGAACAGCTCGACGATCTGCTCGCACACCGGCATCGACGTATGCCGGCGATGCCGGGTGACGCCGGCGTACTGCGGCAGCAGATAGGTGTCGGTCCAGCACAGCGGCACGGTGGACTTGCCGGCGTAGCGCAGCGTGGTGATCTGGAACCATTCCTTGCCGGCGGGGCAGTGCAGTTGCTGCGCGAGCCCGGCATCGGCCTTCACGTATCGGGTGGCGGTCACCTTGCGATGGGTGTCGCGCGGATAGTCGAGCAGTTCGTTCACCGACGTGACCGCATGCGACAGCACCACCGGCATGTGGGTGGCGACCACCACCGAACCGGTGCGTGGCCGGCGTACGATCAGCCCCTCTGCCGAGAGCGTCGCCAGCGCCTGGCGCAGCGTCGGCCGGCTGGTGTCGAACAGCGTGGCGAGTTCCGCCTCGATCGGCAGGCGCGTACCCAGCGCGTAGGTACCGGACTGGATGTCGGCGCGCAGCCGGTCGGCGATCTGGGCGTGGCGGGGCAGGGCTTTCTCGGACGGCATCTTCGCAATCATATTGACAATTCAGGGGGCCGTCGCTACGGTCACGGACAGATGCCGGATGACCGGCCGACAACGACACCCGGGGTTCGAGGCCGACGCCAAGAATACTTGGAGAGGCACAAGGGGAGGGGCAGCATGGCTGATCGTTCCGTTCGCGGCACTGCTGCCGCGATGCTGGTGGCCGTCCCGGCCATGGTCGCCGCGCAGCCCGCGTCGACCTATCCGGATCGCCCGGTACGGGTGGTCAATCCCTCCTCGCCCGGCGGCGGTGCCGACGTGATCTCGCGCATCGTGATGCAGGAGGTGTCGAAGACGCTCGGCCAGACCTTCATCATCGACAACCGTCCCGGTGCCGCCAACATCATCGCCACCGAGATCGCGGCGAAGGCACCGCCCGACGGCTACACGCTGCTGATCGCGGCCACCGGCACCTTCGTCACCAATCCGCTGCTCTATGCGAAGCTGCCGTATTCGATCAAGGACTTCGAGACGATCAGCATCGTCGCCGATGCGCCGTTCATCCTGTCGGTGCATCCGAGCGTGCCGGCACGCACGGTGAAGGAGCTGGTCGCGCATGCGAAGGCGCAGGACGGCAAGCTCACCTTCGCCTCGTTCGGACGCGGCAGCTCGTCGCATCTCGCCGGCGAGCTGTTCCAGTCGGTGACCGGCACGAAGCTGGTCCATGTGCCGTACAAGGGCGCCGCGCCCGGCATGGCCGACCTCGTCGCCGGGCAGATCACGATGGCCTTCGACAGCGGCCTGTCGTCGATCCCGAACATCAGCGCGAAGCGCATCCGCCCGCTCGGCGTGGCCGCGCCGCAGCGCCTGCCCAGCCTGCCCGACGTGCCGACGCTCGCCGAACAGGGTCTCGGTGCGTTCGACGCCGGCACCTGGTACGGCGTGATGGCACCGGCGCGCACGCCGAAGCCGATCGTCGACCGGCTGCATGGCGCGATCATCAAGGCCCTCGCGCTGCCGGATGTCGCGAAGAAGATCAACGACCTGGGCACCGCGGTGATCGGCAACACGCCCGCCGAGTTCAGTGCGCAGATCGCGCGCGAGAGCGAACGCTGGGCGGCGGTGGTGAAGCAGGCCGGCCTGAAGGCCGAATGAGGGCGGAATGAAAGTCCCCGCACCCGTCATCGTCCGCGCCGAGGCCATTCCGGTCTCGCTGCCGCTGGCGAAGCCGGTGCTGATGGGCGGCGGCCAGCGCTTCACCCATTCCGAGTCGCTGGTGGTGCGGCTGGAGACCGACAGCGGCCTGGTCGGCTGGGGCGAAGCGTCTGCTGCGCCGACGATGACCGGCGAGACGCTGCCCGGCATGAAGCTGGTGGTGGACCGCGTGCTGCTGCCGGTGCTCGAGCACGCGCCGGTGCTGGAGCGTGCGACGATGGAGCGTCGCCTGCAACGCGCGATCCCCGGCAACAGCGCCGCCAAGTGCGCGGTCAATGTCGCGCTCTACGACCTGCTCGGGCGCCACTATCGGGTGCCGGTGCATGCGCTGCTCGGCGGGCTCGCCCGCACCCGGTTGCCGGTGATGCACCTGCTCGCCAATGCCACCGTCGACGAAGACCTCGACGAAGCGGTGCAGAAGCAGGCCGAGGGCATCCGCCTGTTCAAGGTGAAGGCGGGCGTGAAGCCGGTGACCGAGGAGATCGCGATGCTGTCCGCGCTGCGCGAACGCCTCGGGCCGGAGGCGATGCTCTGTGCCGACGCCAACACCGGCATGGGCCTGGACGACGCCTGCACCTATGCACGCGCCGCGGCCGGCGCAGGTCTGCTGTTCTTCGAGCAGCCGCTGCCCGACCACGACCTCGACGGCATGATCAAGGTCGCGTCGGCCGGCGGCGCGCCGACCTGTGCCGACGAATCCGCCCACGACATCGACCACATCATCGCCTGGCATCGCGCAGGGGCGATCGCCGGCGTGAACCTGAAGACGATCAAGCTCGGCGGCATCGCCGGGCTGATGCGCGCGGCGATCGTGTCCGGCCAGCTCGGGCTGAAGATCAACCTCGCCTGCAAGGCGGGTGAGTCGAGCATCGGCACCGCCGCGCTGGTGCACCTCGGCTACACCGTGCCCAACCTCGACTGGGGCATCACCCCGAGCAGCCAGTACCTCGCCGAGGACCTCGTGCGCGCGCCGATCCGGCCGGTCGACGGCACCATCCCGGCACCGATGGGCGACGGGCTCGGCGTGGAGGTGGACCAGGGTGCGGTGGATCGCTTCCGGACGGCGGCATAGCGCTGCTCCCCCGCGGCGCATTTGTATTGACAATTCACTGCCCGAGTCCTACCTTGGCAGCATCGGCCCGCAGGGCCCCCGCATGAAGGAATCGCGATGAATGCGCGCGCGCCGCTGGCTGCCGTGCCGGCACCGGTTGTCCACGACGGCCAAGATGGCAAGGGCGGCGTCGCCGGGCCTCCCGGCACCGGCAAGGATTTCTCCGACCTCTCGTACGCGGAAGCGCTGCAGCGCGCGACCGACCTGATCCCGCTGCTGCGATCGGAAGCCGCCGCGACCGAAGCCGCGACCCGGCTCACCGACACCGTGCTCGCCGCGCTGCACGAGAGCGGCCTGCTGCGCTACCAGCAGCCGAAGGCCTGGGGCGGCATGGAGCTCGACTTCCCCGCGTTCTACGAGGTGCCCGAGATCCTCGGCCGCGGCTGCGCATCCACCGCCTGGGTGTTCGCCAACCTGTCCTCGCACCATCGCCAGCTCTCGCAGTGGGACCCGAAGACGCAGGAAGAGGTCTGGGGCCCGAACCCCGATGCACTGATCGCCTCCGGCATCGCTTACGTGCAGGGGCAGGGCACGCTGGTCGATGGCGGCCTGCTGCTGTCCGGGCAATGGGGCTTCTCCTCCGGCGTCGACGTGTCGCAGTGGAACATGCTCGCCTGCGTCGTGCGCGATGCCGACGGCAAGCCCATCGACTGGTGCATGAGCGTCGTTCCACGCGAAGACTACGAGATCATCGACGACTGGCAGGTGCTTGGCATGCGCGGCACCGGCAGCCGCACGGTGCGCTGCAAGGACGTGTTCGTGCCGCAGCATCGCGTGCTGTCGATGCAGGTGTCGAAGCCCGGCCACAGCTTCCCCGGCCTGAAGGTGCATACCAACCCGATGTTCCGCGTGCCGACCTCTTCGCTCGGCGGCAACGGCATCGCCGGCGCGCTGATCGGCAATGCACGCGCAATGCTCGACGAGACCACGTCTTCGGTGAAGGAGCGCGCGACCAGCTACACCGGCGCGTCGATGCGCGACTTCCCGACCGTGCAGCTGCGCGTCGGCATGGCCGGCGTGTAGAT
>LNFM01006443.1_pt1 | contig 19319 bp, 17 predicted proteins | sample 596031 | NCBI WGS metagenome assembly LNFM01 (sample SAMN04254537, study PRJNA301005) | activated carbon metagenome | isolation source: dual media filters at the Ann Arbor, Michigan drinking water treatment plant | place: USA: Ann Arbor | reverse complement strand
GCCGATACGAACACTGCTTCCGGGCAAGAGACCGCGCCACGTGCTGGATTTCCTTCCACATCCCCTGACCCTGCCGGTCGGATTGGCAGTCGGCGTAGTCATCGCGGCGCCGGTCGGCCCCGTCAATGTGTTGTGCATTCAACGAGCAATCGAACGTGGCGTTGCAGCTGGAATTTCTGCCGGCTTCGGCGCTGTGCTGGGCGACGGTCTGATCGCACTGCTCGCGGCTCTTGGCGTCGGGCAGATCACCGATGCTATCACAGGCTATCGTGACCTCATCCAGATCGTGGGTGGAATCGTACTCGCGGGCTTCGGCGTCATGCTCTCCCGCAGTCGGCCAAAGCTCGTCGTAAATCCGCCCGGGCAATCTGAATGGTCGGGATTACGAGCCTCGATCTGGGACGTGCCGAAGACATTTCTGCTGACGATCACGAACCCCGGGGCCGTCCTGGGCCTCGTCGCCATCTTCGGCGGCGTCTCGAGTTTTGTGGAGGTTCGATCTACTGTTCAAGCTCTTTGGCTCGTAGCGTTCATCGTCGCGGGAAGCATGATGTGGTGGGTGTTCCTGGCGACGATCGTCGGGCGCATCAGGCACCGCGTGACCGAGGCGCGGCTGGCCCAGATCAATTACACAGGTGGTGTGATCCTCGTCCTCTTCGGCGTCGTCCTCGTCGGCGAGATCGCATTGAAGTCGCTGTTGCACGCCTTCATGAGCGGTCGCTTCGGCTAGACGAAACCGGACAGATCCGATCCGAGAAATCGGAACGCTTGCAGGCACGGGGAGGATGCGACTAGCATTCCACCAGATCGCCCGAAGCGAAGCCTGCGCACTGCGGGCGGAGTTCCACCAAACGAGATGCGATCAGCCGGGAGGCAACATGGTAACGAGAACCAGGCGCCGTCTGACGACAGCGTTGATAGCAGGCATCGGGTGCCTTGCGGCCCCGCTTTCAGCTTCTGCCGATACGATCGCAGACTTCTTCCGCGAGCGTCAGGTCAACTGGATCGTTTCATACGGCCCCGGTGGCAGCTACGGCCTCTATGCGCAAATCGCGGCTCGCCATCTTCCCAGACACCTTCCGGGCAAACCGACCATCGTCGTGCAATTCATGCCGGGGGCGGGCGGCATCACGGCCACCAACCACCTCTACAATCTCGCACCCAAGGACGGCAGCGTGATCGCGACGGTGACGAAAGATCTCGCGCTGGAACAGGCCTTGCGACCCAAGGACGTGCGCTACGACGCACGGCGGTTCGGCTGGGTCGGCACATTCGCCGAGTACATCGCGGTGTTCGCGGTATGGACCGACTCCGGCATCAAGACGATCGCGGATGCACGGCAGCGTGAGACCATCCTGGCGACCAGCGGGCGGGGCCATCAAGGCTCGCAACTCGCCGTCGCCCTCAACGAATACGCGGGCACGAAATTCAAGCTCGTCGCGGGCTATCGCGGGGCCGCCGACATGAACGTCGCGATGGAGCGGGGAGAAGCACACGCGCGGATCACATCGTGGAGCGGCTTCAAGAGCCAGCAGGGCGACTGGTTGAAGACCTCCAAAGCAGCCATCATCACCCAAGGTGGCGCAAGGCGACAGCCCGATCTGCCGAACGTTCCCCTGTTCAGCGAACTCGTGACCGACCCTGAAGGCCGCAAGGTGTTGGCCCTGATCGAGTCGGGTGCGATCGTCGGCTGGCCGGCCTTGTTGCCACCTGGCGTACCCGCAGAACGGTTGGCTGCCTGGCGCAAGGCCTTCGACGCCACGATGCGAGACCCCGATTTCATCGCCGAGGTCGTTAAATCGCAACTCGAGGTACAGCCCCGCACGGGCGCGGAACTCGAGAAGGCGATCGGAGAAGTTCTCGCGGTCGACGAGAAAGTCCTGGCGCGGGCGCGGATCATCGCCGACATCAAGGATTGAACGCTAGCGCCGCGAGCGCCGCAATTGGAAGGGCAAGACGATGTCGGCACGCCAGACGAGCGTCGGCGCTCTGGATGAACCGGAACGCGCCGCGTATCGCAAAGAACTCCTTGCGCTCAACGCCAAGCCGTTGTGGGAGCGGACGATGGTCATGGGGCCCGGCAACGACGCCGTGCCCGCGATCTGGCACTACAGCGACATGCGTCCGCGCCTCCTTCGAGCAGCCGAACTCGTGACGACGGAGGAAGCAGAGCGCCGCGTGCTGATGCTGGAGAACCCCGGGCTGCCAGGCTCCACCTACATACTCACCTCGGTCTACAGTGGGTTGCAGATCATCCTGCCGGGCGAAATCGCGCGCGCGCACCGGCACTCGACCAATGCGATGCGCTTCATCCTCGAGGGCAAGGGCGCATATTCCAGCGTCGAGGGCGAACGGGTGATGATGAACCCCGGCGATTTCGTGCTGACGCCCTACTGGACCTGGCACGACCATGGCCATGTCGGCAGCGAACCCGTGATCTGGCTCGACGCCCTCGACAACCCCGTGGCGAAATTCTTCGGCGCCATGTTCCGCGAGAACTATCCAGGCCAGACGCAACCAGTTACAGCATCGCCGAACGAAGCCGAGACGCGCTACGGCAATCATCTGTTGCCCGTGAACTACGAAGGCGGTGCGCGGTCGTCACCGTTGATGGTCTATCCCTACGAGCGCACACGTGAGACGCTGTTCAAGCTGGCGAAGCTCGGTCCCATCGATCCCGCGCAAGGCGTCAAGTTGCGGTATGCCAACCCGGTGTCGGGCGGCCATCCCTTCCCGACGCTCGCCGTGTTCATCCAATGGCTACCCGCAGGATTCGCCGGCACGACTTACCGAGCAACCGACGGTACCGTCATGTGCTGCGTGGAAGGCAGCGGCAGCATCGCATTCGGCGACCGCACGTTCGAATTCGAGAAGGGCGACGTCTGGTGCTGCCCGCCGTGGATCAGCTACCGCTTCATCACGAACGTCGAATGCGTCATCTTCAGCTATTCGGACCGCGCAGCACAGGAATCGCTGGGCTTCTGGAGAGAGGAAGGGCCGACGGGCTGACAGGGTGCCCCACGCCGCACTCTCAGTTCACCAGCCCGCGCTCGATCTTGGCGAACATGTAGGCCCACTTCTCGATCTGGGTGTCGATCAGCGACTTCATCGTCGCACGCAGGTCCTCGAGAAGCTTGCAGTCAGGCGTAGTCAAAGCCGCCCCCGCCTCGCCCATCGCATTCACCTTGGCCAACAGGTCGGTGGAGCGTTGGTCGAAGCCGGCAATGCGCTCGTCCTGAACAAAGGGCGCCGCCTTGTCCATGAACTCCTCCGCGCTCCACTTGCGGCGCTCACGCAGCAGCCGGAGCTTGTCCTGGAAGCCCGGCGCGTTCCGTGCGTTGAGGTCGCGTAACGCGCTGGCGGCATTCTCGACGACGGCCTCGAACTCCTGCTTGGTACAGCCATCGGCAGCCGAGGGCGTCCCCTGCGCCGCTGCCGATACAGCGAGCCAGATGGTAGCCAGTCCCCAGAACAAAATCGCGACGGCGGCTTTCACCTCGCGTCCCCTCACAGCTGCGGCCTGTTCTGGTAGCTGGCCCCACAGGGCGCGACAAGGGGATGAACGACACAACTCCCTTATGTTGCACAGCGATTGCTATGCTCATGCGGAGAGAAAGACGACCGGAGCCGACTTGCACCGACTGGACCTGTAATCCCGTACTCTTCGGGTTTTCCACTGGCCCTGCGTCACCGCCCGGCGAGCCAGTCACGACCTCGCGCATACAGCGCTTCGACTTCGGGGCCACGAAGCCCTGGCAGATCGCGACAGACGTCCAGGCCGCGCTTCGTCTGGGCGTAAGCCAGGAAACGATACCCACTCGGGAACGTCTCCAGCACTTTCTTGTCGAAGTTGTGGATGTCGCCGGGAAATACAGGATCGGCACGATCCTTCTCGTATGTGAGACGGCGATCGGCGATGGCCCAGCGCCCCTGCCGCTTCTCGAACAGATCGTAGAAACGTCCCTGGCAGGAGAAGTCGTAAAGAGCGCCATCGAGCGTATCTCGCGACGTGATCGTCATTCGGGTTTGCGCGACGGCACGGACACCGGCCAGATCGATCGAGGTCGCACCGAGCAGGTGGCTGCTCATGCTGCCCTTGGCGAAGGACGCGCGAGCGCGTGCCACGAACTCGTCCGCCGAGCCCGCGAACCAAGTGGCCGTCATCCGGCCGTCGTCGTGGAAACAGGTGCGCAGACGCTCGAAGTCGCCGCTATCGCGCCAGATCGCCCAGCTTTCGATCGTCTCTCGAATGTCGAGCTTGTCACGCGTCGTATCGGCCATCGGGCAGACTACTCACTGCTTGCGCTTCATCTCGAGGGCGGCGGCGGCCGAATCCAGCGTGGCTATCATCTGCGCGATCGATTTCTCGAACTCTTCGGGACCGGCGAAGGCCGGCAATTGCGCCGTTCCGGTCAGACGCTCCGAAATCTCGGGCGCAGCGCCGGCCTCGATCACGTCTCCCGCGATCCGCTTCCTCAGGTCGCTCCCCATGCCGCGCGGACCGAACAATCCGATCAAGCCGGCATGGTCGAGAGCAGGAAAACCCGCCTCCGATATGGTCGGCGCATCGATTACGGGAGTGCGGCGGTTGCCGACGCCGACCACACGCACCTTGCTGGCTGCAACGAGCGGCAACTGCGGCGCGAGTGAGGACATCACGATCTGCAGCCGGCCTTCGCCCAGATCCGGGACGGCCTGGACGATATCGCGGTAGGGCACCTTCGACACGTCGAGACCCTCGCGTTTCATCCAGCCGTAGAAGATGATCTCGGACATTCCTTGAACGGAGGCCGCATTGAGCTTTCCAGGGTTCGCCTTGGCATGGGCGACGAATTCTTTCAGATTCCGTGGTCCGAGAGCTTCGGGAATGCCGACCGCCATCACCGTTACCGATACGCGCGCGATCGGCAGCAAGTCGCGTTCCCTGACATAGGAGAGATTTTCATAGAGGTAGGGGTGGGCGACGAACGAGGCGACGGCGCCGTAAAGCAGGGTATGATCGTCGCTGGCCCCGATGAAGGCGTTGATCGCGACCATGGCGTCGCCACCCGGCCGGTTTTCGACAACGACGGCTTGTCCCCATTTCTGCTGCAGCCGCGGGCTGAGGAGGCGAGCGGAAATGTCCGCTCCGGATCCGGGACCGAATGGAATGATAAACCGCACATTGCGTTGCGGCCATGATGCCGTTTGGGCGACGGCCTGCGCCCCGGCAGCAACAGTGAAACATATCGCGGCAAGACCTGCCGCCGAAACTGCACGAACCCACGTCTGGATATTCATTCCAAACTCTCCCTCCGGGCCGATCGATCGCGTCGGCACTTTGGTGCAGCTTGGCGCTGAACGCGGCGTGGTGCAACATCGAAGTCTGGATTGCAATCCGGGACGACCAAGGGAAGGAAGATCCGCGATGATCGAAGCTCTGGGCTATGTCGGCATCAAGTCCGACAAGATCGACGCGTGGGCGGACTACGGAGCCGACTGGCTCGGCTTGCAGCTCACGGAACGCACAGCTTCGAGCCTCCGGTTCCGCATGGACGACCGCAAGCAGCGCTTCATCATCGCCGATGGCCGGGAGCCATCACCCGGCGCGAGTGCACAGTTCTTCGGCTGGGAAGTGGCTGACGCGGCTGCGCTGAACGCGCTGGGGGCCAAGCTGGACGAAGCCAAGGTCGATGTCACCCGCCTCGATCGCGCTGGTTGTGCCCATCGCCGTGTCACCGAGGCCATCTCGTTCGCCGATCCTGCGGGAAACCGGCTCGAGGCCTTTTACGGGGCGGAAACGACCAGCGATCCGTTCGTGCCCGGTCGCCCCATCTCAGGCTTTCGCACAGCAGCGCTCGGCATGGGCCACGTCGTGATGCGCTGCAAGAGGATCGACGAATCGATCGCGTTCTATCGGGATACACTGGGTTTTTCGCTCTCCGACTACGCACTCGAGCCGTTCGTCGCCTATTTCTTCCACGTCAATCCGCGCCATCACAGCATCGCACTGATCGGCAGTCCGGAGGATGGCATCCATCATCTGATGGTCGAGCTGTGCTATCTGGACGACGTCGGGCAACTCTACGATCTCGCACTCGCCGAGCCCGGCCGGATCGCGACATCGCTCGGCCGGCACACGAACGATCACATGACCTCGTTCTACGCCAACACGCCCTCCGACTTCTTCATGGAGTACGGCTGGGGCGGACGCACGCTCGACGTCGCGAACTGGAAACCCTACGAGATGCATCACGGCACGAGCCTATGGGGCCATGAGCGGACGTGGCTTCCCCCCGACGCCATGGCGGAAGCCCACCGGCTCCGAGCCAAGGCAGTCGCCGACAACCAGCGTGAACCGTTGCAGGTGATGCCCGGCAACCACGTCTTGAGCCACGGCACCTGCCCGTGGTGGGACAAGATGAAGGCCGGCAGCGGGCCAGCTTTAACAAGTGCGCCATAAGCGACCGGCAACAGCGACCGACAACACTTAGAATCGGAGGAATCGTTCATGCTCAAGCTCGGGCAGATACTCACGGCGTTCGCCGCTCTCATCTGCGCAGGCCCCCCCGCGCACGCTCAGACAGCCACATACCCGACTCGGCCGGTGAAGCTTGTTTTGGCGTTCGGCGCGGGCGGCAGCGCGGACGTGATAGCGCGGCTCATCGGAAACAAGATCAGCGAGACCTGGGGGCAGGTTCTGCTGATCGAGAACAAACCCGGCGCGGACGGCGATCTCGCAGGCGAGGCGGTCGCGCGGGCGCCGCCGGACGGATATACGCTGTTGCTCACGAGCCAAGTGCTCGCGGTCAACGTCTCGCTCAGGCCCAAGCGGCCCTACAAGCTCGAAGAGCTCGCACCGGTCATGCTGGTCGCTGACACACAGGGTGTGCTCGTGGTTCCCGTGGAATTCGAGGCGAAGTCGGTCAAGGATGTCATCGCGCTGGCCAAGGCGAAACCCGGCAAGCTCGATTTCGGCTCAACCGGCGTCGGCACGTCGGGTCATCTGGCGATGGAGCTGTTCCGGATCACGGCCGGGATCGATATCGTGCACGTGCCCTTCCGCAATATCGGTCAATGGATGACCGACATGATCGCGGGCCGCATCGTGCTGGGCATACCGACGGTACCGGGCGCGACGACGCACATTCGCGCAGGAAAATTGCGCGCCCTCGGCGTGACAGGTTCGCGACGCACCGCAGCGTTGCCCGACGTTCCGACCGTCGTGGAAGCCGGTCTGCCCGGTTATACCGCGACGACGTGGTATCCGCTGATGGCACCGCGCGGCACGCCCGAGCCCGTCGTCGCCCGCATCAACGCGGCGTTCAAGGCGGCGATGGAGGATCCCGTGATCAAAACCAAGCTCGGCGATCTCGGCGTCGAGCCGGTAGCATCCTCACCGGCCGAGTTGGCAAAGCACATCACGGCGGAAGTCGAGCGCTGGAGCAGGGTCGTCGCGCAGGCCGGGATCAAGTCTGAGTAGGCGCATCGAGCCCACGACGTCCTCGCCGCGGAGGCGACAATCGTCGATCACGTTTCCGACGGGCAGGGTCCGACCAAGGTGCCGGACTCGATGGCGAGCCGATCGCGCGGCCGTGAGGCTCGCCTATTGGGTGTGGGCTATTGCGAGCTGCATTGCGGTGTGCCTCGGTGGCTCCCGAGGCACATGGAATTGCGTGCGTTCAGTTGCTCGCGGTCGCTTTCTTCAATCGCTCGATGATGGCTGGTGGCGTCGTATAGATCTTCGTCACGAGCGCCTGCACCGTGTCGCCGGGCGTGGCGTCGAGCTCGAGGCTCGCCTTCGCAGCTTCGGCCTGCATGTCCTTGTCGGCGATCGTCGCCATGAACGCCTTGCGCAACGCTTCCAGACGATCGGCGGGGACATCGGGCGGTGCAAAGAACACCCTGTTGATCTGGCTCTGGACGTAAAAGACTTCCGCGACGCGGCGGTCGTCCTCGTTCTTGAGATAGTCGCCGGCGAGCGGCACGCCGGCCTTCTTCAATACGGCGTGAGCAGCTATATCCTCCTGCACGAGAACGTGGACCTCGGGGTGGCTCATCAGGTTTTGGAATTGCGCCATCGCCGTCGACAGGTTCAACCCGCAGGTTCCTTGAACCTCACCCTTCAGAATCGCCAATGAGATCTCGCGCGAGCCGGGATACCCCGCGACGAGTTTTACCTTGGCGCCGAAGATGTTCTTGAGGAACAGCGGATAGAGCAGCAACGCGCTGCCGGGTCCGGAGCCACCGACGATCAGCTCCTTCGTGAAGATGTCGTCGAATTTCTTGACTTGTGCGTCGCGCCTTACAACGCAGACCTGGGTTTCCAGGTTGGCGTTGCCGACGAACCCGAACTTGACCGGCTCGTACTTGCGCGCGCCGCCCGCCATCAGGGGATCGAGAATGGCACCGGCGAGCGCGCTTCCGAACACCGTGCCGTCTCGCGCGGCGGCCGAATACAGATGCGCGGTCGCCACGATCGAGCCGGCACCCGGCATGTTCTGCGGCACGATGCGGGGGTTGCCCGGGATGTACTTGCCCAGGTGCCGCGCGAGGAGGCGGGTGTAAAGATCTGTGCCGCCGCCCGCCGTCGAACCGATGATGATGGTCACGGTCTTGTCGCGGTAGAACTGGGCGACCGCGTCGCTGCCCTGCGCCGCCAAGGGCGTCGTGATCACCGCCGATAGTGCGGCGATGCCCGCTACAAAGGCTCTCGAATAAGATAGACCCATCGTTCGCTCCCGGTTCGGCCTGGGCTTGGACGCTCGGCCGTCTTGTTATTTCTTCGGATCGTCCCGTCGGACCGGCCCGTCGGATCAGCCTCTCGATGGCCTCCGGTGTTCTAACCCGGCGCGACGAGGTATCCGATACGATTGCCCCGATGGGCGCGATAGCGCTCCAGCTCTTCCTGAACTTCCCGGGGATGAAGCGGGCGGCCTGTCGCCTCGATCCGCTGCATTTCGAGGGCCAACAATTGCTCCAGGATCGGCTGCGCTGTCTGGTGCAGCATGCCGATGGTGGCGATCGTGCGCGCCGGCATGTTCGACGGAATCTTCGGAAAGCCCACGCCGACGAGGATGTTCTTGAAGAAATCGGGCCCCCAGCTGGTCAGCCGGCCGAGCAGCGCCATCACGCTGATGGCGACCCCTTCCTGGAACCGATAATCATGTGCGTCCATCCAGTCGAAAAGCTTCGACATCAGCAGGTCCTGCATCCGTATCGCCGAGGTCACGCGGTAGTCGCGCCATTCCGCGATCAGATCGAAGGCGGGCTCTACCTCGAAGTCGGCTGGGGCGATCGTGTCGAAGGCGGTCACGCCGATGCGTTCGAAAAAATCGCGGTTTGTCATTCCCAGCCGCGTCGGGAAGCTCGGCAGCGCCATGCTGCCAGCACTCGCCTTGACGTAGCCATGGCGCACGAGCTTGGAGCAGAAGAATTCGTCGTCGCCACCGACCTCCATGGAAAAATCGTAGGGTATCCCCCCGAACAGACCACGTGAGCGAGCGACATGCTCGGCCGCCAGAGCGGCCGCACGCCTTGCCAAATCGGCATCACGATGGCGGAACAGTACGGCGCGCCCGAGGCCATGGTCGAGCGCCCTGTCGATCGGCGTCCAGACCGACCCTTCTTCGATCAGAGCCTCGATCATCCAATGCTGCCCGTCATCGTCCACGTGAACGAGGCCGACGTGGCTGAACTGACTGTCGGCGTCACCGATGCGGGCTATGGCCGCCGAATTGTGCAGCTTTCCCCGCACCAGCAGCACGTCGCCCGACTGGAGAACCGGGCGATCGCCCGCGCGGAGCGACGGGTGCATCAACGTCCATTCCGTCGGCCCCCCGAACGCCTTGTACGTCTGCTCGCTCGGCCCTAGCCGCGGATAACCGTGAGCCACCTCGCCGATTATATCGATGGTGTAGCGGAGGATGCGCATGGCATTTCGAACTGCCAACGGGGCCGCATCATGCATCAGTCCTTGCGCCTGCCACTCGACGATCCTGTCGCGAAGCGTGAGATACAGATCGAACAGCTCGTCTGCTGCAGGGCGCGCGATCTGCTTTACATCCGCCACGTCGAGTGCGGCGAAGTCGGTAGAATAGATCGACTGATAGAGTGCCTGCATGTTGGCGGTGAGATCCGCCGTCACGACCGCTGGACGCGCTATGATGGCGCGCCATTGGCCGATCGCGGCAGCCAACAGCATTCGGCCATTCCCCTGCAAGCCACCCCTCCCAGGTTTCGTGTGCTCACGTCGCCGGCCGTGATGCCGGAGCCTCGGACATCCATATCTGACATATCCGGGGGGTAGGCTAGCCGATAAATCACCGCGCTCCAATGCCGTCCGCGTCTTACCAACGACGAAGGGCGGCATCGCTGCCGCCCTTCGTGCCCTACGAAAGCCGTGTGTGACTTCAATGGGCGAGCGGAGTGCCTGCGCCCCAGACATAGATGCAGGCGAACAAGAACAGCCAGACGACGTCGACGAAGTGCCAATACCAAGCGGCAGCTTCGAAGCCGAAGTGCTGTTTCGACGAGAAGTGACCGGACATCGCCCTCATCAGGCACACGAACAGAAAGATCGTTCCGATCACCACGTGCGCGCCGTGGAAGCCGGTCGCCATGTAGAACGTCGAGCCATAGATATGCCCGGCGAAGCTGAAGCCGGCGTGCATGTACTCGTAGACCTGGCAGGCCGTGAACAGCATGCCGAGCAGAACGGTGCAGACGAGGCCCCAGACGAGCCCCTGACGGTCGTCCTTGAGAAGGGCATGATGAGCCCAAGTCACGGTCGTACCCGAAAGCAGCAGGATCACCGTGTTGATAAAAGGAAGGCCCCAGGGATCGAAAGTACCCTTGAAGCTACCCGGGATGTCGGTGGCGGTCTGCGCAATCGGCTTCGGCGGCCAATGGCCACCGGTCAGCGCATGGCGATCCACCATACCGAGGATCGACTTGTCGGACGGCGTGATACCATCCGGACCGTAGATCGGGAGAGGGTGGATCTCGCTGGGGAACAGCGCAACGCCGAAATAGGCCCAGAACCACGCCACGAAGAACATCACCTCGGAGGCGATGAAGAGAATCATGCCGTAACGCAGATGCAGCTGCACTACAGGGGTGTGGTCTCCCCTGTGGGCCTCTTTGATGACATCGCGCCACCACAGGAATGCGATGAGGCAGAGCAAGGCAGAGCCGATGTAGAACAGCGACGCGCCCTTCAGGTTCATCCCGAAGATGTCTAGCCCGCCCTTGGACGTGCGCATCCATACGATGGATCCGACGGCCATGACCAACGCGCTCAACGAAGCCAGCGCGGGCCAGGGGCTCGGATCGATGATGTGATAGTCGTGATTAGGCTTGGCGTGACCGTCGGCCATATCGTCCCGTCTCCCTTACGTTCCAGTCCTCGTCTGCGCCGTCATCCCGTCCGGGCGACGCAAAATCCTCAAACACCACGCGGCTCGCCACCCGACCCCACCCGCTGTTCGTCTCCCCTGCTATCCCCCGCTCGCGGTACCGGACGCAGGGGCGACAGCGGCAGCCTTCGGCTTGTCGACCGGAAAGAACGTGTACGACAGCGTGATCTCTTTGACCTTACGGCCGTCCTTGTCGCTCTCGATCGCGGGATCGACATAGAAGCTCACGGGAAAATCGATGGTCTCGCCAGGCGCTATCAGTTGCTCCGTGAAGCAGAAGCACTCCATCTTGTTGAAGAAGGAGCCGGCGATGTCGGGCGACACATTGAACGTCGACGTGCCGACGAGGGGCCTATCTGAAAGATTGGTCGCCCGATAAAAGACGAGCTTGTTCTCGCCTATGTGCACGTCGACCGTGCGCTCGACGGGCTCGAACTTCCAGGCGAGGCCGTTCACGTTGGAATCGAAACGCACGGTCACGACGCGGTCGAGGATCGTGTCCGACGCTTTCGTTACCCGCTGGGTGGTGCCGCCGTAGCCGGTTACCTGACAAAACATCTGGTAGAGCGGAACGGCCGCATAGGCCATACCCAGCATTCCGACCGATACGAGGGCCATGATAGCCCCGACTCGGTGGTTGCGCCGCTGTCGCATTGCAGCGTCGGGCGCCGCACCGCTGGTGTTGTCGAGACGGCTCAGCATGTGCCCGCCTTCTTACAAACTACGGGATCGGTGATGGGGATACTCTTGCCTTTGGATCCGATGCTCGCCGTGCCGTCCTTGCGGAAGGCGTTCGGACCGAGCCGGACGATGGTGGCGGCATAGAAGATCAAGACGAGCATGCCGAGCCCCAGCGCGATTGCGAGCGACCGCGCACGGCGACGCTTCAACCACTTCTCGCCGCCGGGAATGTCGTCGACCATGGACGCCGTCATCCGAATACCGCTCCCGCAATGCGCTCCACGAGGAGAGCGGCGAAAAGCATGAAGAGATACAGGATCGAGAACCCGAACAGGCGACGGGCAGCCTTCTCGGCTGCCTCGCCTTCGCGCTCGCGATATACATTGAGGGCTGCGACCAAGAAAATCGCACCACCGACGCTCGAGACCAGGAGATAGCCCAAGCCCCCGAGGCCGATGAAGAACGGCACCACCGCGAGAGGCGCCAGAATGAGCGAATAAAGCAGGATCTGGCGGCGCGTTTCGTCACCACCGGCCACGACCGGCAGCATGGGAACACCAACGCGCTCGTACTCCTTACAGCGGTAGAGAGCGAGCGCCCAAAAGTGCGGCGGCGTCCACATGAAGATGATCAGAAACAGAACGACGCTCTCGATCGACACGGAGCCGGTCACCGCAGCCCAGCCGATCATCGGCGGGAACGCGCCCGCTGCGCCCCCGATGACGATGTTTTGAGGCGTCGAACGCTTCAGCCACATCGTGTAGACGAGCACGTAGAAAGCGATGGTGAAGGCGAGGAGAAGCCCGGCGACCCAATTCACGATTGCTCCGAGCGTCAGCACGGAGAGCGCAGACATCACGACGCCGAAGCCCAATGCCTCTTCGCGGGTGACGCGGCCACGAGGGATAGGGCGATCCGCGGTGCGGGTCATGCGCGCGTCGATATCGGCATCGTACCACATGTTCAGCGCGCCCGACGCGCCAGCGCCGATGGCGATGGCCAGGATCGCGATAGCGCCGATCACGGGGTGAATGCCGCCCGGGGCCGTCACCATGCCGACGAGCGCGGTGAAGACGACCAGCGACATTACGCGCGGCTTCATCAGAGCGAAAAAGTCGCCGACATAGCCGCCGAAGGTATCGGCAGCTTCCGGCGCCAGTTCGGCCGTACCAGACTTGGTCTCTCCGCCTGCCATCACGCCCTTCGTCAGTTCGATACCCAGCCAACCGCCGGTGCGTTCGAGGGTCGCGCGCCGCAAACCGGCGCGCGACCGATATCAGTGGTGGTCCTTTGCAGTGATCCGCGGCAGCGTCTCGAAGCAGTGGAACGGGGGCGGCGACGACAACGTCCACTCCAGCGTATCGGCACCTTCGCCCCACGGATTTGCCGAAGCGCGACGTCCCCATGCCAGCGACACGAACACACCGACGAAGAACACGATAGTGCCGAACGCGGTGATGTAGGAGCCGATAGACGAGACGTAGTTCCAATACGCAAACGCTTCGGGATAGTCGGCATAACGACGGGGCATACCAGCCAGTCCGAGGAAGTGCTGCGGGAAGAACAGCACGTTGGCGCCGATGAAGGTCAACCAGAAGTGCAGGTTGCCGATGAATTCGTTGGGCTCACGCCCGAACATCTTCGGGAACCAGTAGTACCAGCCCGCGAAGATCGCGAACACGGCACCCAGTGACAGCACGTAGTGGAAGTGTGCGACGACATAATACGTGTCGTGGAGGGCACGATCGACACCGGCGTTCGCCAGCATCACACCGGTTACGCCGCCGACCGTGAAGAGGAAGATGAAGCCCAGCGCCCATACCATAGGCAAGCGGAAGCTGATCGATCCGCCCCACATGGTTGCGATCCAGGAGAAGATCTTCACGCCGGTCGGCACCGCGATCACCATCGTGGCGAAGACGAAGTACGCCTGCGTATCGACCCCCATGCCCGAGGTGTACATGTGGTGAGCCCACACGATGAACCCGACCACACCGATAGCGACCATCGCATAGGCCATGCCCAGATAACCGAACACGGGCTTGCGGGAGAACGTCGACACGATGTGGCTGATCATGCCGAAGCCCGGCAGGATGAGAATGTAGACTTCGGGATGGCCGAAGAACCAGAACAGATGCTGGTACAGGATCGGATCGCCGCCGCCCTTGGGATCGAAGAACGTCGTGCCGAAGTTGCGGTCCGTCAGCAACATGGTGATCGCACCCGCGAGAACCGGCAGCGACAGCAGCAGCAGGAAAGCGGTGATCAGAACCGACCAGACGAACAGCGGCATCTTGTGCAGCGTCATGCCGGGTGCGCGCATGTTGAAGATCGTGGTGATGAAGTTGATCGCACCCAGGATCGAACTCGCACCGGCGATATGCAGCGAAAGGATCGCGAAATCTACGGACGGGCCGGGATGGCCGGTCTTCGACGACAGCGGTGCATAGACGGTCCAGCCGGTACCTGCCCCGGTGCTGCCCGGCGGCCCCTCGACGAACATCGACAGCACCAGCAGGATAAATGCCACCGGCAACAGCCAGAACGAAATGTTGTTCATCCGCGGGAACGCCATGTCCGGCGCGCCGATGTGGAGCGGCACGAACCAGTTGCCGAACCCGCCGATCATCGCCGGCATCACCATGAAGAACACCATGATGAGGCCGTGGCCGGTAACGAACACGTTGAACGTGTGGGCGTTGGCGAAATACTGCATACCCGGCTCTTGAAGCTCGAGCCGCATAACGACCGACAGGAAGCCGCCCACGATCCCCGCCATCATGGCGAAGATCAGGTACATCGTGCCGATGTCCTTGTGGTTCGTCGAGAACAGCCAGCGTGACGGGCTATAAGCGGAAGGCCAATGCCCGCCGTCGTGCCCATGCGCATCCCCGTGCGCGTGATCGTGAGACTTGTCAGCCATTTATGTAGACCCTATCCGTCCGGACATATGGGATGTCGATGAGAGCAGGCTCAATTACCAGGGCTGGTGGTGTCGGCTACGCGAACCGGGCCGCTACCATCCTCCAGGGCCGCTTTGCGCATCACGTCGCGAGCCCGGTTGAGATGCTCCCGGCGGCGGGTGGAATCACGCTCGTTCTTGGCCGACCGCATCGCACCCGACCATGCGTCGAAATCGGCTTGGCTCACGACCCGAACAGCGATCGGCATGGACGCGTGGTCCTTACCGCACAACTCGGAACACTGACCGAAGTAGATGCCCCTCCGGTTCGCCCGGAACCACGTTGCGGTGATCCGCCCCGGAACGGCGTCGATCTTGGAACCGAATGACGGAATGGTCCAGTTGTGGATCACGTCTGTAGCAGTAACGAGGACGTGCACGACCTTGTTCTCGGGAACTGCGATCTCGTTGTCGACGGACAGCATTCGAACCTGATTACGCTTCTTCCACAGCGGAGCCGCATCGGCATAGAGGCGCTTCGAGAGCGGAATACCCTCGAGCCCCTTGTAGCGCTTGTCGAATTCAGCTTCGCCGAGTTCTGCTTTCAACACGTCCTCGTCACGGACCATATTGGACGTGACCTTGAAGCCGTCCTGGTCGGGATACTCATGCTCCCAGTACCATGCGCTGGCGATAGCCTTGATCGTCAGATCGGGCTTTGGATAGGAATACTGCAGATAGAGCAGCTTGAACGACGGAATCGCGATGACGACCAGGATCAGGATCGGGATAACTGTCCAGGCGATCTCGAGACCGGTGTGATGCGTGGTTCGCGACGGCGTCGGATTAGCCCGCTCGTTGAAGCGGAAGATCACGATCGCCAGCAGGATCATAACGAAGATGGTGATCGCGATGATGATGAAGTTCACGAGATCATGAAAGCGATTGATCTCCAGCGCGACCTCGGTGACCGGTTCCTGCAGACCCATCTGGCGGTCGGTGGGCTGACCGGCGCCGGCCATTACGGCAACGGCGGTCCAAACCCAGATGCCCAGCGCCGCCGCGAGTGCGACTGGAACGCCCCAAATTCTGTGCATGATGCTTCTGGTCACCACGAGGTTCCCCTGGCTTGGTAGTCGCTTCCCACGTCACCGTTAGCCACCTTGTGGCCGCGGCGTTCGAGGTCGTCATCTGCCGGCAGGAACTGGAACGACACTCGCACCTGCTGCAGCGGCGCTTCTCGATCACTGCCATAGCGGCACGACCGGGCCTGCGCAAACCTCTTCTGGTTCGACAGAGCATGAAGCCTTCGTCAGGCTCAAGCGGGCGTTCTGCCGCATTCGGTCGCAAGGGATGATTTTTGTGCAGGTCGGACGGACCTGACGGTTCGACATTCCCAGGCGGAAGCGTTAAGCCCGCGAAGGATTTTGTCCGGAGAGGATGTGGCTCGAACGACAGTCCCAAAACTGCCCGATTCGTCCCGGAGACGAAGGAACATTCGAGCGACCGGGCGAGCATCGGCGTTCGTCGGGTCGCGGGACACCGGCTAGGAAGGTTATGCACATGACGCATCCGAGAAAGCCGCTCCCGCCCTTAGCCCGTTGGCGGTTCCTGCCCGCAGCGGCTGCCTCGTTTGCCGTAACGATCGCGGCGGTCGGCGCTTGGGCGCAACAGCCCGCCAAACCCGCCGGTCCACTCGTCAGTCCAAGGCCCGGCAGTACCGTGAAGGCGCAGTTCGGCGACTGGAAGCACGAGTGCTCCAAACCACCCGGCTCCAAGAACGATCTATGCGCGATCACTCAGGACGTGAGCGATGAGAGTAATTCCGACATCGGCGTCAGCGTTCATATTCAGAAGCTGGCGGGAGGCGAGAGCATCCTTCGTGTCATTGCGCCACTGGGTGTCCTTCTGACGCACAACCTCGCGGTCAAGGTCGACGGCGACTATCTCGGCGAGGCCCCCTTCCTTCGCTGCTATGTGCTCGGCTGTCAGGCGCAGATCGAGATCGACGAGAAATTGCGAGGGCGACTGACGAGCGGCAAGACCATGCTGCTCGTGATTCACCGCACGACCGAGCAGGGCGTCGGCATCCCGATTTCGCTCGCAGGTTTCCCCCAAGCGTTCGCTGCGCTGAAGTAGTCAGTTCGCTGTGCCTATCGCATCTTGCCGATAGTTTCCTGCAGCCCCGCACGCGCGCCTGCATAGGTTTATCTCGCCCAGCCAGCGGCTTAGCACGTCTTACACGCGGCCCTTTCGAGTTGCTTGCACAGATGCAGGGGGGAGAATGTCCAGGCTTTCGCCACGTTCCCTGGGTAGGCAATGGGTACGCGGCTGCAGTCTCCTTACCCGCCGCCGCGCGTTGCCCGATCGCGGGTGTCGACAGGCGGAAAGATGTGATGATTGGGCAGGACACAGTCAGAACGGCCAAGAGCGGCCATTCCTCGCTGAAAATCGATGCAGACGCCTCTGCGGAACGTCGGCAGCGACGGCTAGAGGCGTTTACCGCTCCGGCGCGTCCGGCAATCGCAAAGCTTGCGGCCCGGTCGCCGGCACTCGAGGATCTCGCCGACAGCTTTCCCGCCCTGTTGTTCGCGCTCGCAACCGGTTACGGCAACGATGCCGACAGAAGCGCGGCAATAGGCGCCGTGCTGGAAGGCATTCCGCTGCGGGAGGCTGCCAACCGCCTGGGACTACCCTTCTGGCTGCGCAAGCTGCCGGCGGCCTCATTCAATGGGCCGCTCATCGATCCGCCCAGCGATCCCCAACTCGTCGGCCGTCTGATAGCATTGGTTCCTCAGACGCCTGTCTGCGCCTCCGCCTGGCTCGGCAGGGTGCTCGCCGCCCATAGTACGGGGCGTCCTGATCTCGCGTTGTGGATCGCGGCCCAGTGCCGCGCCGCCCAGCCGTCGCCCCGCTCCGAGGCTTTTCTCGGCGTCCTCGCGTGGGTATGGTTCTCTTCCGCCGATCCCGCCCTCAGAGGCAGCCAACTCCTGACCACCCGCTGGAAGCCGTCGATGGGAATCCGCCGGGCAGCAGCCGAGGCGCGGCTCTGGCGCGATCGAATAACGCTCGACGTGTGCCTGGGTACGGGCCTCGCCGAAACCTGGCTCGCCGACGGTACCGTGGGCGACTTGTCATTCGTGGCCTTGCGCACCGCAGATGACTTCATCGCGGAGTCGATCGCCATGGACAACTGCCTCGACCGCTACGGGGACCGACTGATCGGGCGGACCGCCCGGGTGTTCAGCATCCGCCGCGATGGCCGCAGCATCGCCGACGTAGAGATCGCCGCGCACGAGAAGGAGAGCGGCCACCCCATGATCTCACAGCTGCGCGGGCCTCATAATCGGCGTGCAGCACTGGACGTTTGGCAGGCGGCATATGCGTGGCTCGGCGGACAACCGCTGCGGCTCGCCGACAAGAGCCTACGCGTGCATGTGAGCCCAACTGCCAAACGCCGCCGGCTCGAAGCAATCTGGCAGCCGTTCCTCGATGCATTGCCGCCTCATGCCCAAGTCACGGCGAACGCGGCACTTTTCTGCGGTGGAGGCAAGTCGCGGACACGAGGCGCGGCTACCTCGTGACAAAAATCACCAGAAATCGGAAGGGAACCTTCACAAGGGGCTTTAAGCGCCGCCACCTTTCTGTTATGCACCGCCCCGTTGCCTAGCGAGCCTGTGATCCGGGATAGCTCAGCGGTAGAGCAACCGGCTGTTAACCGGTTGGTCGTAGGTTCGAATCCTACTCCCGGAGCCAGATTTTTTACTGACAAACCAACGATCTCACGCCGACGTTTTCACCCCTACGGCAGCGGGATGAACTCCTTGTCGTCGCCGGGGACGAGCGGGTACTTGCCCGCCTTCCAGTCGGCCTTGGCGGCGTCGATACGATCTTTCGACGACGACACGAAATTCCACCAGATATGGCGCGGCCCATCCATCGGCTCACCACCGATCAGCATCAGCCGCGCATTCGAAAGCGCCAGGATCGAAATGCGGTCGCCCGGCTTGAACACGAGCAGGCGACCGGCCTCGAAGCGCACGCCGGCGATGTCGATCTCGCCGCTCGCCACGTAGACCGCGCGCTCGTCGTAGTCGGGATCGAGCGGCAGCACCGCACCCGGCGCCAAAACGGCCTCGGCATAAAGTGCGGGCTGGGGGAACTCGGCCGGCGATCGGCGGCCGTAGGCCTCGCCCAGGATCACTCTGATGCGCTTGCCCTCGCCTTCTATGCGCGGCAACTGATCCATGCCGAAGTGCTCGAAGGCCGGCGCGTCCTCCTCGTTCGCCTTCGGCAGCGCGGCCCAGGCCTGCATCCCGAACATGCGGCGGGTCTTCGAC
>LNFM01006442.1_pt1 | contig 19320 bp, 15 predicted proteins | sample 596031 | NCBI WGS metagenome assembly LNFM01 (sample SAMN04254537, study PRJNA301005) | activated carbon metagenome | isolation source: dual media filters at the Ann Arbor, Michigan drinking water treatment plant | place: USA: Ann Arbor | reverse complement strand
GCTCCGGTCGTGCGACCGGAGCCCGTTTCGCGTCGTTGGGAGGGGAGCCACATGGTAGGGGGACCGATGCTCAGGTGCTTCGCCAATAGGGGATTGCCGCGCCCGCAGATATCATGATGTACGTCGGTAGGCGGCAGGGGCCGGTTGACCTCGTTTCCACTGTTTCGAACATTATAGTTCCATTCGACATCCCGTCATTCGACCGCCAGTGGCGTTCCCGTCTGATCGGATGCCGCACTAAAGCCGCTGGGCCCAACTGGAGTGATACATGGCCGTTCAGAGTTACGACGTCGTCATCATCGGTGCCGGTCCCGGTGGCTATGTCGCGGCCATTCGCGCCGCACAGCTCGGGCTCAAGACCGCAATCGTCGAGCGCGAGCATCTCGGCGGCATCTGCTTGAACTGGGGTTGCATTCCCACCAAGGCACTTTTGCGCTCGGCAGAAATCTATCGCTATGCGACGCATGGGAAGGCTTATGGCGTCCTTGTCGAGGGTAAGGTCGGATTCGATGCCGCGGCCATCGTGCAGAGGTCGCGTGGCGTCTCTGGACAGCTCAACGCTGGCGTCGGGTTCCTGTTGAAGAAGAACAAGGTGGACGTGATCTGGGGCGAAGCGCAGATCATGAAACCCGGCGAGGTCGTCGTAACCGCATCTGCCAAGAAGCCGATGGAGCCGCAGCATCCCACGCCGAAGGGCTCGCTGGGGGCCGGTACGTATTCGGCCAAGCATATCATTATAGCGACCGGCGCCCGTCCCCGTGTATTGCCTGGTATCGAACCCGATGGCGAGCGCATCTGGACCTACTTCGAGGCGATGGTGCCGAAGTCCATGCCGAAGTCGCTCATCGTGATGGGCTCGGGTGCCATCGGTATCGAGTTCGCTTCGTTCTATCGGACGTTCGGCGTCGACGTGACGGTCATCGAGGTGCTGCCGCAGATCCTCCCCGTCGAGGATGCCGAGATCGCCGCCCTCGCGCGCAAGGCGTTCGAGAAGGATGGGATCAAAATTCATACCGGTGCGAAGGTCATGGGGGTCGATAAGGCCTCGACCGGCGTCACGGCAAGCGTCGATGTCGGAGGCGGTAAGATCGAAAAGATCTCGGCGGACAAGCTCATTTCGGCAGTCGGTGTGGTCGGCAATGTCGAGGGGCTGGGGCTTGAGAAACTCGGCGTACGCTTCGAACGCGGAACGATCGTGACGGACGGGCTCGGCCGGACCAACATCGCAGGTGTCTATGCCATCGGCGATGTCGCTGGACCGCCCATGCTCGCCCACAAGGCCGAGCACGAAGGCGTCATCTGCGTCGAAGCGATCAAGGGCCTCGATGTCCACGCGATGGACAAGGCAAAGATTCCCGGTTGCACTTATTGCCACCCCCAGATCGCGAGCGTCGGTCTCACCGAAGCGCGCGCCAAGGAAGGCGGCCGCGAGGTCAAGGTCGGCCGGTTCCCGTTCCGCGGTAACGGCAAGGCGATCGCGCTGGGCGAGCCGGAAGGCCTGGTCAAGACGATTTTCGACGCCAAGACCGGGCAGCTCCTCGGCGCTCACATGATCGGTACAGAAGTGACGGAGCTGATCCAGGGCTACGTCGTCGCGATGCAACTCGAGACGACCGAGGAAGACCTGATGCACACGGTCTTCCCGCACCCGACGCTGTCGGAGATGATGCATGAAAGCGTGCTCGACGCATATGGCCGCGTGATCCACATGTGATGTTCGCGAGGCGAGAGCGCACAGCGCTCTCGCTCAATCGATGACGAGCTGTACGCCATCGGGCAATGTCGGCTTGAACGCCGCGAGCCTGCGCGCAATTTCATGCCGGTCGCCGACGGCCGTCGCGTAGATGCCGACGGACGAATATGAAGCCGTCATGCGGCGCGAGGCGAGTTTGAGTTCGCCGACTTTCGTCCATGAACCGGGAATGCGCTTGAAGGCTTCCACATAGATCATCGCGAGGCCCGCGTCGTGCCGGCGGGTGACGTCGTCCAACCACTCCGCGGACTTGTCTCGCTGGCGTACGGCCTCGTTGGATGCGAGCCCCAGGAGATCGACCACGCTACCATCACCACCACGACCCACGCTCACCCAGCCGATGTCGAGCACCGCAAACGGCTTTGGATAGTGTTCGCGGACGAAACGGTGCATCTGGTACTGCTGTTCGTAGATGTTTGCGGCCCCGCCGGGGGTCATCACGAGCGCGGGCAGATAGCACCATGCGGTGGCCATGAGGCCGACGACCGGGATGAGCGGCGCTCGTGCCGAGACGGCGGAAATCGCGATCATTCCGCAGAATGCCAGCGCGTAGATCTCATATCGGAAGAACCAGCCGAACTGGCCTGCGGTCATGTGCAGTACGCCGACGAGTACGCCGGCTGCGAAAACGGCGCGTAACCTTCCCGCCGATTGCGTCAGGGCCCACGCCATGATCCCGATACTGGCAATCATCGCCAGCTTCGCGCCGAAGCTGTTCTGGAAATAGGCCGACAGTGCTCCGCTCCCGCCGAGCAGCGCCTGCACGATGCCACCCGAGCCGACCGCACTGCCCGAACCGAGCTTGGCCATGACGGAGTTGGGTAAGGCGTAATTGCCATGGGCAAGGAGGAACATCGCGAGCGCTGCCGGTAAAATCAGCGAACCCGCGCCAACCACGATCATGTCACGCCACCGCCGTTCCATTGCGAGGACGAGACATACGGCGGCTGTGATTGCGAACATCTCGTATCGGACGGCTGGCCCCAAGGCTGCAAGCACGAGGACCCAGCGGGAAAGGTCTCCCCCACGAGCATGAACGAGCATCGACCAAGCCGCGACGACGGCGATCATCACCTGGAGATTGTGCTCTAGCCCGATGAAGGCCAAACCGACGAGGTTCGTCGCTATCACCAGAAGTGCCGCTATCGCGAGCCGGGCCGTATCGGCGTATTTCCAGTCGGTGGGCATGCCGATCTGAGCTGCGAAGCGTCCGAGCACATACGCCGTTGCCAGTGCGAACAGAATGTTCAACGCCATCGGCATGTAGAGACCGAAAGGCGTTCCAGCCGTCGGCAGAAGCAGGAACGGCCAGATCACGCTGGAAGACGGCGATGTCACTTCGCCAGCGTTGATGCCGTAGTGTCCACCGACCAACCGCTCGGCCATCGCGATGTGGATATAGGGATCATCGAGGGAATAGACGAGGAAGCCGCCCGTTTTGATCAGTACTTGGGTGAGCAGTGCGAGCAGAAGGATGACGAGTGTACCCCCGGCCGCCCACTCGGGGGTCACGGAGGCCGCGCTGACGCGGTCGCCGGCTGCTGGCGCACGGCGGGGAGCTGCGATCGATGACGCCTGCTGCATGAACTCCCCCAGAATGCCGGCGCGGTGATCGGCGCGCGCCGGGGAAACCGTCCAGCTGGCTGGCGCTGACGGATCGCGGCAATTCTAACGGGTAGATGCTGCGGCTTGGTAAACACCCGGATAACGCCGAGCTGCCGAGGCGATCCCAGGCGGCAGAAGAGTAAGACTTCGCTAAGCTCGACAGGGGACTTCGCTTAATTTCCTCGGGTTCGCATGATATTTGTGACTGATTGTAACCATGGTCGGTTCAGAGGTAACTGTGAGTGGTTCGGACCCCGACGAAGGAAAGAACAAAGTATTCCCCGAAGTCTGTGGGAATGCCGTCCGGTGCTATCGTCCGCTGACTCCTGCCGCCGGAGAGGCGCTGATGGTCGCCACGGAAGATCTGGCAAGCCTCGTGTTGCTTCCGGAATGGAGCCCGAAAGACTGCGCCCAGATGCGCGATCTCGCGCGGCATGCCATGGGGATCATCAATTCCGTCAGGTCGCCGCCGGCACGCTGAATTGCGTCGCCGATCAGCTGACGTCGCCGCCATCGGCACGGGGGGCGATCACCTTAGGCACCGACGCTCCCGCCGTTTGCGGAGCAGGCGCGGTAAGGTCCTCGCGAAACCTATTGGTGATGGGATAGCGGCGGTCGCGGCCGAAATTCCGGGCGCTGATCTTCACGCCGGGCGCTGCCTGCCGCCGCTTGTATTCCGCGATGGTGAGCAGCCGCTCGACTTTCTTGACGATCTCGGCGGGATGACCACGCGCGATGATCTCGGCGAGCGGCATCTCCTGTTCGACGAGGCAGCGGAGAATGTCGTCCAAGACGTCGTAGGGCGGCAAGCTGTCCTGGTCGGTCTGGTTCTCGCGGAGTTCGGCGGTCGGCGCCTTGGTGATGATGCGGTCGGGGATGACGTTGCCTCCCGGCCCCTTGGCGCCCGCCGGTACATGTGAATTGCGCCAGCGCGAAAGTCGGTAGACCTCCATTTTGTAGAGATCCTTGATCGGATTATAGCCGCCGTTCATGTCGCCGTAGAGCGTGGCGTAGCCGACCGACATTTCGCTCTTGTTGCCGGTGGTCAGCACCATGCCGCCGAATTTGTTGGAGATGGCCATCAGGACCACGCCGCGCGCACGGCTCTGCAGGTTCTCCTCGGTGATACCCGGCTGCGTGCCGGTGAACACCGGCGCCAGGGTCTCCATGAACCCTTCGACGGGAGCGGCGATGGGCACGGTGTCGTAGCGAACGCCTAGTGCGAGCGCGCAGTGCGCGGCATCCTCGAGGCTGTCGCCGGAGGTGTAGCGATAGGGAAGCATCACGCAATGAACCCTGTCCGCGCCCAGCGCGTCGACCGCGATCGCGGCGACGAGTGCGCTGTCGATGCCGCCAGACAGTCCAAGCACGACGCCGGGAAAGCCGTTCTTTTGAACATAGTCGCGCGTTCCCAGAACACATGCCGCATAAGCTGCAGCGTCGTCTTCCTCGATGAGTGCACGTTCACCGGGCGCACAGCGCCAGCCGGAGGGGCCCTTGGTCCACTCCGTCGTCACGACAGCTTCGCGCCACGCGGGTAGCTGCACGGCAAGAGAGCTGTCGGCGTTGAGGACGAACGACGCGCCGTCGAACACGAGTTCGTCCTGTCCTCCGATCTGGTTGACGTAGATCAGCGGCATTTCACTTTCGGTGACGCGTGCCACCGCAATGTTCATGCGGACTTCGGGCTTGGTCCAATCGAACGGGGAGCCGTTCGGAACGATCAACATTTCCGCGCCGCATTCAGAGAGGCATTCGACCACCTCTTCCTTCCAGATGTCCTCGCAGATCGGCACGCCGATCCGTATGCCCCGGAAGTTGACCGGGGATGGCAAAGCGCCCGCGTCGAACACCCGCTTCTCGTCGAACACGCCATAGTTGGGCAGGTCGACCTTGGTGCGCACGGCTTCGATGCGGCCGCGGTCGATGAGGGCGACGGCGTTGTAGAGCTTGCGCCCGTCCGCGCTGTCGTTCGGACCGGCTTCTTCTGGCCACAGTGTGCCGATCAGGAGGCCCGGACCGTCGGCTGGAAGATCGGCCGCGAGTTGTTCCGTGGCTGCGCGAACCGCGCTCGCGAAGGCGCGCTTGAGGACGAGATCTTCGGGCGGATAACCCGCCACGAAGAGTTCCGGAAATACCACGAGGTCGGCGCCCAGGCGCGCGGATTCCGCGTGCGCCTGCTTCGCCTTGGCGATGTTGCCCTGGATATCGCCGACGGTCGCATTGAGCTGGGCGATGGCGATCTTGAGAATGGTCGGTGTGGTCATGAGGCGTATTTATGAGCATGGTGCCGTCATGCGCAATGGACGCGTTGAGGCGCGCCGTCTTGCCGCTTCTACAACTCGGTGGAGATGAGATCTGTCATGCAGAGCCGGCGCATCGGGTGCACCGATCTGGCATTGGCGCATGGTTCGCGTCGGAAAGGTTCGCTTTGCCGGATTTATGTGCCGGGACGACGTTGGCGACGGGCGTGTGCCACCTGATCCACGTGCAATAGACGCTGGCGAAACCGACGGTTGGTCTCGCCATTGGTCGCGTCTCCGGGGGTAGCCCTATCGAATTTTGACCCAGGCCTACGCGAACGTCATCGAAGCTGCCGGCGCGGCAGGAACGAGTGCCGCGATCTACATCTCGCTCGCCGGGGGCTTCCTCACCGACGATTTCACCGACGACGCGCCACGGCATTCCCTGGCAAAGTTGGCTCGTGGAGAAGCCGCCGCCAAAGACGCCATGCGCCGCCGGGCTCGAGATCTCGGTGTGTGCAATGGCTCTATTCAGCAGCCGTCCTTGGCGCCGCCTGCCCGGCATTGGCCAGCCGCTCCATCTTGATCCGCTCCGCCACCAGGAAGGCGAGCTCGAGCGACTGGTCTGCGTTGAGGCGGGGATCGCAGTGGGTGTTGTAGCGATCCTGCAGATCCGCGTCCGAGATCGCGCCGGCGCCGCCGGTGCACTCCGTTACGTTCTGGCCGGTCATCTCGAAGTGAACGCCGCCCGCGTGCGTGCCTTCCGCGCGATGGATCGCGAAGAACTGATCGACCTCGCTGAGGATTCGATCGAACGGCCTGGTCTTGAAGTTACTGGTCGAGGTAATCGTGTTGCCATGCATGGGATCGCACGACCACACGACGTTGCGGCCCGCTTTCTCTACCGCACGAATGAGCTTCGGCAGGATCTTGTCGATCTTGTCCGAACCATAACGGCAGATCAGCGTGATGCGGCCCGCCTCTTCCTTCGGGTTGAGGATGTCCAGCAGCTTGATGAGCGTTTCCGGCTCGAGCGAAGGCCCGCACTTGATCCCGATGGGATTGCGGATGCCGCGGCAGTACTCGACGTGCGCGTGATCGGGCTGGCGCGTGCGATCGCCGATCCAGAGCATGTGGCCCGAGGTTCCGTACCATTCACCCGACGTCGAATCGAGCCGCGTGAACGCCTGCTCGAAGCCGAGCAACAGTGCCTCGTGGCTCGTGTAGAGTGTCGTCGTCTTGAGAGCCGGCGTATTCTCGGAGGTGATGCCGCACGCCCGCATGAACCCGATCGTCTCGGTGATGCGATCGGCGAGATCCTTGAAGCGCTTACCCTGGGGGCTGTCGGCCAGGAACCCGAGTGTCCACTGGTGCACGCGCTCGAGATCGGCATAACCGCCCGAAGAAAACGCACGTAGCAGGTTCAGCGTCGCCGCAGACTGCCGGTATGCTTCGAGCTGACGCTGCGGATCGGGATTGCGCGCTTCCGGCGTGAATTCCGGCCCGTTGATGATGTCCCCACGATAACTCGGCAGCACGACGTCGCCGCGCTTCTCGATATCTGCAGATCGTGGCTTCGCGAACTGCCCGGCGATCCGCCCGACCTTCACGATCGGAACCGATGCCGCATAGGTCAGCACGACCGCCATTTGAAGGAAAACGCGCAAGAAGTCACGGATGTTGTCGGCGCGGTGCTCTGCGAAACTCTCGGCGCAATCGCCGCCCTGGAGCAGGAATGCGTCTCCCGCCGCGACGGCTGCGAGCCGCTTTTTGAGTTCACGCGCCTCACCGGCGAAAACCAGCGGCGGGAATCTCGCGAGTTTGGCTTCCGTTTCGGCAAGTATGGCCGCATCGGGATATTCAGGCACCTGGATGATCGGTTTCGACCGCCAGGAATCAGGCGTCCACGGCGTCGGCATGGTTAGTTCTCCGGCTATATCTGGACCTGTGTCCATCTGGACGTGGGGCCGCGGACGGGTGCGCCTCGAAGGGGCGCTTCCTCGGACCGCGACGGCCTATTATGCCACAATTCCCTGCTGCGGGGACATGACAATTTGGACGAGCTGGTTCGGGCGAACAATCGTTCGAGACCAGCTCGGCCGGGTCAATTCGCCCCACGCAATTGGACGACGACACCCGAGGGCGGCGGATCGACCTTGCGCAGGAACGCGACCGGCAGCGCCACGTCCCGAGTGAGCGGCCAGACCCCGTGCGACGCGGCATGATAGCCGATGTGCTCGAAAAAGTCGCTCGAGCCGAGAGGCGCCCGGATCGTGAACGTCGAGAACCCCGCGCGCCGCGCATGGCCTTCTGCTGTCTGGACTACCCGACGACCAATACCGAGCCTGGCGTAGAGCGGCGATACGAACACCCCGATCAACCGCGCGGTCGAACCGCTGTCGTTGGCCGGGAGCCAGCCCGCACTACCGACCAATTCGTCGTTCATCCGAGCGGCGACCATGCGGTCGGCCACGACGACGTCGGCCAGCCGCGTCGAATATCCGGACGAGTAGACGTGCTGAACAAAGGCGTTGATCTCGGCATCGGACAGCATACCCGCCGCGAGCCGGCGTGCCGACGATGCATGCAGATGCCTGAGCGCCGACATCGCGTCGATCGGTACCGTGGAGATCTCGACGGCCTGATCGATGCTGCTCAGAGCTGGGGCTGGCGTGAGCGTAATCATTCCCGCGCGAAGCTTTCTTTTACGCAAGAGCCGCCGAGGCGGCCCGGACAAAACAACGAATACTGAGGCGGACATTAACGCGTGTCGGCGCGGACAGCATCAGGGAGTTGCTCGCCGGAACCGAGCAATGCACCGAAAAAAGAATCAGCGCCGCGGGGGGGCGCCTACCGGTGAAGCTCCACCAGCCGACGGAGGTGCCTCGGCACGCCGGTCTGTCCCCAAGCCCGGCGTCGCAGGAGCACCGGGAGCACCCGGCGGTGTGAATTCGGTCGGCTTGCACGAGCAGCCAGAGACGAACTCTTTGCGGAACCGGAACGCCGTGCGCAGCGTCGAATAGGGCTGCCGTGTCTTGTGGGAGATCGCCTGTTCGATACCTTGGCCCGGGTTCTGGCTGTGATAATAGAGCTCGGCCGGGGCTGCGCACTTCTGCTGGCAAAAGTCCTGATCGCGGTCGAAATTCGTGGGAAGTGTCGAAAAGCTCACCGGGAAGAATGCGCCGTCGCATAACCGGACGCATACCGTACGGAATGTGGCGCCGTAGTTGAAAGTGCCGCCACTGGGACCGGAATCGCCATCCTGCCACAGCGACGAGAATGGATTGGAATTGCGGGCGGCCTGCTGCTGATAGTTCGCACCGCAGTTGTTGCGCGCGAGCTCGCGCACGATGTCGTCCTGGAGTGACCGACCACCCGACTGGATGATTTGCTGGCGTTGCTGGTCGAGCTCGGATAGCCGGCGTTTGTTGGTATCGAGTTGTTGCGCCTGGCCCTGACAAGCCGGCGTCCGCCTCAGAGACTTCCCGAACATCAGGAATTCGTACTCGTAACAGTTAGAACGGTCGAGCTGTTCCTGGGCGGCCCGGACTGCGCGCTCGGCAGTCCGCATGTCGCCTTCGATCCGAGGCAACTGGTCGCGCGGATTGCTGCGGCTCTCGGCAAAGAGCCGTTGCTCGAGCTGGCCGCAGATGGGCGCGCGCGGGCCGGAAGACGAACCGGCGCCAGGTGCGCTCTGAGCGGGCGGCGGCGCGACCTGAGGTGCGGGGGCAGGTTGAGGGCGAACCGGCTCGCGCTGAGCCGGACGCTGATCGCCCCCCCAGGGAACCCATCCGCCCCAGCCCTGGGCGAATGCGGGTACGGACGCGTAAGCAGCCAGTGTGAACATCGCTATGCCGACACAAGCAGCCGCACCACGACGGCCGCGTGAAGCCTGCTCCACGGCAACGCGACCGACGGCCGGGTCAGATTTTGAGTTCCGTAGCATCGCGTCGTTCCCGCGACCCCCTGTTCGTGCCGATTCTGTCGAATAGAACTCGGCCGACTATGCTCAAAGCGGGTAGCGGGTCAATGCAGCGCAATTGCGGCACCCGTCTATTTGAACAGGCAAGTAACACTGCCTCCCAACTTCCGGAAAATCCCCCTCCTGCCGTTGACGAGTGATTAGCGTGGCAACAATAGTGTTTCAAATTCTCGAGCGGAGCACGACGAACCCACCATGACGTGGCCGATCCGGATCTTGACACCGGTTGGAGTGTTGCCGCGGCTGCTGCCGGGGCCGCTCCGGCTCCGCATCCTGCTCGCGATACACAAGATGCATCGGCGCATCGCGACACTGTTATCGGCGCTCACCTTTCTGCTGACCGCAACCGCGGCGACCAGCCAAGCTCAAGGCACGCCTAAGGATTTCACGCCCAAGTCCAAGAACGCAATCCTGATGGACGGAGATACCGGCGGTATTCTCTATCGCTTCAATTCCGACGCACTGGTGCCCCCGGCCAGCATGAGTAAGATCATGACCGCCGCGGTCGTGTTCAAGCTTCTGAAGCAGGGCAAGCTTCAGATGAGCGACGAGTTCGTGATGAGCGTCAGGGCGTGGCGCAATGGCGGCGCGCCGTCGGGCACCGCGGCTATGATGGTCCCTGTCAACACCAAGGTTCGCCTCGACGAACTGCTGCAGGGCATGATCGTTCAGTCCGGCAACGACGCGGCTATGGCTATCGCGGAGGGTATCGCCGGCAACGAAGACGCGTTCGCGCGGCTGATGGAAGAGGAAGCGCGCCGGATCGGTCTGGCGAAGTCGCAATTCCGGAACGCTACCGGCCTGTTCCATCCCGACCATCTTATGACCGTGCGCGAACTGGCAATCCTCGCGCGCCATATCATCAAGGAATATCCGGAATATTTCCCGTTGTTCGCCCAGCGCGAATTTCTCTACCGTCGCCATAAGTTCGCGAACCGCAACCCCATGCTGTTCGCCGATCCCAATGTCGACGGCATGAAGACCGGCTACATCAAAGCTGCCGGCTACGGCATCGTCGTCACGTCCAAGGTCAACGGCCGCCGGTTGATCGCTGCGATCGCTGGCGCTACCAGCGAAGCCGAGCGCCGTGACGAGGTTCGCCGTCTGCTCGACTGGGGCAGCAACAATGTCGGCGAATTCAAGCTTTTCGATGCGAGCGAAGTCGTCGGGCGCGCGCGCGTATGGGGTGGCAACAGTCTATATGTCCCACTGGTCGGCAACGGCGAGGTCAACGTCTGGCTGCCCCGTTTCCCGGCTGCCCAGCGCCTCAAGGGCGAGATCGTGTATGCCGGTCCCCTGAAGGCTCCGGTGGCGAAAGGCGCGGAGGTGGCACGTCTGAGGGTCACCAGTACCTCGAATGCCATGCAGGAGGTGCCGTTGTTCGCCGCTGAGGACGTCCCTGAAGGGGGCGTTATGCGCCGCGGACTTGACTCTCTCGCCCACCTGGCGTTCCGCTTGTTCCAGCGTTGAGGCCAGCTTGCCGTCGGCCTGCGGGTGCTTTCCCGCACCCGCGTTACATCTTTGCCACGGCGATAAGGGGCGACATGGCGCGCGGTAGACTGATCACGCTGGAAGGTGGCGAAGGCGCGGGCAAGTCGACCCAGGCACGCCTGTTGGCCGAACATCTGACGTCGAGTGGCCTTGAAGTCGTGGTGACCCGCGAACCAGGCGGCTCGGAGCTGGCTGAGAAAATCCGCGACCTGATTCTCGACCCCGCGACGCCCGCTCACAGCCAGCTCGCCGAGGCGCTGTTGTTCAGCGCTGCCCGCGCCGACCATCTCGATGCGTTGATCCGCCCCGCCCTCGACCGTGGCCGCTGGGTGATCTGCGACCGCTTCTCCGATTCCACCCGGGTGTATCAGGGTGCTGTCGGTGGCTTGGCCGGGGAAGTCGTGAGCCAACTCGATGCGCTGGTCGTCGGGCCGACACAACCCGACCTGACGATCGTCATCGACATCGATCCCGTCGTCGGCTTGGCTCGGGTCACCAACCGCCGCGCCGGAGCGGAGCCTGCTGATCGCTACGAGGCCCGCACCACCGACTACCATCAGCGCCTGCGCGACGGTTTCCTCACCATCGCGCGAGCCGAGCCGCTGCGTTGCATCGTGGTCGACGGGTTCCAATCCGTCGACGATCTCGCCCGAGATATCCGCGGCCACGTCGACGCTCGTCTGCGCCGGACGCGAGGCGGCTGATGGCGCGCGCGCACAGCCTCCAGGAGACGGAACAAGTCCCCGAGGCCGACCGTCTCGAAGGATTTCCACACCCTCGCGCCACCGAGCGTATCTTCGGCCACGTCACCGCCGAAGCCGCATTCGCCCACGCCCTGCAATCCGGGCGGACGCATCACGGGTGGCTGATCAATGGCCACGAAGGGATCGGAAAGGCGACCATCGCCTATCGCATGGCACGGTTCGCGTTGAGTCTTGCCTCCGAGAGAGGCCACGGCGCGCGCCCGCTCGACGTGCCGCCCCAGTCGGTTGCCGCCCGGCAAGTGTTGGCGCTTTCGCATCCGGGCTTGCTCGTGATCCGCCGTCCCTGGGACCAGAAAAACAAGCGCCACCTGACCGTCATTTCGGTCGACGAGGTCCGACGCATCAAGTCGTTCCTCGCCCACTCCACTGGCACCGACGCCTGGCGCGTGATCATTGTCGATCAGGCCGACGAATTGAACATCGCAGCGGCCAATGCGCTCCTCAAATCTCTCGAGGAGCCTCCACCGCGAACCCTGTTCCTGCTCGTCACGTCACAGCCGGGCCGCCTGCTCACGACGATCCGCTCGCGTTGCCGCCGGCTCGATCTGGAAGGGCTCTGCGAACCCGACATGAGGGAGGCCGTCGCGCAAGCCGTAGCCGCGAGTGGTGGTGCTCCGATCGACGACAAGAGCTGGCCGATGCTGATCGAAGGGGCGCAGGGCAGCGTGCGTCGGTTGTTGGCACTCAGCCGGAGCGAGGGGCTCGGTGTCCATGCAAAGCTGAAGGGCATCGTATCGAGTCTGCCACGTCTCGACTGGACTCAGGTTCATTCCCTCGCCGACGAGGTGACGGGGGCTGGCACTGAGCAACGCTTCGAGCAGCTCATGGACCTCCTGTCCGACACGATATCGCGGCTGGTTCGCGTGCGCGCGGTTGGGGTCGGCGAGCCTGAAACCACTAGGCTGGCGGAGCGGCTGATCCCGACCCACGGTCTTGCCTCGTGGGCGGAGCTGTGGGAAACAGTCCAAACCAAGCGAGCGGAGACTGCGGCGCTCAATCTCGACCGAAAAACCCTGATCCTCGAAACGTTTGCTCGTATGCAGGCGGCCTCGCGAAGCTAGGTATCGGGAGCCCCGCGCCAGTGGTCTCCGGGACTGGTTCAAGCCAGTCGAGACATCGCGACAGATACAACTCGGCTTGACCGTCACCGTCTTGTCGTTCCCGGCTGTCGCTCTCGACCGTGAGGACGGTTGGTAAGCGCCACAGGCCGGCACCGTGCCGACGTTCGACGACGAGACCGACGACGAGGAAGACGCGCTATGCCTGCCACGAAGTCCGCGCCTGAGAAGTTCTACGTCACCACGGCGATCTCCTATCCCAACGGCGTGCCCCACATCGGGCATGCCTATGAGGCCATCGCGACAGACGCCATCGCGCGCTTCGAGCGGCTCAGCGGCAAGGACGTGTTCTTCCTGACCGGCACGGACGAGCACGGCCTCAAGATGAAGCAGACCGCGCAGAAGGAGGGGCTCGCCCCTCGCGCGCTCGCTGACCGCAACTCTGCACGCTTCCGCGAGATGACGGACTTGCTCGGCCTGTCCAACGACGACTTCATCCGCACCACGGAGCCGCGTCATTACGAGGCCTGCGTCGAGCTTTGGAAGCGAATGGAGAAGGCCGGCGACATCTTCAAGAAGAACTACGCCGGCTGGTACTCGGTTCGCCAGGAAGCCTACTTCAAAGAGACCGAGACCGAGATCCGCGAAGGAAAGCGCGTCGAGACGCAGAACGGCACCGAGGTCGAGTGGACCGAGGAGGAGACTTACTTCTTCCGCCTCTCCGCTTACCAGGACAAGCTGCTCGCGCATTACGAGAAGCACGCGGATTTCATCCTGCCGCCCGAGCGCCGCAACGAGGTGATCAGCTTCGTGAAGAGCGGGCTCGAGGATCTCGCGGTGTCTCGAACGACGCTCGACTGGGGCATTCCCGTTCCGGATGTTCCGGGCCACGTGATGTACGTTTGGGTTGACGCGCTCAACAACTACGCGACGGCCACCGGCGTGCTGAACAAGGGCGGCGACACCCGAGGACTATGGCCCGCCGACCTCCACGTCATCGGCAAGGACATCGTGCGTTTTCACGCGGTCTATTGGCCGGCGTTCCTGATGAGCGCGGGGCTCGACCTGCCCAAGCGCGTGTTCGGCCACGGCTTCCTGTTCAACAAGGGAGAGAAGATGTCGAAGTCGGTCGGGAACGTCGTCGATCCCTTCGACCTCGTGAAGACTTTCGGCCTCGACCAGACCCGCTACTTCTTCCTCCGCGAGGTGATTTTCGGCCAGGACGGCAGCTACGACAAGGACGCGATCGTCAACCGCATCAACGCCGATCTAGCCAATGGCCTTGGCAATCTCGCCCAGCGCTCTCTGTCGATGGTGGCCAAGAATTTCGGTGGCGTGCTCCCCGTGCCCGGAGCGTTCAACGACGCGGATCGAGCGCTTCTGGCGCAGGCCGACGCGATGCTGGCCACCGCACGCGCGTCCATGGACACTCAGGGCATCAAGACCTGGCTGGACACCGCCTGGGCCGTCGTGTCGGAAGGCGATCGCTATTTCGCGGGTGAGAAGCCGTTCGACAAGTCGCTGTCGGAAGAGCGCCGCGGTACGATCCTCTACGTCGCAGCCGAAATCGTCCGCCAGATCGCGATCCTCGCCCAGCCGGCGATGCCGACGTCGTGCAGCAAGCTACTCGATCTGCTGGCGGTACCTAACAACGGACGCACATTCGCGGCGCTGGGCGAAACTGGGCGCTTGGTGGGCGGCACTCCACTGCCGGCGCCTCAAGGCGTGTTCCCGCGCTGGATCGATCCGGAGGCAGCCGCCACAGCCTCGACAGGAACGTCATCCGCGGAAGCGCAGGCCCTTGCCAAGCAAGCCAAGGCCGATAAGAAGGCCGCCGAGCGCGCGGCGCAGATGGCCAAGGCTCAGGCGGCGAAGTCGGGGAACGCCAACTGATGCTCGTCGATCATCACTGCCACCTGGATTTCCCGCAGTTCGCGGAGGACCGCGCGGGTGTGATCTCGCGTGCACAGGCGGCGGGTGTCGGCCTGGCCGTGACGATTTCCACACGCGTTCGCCGGTTGCCGGAGTTGCTGGCGATCGCTTCGGCCTTCGACAACGTATTCTGCTCTGTCGGCACGCATCCTCATCAGGCCGACGAGGAAACCGACGTGACGACGGATGAACTCGTCAGGCTCGCTGCTCACCCGAAGGTCGTTGCCATCGGCGAGGCCGGGCTCGACTACTTCTACAAGAAGAGCACGCCCGCGAACCAAGCCGAGGGCTTCCGCCGGCACATCCGTGCTGCCCGCATCACCGGCCTGCCGCTGGAGATCCACACACGCGATGCCGAGGCCGATACGGCCCGCATCTTGTCGGAAGAACACGCGTCGGGCGGGCCGTTCCCGGCGATCCTGCATTGCTACACCGGTGGAATAGACCTCGCGCAACACGCGCTGGGCCTCGGCCTCTACGTGTCTTTCTCCGGGGTCGTCTCGTTCAAGAAATCGGAGGCGCTACGGGAGGTTTCGAACGCCGTACCGCTCGATCGGCTGCTGGTCGAGACCGACGCGCCGTTTCTCGCGCCGGAGCCCCATCGCGGCAAGACGAACGAGCCAGCTTTCGTCCGCCACACGGCTGCGGCGCTCGCGAAGTCCCGTGGTGTGACGCTCGACGAACTCGAAGTAGCCACCACCACGAACTTCTTCCGGCTTTTCGGGAAAGTGCCGCGCAATCTCGCACCTGCGGGAACGCCGGCATGAGCTACAGGCTCACCTTCCTGGGCTGTGGTTCGTCGACGGGGGTTCCGCGCGTCGGCGGCGAATGGGGCGATTGCGACCCAAAGAACCCGAAGAACCGGCGCCGACGTTCGTCCGTGCTGATCGAAAGGCGTTCGGGCGGTGGCACCACTACGGTTCTCGTCGATACCGGGCCCGACCTGCGCGAGCAGCTCATCGCGGCGGGCACGCGCCACATCGATGGTGTCGTCTATACTCATGATCACGCGGACCACACGCACGGTATCGACGATCTCCGCATGATCGCCTACGCGATGAAGAAGCGCATTCCCGTGTGGGCAGAACCCGTCACCAAGAACAGCCTGCTCGGCCGCTTCGCCTACTGCTTCGAGATGCCCGCCGGCAGCAATTATCCGCCCATTCTCCGGATGCACGACATCGCAGCGCCGACGCCGATCGTCATCGAAGGCGAAGGCGGGCGCATCGAGCTTGTTCCAGTGCTGCAGCATCACGGCGATATCCAATCGCTCGGCTTCCGCGTCGGGGACGTGCTCTATTCCCCCGATATCAGCGGCCTTCCCGACGAGTCGCTGCCACACATCCAGGACCTGGATATCTGGATCGTCGACGCGCTGCGCTTCCTGCCGCATCCCTCGCACTGGTCGGTGGGGCAGGCGCTCGAGTGGATCGCGCGCGTAAAGGCCAAGCGCGCCGTGCTCACGCACCTCCACATCGATCTCGACTACGAGAAGCTGCGGCGCGAACTGCCCGCGCACATCGTGCCGGCCTATGACGGTATGGTCGTCGATTTTTGAGCCGGGGCCGCGGATGCTGAGACCGTTCTAGACAAGGCCTTGTCGCGCGTATCCTTCCACGCCAGGAAGATCCCCGCGCCGATGATGAAGGCGGCGCCGATCCATGTGAACAGGTCCGGCATGTTGCCCGAGATCAAATAGCCGACGCCGACCGCGCCGATCAACTGCCAGTACTGAAACGGCGAGACGACATTCGCCGGCGCGTAGGTCATCGCCTTGGCGAGGCACCAATGGCCGAGCCCACCGAACACGCCAAGCGAGCACATCAGGCCGACGTCGGTCCATGTTTCCGGTGTCTTCCAGCGGAACAGCATCAGGATCGACATCACGATGGTGGCGAGAAGTACGCTGTAGATGACCGAGGTATCGGGCGAGTCGTAACCGGCGACCCCACGCGTATAAACTTGGTAGAGCGCGTAGAAAGTGGCGGAGCAGAGGATGCCTACGGCGGCCCACTGGAACACGTCGCTACCCGGCCTTATGATGATGAGCACGCCTGTGAACGCGGCGACCATCGACATCACGCGGTGCGCGCTGATCCGCTCGCCCAGCAGCGGCCACGCGAACAGCGTAACGAAGAACGGCGTCGTGAAACTGATCGATGTCGCCTGCGCGAGGCCGAGATACTTGACCGAGGTGAAATAAAAGCTGGTCGAGCCGAGCTGGCAGGCCGAGCGCATGAACTGCGAGCCGAGCTTGTTGGTGTGGAACAGCGCCAGTCCCTGGTTCGGCAACAGCAGCGCGAGCATGAAGACAAGATGCGAGGTGACGCGGGCCCAGATGATCTGGTCAGATCCATAGCGCGCGGAGAGAAGCTGCACAGCCCCGTTCATGAAGGGGAACATCGATGTCGCCAGCACCATGAAGAAGATGCCGAGTACTACCCGGTTGCCACGCATGCGCGTGCGGAGATTTCGAAGGTGCGACGAACTCTCGATCTCCGACAGCGGCGTCATCAGCGGGGCCTGGCGAAGTCGAAAACCTGGCCCGTCGCAGTGACGCCAGGTAGCAGCAACTCGATGATTACCGTGCCCTGCTCGACCGGCGTCGGCAGCGTCATCGGGTCCTCGCCCGGGAAAGCCTTCATCCGCATGCCCGTGCGCGTAGCACCGGGATTGGCGATGTTGGCGCGGACGGCGGTATTCTCGACCTCCTCCGCGTAGCACTTCACCAGCGCTTCGAGCCCCGCTTTCGACACGGCGTAAGCGGTCCAATACGCGCGTGGGCGCTGGGCGACGCCCGAGGTGAGGAACACGGCGCGCGCCGCCTCGGAGCGTCGCAGCAGCGGATCGAGTGTCCGGATCAGCCGCATGTTGGCCGACAGGTTGACTTCGAGCACCTCGTTCCAATCGGCGACCGAAAGGTGTCCAACCGGCGTCAGCGAGCCGAGAACACCAGCGCTGCCGACAAGCAGATCGAGCTTGCCCCAGCGTTGGAAAATAGTGGGGCCCAGCGCGTCGATGTCGCCCCCTTTTCGCAGATCCAACTTCACGAGCGTCGCGGTGCCGCCCGTCGCAATGATCTCGTCATCGAGTTCTTCGAGCGCGCCCTGCGTCCGCCCGACGGCGATGACATGAGCGCCCTCACGTGCGAGCAGCACCGCGATCGCCCGGCCGATGCCGCGCGTTGCGCCCGTTACCAGCGCAATCCGCCCCTCGAAACGCTTCTCGCTCATGAATTCCGACTGTCCTGAAAAGCCTGTAGCTTACAGTCGCTAACACGCTTGACGGGCGCCGCAAAGTAATTGGGGTTCGGTGCCGGACAGCCTCGAATGCAACTCTCGCCCTCGGCATACCCTACGGAAGACGACCGCGGGAGCGGGCCGGCATTGCCAGGACGTCGGTGCCGAGGCTCAGCCGACTTCGGTCAACAAAGAAAGTTGCGGGCCCGCCGATCCCCCATTGAGGTCGGTGAGTTCGGTCGGATAATCGCCGGTGAAGCAATGATCGGAGAACTGTGGCGCCAAGGGATCGCGACGCTCGACGCCCAGCGCACGATAAAGACCTTCGACCGACAGGAACGCGAGGCTCGTCGCTCCGATCTCGTCGCGGACCTGTGCCGGTGTCATCTGCGACGAGATGAGCTGTTTCCGGTCCGGCGTATCGATCCCGTAATAATCGCCGAACTTGATCTCGGGGCAGGCGATCCGCATGTGGACTTCCCGGGCACCGGCCTCGTACATCATCGCGACGATCTTCTTCGAGGTAGTCCCGCGCACAACACTGTCGTCGATCAGCACGATGCGGCGCCCGCGCACCACTGACTGGTTGGCCGAGTGCTTGAGTTTGACGCCGAGTGCACGGATCTTCTGCGAAGGCTCGATGAACGTCCGGCCGACGTAGTGATTGCGGATTATTCCGAGTTCGAAGGGAACGCCGGAGGCCTGCGAATAGCCGATCGCTGCGGGAACGCCCGAATCCGGAATGGGGATGATCACGTCGGCGTCGCAGTTCATTTCTCGGGCGAGCTCTGCCCCCATACGCTTGCGGATTTCGTAGACGCTGCGGCCCGACATGATCGAATCGGGACGGGCGAAATAGATGTACTCGAAGATGCAGGGCCGCGCTGGGCGGATCGGGAAGGGGCGGTGGCTCTCGAGCCCCCCATCACGCGTGATCGTGACGACCTCGCCGTTCTCGACCTCCCGCAGGAACGTCGCACCGACGATATCGAGAGCGCACGTCTCGGAGGCGAGAACATAGGCGTCACCGAGCCGACCGATCACCAGCGGGCGTATCCCGACGGGATCGCGTGCGCCGATCAGCATATCATTGGTAAGGCAGACCAGGGCATAAGAACCCTCGAGTTGGCGCAACGCCTCGACCAGCCGCTCGACGATCCGCCGCTTCTGCGAGCGCGAAATCAGGTGCAGTACCACCTCGGTGTCGGTCGTGGACTGGAAGATCGAGCCATCCTTGACGAGCGAGGAGCGCA
>LNFM01008585.1_pt1 | contig 19324 bp, 17 predicted proteins | sample 596031 | NCBI WGS metagenome assembly LNFM01 (sample SAMN04254537, study PRJNA301005) | activated carbon metagenome | isolation source: dual media filters at the Ann Arbor, Michigan drinking water treatment plant | place: USA: Ann Arbor | reverse complement strand
TAGAGGAGCGGGTAGCCGCCTATTGCCAGGCCAAGTACGGAATCGGCGTGACGTCGGGTACCGATGCGCTTCTGATCGCGCTCATGGCGCTCGGTGTCGGTCCCGGCGACGAAGTGATCACGTCGCCCTATTCATTTTTCGCCACGGCAGGCGTGGTGGCCCGGTTAGGAGCCAAGCCGGTGCTCGTAGACATCGATCCCAAGACCTTCAACATCGATCCAGCAAGAATCAGCCAAGCGATGACACCCAAATCCAAAGCCATCATCCCTGTGCATCTCTACGGTCAGTGCGCAGACATGGGGCCGATCATGGAGCTGGCCACGCGGCATAATGTGAGCGTCATCGAGGACGCCGCGCAGGCCATCGGATCGGAATACCGTGACGGCCGGCGGGCCTGCAGCATGGGGACCCTCGGATGTTTGTCGTTTTTCCCGAGCAAGAATCTGGGCTGTTTGGGAGACGGGGGAATGGTGGTCACGAACGACGCTGATCTCGCGGAACGGATTCGAATCCTGCGCGTTCACGGCAGCCAGCCGAAGTATTACCATAAACTGATCGGCGGCAACTTCCGGCTCGATACGATTCAGGCCGCCGTGCTCAATGTGAAGCTGAATTATCTGGACGGGTGGACCAAACGACGGCAGGAAAACGCCGCACGCTATGAAACGTTGTTCCGGCAGAGCGGCCTGGTGCAGAAGGGCAAGGTTCGGTTGCCGGATCCGGTGTATCGCGACAAAGGCATCAAGCATTACCACATCTATAATCAGTTCGTGCTGCGGGTTGAAAGGCGTGATGATCTCATCGCGCATCTCAAGCAGAAAGGAATCGGCGCGGAGATCTACTATCCGGTTCCGTTCCATCTGCAAGAGTGCTTCCGGTATCTGGGTCACAAAGCGGGAGACTTCCCGGAGTCGGAACGGGCCGCCAACGAAACCATCGCCATTCCCATCTATCCCGAATTGACCATGGCGCAACAGACCGAGGTCGTGGAGGCTATCGCGTCGTTCTACGCATAGCATTCGTTTTCGAAGGGGGCGTGGATCTAGGGAAATGGATATCGGGGCCAGTTGCCTTCATCGATGAACATATGAAGTTGAACCTGATTCGAAAAGTATTGATCTTGTTGTCGCCACGCGAACGGCGAGACGCCTGTTTTCTGGTGGTGCTTATTTTAGTGATGGCGGTATTGGACGTAATCGGTGTGGCATCGGTTATGCCGTTTATGGCGGTATTGGCAAATCCCGATACGGTTGAAACAAATAAATACCTCTCGGCCGCCTACACAAGATTTGGTCTTGCCGATAAGGAACAATTCTTGTTCTTCCTTGGGTTGATGGTCTTTGTGGCGCTGGTTGCGGCTATCGTGTTCAAGGCGCTGACCACGTGGGCGCTGTTGCGGTATACGCACATGCGGGAATATTCGCTGGGAGTCAGGTTGGTGGCAGGTTATTTGCGGCAGCCATACGAGTGGTTTCTCAGCCGGCATAGTGCAGACCTGAGCAAGTCCGTCTTGAGCGAAGTTCAAGAGGTGGTCAATGGTGCATTGATTCCGCTCATGCAACTGCTCGCTCAGGGGGCTGTTGTCATCGCCTTGCTGATGCTTCTCATTCTGGCTGATCCGTTACTTGCCCTGTATATCGGTGTCGGGCTGGGGGTGGGCTATGGCGGCCTGTATATGTTGTTGCGCCGCCGACTTGCCAGGCTTGGGAAGGAGCGGGAGAAAGCGAATCGATCCCGGTTTGAGATTCTGTCGGAAGCGTTCGGCGGAATCAAAGAGCTGAAGCTTGCCGGTCTGGAGGAGGTGCTGATCAGGCGGTATACACAGCCTGCAAAGCAGTGCGCCAAGAGTATTACGGCGGCACAGTTGGCGAAGCAGCTTCCTCGTTACGCGCTGGAGATCATTGCATTCGGCGGCATGCTCCTGGTGGTGCTGTATTTGATGCGCACCAGAGGGAGTTTTGAAGGGGCGCTTCCGCTGATCGCCCTCTATGCATTCGGAAGTTATCGGTTGATGCCGGCGCTGCAGCAGGTGTATGCCCACATGGCGACGCTGCGTTTCGCTGAGCCTGCCCTCAACAATCTTTATGCAGATCTTGTACACATCGCTCCTGCTCAAAGCGGCGAGTCGATTCTCGCACCGTTATCGGTCGAAAAGAGCATTGCGCTACGGGGGGTGACCTACGCGTATCCTAATTCCCAGGTGGCGGCCGTGCACAATCTGAGTCTGGAAATCCCTGCTCGGGCCACGGTCGGTTTGGTCGGTTCGACCGGATCGGGAAAGACCACGACCGTAGACATTATCCTCGGCTTGCTCTCGCCGTATTCCGGGCGGCTGGAAATCGACGGAGTGCCTATCGGCCCCGACAACCTTCGCGCCTGGCAGCGCAATCTTGGATATGTCCCGCAAAATATTTATCTTGCCGCCGACACGGTCGCCGGCAATATCGCGTTCGGCATTCCCTGCGAAAAGATCGATCTGAGCGCAGTGGAGCGCGCGGCCAGAATCGCGAACCTCCACGATTTCGTAGTCAATGACATGCCGCAGGGCTACAACACCCAGGTTGGGGAGAGGGGCGTGTGCCTCTCAGGCGGCCAGCGCCAGCGGGTCGGCATCGCCCGGGCGCTCTACCACAAACCGCAAGTCCTCGTTCTGGATGAAGCAACCAGCGCCCTGGACAACCTGACTGAGCAGTCCGTGATGGAGGCGGTCCATAACCTGAGCCACGAGGTTACCATCATCCTGATTGCCCATAGACTTTCCACCGTGCGGGAATGCGATTGCATCTATTTCCTCGAGAAGGGCCAACTCGCAGGCCAAGGCACTTTTGATAAACTGATGAAAGATAACCCTCATTTCCGTCGCATGGCGAAAGTCGCCTCGGTGTCCTAGATCGCGTTTTCCCAGCAAGCCCATGAAGCCAATTTCCATTGCAACCAGGCAGATCGGAGACTCGCATCCCTGCTTCCTCATTGCGGAGGTCTCGCAGAGCCATGACGGCTCTCTCGGCATGGCGCATGCGTTTATCGATGCCGCCGCCGAAGCCGGTGCGGATGCCGTCAAGTTCCAGACTCATATCGCGGCTGCGGAATCGACACTGGATGAACCGTTCCGCATCAAGTTCTCGCGCCAGGACGAATCCCGCTATGCCTACTGGAAGCGCATGGAGTTCTCTGAAGAGCAGTGGGCCGGCGTGGCCGAACATGCCAAAGCCAAGAGCCTGATCTTTTTGAGCTCCCCCTTCTCTATTGCGGCTGTGGAATTGCTCAAGCGTGTGGGCATGCCCGCATGGAAGGTCGGCTCAGGAGAAGTCCAGTCAAAGGAATTGCTGGACGCCATGCTCGACGCAGGCGGCCCCATCCTGCTCAGTACGGGCATGAGTCGCTGGGACGAGATTGATCGGGCAGTGACCTACCTGCGCGGTCGCAATGCCGATTTCGCTCTGTTCCAGTGCACCAGCAAGTACCCGACTCCACTCCAAGAAGTCGGGATCAACCTGATCGAGGAGCTGCGGCGGCGCTACGACTGCCTCGTTGGCCTGTCGGACCACTCGGCAACCCCTTTTCCCGCCCTGGCCGCCATCGCGCGTGGATGTCACATCGTTGAGCTTCACGTCACTTTCGACAGGCGTCTGTTTGGCCCGGATGTCCCGGCCTCGGTGACTTTCGAGGAATTGGCACTGATCAAGAAGGCCCGGGACAGCTTTGCAGTGATGGATCAGAGTCCGGTAGACAAAGACGCCATGGCGGATCAGCTTGCCGCTATGCGCCGTACCTTCGGAAAGAGCATCGCACCTGCCCGAGCACTTCCTGCCGGGACCGAACTGACTCGCGATATGCTGACCCTAAAGAAACCGGCGACGGGCATTCCCGGCACGGAACTCGACAACCTTATTGGCAAACGACTGCGCAGTGACGTTATGCCGGACCGCCTGTTGACCTGGAAGGATTTGATATCATGACCCGCAAGGTATGTGTCGTCGTCAATAGTCGTGCGAATTACGGCCGCATCAAGAGCTTTCTTCGCGCAACCAAGGCTCACCCCGGCCTGGAACTGCAACTGATTGTCGGAGCATCCGCGCTCTTGTACCGATTTGGCGAAGTGATCAAGATTATACGGGCCGATGGTTTCGAGCCCAACGCCGTGGTGCACTCCATCCTAGAAGGCGAGACCCCGACGACCATGGCGAAATCCACCGGTCTGGCCATCGTGGAACTGGCCACCCACTTCGAGAACCTAAAGCCCGATGTTGTCCTGACCGTCGCCGACCGCTTCGAGACCCTTGCCACGGCGGTAGCGGCCAGCTACATGAACATTCCCCTGGCCCACACCCAGGGAGGTGAAGTTACCGGCTCCATCGATGAAAGTGTGCGCCACGCCATCACCAAGCTGGCCCACATCCATTTCCCGGCCACGGAGCGCGCCCGGGACTACCTCATCCGTATGGGCGAAGATCACGAGGCCGTGCATCTGACTGGCTGCCCGGCCATCGACCTGTTGACCGACATCGACCTGTCCTTACCCCCCAATCTCTTTGAAAGCTATAGGGGAGTGGGTGCCACCCTGGACCATGCCAAGCCCTACATCGTTGTTCTGCAGCACCCTGTCACCACGGAATACGGTCAGGGATTCCAGCAGATCAATCAGACTCTTCAGGCCATCGCCCGCATCGGCAAGCGCGGCATGCAGGTAACCTGGCTGTGGCCAAATGTGGACGCCGGTTCCGATGATGTCGCTAAGGGTCTGCGGGTATTTCGCGAGCAGCAGCAGCCGGACTACATCCACTTCTTTCGCAACTTCAGTCCCGAAGACTATGCCAAGCTGATCAACAACTCCCAGTGCGTCGTCGGCAACTCCTCCTCGGGCCTCAGGGAGGGTGCCTTCCTTGGCGTACCCTGCGTCAATATCGGCAGCCGGCAAAGCGGACGGGAGCGAGCAGGCAACGTGCGGGACGTTCCCTATGACGCCGACGCCATTGAGCAGGCCGTCCTCGCCCAACTGGCCCATGGCCGCTATGAGCGCTCCCTCCTTGTGGGCGACGGGACAGCCGGCCAGAAGATTGCGGACATCCTCGCCTCGGCCAAACTAAGCATCAACAAGCGCTTGAACTATCTCTCCGAGGGTAGCTCGCGGCAGACTGACTCTCTTGTGTAATGGGGATGACTCTTCCGTCTCCCCACATCGAGCGCAAAATCTGCTTCCATCTATTCCCATAACGCGGAGCCAGCCGTAGCTTGGAAGAATCCGAGAGGCATAGATGATGGGATACAAAATACTAGGTACTTCATTTTCCGCATGTGAAATATGCGGTTCCAACACGTGGTCAATAGTTTTCAGCGGTGCTGTACGGGATGGAGCATTTGGAAAATTTTCCGAGAACACTGCTGTCGTAGCAAAGTGCGGAGGTTGTGGCACTGACCGTCTTTCAGAAGCACATTGCCATGGAGACGACGACTTCTATTCTTCTTCGAAGTATCGCGACTTGCTGTCCGCAGGGAATACCGCTAATGACTTCTTTCTGGCGCACGACACCCTTCAACTCACCAACTTGGGGGTACTTTGGCCCGAGAGTGTCCGCGGAAAAACTGTCGCCGATATCGGATGTGCCGCAGGAAGTTTCCTTGATCACGTTTCCGGGCTCGCTGCCAAAACCATAGCTATTGAACCCTGCGAGGGATACCACGACTCCCTGCGTTCCCGCGGGCATGCCGTATTTTCTTCCTGTGAGGCTGCCATTGAAGCCGGAATCCAGAATGTGGATTACATCTTCAGCTTCAGCGTGATCGAGCATGTTTCCAACCCACGCTCCTTTCTTGCTGATATCGCAGCCATGATGGCTCCCTCGAGCCGCCTCCTGATCAGCACGCCGAACCGGCGTGACGTTCTCATGGAAATGCTCCCGGAAGATTACCAGGCCTTCTTCTACCGGACTGTACATCGCTGGTATTTCGATCGGGAGTCGTTTGCGGAATGCGCGAAGCACGCCGGGCTCAATGTGGTCTCCAACCGGTGCGTTCACCGGTTCGGCCTTTCAAATGCTTTGCGCTGGCTAAGAGATCGTCGGCCTGGGGGAACCCAACCCCTTCCGTCAGTAACTCCAGTCATGGACAGTTGCTGGCAAGCTAGTCTGGAGCATGCTGGCACAGGTGATTACCTGTATTTCTGGCTCGGGAAACCATATTGACGGAATGGAATATCTCTTATGGCTCTGGTGATCTATCTGGGAAGCAGGGAGGGCTATGAGGCCACCGCTTCCGTATTGTCTGGGCTGGCAGAGGTCCGTCACGTGGAAGCAGAATGCACTGCAGTGGCCGAAGCCCTGAAGGGCGCGGATGCCTTGCTGGACGCGTCGATGAAGATCGGCATCACCAATGAAATGATCGATGCCGCATCCCAACTGAAAATCATCAGTTGCGCGACGACTGGTTCGGATCATATCGCAAGGGAAAGGCTGGAGGCGCGGCGCGTTTCGGTACGCACACTGAAGGAAGACCCGGATGTGCTGCGAAACATCACCCCCGCCGCGGAACTTTCCTGGGCCCTGTTGATGGCTTGTGCCCGCAAGCTGAAAGCCGCCTTCAGACATACGGCAGAAGGGAACTGGGTGCGGGAAGACTTCCCGGGGATCATGCTGAACGGTCGCGTCCTTGGGCTGATCGGCTGCGGCCGGATTGGCAGCTGGATGGCTCGATACGCCCAGGCTTTCGGCATGTCGGTCCTCGCCCATGACCCCTTCCAGGACACCCTGCCCTCTGGAGTCGAGCGTCGTCCCCTGGAGCAAATGGTGGCGGAGGCAGACTTCATTTCCATTCACGTGCACCTGTCGGAAGAAACCAGGGGCATGGTTTCCCGCTCCCTCATCCAACAATTCAAGCCGGGTGCCATCTTCATCAACACCTCCCGGGGCGCCCTCGTGGACGAGGCGGCCTTGGTGGAGGCGTTGACCTCGGAAAGAATCGGGGGGGTTGGCGTCGACGTCCTGAAAGGGGAACCGGAAATCGCCAGCCATCCACTGGTGGAATACGCACGCCACCATGACAATGTAGTCATTACACCGCACTGTGGTGGGTTCAGTCCGGACGCGGTCCGTGTGGTCTGCCGCCATGCGGCGGAAAAAATCAAGAAGGTGCTGGAGTTGTGAGCGACTTGTCCCAGCTGGCGGCGTCCATCGCCGAACGTGGCGTCCGTCATGTCTTTGGCATCACCGGCAGTGGAGCCTCCCTGCTGCTCCTGGATGCTCTCGAAAAGCACGGCGTCGAGCCGGTAAGAACATTTTTCGAAGGCAGTGGCGCCCTGATGGCCGCTACCGCTGGGCGCTTGAGCAGACGCAGCGGGGTCGCCTACTGCATCAAGGGGCCGGGCCTCGCCAACATGGTTCCCGGCATGGCGGCCGCCAGCCTTGACGCCTATCCGATGGTAGCCATCACCGAGGCCTATCCTCCCGGCAGCACTTCGGACAAGGCGCACAAGCGTCTCGGCCACTCCCTGCTGACGGGAGCCGTCTGTAAGGGCATTAGGCCCCTTGCCGACGGCCAGAGCGACTTCAATGCTATGGCCGATTGGGCAGAGGCGGAAGTGCCGGGGCCGGTCGTCCTCGAATTGACCGGCGTAGTGCTCCCTGCTAATGGGCCGATACCGCTGTCGACCGCCAGCAACGGCAACCCGGCGGACATCTTGTGTCTCATGAAAAGTGCACAGCGCCCGGTCGTCATCGCCGGCAGCTTCGCCTTCCGGGAAGGTTGGGGGAGGCATATGGAGAAGCTCCCTTTTCCGGTCTTCTCAACCGCAGCGGCAAAGGGGATCGTTGACGAGTGCGCGGATAACGCAGCTGGCATCTATACCGGTGTCGGTCTCGAACTGACGCCGGAGCGGAACATCTTACCCCGGACAGACCTGGTAATCGGTATTGGCCTGCGACCCAACGAAGTGCTGGCGACCAAGGGCTTCCATTGTCCCTCCGTCAATGTAGACCCTGTCGCGATTCCGGGTGTGGGCAGTTTCGCTTTCCAGGTGGTGGCGCCCACCTTTCCGGAAGATTTCTGGGAAGCTCTGGCAGGAAAGGCTTGGGGGCTGGAGGAATTGCGTACCTGCCGGAAGAACATGGATCTTGCCATGCTCTCCGGCTTTCTTCCTGGCGCGGCTTTTCACTGCCTTTCCGAAACCCTGGGCCGCCAGATCCGCCTGGTCATGGATACCGGATACTTTTGCACTATCGGCGAGCATGCGTGGAAGGCACCTGATCCCGACCTCTGCCTGTTCTCCGGTCAGGGGCGCTACATGGGCACGTCGATCCCCATGGCAATCGGTGCGGCTATTTACGATCCTGCAACTCCCGTCGTCGCGGTTGCAGGGGATGGCGGCATCGCCATGTATCTCGCCGAAGTGCGGATTGCCGTGGAGAGAAATCTCGGTGTCCTGTTCCTGCTGATGAGCGACGGCTGCTTCGGTTCGGTGTCGACCCGCGCCATCAAGGATCACTTGACCCGCACTCCCATAGATGTCAAGACGCCAGGTTGGCTTCCTGTCATGGAAGGTTTTGGCATGCCGACCTGGAAAGCGGACTCCCCCCATGCTCTGGAGGCGGCGCTGAGGACGTGGTCCAAGACTTCCGGCCCCGGTTATGTGGAGGTGTCCTTTCCACGAGAAGCCTACGAAAAAATGTGCACCGGCATCCGCTGATTGCCTTTCACTCGAGGAGTCTTAGCCCTAGAACTCGTTCGTATTGTTCCACTAAGGTGCCTTCTTGCTGTTTGGGGAATAGCCCCTACAAGCGGGCGAAATGTCCCTCAAGACGACATCGTCAATAGTTCCTATCCATTTCACCATGGACATAAAACACATCCTGATCGTCGGCAGTGGCAGTGTTGGCAAGCGTCACGCGCGAAATCTCAGCGCCTTGGGTTGCCGAATCTCCTGTGTCGATCCGCGCCAGGACCGATTGCAGGAATTGGCGGCAGAAGTCGGCGTTGTTGGTTCATTTAGGACTATCGAGGCTGCCCTAGGCAGTTCAGATAAGCTCAATGGTGTGGTCATTTGCTCCCCCCCTCACGTGCATGTCGGCCAGACCCTGACTGCGTTTCGTGCCAGGATTCCGGTGCTTCTGGAGAAGCCCGTGGCACCGGACCTCAACTCCGCCCGGCAACTGCTGGATGAGGCGTCGCGATCGCGCACTTCATTGCTGCTAGGTTACACATGGCGCTGGTGGCCCCCCCTGCGGCGGGTACGGCAGATTCTGGCCGGCCGGGTTCTGGGCAAGCTGCACCACGTGCAGTTCCACATGTCGGCCCATCTGGCGGACTGGCACCCCTGGGAGCCCTACCAGGAATTCTTCATGGCAAGCAAGGTCATGGGCGGGGGTGCCCTGCTGGACGAGAGCCACTGGATTGATCTAGCGCTATGGATGTTCGGCATGCCCCAGAGCCTGATGGGCACGGTGGAAAAGCTGAGTTTGCTGCAAATCGATACCGACGACAATGTGGATGTGCTAATGGCCTATGCCGACAATCTTCGGGTCACCTTCCACCTGGACCTGTATGGCCGGCCTCACGAGAAGTTCATCCGTTTTATCGGTGAAAAAGGCACTATGCTTTGGACCGCCGTCCCCAACCAGATCACGCGCAGCACTCAGCCGGCCGGCTGGGAACAGACGGAAATTTTCGACTGCGAACGCAACGACATGTTTGTCGCCGTAGCGGAAGAATTTCTTGCCATGCTGCAGACAACCGCGGACAAGGCCATCACCTGTACGCTGGAAGACGGCATCCGGGTTCTTGAAGTGGTGGAAGCCATACGGGAAAGCAGTGTGAGTGGACGAAAAATCCATTTCGGGAAGGAGTCCCATTCATGACCTGGCAAGGAAAGAACGTGCTGGCCGTAGTGCCGGCGCGGGGCGGTAGCAAGTCCATCCCGCGTAAGAATCTCGCCAAAATTGGCGGCATTTCCCTGGTTGGCCGGGCTGCCAGGGTGGCCTTGCAGATCCCCTGGATCGACCGGACAATTCTCTCCACCGACGACATGGAAATTGCTCAGGAAGGCCGGTCGCACGGTCTGGATGTGCCCTTCATGCGACCGGACAACCTTGCGGGGGACTTTGCCAACTCCAAGGACATGTGGCGCCACGCCTGGTTCGCCGCCGAACAGCATTATGGCCTGCGCTTTGACTACTCCCTCCTCCTGGAGCCGACCAGCCCGCTACGGACGCCGGACGACTTGGAGAGGACGATCAGGGCCATGGTGGAAGGAGGCCATGACGCGGCGGCAACCATCAGCCGTACCCCGGCGCATTATACCCCGCATAAGACCCTGACGATCAGCCAGGATGGGCTGATCGGCTTCTATCTTTCCGAAGGTGCCAGCCACTCCATCCGGCAAACTATTCCCCCCTACTTTCACCGGAACGGCATCTGCTATGCCGTAACCCGGGATGCCCTGATCGATCGGGGAACACTCATTGAGAAAAACTGTGCGGCAGTCGTGGTGGAAAGAACTGTGGTCAATATCGACGAGCCTCTGGATCTCAAAGTCGCCGAATGGCTCCTGGCTGAAGCAGAAAAAGCCGCCTGACACTCCCTCCTCCCCACACTATGCCAACTTCAGCATTAGCGAGTTTGAGTTGAATCACGACAAGCAAGACGGTGTGACCTTCGTCGGGCGCTGGCCCCTGCAGTTTGCCACGGCCGTTCCTTACATTTCGGAGCTGCTTGAACGCGGGGTTCCTGTGTACTTCGTGGTCAGCAAGCCGGTAGCTGACATCTTTGCTCCCGTAATCCAGCGCGGCGCTGGCGTCCAATCCCTCGAGGCCCTGGAAAAACAACATCGTCTGCCCCGTCTGGTGCACAGCCTTTGCAGTCGGCTGGCCGGCCTTGCCGCCCGTGGGCCGCGCCAGAATCGGGCCAGAAACGCGTTATGTGCCAAGGTGGTATCGAAGTGCCTGGATAACCCTCTGCCCACCGCGAAGGTCGTACACGTCACCAAAAGCAATGTGCCCTGGCTCCTCTGCGCCAACGGTGTGAGGGTTTATACCATGATCGGGAGTTGGGACCACCCGGCCAAGTTTGGGGCGACCGGCTACAAGTCAGACATGGTGTTCATCTGGAATGAAGACCTGGCCGAAGACTGGCGGGAATTCCAAGGAGACAAGCACTTTGCCCGCAGTTTTCCCTTCGCTTTCGATTATCTGCTGAATCGGCCAGTGGGTGATCGGCAGGTGAAGGCTGGCAACCGCTGCCAGATTCTTTTCCCTTTCACCTCCAGTTCATCATCCCATCCCGCCGTGTTCAGGGAAGAGCTGGCTGTGGCAGGAGCCTTCATCGGAGCCTGCACAAAGTATGGCCTGAACGTATTCGTTAAGCCGAAACCTAACGGGGTTCCCGGAGAACTGCATGTTCTGGAGCAATACGGCAATGTCCGCATCGGCCAATATTACGAGAACAACAAGAAGGAGAACATTCTTCTGACTCCTGAATACAATGCCATTCGCATGGAGGAATTGAGTCTTGCCGGGTCGGTACTCAACATTGCGACTACCTTTGCATTCGATGCTGCGCTCTATGGACTTCCTGTGATTCAACTTGAGTTTATGGCCCCTCAGCAATTCCCTGAAATCACTCGAATCCAACACCATGTCCATACCCAGAGGCACATCCTGGAGGTCAAACCGCTTGTGCATCGCATGACGGATAGGAGGCCCCTCGAAGAGCAGTTCGACACGCTGCTGTCGCAGTGGAGTGAGGTCGAAAGCATTGCCATACGCCACGGCCAGAGACTTCGCCAATGGATGACCCCGAAGCAAACTGCCCCCGACAATATTAGAGATGTGGTAGACATCATCCTGGCCTGATCACCGGGGGAGGGACATTGCTTTGAAGTATTATGACAAAGCCAACAAGCGCATCATCCAGACCGATCGGAAGGCTGACGCTGAATTCTGGGACTACAAATGGAAGGATGACCAGATAGCAGCTTACGATCCTCAGGCAGTGCAGCCCTTCATTACTATCTCTAATCGGTTTCTGAAACCCAGAGCAAAAATCTTGGAAGGGGGATGTGGCACTGCGGGCAAAGTTGCAGCGCTCGCGGCTGCGGGCTATTCTGTGACCGGGACCGATTTCGCTGCTGACACAGTGGCAAGAATCAATGCCGCGCGACCCGAATTTGATATTCTGGTGGGCAATGTTTTCGGTTTGGACTTCCAGGACGGAAGCTTTGACGCCTATTGGTCTTTCGGCGTCATCGAACATTTCTGGGAAGGCTACAGGGAAATCATTGCCGAGGCGCGGCGCGTGTTGCGTGACGACGGCTACTTCTTTCTGACTTTTCCAAGCATGTCCCCCTTGCGCCGTTTGAAGGCAAGACTGGGAGCTTATTCATCCTGGGAGGGAGGGGAGGTTGAACCGAACGGCTTTTATCAGTTTCTCCTCAACCCGGATACCGTGTGCCGGCACCTACAAGATGCAGGATTCTCGATTGTCCATAACTCAAGAATACAGGCAACCTCGGGAGTAAAGCAGGAACTCAAATATCTGTGGCATGCATCCCGAATCGTGGGTTCAAGACTTCCCGCATCAGTCCAACGGATGATTGTCAGCGTTCTTGAATTGTCCCTGGGAAATACTTTCGGTCATCTGACTCTGATTGCCGCAAGGAAAAACAAAGGTTGACCTGGCATTAGGTCCCCTCCCTATACATGCCTCCTGTTGAGTTGATCCATTTCAACCCCGATCGTCCCATTATCGGGGGAGTGTTAGGTCGGCTGCTGCCTTTCCGCAAATCTCTGAACAATTTCGGGGATATGCTGGGGCCGGTTGTGGTGCATGGTCTACTCAGAAAAGCTGGCATAGATATTCACGAGGGAAAGGGCAGTCAACGTCGCCTATTGACTGTCGGGTCCATATTACATTTTGCCAAGACGGGCGACGTCATCTGGGGAACAGGACGCAATGGGAAGGTCGCCAATGAGGCGCACACATTTACCAACCTGGATGTTCGTGCGGTGCGGGGGCCGTTGACTCGTGAATTTCTATTGAAGCGGGGAATTCACGCACCGGCAATCTATGGCGATCCGGGGCTTCTCGTTCCTCATGTAATGCCTGAACTCGTTGAAACCACAAAACGGCCGGAGCATCAATTCACTTATGTTCCAAACTACAACGATTTGAAGTGGGCTCCAAAGGTGGACTGTCTCCTGGATCCGCGCTCGCCACTGGAAAACTGTCTGCGGACCATCGCCAAGAGTCGATTTGTGGTAGGCACCTCGCTCCACGCGATAATCATTGCGGAAGCTTTAAGTATCCCAGCACGGCTGATCAGGTCTCGCATCGAAAATGAATTCAAGTACCAGGACTATTACCTTGGAACGGGAAGAGCGAACTTCAGGGTTGCAAATGACCTCAACGAAGCCCTGAGATTGGGGGGGGAAGCACCGCCGGTTTTCTTCCAGGATATGCTTCTCGAATCATTTCCCTATGATTTGTGGAAGTAGGTATGTCGCTTCGTATCTTCTACATACTCCCCCATCTTGCAATTCCTCCGTTCGAAGAGCAAAGGCACGAGAGAATCTACAGGGAACGAAGGCTAGTACGGCTCAGTCGGCTGAGCGGTCACGATTGCGACCTTTTCCTACTCTCCCGTATTCGGTCGAACTCCCGGGGGAGTGATGATATTGGCACCTGGCTGATTCCGGTGGACGAACCAGAGAGCACCGACAGATTTAGGCATACGGCCCAACCGTTGTTAGCAGAGATAGAACAGAGGAAACCCGACCTGGTTGTTTTCAAAGGACTTGGATACAAACTCTCTCGTTGGCTCCTGTTGCATAGCCGCCACAAATTCCGGTTTGCGCTGATCGTTGCTGGTGGGACACAGGATCCGCTCACCCCCTTTGCCGACTACGTGCTGGCTGAAACGCCAGCCCAAATCCAGAAGAGTTTCCGTGCCCAGCAGGTGTCCGGCCGAGTTTCCATCCTGCCTAAACTGAATCTGCCGGGCACGATGCCCCTCTCGCTTCCGAAAGAGTTTGATGTCGTGAACGTGGGCGGCTTCAACAAGAACAAGAATCAGCAAGCCTTGTTACCGCTGGCAGCAGATTACCGTCTCGCACTGGTCGGAGACGGTGACTTGTGGAAGGCCGTCAAAGAAATGGCTGCGCCCTATGGCGAGGCTGTCTTCATGCCGGGCAACCTTCCTCGTGATCAGGTCGGGCCTCTCATAGCCAGATCTCGACTCATGGTGCATGCATCGCACCATGAGGGTCTGGCTCGTGTGGTCATGGAGGCGTTCGCAGTCGGTGTCCCAGTCGTGGCCTCTCGCCGGGCCATGCCCGGGGCGTTTGAACATGGGGTTCAGGGGCTATTGGTGGAGCCTCATCAGCTGCTCCAAGCTGCCCGGGAGTTGCTCAAGGATCGGGAGCGGCTTGAAGCTATGGGGAAGGCTGCCAGAGAGTTTGCTGGTCGGTGCTGTACCGAGGAGGCGGTGTTTGCAGAGATCCGGAAGATGTACGAAGTTGTATTCAGCACTCCTCCGGTGTTCAACGGCAGCTGGAGCCAAATTCTTCGAATACGTTGGCGCACGGCAGCAATGAAGCTGCTTCCCACGCTAAAGTCCTGGGCTAAGTATCTCGGTGTTAAGCGAGTCTTGATGTTTTGCGGTATGAAACATTAGCACAGTGGAAAGCCTGAGGTCGTCGACGAAGCCTTTGCAGGCGATCCAATATTCGGACAGTTTGAATCCTTATACGCGTCTGCTGCGGCACGCCTTGAGCGAACATGGCGTTGCCGTAAGAGTGGTCGCCACGCCGCAGGGGTTTCTATATGCGGCCCTGATGGGGCAGAGGCCGGATGTAATCCATCTGCACTGGGTTCATCCCATCAGCAGAAATCTACTGCTCAGCCTAGCAAAATTCTGGCTGTTTCAGACAGGGCTCATTGTATTTCGCCTGCGGCGGGTTCCGATATTCTGGACCGTCCATAATCTGGAGTTCCATGAGAAAAAGCACCGTTGGTTGGATCGGTTAAACAATCGTTTGGTGGCTAGAAAGGTAAATGCGGTATTTGTCCATGGCCTGAACGCCATCCCCCTTGTCGAGGCTACCCTGGGAATCTCTGCCCCGAGGATTTATCACACCCCTCATGGGAATTACGTTGATGCAATTCCTCAGATTGATGGCAATTCATTTCCCGAAATGCGAGGAGCAGGGACTAACTTTCTGTACTTTGGGGCAGTACGTCCATACAAGGGCGGCAGTTCAGACGTCTTGAAGGCGCAGCCACATTGACCATTGCCGGAGACCCGCAGGGCGCCGAAATGAGACGACAGGTGGAGGAGGCAGCAAGACCAGATCGGAGAATTCGCCTCAAGTTGGGCTTCCTGCCGGATGAGGAACTTGCGCAAGTGATATTCGCCTGCGATGTTGTCGTGCTTCCATTCAAAGAAGTATTCACTTCGGGAAGTCTGGTGATGGCTATCACCTGTGGCAAGCCCGTAGTTGTTCCAAATGTTGGATTCATCGGAGAATACGTCGATAAATCCTGTGCGTTCTTCTATGAGGCCAACGACGACGAGGGCTTGTTTAAAGCATTAAAGGCCGCATTAGAGACGGATTTAAATCAACTGGCCCAAAAAGGCGATCATGCCAGAGCGCTATCGATGAAATTGGATTGGAAAGTCATTGGAGGGAAGATCGCAGAGGTGTATCGGGCTTACTCTCATCATTGAGCAATCCGAGGGCTTTCGGCTTTCGCGGTTTTGGGTTCTTCAATAGTCAACAGTAGAGGCGGCTTTTCCGGGCAACATCGAATGGGAGGCGCAAGTCAGTGAGCAGTTATGTTCCATTGCAGAGGGGCGAGGCCGAACATGTCCAGGAGTGCATGGACTCGTGGCTGCACATGCCCGAATGAATCGGCCCGTCATCTTGGCTTTTGCACACTACTATCTGCCTGGTTACAAGGCGGGAGGGCCAGTACGAAGCATCGGAAATCTAGTGGCCCAATTAGGTGATGAGTTCGAATTTCATGTGGTCACCTCGGATCGAGATCTTGGAGACGCGGTTCCCTATTCAAATGTGGAATCGGACGTCTGGGTAAAAGTCGGAAAAGCCAGAGTGACCTATCTCAGTCCAAGGGAACAGGGTTTTAGAGGGATCGGTCGCCTCATGTGTGAGACGCCGCACGATGCCGTCTATTTGAACAGTTTCTTTGACCCGGTGTTCTCCGCTGTTCCCTTGTTGTTGCGAAGATTCCGTCTGGCGCCGAGCAAGCCCTATTTGATCGCGCCGCGCGGGGAATTTTCTCCGGGGGCGCTTGCGCTCAAGGTATGGAAGAAGCAAGTCTACCTTCGGGCGGTTTGTACCGGAGGGCTTGTTCAGGACGTCGTCTGGCAAGCTTCTAGTGCGTACGAGGCTGAGGAAATCGTTCATGCATTCAAGGTTGCCCCCGACCATATTCATGTTGCCCCGAATCCTGCAGCCTCAGAGCTTGATCAATTCGGTGCGTTCCCGTCTTCACATCGCGATCCGGGGATGCCGCTGAGGGTATTATTCCTGTCCAGGATCTCTCCCATGAAGAATCTGCAATTCGCGTTGCAGGTCATTGCGCGAATTCAGGAGCCGGTTGTATTCGACATCTACGGTCCCGTGACGGACGAGGCGTACTGGCAACGGTGCCAGGCGGATATCGGCTCGTTGCCGAGCCATGTCCAGGTGAACTACCACGGGGCTGCCCATCCCGATAAAATTCTGGAAATTATGTCGGGCCATGACCTGTTCTTCCTGCCGACCCTTGGGGAGAATTTCGGCCATGTCATTGCCGAGGCATTGAGCGCGGGCACACCGGTCTTGATCGCGGATACGACCCCGTGGCGGGATCTTGAGGCTGCGGGGGTCGGATGGGATCTGTCGCTTGATGACGAGCAATCCTTCTTGCGCTGCATAGAACATTGTGCACGGCTCGGTGCGGAGGAGTATGAGGCCTGGCGTGCGTCAATTCGCCGCTTTGCGGTAACGCGTCTGAGGGACCCCGAAGTTATCAATGCCAATCGCACCTTGCTGTTGAAGGTGCTTGCGGAGAACCGATGAGCCTGAAGAGGACCGGCTCGACTCATAGGCCCAGGGGACGCTACCTCGCCGCAAGGCTGTATTGTGGATATGGCACGCCGTGTACCCCTGGAAATGGACGCCAGGCGGCATGAGAATCTTGATTGTTACGCAATACTTTTGGCCGGAAACGTTCAGGATCAACGACCTTGTGCAGGGGCTTGCTAAAATCGGGCATCGCGTGACGATTCTGACGGGAAAGCCCAATTATCCTACCGGCCTGTTTTTTGAGGGGTATTCCTTTTGGAATCGAGGACGTGAAATATTCGCAGAATCGGACGTGATCCGTGTGCCGTTGATTCCTCGCGGTAACGGGAGCGGGTTCCGTCTGGCGGTGAATTATCTGTCGTTCGCGTTGTCGGCGAGCCTGCTTGCTCCTTTTCTGGTGCGGGGCCCGTTCGACGTGATTCTCGTGTATGAGCCCTCGCCGGTCACGGTCGGGCTGCCGGCGTTGGTTTTGAAACGGCTCAAGCGCGCGCCGATCGTGTTCTGGGTGCAGGATCTCTGGCCGGAGAGTTTGTCGGCGACGGGAGCTGTGCAATCGCAATGGGTGCTTGGCTTGGTCGCATCCCTCGTCGCGTTCATTTACAAGAGTTGTGATTTGGTGCTGGTGCAGTCCCGCGCCTTTGTCGATCTCGTTCGAGCGCGCGGAGCCCGTTCCGATACCATCCGTTACTTTCCGAACAGCGCGGATGCGCTGTATTGTCCGGTGGAGCAGAGGACGGGTCGAGCTTCGGGGGGCCTTCCTGACGGCTTCCGGGTCATGTTCGCCGGCAATATAGGTGCGGCGCAATCCTTTGAAACGATCTTGGCCGCTGCGGAAGTCCTGCGCGATCGTCATGGGATTCATTGGGTCATTCTGGGAGAAGGCAGACAGTCCGGATGGGTACGGGAAGAAATTGTGAGACGGGGTCTCGGCCACTGCGTACATATGCTTGGTCGGCACCCGGAGAATTCGATGCCTGAGTGGTTTGCGCAAGCCGATGTCCTGCTTGTGACCCTCAAAAAAAGTCCGATCTTTGCGTTGACCATCCCTTCAAAGGTGCAATCCTATATGGCTTGCGGACGTCCGATTGTGGCAGCGCTGGACGGCGAGGGAGCGCGCATTGTGGAAGAGGCCTGCGCCGGGATTGTGGTGCCCGCTGAGGACGCCACGGCATTGGCCGAAGCGGTGGTCCGCTTGTCCGAGATGCCGTCAGCGGAGCGTGACTCGATGGGCCTGAATGGCCGCCGGTATTTCCTGCAGGAGTTCGAGCGGGATGCTTTGATTACTCGTCTGGACTCCTGGATGAAAGAACTGAGGGAAGAATCTGCATGCGCCTCCTGATTCTCGGCGGGGACGGCATGCTGGGGCATCAACTGCTTCGCCATTTTGGCGGGCGGTATGATGTCCGTGTGACACTGCGGCTTGGCCCCGAGGTCTATAGCCGGTACGGTCTGTTTGACCGCGAGAAGGCGTTTTTCGGCGTTGATGCGAGGCGGGAGGATTCTATCTCGCACGTCATCGAGCAGTTCCGTCCGGATGCGGTGGTGAATGTGATTGGAATCGTCAAACAGCGGGCGGAGGCGAAGGAAGTGATCCCCAGTCTCGAAATCAATTCGCTGCTGCCTCATCGGTTGGCCCTTCTCTGTCGGACGGTTGGGGCCAGGCTCATTCACTTCAGTACCGACTGCGTGTTTTCCGGCCGACGGGGAAATTACCGAGAAACGGACCAGCCGGATGCCGAGGATCTCTATGGGAGGAGCAAACTATTGGGGGAAGTGTCGGAGTCTCATTGTCTGACGCTCCGCACCTCAATGATCGGGCCTGAACTTTCGCGCAAGACCGGCCTGCTGGAGTGGTTTCTCTCTCAGCGGGGGAAGACCGTGAAGGGATTCACAAAGGCGATTTTCTCGGGGTTTCCCACTTCCGAGCTGGCGCACATCGTGGAACTGGTTCTGATGAAAGTTCCGGCAATCCACGGCTTGTACCACGTGGCGGCGGAGCCGATCAGCAAGTACGAGCTTTTGACTCTGATTCGTGATCGGCTTCGACTGCCGATTACGATCGAGCGGGACGTGACATTTGACTGTGACCGGAGTCTCGATGCCGGCCGTTTTCGGAAGGACACAGGGTATTGCTCGCCATCTTGGGATGCGATGGTCAACGACATGGTTTCGCACATGACGGAAAGGGACATATGAACTTCACAGACAAGACGGTTCTCGTCACGGGTGGCACCGGTTCAATGGGGAAGAAG
>LNFM01006437.1_pt1 | contig 19331 bp, 19 predicted proteins | sample 596031 | NCBI WGS metagenome assembly LNFM01 (sample SAMN04254537, study PRJNA301005) | activated carbon metagenome | isolation source: dual media filters at the Ann Arbor, Michigan drinking water treatment plant | place: USA: Ann Arbor | reverse complement strand
GGCGCGCTGGCAACGCACATCGCCGGGTTGAGGACACGATGCGCTACGAACACCTGGTCGAGATCAACGACCCGCTCAACCCGCTGCTCGAGCCTCTCTCGCGCGCGCAGCTGTGGCGCGGCCTGGTGCGGCGCGCCGAGCAACCGACCGAGTTCGTGCTCGGGCTGGTGGGCGCCACCATCCACCGCCGCATCGAAGACGGCACCGAGGTGGAACTGCAGCGCACGTTGGACTTTGGTCCGTTCCAGGTACACGACCGGGTGCGGCTGGCGCCGCTGTCGCACACGCAGATCCACACCGAGGCATCGGCGCACTTTCCGGCAAGCCGGCTGCTGATCCGCATCGAGGAGCCGGCGCTGGAGCAGCTGTACCTGCGCTTCGTCTACGAGTCCGACGTGGCTGATGGCGCCGGCGCGCTCGATATCACCACCGCCGCGCTGCGCAACCAGGCCTACGAAAGCGCGGACCTGGACACGGTAGCGCTGATCCGCCGGCTCGCCGAACAGGGCGAGCTGGGCTGACGCCTACGCCATGAAATGCATCACGCTGGCGACACAGGGTCACCGGCAGGCGGGGGGGACGGCAGGACTCGACGAAGTTGCAGACGAATTCACACGGTGAGCCTAGGGGAAACGCGAACGGACCGGCAGGGCCGTGCATGGTGCGGTCGTTGCGGCCCGATTGAAGTGACCGGTGCCACGCCCAAGAGTCACGACAAGGCAGACGAATTGGCCGGCAAGTCCGAGCCTTACTCCGCCACCAGTCGGGGGAAAGCCTCTGCACGATAGGAGTTGCACTCACTGCCGGGAGGCGAAAGCCGAGCGTCGGCTGGGGGAACCCGCAACGTTCGATCAAAAGGGGAATGGACCGTGACTGTTCTGAGCCGACTTGGCATCTCGCACCGCCTGTACGGCGTGGTGTTGGCATTGGCGTTGGCGCTATGCGCAGTCGCCGCCATCAGCTACGTGCGTCTGGAAGTCGTGAACGAAGCCGCCGAGCACGCACAGTCGCACCGCGTCGCCCAACTCAACGCCGTCGCCGCGGTGGAGCTGAACGTGACGCGTGTGTCACTGCAACTGCGCCACGCCATGCTCGCGCGCAACGCAGAGGAGCTGCGGGCCGCGCTGGCTGACGTGGGCGACAAGCGCAAGGCAATCGACGACGCGCTGGCCGGCTTCGAAAAGCGCCTGTTTTCCGATGCGGGCAAAGCCTCATATGCCAAGCTGCTGCCGGTGGTGAGCCGCTTCTGGGAGGTCGGCGAAGCGAACGTCGCGCTGATCACGGCCGGTCGCAAGGAGGAGGCCTTCGTGTTCCTGGTGGACAAGACAATTTCAGCGCGCAACGACCTGCTGAAGGTGCTGGAAGAAGCGGTGCAGATCCAGACTGACGGCCTGAAGGCCGACATCGACGGCATCCAGCGCCGGGTCGACGCCACCATGGTCCTGCTGATTTCGGTGTTCGCCGCAGTCATCGCCGCGCTGGTGGCGATGGCGTGGTACATAGGCAGCGCGCTGCGTCAGCGTGTAACGGTGGCGCAGACGGTGGCCGAGCGCGTGCGCGATGGCGATCTCACCACTCCGGTGGTCGACCACACCCACGACGAATTCACGCCGCTGCTGGGTGCGCTCGGCGCGATGCAGACATCGCTGTCGCGCATCGTTTCAGAGGTGCGGGTGAGCGCCGAGAGCGTCGCCACGGCGAGCGCGCAGATCGCGCAAGGCAACCAGGACCTGTCGTCGCGCACCGAACACCAGGCGAGCGCTTTGCAGCAGACCTCGGCCACGATGAACGAGCTCGGCAACACGGTGCGCTTGAACGCCGACAACGCGCAGCAGGCCAATCAGCTGGCGGGAACTGCCTCCAGCCGCGCAGCGCAGGGCGGCACGGTGGTCAACCAGGTGGTCGAGACGATGCGCGGCATCAACGAGTCGTCCAAGAGGATCGCCGACATCATCAGCGTGATCGACGGCATCGCCTTCCAGACCAACATCCTGGCGCTCAACGCCGCGGTCGAAGCAGCGCGCGCCGGCGAGCAGGGTCGCGGCTTCGCCGTGGTGGCGGGCGAGGTGCGCAACCTCGCGCAGCGCAGCGCGCAGGCCGCGCGCGAGATCAAGGGCCTGATCACGGCCAGCGTCGAGCGCGTCGAGCAGGGCTCGGCGCTGGTGGGTCAGGCGGGCAGCACGATGGATGACATCGTCGATGCGATCGGCCGCGTGACCACCATCGTCGAGCAGATCACCGCCGCCACCCGCCAGCAGAGCGAAGGCGTCGGTCAGGTCGGCCAGGCGATCACGCAGATGGATCAGACCACGCAGCAGAATGCTGCGCTGGTGGAGGAGTCGGCCGCGGCCGCGGCCAACCTGAAGTCGCAGGCCACGCAACTGGTGCAAGCGATGTCGGTGTTTCGCGTCGGTCACGGCGCGGCGCTGCAGCCGGCCTGACGGCGGTAGGCACGGCGCGCGCGATCGCGCCGGGGCTGGCACTCCTGAACCACTTCGGGGCCGGGCGGATCCTCAGACCAGTGTGATCGAGTACGCGTCGCCACCGCAGCGCGCTGCGTACACTGCCGCCGATCATGCGCGTACTGCTGGTGGAAGACGACATCCTGCTGGGCGAAGGCATCGCCAGCGGCTTGCGCTCGCTCGGCTTCGCTGCCGACTGGTTCACCAATGGCGCCGAGGCCGACCATGCGTTGCGCCACGCGCCGTACGACGCGGTGCTGCTCGACCTGGGCCTACCCGGCGACGACGGCTTGACCTGGCTGGCGCGTTGGCGCGCGAGCGCGCGCGCCACGCCGGTGATCGTGCTGACCGCGCGCGATGCGCTCGACAGCCGCATCGGCGGCCTCGATGCCGGTGCCGACGATTACCTCGTCAAGCCGGTGGCACTGAGCGAACTGGCGGCCCGCTTGCGCGCGCTGGCGCGGCGCGCACGCGGCAGCGCCGACCCGGTCTGGCGCCACGGCTCGCTCGCCTATCACCCGGCGGCCAAGCGAGCTGAATGGCAGGGGGCTCCGGTGGACCTCACGCAGCGCGAAGCGGCCCTGCTGGAAGTGCTGCTGTCCAACCCGAGCCGGGTGCTGTCGAAGCAGCAGATCGTCGAGAAGCTGTACGGCTGGGGCGAGGAGATCGAAAGCAACGCCCTTGAGGTCTTTGTCCACCATCTGCGACGCAAGATCGCGCCGGGCATCGTGCGGACCGTGCGCGGCGTCGGCTATGCGCTGGGCGCGGCCGACAGCGACGCAATTGCGCCATGACGCTGCGCCGTCGCCTGCTGCTGCTGCTGCTGGCCGGCGCGCCGCTGGTCTGGCTGGTGACGCTGTTGCTCACTCTCGTGATCGCCAAGCGCGAGATCAACGAGCTGTTCGACACCCAGCAGGTGCGCCTGGCGCAGCAGGTGCTCGTGATGCTGCCCGCCGACCCGGCGCGCCTGGGCGACAGCGCCGCGGTGCGGCTGCCCCTGGCCGCAGGCGAACACGGCGACGCCGAGCTGGCCGAGATGGCGATCGCCGTCACCTCCGGTGACGGCCGCCTGCTGCTGAGCGATCGCGAAGGCGTGCGCCTGCCGCAGCAGGCCACCACCGGTTTTGCCGATGCCGTGGTCGATGGCGCCGCCTGGCGTGTCTACACGCTGGGCAGCGCCGACGGCCAGTGGCGCGTAGCGGTCGGTCAGCTGCTCGAGGAACGCGACGAGGTGCTGTGGGACCTGCTGGCCAGCCAGGCCTTGCCGGTCCTGCTGGCGCTGCCGCTGCTGCTGCTGACGATGGCCTGGGCGGTGCGGCGCGCGCTGCGCCCGCTCGATGCGCTGCGCAGCGATCTGCAGGGACGCGCCCCGACTGATCTGCGGCCACTGGACGACGCCGCTGCGCCCGGCGAGCTGGCGCCGCTGCTGCGCTCGATGAACGCGCTGCTGGCGCGCATCGACGAGGCGATGGCGCACGAGCGACGCCTCACCGCCGATGCCGCCCACGAACTGCGCACACCGCTGGCCGCGCTGCGCGCGCAGTGGGAAGCGGCGCAGGCCAGCACCGACCCCGCGCAGCGTGCGCACGCGCAGGCACAGATCGGCCGCGGCATCGAGCGGCTCGGCCGCCTGGTGGACCAGCTGCTCACGTTGGCGCGGGCGGAAGGCGAGGGCGTCGACCAGGTGCGTACGGCAGCCGTGATCGACTGGCAGCGCGTGATCCAGGATGCCCTGTCGGACTGCCTGCCGCTGATCGAGCGCAGCGGCAGCGAGGTCGACGTGCAATGGCCGGCCCATGGGGTCGCCCCGCTGCCGCTGACAGGCAGCGAGTCATTGATGACGACACTGATGCGCAACCTGATCGACAACGCGCTGCGCTACACGCCAACCGGCACCACGGTGCGGGTGGCGCTGGCGCCGGACGCCGTGACGGTCGAGGACGACGGGCCTGGTCTGGCGCCCGCGGCCCTGGCGCGTCTGGGCGATCGCTTCTATCGCTCCGCCGGTCAGGCCAATCCGGGCAGCGGGCTCGGTGTGTCGATCGTCAAGCGCATCGCCGAACTGCACGGGCTCGCGCTGCAGGTGAGCAATCGCGACGATGCCCCGGGACACGGCCTGCGCATGGTGCTGCGCCGGGTCGGCCGCTAGAAACAGCGCTACGAGCTGCGCAGCTTCGCCAGCAGGGCCTTGACCTCGTCGCGGCGGCCGGCGTCCGCCACCTCGCGACCGGGCCGGGCGGGAGCCGCGAGCGCACGCTCCAGGTAGGGCACGGCTTCGGCGCTCTGGCCGGTTTCGACCAGATACTCGGCATAGAAGAAGTTGGGATCGATGCCAGCCGGGTTCAGCGCGAGCGCCCTGCTCAGCATGTCCTTCGCCTTGGTCTTGTCTCCGAAGCCGATCGGCCAGCCCGGCACCTTGTAGTACAGGACACCCAGGCTGTTGTAGGCGGAGCCGTCGAGCGCCTCGGGCGCGATCTTGAGCGCCGCCTCGTACTGCGCCTTGGCCCGCTTGGCGAGACTGAGCGCACCGAGACCGCCGCGCGCACCCGCCAGGGAACTGACGATGATTCCCTGCCACACGAGCGGCTCGGCGCGGCCCGGGTGCGCGGCCACCACCTGCGCCGCCTTGTCGGCCAGCGCCTGGTACTGCGGCTCCTTCTGCGCCGCCGGCGTCTTGTACTTGACGACGTCCCACTCGCGCTGCAACTGCGCCACGGCGTCGTCGACCGGGGCGGCGCCCGCGGTGGCTGCCAGCAGCATCAGCGTCGCGCCGGCGATCAAGGAAAAGAACCTGTTCATCATGGACTCCGTTCAAATCGAGGATGCGCCTGCCGCACAGGCAGCCGCAGGAGAAGTCGCGGTGCGCACCGCGGCCGCGTGCTTGCCGAAGGCGCCATCGAGCCACGCCGGCGCCAGCCCATTGACCCGGACCGCCAACGCTTCCGGAAATCCGATGAAACGCTCGGCCGCGTGTGACGTGAGCAGCGCGAGCGCGGCGCGCGCGACCACGGCCGGCTCGTCGACCTGCGCGCCGGTGGCCCGGTGGTAGGCATCCACCTGGGCATCGTTGAACGCGGTGTGGGTGGCACGCGGGCCGAGGTACTGCACCCGCACCGGGCTGCCCGCCAGCTCGCGCCGCAGCGCTTCGGAAAAGCCGCGCAGGCCGAACTTGCTGGCACCGTAGATCGCATAGCCGGGCAGGCCGAGCCGCCCGAGTGCCGAGCCGACGTTGAGCACGCGCGCCTGCGGTCGCGCGCGCAACTGCGGCAGCAGCGCGCGCGTGAGCTGCATCGGCGCCACCAGGTTGGTGAGCAGCACGCGCGCGATCAGCGCGTCGTCCTGCGTGTCGAGCGCGCCGAAGCACGGCGTGCCGGCGTTGTTGATGAGCACGTTGACGCCGTGCTCGGTGGCCACCTGCGCCAGCTGCTGACGGTCGTCGGCGCGCGTCACATCGGCCGCCAGCGCCACCACGCGCGCGGCACGTGCTCCGGTCAGTTCGGCGGCCAGCGCGGTCAGCGGCGCCGCGCGGCGACCGACCAGCACCACGCGTGCCCCGGCCTGTACCAGCGCATGCGCCAGCGCGGTGCCGATGCCGCCCGAGGCACCGGTCAGCAGCACCGACATGGTGGCGGGATTCACGCCGCCTCCATCGCCAGGGGCGCCGCGGCAGGCATCGGCAGGCCGCGGAACACGTCGCCATAGAGCCGGTAGAACACCTGCGCGGCATGCACGATGGCGTCCTGGTCCTGCGGATCGTCGATCGCATTGACGAGCGTCTCGAACTGCGCGGTGTGCTCCAGGTCGAGCGTGCCGTGCGAACGCAGGTAAGTGAACGCGTTGCCGGGCAATCCCAGGCCGGCCTGGATGCGGTCGGCCGCCGCCAGCGCGAGCGCCACGCTGGTGCCTTCGAGCACGTGCACCATGCCGAGGAATCCCAGCGGGTTGCCGCGCGCAATGGTGTCGTAGGCGTACGCGACCATCACTTCGGTGGCGGTACCGGCGCCGCCAGCGCGCACTGCTTGCGCATCGCCGCCGGCGGCCGCGATGTCGTCGAGGATCCACTCATCGTGGCCGGCCTCCTCGTCGATGTACTCGTCGAGCGCCGGCCTGACCCAGTCGAGGCGGGCGGGCAGGCGATCGCGGCAGGCGGCCAGCAGCGGCACCGTGTGCCGCACGTGGTGATAGGCCTCGCGCAGAAAGGCGAGGTAGCTCGGCAGCGACACCTCGCCGCGCAAGGCGCCCTGCACGATCGGCGTGCCGATCAGCGTGGCGCGGGCGCTTGCGGTGTCCAGTTGCAGGCGGTCGAAGAAGCGGATCGATGCGTCGGGTTGCGTCATGGCTGTCTTGATGAAGTGGTGTCGAGATCGAAGGGCGCGCGGCGCACGCCCGGGAAAGTTGGTGCGGCGCTGGCAGCGCTTCGTTGCGCTCGCAGTTGCTGCGCGTGAGCCAGCACCGCGGCCCGCTGCGGCCGGCCGTTGGCGGTGGCCAGCCCGCTATCGGCCGTGAAGGGCAGCGTCGCCTGCAGCCATGCCCCCACGTGCGCGTAATCGGGCAGATCGGCGTTGGCGCGCTTGACCGCAGCCGCCAGCGCTGCGTCCATCGACCCGGCGCTGACGGCCGCCAGCGAGCTGGGCCACAGCACCGCCCACAGCGCGTCCTCGCCATCGCCTCCCACCACCGCGTGCGCGATCGCCGGCTGCGCCTGCAGCGCGGCTTCCACCCACTCGGGCGAGACATTGCGGCCGTAGCCGGTGATGAGGACGTTCTTGCGGCGTCCGCTCACATGCACGAAGCCATCGGCGTCGATGTGGCCCAGGTCGCCGGTGGGCCACCATGCGCGCGGCGTGTCGACAGGCTCATTGGCCGCTTCGTTGGGCGGCTCACCGACATAGCCCAGCATCAGCGCGCCACCAATCTCGAGCTCGCCGTCGGCGTTCACCCGCAGGCGCGCGTGGGGCAGCGGCCGGCCGACGCTGCCCGGGCGGTCGCGTCCGGGCAGGTTGAGCGCCTGCACGGAGGCGCCCTCCGACAGCCCGTAGCCTTCATAGGCGGGCAGCCCGGCCGCACGCGCCTGCGCCAGCGCCGCCGCGCCGACATGCGCGCCGCCCACCGCCACCAGCTTGAGCGGCTCAGCCAGCGTGGTGCGGTGCGCCAGCGCACGCCAGCCGGCCCACAGTCGCAGCATTTGCGGCAGCACGATGACGCTGTGCGCCTGGGCGGCGTCGACCGCGCGCTGCAGCGAGGCAGGATCGAAGCGGGACGAGCCGATCAGCCCGACCTGCGCGCCCGGCAGCACGATCGCCGTGGCCCCGGCCAGCAGCGGCGCATACAGCCCGGCGATGTTCTCCAGCAGCACCGGCAGCGGCAGCGCGCACAGGTGGCGCGCGATGGCCAGCGGCGCGAGCGCCTGGGCCAGCCCCTCGGCCACCGTCAGCATCGCCGCAGCAGACAGGCACACGCCCTTGGGCTGGCCCGTCGTGCCGGAAGTAAACGTGATCTTGGCGGTGCCCGCGGGCAGCGCCATCGGCGGCGCGACGAGCGTCTCCAGCACGAGCGCGCTGCCGGCCACGCTGATCGCAGACATCGCCGCGAAATTGTCGTCGGCGTGCGCCGGCCGCAGCTGTGCATCGGCGCCGGTGGCGCGTCGTGCGTGCTCGCACTGCGCGCGCGTGAAGAACGACGGCAGCGGCACGTACACCACGTCGGCGAGCAGCGCGGCCAGGTCGGCCACCACCCACGCGGCGCCGTTGTCCAGCTGCGTGACGAGCACGCGCACGCGACGGCCGCGCAGCTCGTCGGCCAGGCGGGCCACGCTGCGGCACAACGTGGCGTAGTCGAGGCAGGCGAGCGGGCCGGCGTCGATCGCCACGACGTGGCCCGGCTGCGCCGCCAGCCGCTCGAAGAATCGCGCTGCGTTCATCGCGGCGACGCGAAGCGACCCAGGTTGCTGCGGATCTCGCCCGCCAGCACCATCGGCGTGTGGTCGTAGTAGGTGCCCCAGTCGGCCGCGGCGTCGCCGAGCACCTGTGGATCAGCGGCGGCGAGCACCTGGGGGCGAATGCGCAGCCGCTCGAAGATGACCCGCAGTTCGCGCGTGGCGGTGCTGACCACCCACTGGAAGCCCTGGTCGGCCAAGTGCCGCCCAAGATGGGCCATCAGTCGCCGACCCTGCCCCGGCAGCACGGACGCGAAGTGACCCACCTCGACGATTGAATTGCGCGCGACGGGCCGACCCGCCACGGCGGCGATGGCGGCCTCGACCGGCTGGCCGAGATAGCACTCCAGAAAGAGCGGGTCGGTGGCGGCGCGGTAGCCCGCCGCGGCATTGACGATGTCATCGTCATCCAGGCTGACGAGAGTCGGCATCCAGTGGTCGATGCTGGCACCGTAGTGCTGCTCGTAGACCTGACCGATGAAGCTCTCGGTCGCTTGCCGTTGCCCGCCCGACCCGCGCAGTACATTGAAACGGGACGGGCGAACGACGGGCGCGCCAGGGACGGACAGGGATTCGACAAGCATCACGATGCGGCTCCAGGAAGGACTGGAGCGCACCGTAGCGAGCGCAGGTTAACGGCGACTTAAGACGGACCCGATGCGCCGGTCCGCCAAATGGACGAGGCATCCGCCGTCGGCAGGCCTCTAGGGTTCCGTTTCGCCCGCGCCGCGCGACCGCCTCGACGTCAGCCGGTGCGGCCGATGATCTGCGCGGTGGCGATCAGCTCTTCGAGCAGCGCCAGCGAGGCGCTGCCCGGGACGCGGAACGGATCGAGCTCGGGCTTCTCAAGGTACTTGAGCAACATCGAGGCGTTGATCTTGGCCAGGTTGACCTGGCCCATCGTCCAGTTGCTGAAGCGGCGCTCGGCAATCTCTTCGTAGTGCAGCAGCGTCACCTCGCGATGGCGCGTATCGCCCGCGATGCGGTTGTACAGCTCGTTGACCGGCGCGCGGCCGCCTTCGAGCACCTGCATGAACACGCCGCCGCCGTGGCACAGCACGCCGGTGATGCCCAATTCCGGGTTCTTGCTGCGCGATTGCGCAAGGATCGATTCGATGACGGCAGCACTGCCGTCGATCAGGCGGCTGGCGTAGAGCAGGCGGACGAGCATGGTGGCTTTCGGCGTTCCGGTCGCAGGAGGCTGGGGGGGTCGGGTGGCGCGGTCAGGCGGATTTTCGCTGCAGCAGCGCGAGGAACTCGCGGCGCAGGTTCGGATCCTTGAGAAAGCTGCCGCGCATCACGCTGTTGATCATCTTCGACTCGGGGTCCTTGACGCCGCGCCAGGCCATGCAGAAGTGGTCGGCCTCCATCACGATGGCCAGCCCGTCGGGGCTCATCCGGTCCTGCAGCAGGTCGGCCAGGTGCGTGACCGCCTCTTCCTGGATCTGCGGCCGGCTCATCACCCACTCGGCCAGGCGCGCGTACTTCGACAGGCCGATCAGGTTCGAATGCTCGTTGGGCATCACGCCGACCCACAGCTTGCCGATGATCGGACACAGGTGGTGCGAGCAGGCGCTGCGCACCGTGATCGGGCCGACGATCATCAGCTCGTTGAGCCGCTCCACGTTCGGAAACTCGGTGACCGCGGGCTGCTCGACATAGCGGCCGCTGAACACCTCGCGCACGTACATCTTGGCCACGCGGCGCGCGGTCTCCTGCGTGTTGTGGTCGTTGACGGTGTCGATCACCAGGCTGTTGAGCACCTCGAGCAGCTTGCTCTCGACTTCCTGCTGCAGCAGCGGCAGCTCGTCGGGCAGGATGTGCGCAGCAATGTTGTCGTTGGCGTGGAAACGCTGACGCGCAGCGATCAGCCGCTCGCGGATCTTTACCGACACCGGCACGCCGACATCGTCGGTGGGTGCCGCGTCGACGCTCGACAGCCGGGGCGTGGCAGGAGTCATGGTCAGACAGCAGAAGGGTTCGGAGGGACATCCTAGCCGGATTCCGATGCCCTTCCTGCCGGCAAGGACGATCTGCTCCGCGTGTTGCCACGCCTTGCGAATGCGAGCCCGGCGAACTGCGTATACGCGGCAGCGCGGCCCGCTCGTCGCGCGACCGCGCCGCCCGCACTCAACGCCCGTCGCGGTCGCTGTCGCCCGGAATCACCCGCTCGACCGCGTTACTGGTGGCTTCCCAGCCGTAGCGCACCGCCGCCTTGAAGTTGTTCCACGGGGTGCCGCGGTGACGCGACTCCCAATCGCGCCGCACCTGCGGCTCGATCTCCTCCCACGACTTGTCACGGAACGCTGCATGCCGGCTCTGATCGCCGCCGAACTGGTAGCCCATTTCGTAGGCGTCGTACTCGCCCGTGCCAGCCAGATTCTGCGCGTGGTGGCGGCGGAATGCGTCTTCATGCGCGCTCCAGTCGCCCAGTCCGCGTGTCGACTCGGCATCGCGACCGGTGAGGGTGTCGGCGGCCAGCGGCTGATCCGAATGGCGCGTGTCCGCGCCGCTCATCGTCGCCGCCGCCATCGTGCTGCCGCTCATGCCGCCCGCGGTCGCGCCCACCATGCCGGCAGACGCACCTCCGGACGCACGCTGATAGCGCGCGCGCTCGCGCTCGATTTCGTCCCACGCGTACGGATCGGCCGCCGGGTCGTGGCGCGACCACCCGCCGGCGCGCCAGTCCTGCGTGCGCGCATCGAGATCCACGGCGCCGCATTCGCGCAGCAGGTTGGCAAGGTCGGTCTCGTTTGCCTCGTTGGTACGCACGATCAGCAGCGTGCCGCCGCGCCGCACGCTCTCGGCGAACGAATGCGCCTCGTTCTCGGGCACACCGGAATCCGTCAGCGCACCAATCAGGCCGCCGGCAAGCGCGCCGGCACCGGCACCCGCCAGCGCACTCAGCCCGGCACCGGCAGCGATCACCGGCCCGATGCCGGGGATCGCCAGCCCCATCAAGCCCACGGCCAGGCCCGCCAGGCCGCCGGTCACGCCACCCACCGCGGCGCCGGTGGCGGCACCGCCGCCGTCATCCTTCATCGTTGCCGGGGCCTGCGGCGGCACGCCGCCGGCGGGTGTGGCCGAGCCGCCCTGCGCGTTGTTGCTGATCAGGCTGATGTCGTCGGCAGGAATGCCGCGCCGCTGCAGCCGTTCCACGGCTCGCTGCGCCTCCTGCAACGTATCGAAGGTACCCAAGATCGGCTTGGTCATTGACGTCTCCGGTGGTGAATTGCCGCACCGACTGGCGCGGCGGACACCGGTGGGCAGCAACGTGCGTGCCCCGCTTGGACTGACACCGACCGGCGGCACCTGCCACGCCGCCGTGGGGCGCGTGCTAGCGCTTCTCGCTGTTGCGCAGCACCTCGTCGCGCAGCGCCTGCAGCCGCGTCTTCACGCGCGCGGCGTTGTCCGGCCCCATGCGCACCAGCGTCTTCTGCCCCGGCGTGAGCGACTGCAGCGCCGGGTCGACGTACTCGTACATCAGCTTGGGCTGCGTCAGCATCACGCGGCCCGAGGGCACCGGTGTGGCGAGCAGGTGATCGATCACCTGCAGCAGGCGGTCGTTGAAGTAGCGTTTGGGGTAGCCCAGCTCGGCGTACGACGCCTGGAACAGCGGATAGGTGCGCACGTACAGCGCCACCAGCTTCTGCATGTCGACGCTCTCCAGCAGCTTGACGTAGGTGGCATAGCGGGCAGCGTTGGCCGGATCGAGTGCGAGCGAATCGCCGCTGCCGCTGACCCGCAGGTTGCCGGGCACCGGCTTGATCGGCAGATTGGCGGCGGCCACCTTCTCGCGCGGCAGGTTGTCGATCGTCACCACCACCCGGCGCACCACGCCGGGCAGCTGCAGCAGATCCTGCACGCGCGGATTGCCGGTCAGTTCGATCAGCGCCGGCACCAGCAGCGTGTCGCTGTCGGCCAATGCCGGCAACGGCGCAGCGCCGGCAGGCGCATCGGCGAGCGGGTGCTCGACCACCGCCTCCTCGTTCAGCGGCCCGGCAGGCGCGGCCACGGGCGCTTCCACCCGCGGCAGCGGCGCCGGCGGCGCCACGTCACGCGTGAACCACAGGTAAGCGGCGATGCCGATTCCAGCCGCCAGCGCGATGCCGAGCGCCCACCACCACGGCGAGCGTTCGGCTTCGTGCTCGGGCACCGCGCGACGCTCGGTGCGCATCTCGTTCGGCAAGGGGTTCTCGCGTACGTTCGACATGTCTGCTCCTCGGCTCGATGTGCCTTGGCGGCACGTGGCGCGCCTGCGATTTGCGGCATCGCCCTATCGACAGACCGCCCGCGCGGTCGCAGGTTGCACCGGATGACGCGATGTAAGGGCCGCAGCGTGCGCCTGATCGAGGGTAACGCGCGACGCGGCCGAGCGCCTGCGCCCCGCGCTTACGTGATGCTGGCAGCGATCGGACAGGGGCGCTGTGGCTAGCGGCGCGCCGCGCGCGACGCAGTGCGCGAGCGCAGCGCCACTGGCGCTATCTGCATGCCGTCACCGGCTGGCCGACGGGTCGGTGCTGATCGTTGGCGGCGAAGTGACGACCAACAATGGCACGCCGTTGCTCGCCGCCCCCTGACGGGTCCGATCATCGGCGGCGAGGCTGCGGATGGCAGGTACCTGTCCGAATGCACATCAGACCTTCCTTCGTTCTGGCGTTCGCCGCCGCGGCGTTGTCCGAATGCACATCAGACCTTCCTTCGTTCTGGCGTTCGCCGCCGCGGCGTTGCTGGCCAGCTGCGCCGCGATCCGCCCGGCGCAGATGAAGCTCGCCGACGGGCTGGCCGAACGCACCGAGCCGGTCCGCGTGACCGGGCTCGGCGGCGGCACACGAGGCAGCTTGCAGCTCGCTGGCAACGCCGGGGGCTTCACGCGGTCCGCAACGCGCCTGGCGCTGTTGGACGACCTGGCCGTGTTCGACCGCGGCGGTGCCAGCTACAGCATCGCCGGCCCGGACTTCGCGCCGCCGGTGCAGGCGCGCTGCACGCTGCGCCAGACGACGATGCAGATCCGCGTGAACGCCTTCACGCCGAAGAAGCTCGCCTACGAGTGCGACTTTGACGGCGCAGCCGCACGCCTGTCGCTGCAGTAGGCCGCCGGCAGCGCCCTCGGTCGCGCCGAGCGGCGCGGCGAACTGATGCTCGGCGGCGTCACGGTGACGATGCGCTCGGTGCACGAACTGGTCGGCACGCCGCTCACGGTGCAGGTGCCGATCGGCTATGTGATCGAACACGGCGGCCAGGCGATCGCCGCGGTGGAACTCAATGGCACCGAGCCCCAGCTGCGGCTGCCCGGTGGCGGCGGCGATCAGCGCCGCGCCGCGCTGCTGGCTGCGCTGGCGCTGGCCTTGCTGTGGGACCCGGCGGCGGGCTAGCACGGCCGCTCGCGACTGTCCGACGCGGATGCGTGACAACCATCCGGCGGCCCAGCAAGCCGATGCGCCCTCACCGCAGGCAATCGGCCGGATACTGCGGGCATGTTGGCAGGCCGCCGGGCCGCCAAGTTGTTCACAGGACACATGCCATGCGCAAAAACCCCGCGGCGCCCAAGCCCGTGTTCCACACACCCACCCAGATGAACTGGACCGACGAGAAACTCGCCGGGCTGAGCAGCGACCAGTTGGTGACGTTGCTGCGCAACCTGCACGTGCAGCGCAGCAGCGGCCGGGTGCTCGACGACACCGCCGACGACCTCACCAAGCGCATCTACGCGCGCCTGCCGACGCGTGTCGTCAACCTGATGATCAAGCAGGCGAAAGCGGCCGAGGCCGCCACCAGCGGCGCGTCGGAGTAGTCGCCCGCCCCATCTTCAGCCAGCCCGCATCGACCTGCAACAGCGCGCGCTGCTTGGCGGGCTCGGCGGTACGTGCGCAGACCGGCCCGCGCCGGTCTGCAGCCTGTCTACCTAGAACTGCACCTCGAACATGCCGTACAGGTCGTACGCCTTGGACAGCGGCGTGAGCGTCGACATCTGGCCCTGAACGTCGGTCATTTTCACCGGCGCGCCGACCCAGTTGTTGCTGCCGGTGTACTTGAAGTTGTACGCCTGGTAGCCGAGGCGGAAGAACGCCTTGGCGCCGGCCGAGGCGATCGGCTTGGCGTTCAGCTCCTGGATCACGTACACGTCGTACACCGTGCCGCGCGTGCCGACCTTGGAGGTCCACATGTCGGATGCGGCCGGCGCAAAGGTGATCCAGTTCTCGGAGCCGCGGTTGAACTCGACGCCGAGCTTGGTGCGGCTGGGCAGGTCATAGCGCAGGCCGACAAAGATGGCGTTGCCGGTCTTGCTGCTGGGCGCCTCCGGGTTGAAGAAGCTGCCGGTGAGCAGGCCCTGGAAGCCGAATTGCGCCGACACATTGTTGTTGGGCCGCGTGACGCTGACGCCGAAGTCCGCGAAGTAGTTGAGCGTGCCGGGACCCACCTTGTCGAACTTGCCGATCAGGCCGGCGCCGTACCAGTCGATGTCGCCGAGGTTGCTCTTGGCGCGCGTGTTGCCGAAGTAGGTGCCCTGCATGGTCGGCGCGTCGAAGATGTTCATGCCGCGGTTCCACTGCAGCCACACCTTCATGTTGTCGGTCTCGTACGGCACCACGGCGAGGCCGATCATGTCGGTGTCGTCGAGCGAGTTGCCGGTCGGCTTGTCGTAGCCGCTCTCGAAGCCGCGGCCGTAGCACAGCTTGGCGTAGGCGCCGGGCAGGGCGGCGATGTCGGGCATGTAGCCGAGCGTCAGGCCGTCGAACGCGTAGTTGACGAGCAGCGCGGGCGTGCCCGCTGTGCCGCTCGGCTCGGTGTTGTTCTTCAGGTTGAGCGGCGCGCCATCGGTGGACGGCCGGCGGCCGACCGAGAACCAGAGATCGGCGCCGCCGATGCCGGCCCAGGTCGCGTAGGCGCGGTCCACGTTGAGCGAACTGCTCGAAGGCACGCGGCCGAGCGTGCCGTCGAACACGCCCACGCGGTCGGCAAAGAAGGGCGCCGAGCCGCCGTTGACGAGCGCGTACTCATCCTGCGCACCCCAGGTCTTGTACATCGCCAATCGCGCCTTGACCGTGATGTTCTCCGCCACATTGGCCTTCAGATCCAGCCCGAAGCGGTTGGAGTAGATGCTGTCGTTCTTCGGCTTGTAGCTGTCGACGAAGGCCGGCGGCGCGAACGACGCCAGGCCGCCCAGCATCATCGCGTTGGCCCCGAGGAAGGCCTGCGCCTGCTGATAGGTGCCAACTGCCGCCATGCCCTGCGCAAAGCCGATGAAGCCGTTGAGCATCGCGCCCGTGGCAGGCGTCGGGTTGGCGAAGAACGCCTGCTGCAACTGGCTCTGCGCGATCGAGAACATCGCGTTGACGTCGGTGAACGGCTTGGTTTCGCCGCGCAGGCTGTCGATGCGGAACTGATAGTCCCCTCCCAGCGTCAGCCACTTTTCAGCGTCGGCGTCGGCCGCCTGCGAGGCGAAAGGAAGGAACAGCGCGGCAATGGCTGCGGCCATGCGCGCCGGCTTGAAAGTGGAACTGGACATGACGACTCCGTCGTGAGGTGGAACCACCCGCCGACGTGCCGAGACTGATGCGAAGACGACCGCACAGCCACTACGCCCGCCGAGACGACGCGTCCGCTGCGCAAGGATGAAGAGCGAGCACCTTGCACGCGGACCCGCCGCCCGGGTGATCAAGGTCATCGATTCTGGTCGCGCTGCCATGGCGCGATTGACTGGCATCAACGCCGCACCGTGGTATCGCCCGCGACGCAACAGCATGCGTGAGGACGATCACTCGCCGTTGCTCACGCATCTTGTGCATTGATGCGCATCCAAAGCGCGCGCGCTCGCCTCGCTTAAGAGCGACGGCGAGTCGCGGGCTGGCCGTGAACCGCGCCCTGCGCAACGTGTCGATGACATCGCGCTGTGATCGTGATCACGCAGCGTGCGGCAATGCATGCAACGCACGACGTCAATCACGAGAGCAGACCCGCTTTCACCGCACAGATCGAATCTGCCGATCACCACCCTCGAGTCACGGCGCTTGCCCTGCGCATCTGCCCGGGCGGCAGTCAGGGTTGCCCTGCAATGGCGCTCCACAACACCCCCGCACCACCCTGACGTTCACTGTGCCGGCCAGGTGCAACCGCCCACGAGAGGTGCAGCGGCCCGCACGCTTCTAGCGCATTCCATCGCACATGGAGAAATCGGGGGGGGTTCACCCAGGTAATAAATCGAACGAGCGTTCGACTTTCGATCTAATTTGTTGCAACGCAAACAAAATGTCATATATGCACTGCAACATGCCGGCGCTGCAAACAGCAATCGACACTTCTTCGCAACGCGCCCGCCTGAGTGGCGCGAGAGTCAAACAAGAGACACCGCCCCGGATGCGGCATCGGGGCGAGAAAGCGACGGGGGTCGGCGTGCTGCACGTGCGTTGTTCGATGTCGGCCGAGCGCGGCCGGAACGGCGTACAGGAGGTTTGAACGATGTTTGATTTGAACGGCAAGCGCGGCCTGGTGGTCGGCATTGCCAACGACAAGAGCATCGCGTGGGGTTGCGCGCGAGCTTTCAGCCGGGCCGGCGCATCGCTGGCCCTCACCTATCTCAATGACAAGGCACTGCCCCACGTGCGGCCGCTGGCCGACCTGGTCGATGCCGAGATCCTGATGCCGCTCGACGTCGAACAGCCCGACGCGATGGAAGCGGTGTTCGATCGCATCAGCACGCGCTGGGAGAAGCTGGACTTCGTGGTCCACTCGATCGCCTTCGCGCCCAAGGCCGACCTGCAGGGACGCGTCACCGACTGCTCGCGCGACGGTTTCATGCGCGCGATGGATGTGTCCTGTCACTCGTTCATCCGCATGGCGCGCCTGGCCGAGCCGCTGATGACCGACGGCGGCACCCTGATCACGATGAGCTACCACGGCGCCGACGAAGTGGTGCAGAACTACGGCCTGATGGGTCCGGTCAAGGCGGCGCTGCAGAGCGCCACCCGCTACATCGCCGCCGAGCTTGGCCCGCAGGGCATCCGCGTACACGCCATTTCGCCCGGGCCGCTCGCCACGCGCGCCGCCTCGGGCATCGCGCATTTCGACCAGTTGATGCAGGACGCCACCGACCGCTCGGCGTTGCAGCGGCTGGTGGATATCGACGATGTCGGCTCCCTTGCCGCCTACCTGGTGTCCGACGGTGCACGCGCCCTCACGGGCGGCACGATGCACGTCGATGCCGGCCACTCGATCATCAGCTGAGGGGAGCGACCATGAACATCGGCAACGACCTCGCCCTGATCGAGAACGTCACCTTCGACGAGATGAGCCTGGGCCAGAGCGCCCGCCTCACGCGCACGCTGCGCGAAGAAGACATCCAGCTGTTCGCGGTGATGTCGGGTGACGTCAACCCGGCCCACGTGGACCCGGAATACGCGCGTGACAGCATGTTTCACGAGGTGATCGGCCACGGCATGTGGGGCGGCTCGCTCATCTCGACCGTACTGGGCACGATGCTGCCCGGACCCGGCACCATCTATCTGAACCAGTCGCTGCGCTTCTGCCGCCCGGTCGGCCTCGGTGACCAGCTCACCATCAGCGTCACGGTGAAGGAAAAGCACGCCGAGAAGCGGCGCGTGATCTTCGACTGCCTGGCGGTCAATCATCGCGGCGAGAAGGTGATCAGCGGCACCGCCGAAGTGCTGGCGCCGGCCGACAAGATCCGCCGCCCGCGCATCTCGATGCCGTCGGTCACACTCAACAACCGCGCGGCCCGGCTCGAACGCCTGCTCGACAAGGTGATCGATCTGCCGCCGCTCGCGCTCGCGGTGGTGCATCCGTGCGACGAGCAATCGCTGCGCGGCGCACTGATGGCGCGCGATCTGGGCATCGCCTCACCGATCCTGGTGGCGCCGCTGGCCAAGCTGCATGCGCTGGCCGAGCAGTACGGCTTCTCGCTCGATGGTTGCCAACTGGTCGATGTCGCGCACAGCCACGCCGCGGCCGAAGTGGCGGTGCAGCTGGCCCGCGCCGGCACTGCGCAGGCGCTGATGAAAGGCTCGCTGCACACCGACGAACTGATGCACGAGGTGGTGCGCAAGGACGGCGGCCTGCGCACCGAGCGCCGCGTCAGCCACGTGTTCGTGCTGGACGTGCCGCATCACCCGCGTCCGCTGCTGATCACCGATGCCGCGATCAACCTCGCGCCCGACCTCGAAACCAAGGCCGATATCGCGCGCAACGCGATCGAACTGGCGCATGCGCTGGGCATTCCCGATCCGCGCGTGGCCATTCTTGCCGCGGTGGAAACGATCAACGCGCGCATGCCCGCCACGCTCGATGCCGCTGCGCTGTGCAAGATGGCCGAGCGCGGTCAGATCGTCGGCGGCCGGCTCGACGGTCCACTCGCCTTCGACAACGCGATCAGCCTCGCCGCTGCGCGTACCAAGGGCATCAGCTCGGCGGTCGCCGGCCAGGCCGACATCCTGCTCGTGCCCAACCTCGAAGCCGGCAACATGCTCGCCAAGCAGCTCGAGTACCTGGGCGATGCGCTGGCCGCGGGCGTGGTCCTCGGCGCTCGCGTACCGATGGTCCTCACCAGCCGCGCCGACAGTGCGGAAACACGCGTGGCCTCCACCGCCGTTGCCCAACTGATGGCGCAAGCACAGCGGCAGCTCGCTGCCGCCGCCTGAGGAGTCACGCGATGGGCGGCAGCATCCCGGCCGGGCGCCCGCGCGCCCCCGCACGCGCCGGCAAGGCGGCGCGTTCGGCGATCCTGGTGCTCAACGCCGGCTCGTCGAGCATCAAGTTCGCGCTGTTTCCGCTGCAAGGTGACGGTGCGCCCGGCGCGCCGTCGCTGCGCGGCCAGATCGACGGCCTCGGCACGCGGCCGCACCTGAAGGCGCGCGACGCCGCCGGACGCGTGCTCGACAACCTCGACCTCGCGCTCGACGGCAGCGCCGACCAGCAGC
>LNFM01006436.1_pt1 | contig 19331 bp, 21 predicted proteins | sample 596031 | NCBI WGS metagenome assembly LNFM01 (sample SAMN04254537, study PRJNA301005) | activated carbon metagenome | isolation source: dual media filters at the Ann Arbor, Michigan drinking water treatment plant | place: USA: Ann Arbor | reverse complement strand
GCGGACCGCTGTGGCCCCGTCGGGAAGTATCCCAGGCATCGGCACTCATTCGGTCATGCTGCACCGGCCTCATGAGCCGCTGAATCACTCATACCACATTTCTCATGTGAATGCGTTCAAATCGATGAAAGTATTCGCCAATTTCCTGCAGAAAAGGGAACCGCGCTGAAATCTGCCAAAGTGAGTATTCTCCGTTCGGGTCGGAACGGACGCAGTAGGTATATTCCGAATATACGCGGTAGGATCAAACATCGGCTATCATCCTGATGCATTGTTTGAGGGAACAAAGCCATGATGTTTTTCATGACTGCCATAGCTGCCGCCGTCGCATTGGCGATCGCCGCGCTGATTAAAATCCGCGAAGCGCAAGAGCGCGCGGATTTGCGGCGGCACAACGATCGTCTTTCTGGATTTGGGGCATTGTTCGCTGTGGACCGTCGGACACATGCTTCGTTGGTCGAGTAGAGAACAGCTATGCTGGTTCGAAATTTGTGTCAGTTCCGGAATCGCGCTGCGACATTGTCAGCGTGGCCGGCCTCTGGGAGGAATGCCGTTGGGCGGTTCCTCGCTTGAAGAGAGACTCCGGCCCGCCCGCCGGAGTCTCTTTTCCAGGGCACAAGCAGAGTTCGTAGCCTCCTCCCGCAGAGGAATGCTGCGACTGTCCCGTGATCGCGCACTACCGGCGCCCCCCCTCCCAGAGTGGTCGGTCACGGGACCACCTTTTTAGCATGGCGGAATTTCCCTCGATTGTTGCCGTAGCGCGATCTGGCGATCCCCGGCCGCTTCAGGTGATGATCGTCGAAGACGACGCGATCATCGCGTCGCTGTTTGCAGACATCATCGGTGATCTGGGGCATTCCGTCTGCGCCATCGAGTCGACAGAGGCAGGGGCGGTGTCGGCTGCCGAAAGATATCGGCCGGGGTTGATCATCATCGACGCTGGGCTGGGTACGGGAAGCGGGGTCCGCGCGATGGAGCGGGTCCTGCGCGAGCGCTTCGTGCCGCATGTCTTCGTCAGCGGCGACGACCTGACACGAAGGTCACTCCACAACCGCGCCGCGGTAGTCCAGAAGCCATTTCTGGAAGCCGATCTTCTGCGCGCCATCGACCGCGCCCTGACTCGCTGATCAGCTGCCACGGATCGCGATCCTCGATCCTCTGGCGCAAGACCGCCACCGGCACGCAAACCGCTTCATCATCGTCGGTCAAGGTCAGTTCGACGCCGACTCCTTTTGCCGCGAGGAGCGCGGGTCGACAACGGCCAGGCCAAGCGCGCTGATTCCGCGCAGCACCCCGGCGCCGCCAATGCCGTTCTGCAGCAGCGTAGCGAAGGCGCCAGGGGTCACCGCCCTGCTGAAATAATAGCCCTGCGCCTCGTCACATCTGTGCTGTTGCAGGAAGACCAGCTCGTCCAGTGTTTCGACACCTTCGGCGACGACCCGCAGCTTCAGATTGCGGGCCATGCCGATCACCGCCATGACGATGGCGGCGTCCTCGCCCGCCGCGGCGATCTGCTGGATGAAGGACTGGTCGATCTTCAGCGCGTCGACCGGGAACTTTCGCAGGTAGCTGAGGCTGGAATAGCCGGTCCCGAAATCGTCGATCGCCACTTTCACCCCGCGATCCCTCAGGGTTCGCAGGAGTGACGCCGTGGCTTCGGCCCGCTTCATTAGAACGCTCTCGGTCAGTTCCAGTTCGAGCACCTGTGGATCGAGGCCGGTTTCCTCGAGGATCTCGGTCAGGCCCTCAAGGAACCTCTCTTCCCTGAACTCCATCGCCGAGACGTTGACCGCCATGGTCGTCACCGGCAGGCCGGCATCGATCCAGGCGCGCGCCTGCCTGCAAGCCTCGCGCAGCACCCAGGCGCCGATCGGCAGGATCAGGCCGCACTCTTCGGCTATGGGAACGAACTGCCCGGGCGGCACGAGGCCTCGCGTCGGATGGGTCCAGCGTATCAGTGCCTCGGCGCCGGTAATGGCGCCCGTGTGCAGGTCGACCTTGGGCTGGTAACGCAGTGCGAATTCGTTGCGCTCCAGGGCCCGGCGCAATGCCTCCTCCGTCGATTGCCGCTCGACAGCGCGCACATTCATCACCGGCTTGAAGAACTGATAGCTCTGCCGGCCGTTCTCCTTGGCCTGGTACATGGCCGTGTCGGCATTCTTGACCAGCGTTTCGGCATCGATGCCGTCGTCGGGAAAGATGGCGACGCCGATGCTGGTCGTCAGATGCAGTTCGTGCTGGCGGATGTTGTGGGGCTTTGCCACCGCCTCCAGCATCCGGCGCGCCGACAGTGCCGCGTCTTCCGCATACTCGACTTCCGACAGGAGCACGACGAACTCGTCGCCGCCTTGCCGGCTCACCGTATCGGAGGCGCGCACGCAATCGCGCAGCCTGTCCGCGACGGACTTCAGCAACAGGTCACCGATAGGATGGCCAAGCGAATCATTGATATGCTTGAAGCCATCGAGATCAAGAAAGAGCACGGCAACCTTCTTGAGATGGCGCGGAGCGATCGCGATGGCACTCTCCACGCGATCATTGAGCAGCATGCGGTTGGGCAGGCCGGTCAGAAAATCATGCTGCGCCAGATGTGCCATCTGGCGTGCCATGGCGCGGGATTCACTGACGTCGCGAAAGACGATGACAGCGCCGCTGGCGTTGCCGTCGCGATCATGGATCGGTGCCACCGAGTCTTCGATCGGCGTCTCGATTCCGTCGCGGCGGAGCAAGACCGAGTTGGACGGGAGATGACCGATCCTGTCGCGCTCTATCGCACGCTCCATCGGGTTGGGGATCGCAACATGGGTGTCTCCGTTGACGATCCGGATCACCTCGGCCATCGGCTTTCCCTCGGCCTCGTCAAATGACCATCCCGTCAGATTCTCGGCAATGCGGTTGAGGAAGGTGATGTTGCCTGCCACATTGGTACAGGCGACGGCCTCTCCGATGCAGTCCAGCGTGACCTGGGCCCGTTCCTTGGCCTCGAAGAGGGCCTGCTCGACGGCTTCGCGCTCCGTCTCCATCATCTTGCGCTCGATCGCGTAGCGTATCGCACGCACCAGGCCCCGGGCGTCGATCTGTCCCTTGACGAGGTAGTCCTGCGCCCCGTCTTGAAGCGCGGCCGCCGCCAGTTCCCCGTCGTCCGTTCCGGTGAGCACGACGAGCGGCGTGTAGGGCGCTGCCTCGCGTATGCGCGTCAGGACGCCGCGACCCTGCGCATCCGGAAGACCGAGGTCGAGAAGGATGAGGTCGACGGGGTGCAGGGTGAGGTGTGCGACCGCCTCCGCCAGACTTGCCACATTGACCAGTTCGAACGCCGGCGCGCCATGCTCCCTGAGCATTTCGTGCAGCAGTCTTGCGTCGCCCGGATTGTCTTCGACGATCAGGATGGTTCCGATCAGTTTCCAGTTCATTCGTCTTCACTCCGGCGTGGTAACTGGACGTTCATGATCCAGAAGTCGTTGATGCTGTGCACGAGCGTTCCGAAATCCGCGCGTTGACCGCTTTGGGAGATGGCGATTGGCGTGCCCTTGGCCTTATGAATGGCTGCCTTGATCAGGCCGACCTCTCCCGGGCCGTTGTCGACCACCAGCGGCGTTGGGGGCGCATCGGCGATCATTCGGCGGCACCCTGTTTCGGCAACTTGACCTTGGTCAGCCAGAAGTCGTTGATGCTGCGGACCAGGACGACAAACTCGTCCCATTGGGCCGGCTTGCTGAGGTAGCAGTTGGCGCGCAGGGCGTAGCTTTCGACAATGTCGGTCTCGGCCTCGGACGTGGTGAGGATGATCGTCGGAATCCTCATCAGGTCATCGTCCTGCTTGATACGGGCAAGCACCTCGCGGCCGTCCATCCGGGGAAGATTGAGGTCGAGCAGGATCAGGTCGGGCCGCGGCATGCCGGTGTGCGGCGCCTGCTTGCGCAGAAAGGCCATCGCCTCCACCCCATCGGCGACGACGTGGAGCCTGATGCCGGCGTTGGCATCCTGGAATGCTTCCTGCGTCAGTCGAACGTCGCCGGGACTGTCCTCCACCAGGAGTATCTCGATGCGTCGATCACCTTCCGCAACCTTGGTCATGATTTTCTGCCAGCGCCGGATAGGGCGAATGTGAAGGTCGCGCCAAGGCCAGGCTCCGATTCGACGGATATCTGCCCGCCGTGCCGCTCGACGATCTTCTTGCAGATGGCGAGCCCGATACCCGTCCCGGCAAACTCCTCCCGCTTGTGCAGCCGCTGGAACATGCCAAAGATCCGGTCGAAATACTGCGGATCGATGCCGAGACCATTGTCCTTCACCGAAAAGATCCATCGGTTGCCATCGGCATTCCTTGCGGCCACATGCACGCGGGGCACGCCAGCGCTCTGGTATTTGATCGCGTTGCCGACGAGGTTCTGGAACAGCTGGACGAGCTGCATCTCATCGGCCATCACGGCCGGCAGCGGATCGTGCGTGACGACGGCGGAGCTGTCTTCAATGGCCCCGCGCAGGTTCAGGAGAGCCTGGCCGAGAGCATCCTCGCTGGATGTATCGAGGAGATCCTTGCCCTTGGAGCCGACGCGGGAATAGGCCAGCAGATCCTGGATGAGCCTCTGCATGCGGCTGGCGCCATCGACGGCGAAGGCGATGAACGTATCGGCATCGGCATCCAGCCTGCCGGCATAGCGGCGCGACAGCAGTTGCGTGTAGCTCGCAACCATGCGCAGCGGCTCCTGCAGGTCGTGCGAGGCGAGGTTGGCGAACTGCTCCAGTTCGTCATTCGACCGGTTCAGCTCCTCGACCTTGAGCAGGAGATGCGCTTCCGCCTTCTTTCGGGTGGTTATGTCGCGGATAGCGGCCGTCACCAATGTCTCCTCGGCGCTCTTGAGCGGGCTCAGCATGAGTTCGATCGGAAAGGCGCTGCCATCCTTGCGCCGGCCGATCAGCTCGATGCCCATGCCGATCTGCTGCGCCAGGGCATCCTCGGCGGAGCGCAGGCCATCGGCGACCAGCCTTTCGGCAAAGCCGTCGGGAATGATGTTCGTGACCGCCTGGCCGATCAGTTCATCGCGATGGTAGCCGAACTGCTTCTCTGCCTGGAGATTGAGGAGAACGATCTCTTCCCGCTGGTTGACGACCACCATGGCGTCGGGCGCGGCCTCCAGCAGGCCACGATAGCGACCCTCCATCTGCGCCAGGTGTTTTTCAGCCTCCCGGCGCACGCTGATGTCACGGATCGCTGCCGTTACCAGAACGCCGTCAGCACTCCTGAGCGGGCTGAGCATGAGTTCGATTGGAAAGGCGCTGCCGTCCTTGCGCCGGCCGATCAGCTCGATCCCGGTCCCGATCTGCTGAGCCTGCGCATCCTCTTCCGAGCGTAGTCCGTCGGCGACGAGCCTCTCGGCGAAGCCATCTGGGATGATGTCGGTCACCTTCTGCCCGAGCAGTTCATCGCGGCGGTATCCGAACTGCTTCTCCGACTGCAGGTTCAAGAGGACGATCTCCCCCGCCTGGTTGACCACCACCATTGCGTCCGGGGCTGCCTCGAGCAGCCCGCGGTATCGCGTCTCGGATTCCGTGCTCTCGGTGAGGTCGCGGCTGATGAGTGAATAGCCGCGGAGATTCCCGTCGGGATTGAGCAGGGCGGTATAGGTGGCGCGGACGTTGAACCGCGTACCATCCTTTCGCTTGCGTACGCCTTGCACTTCGAGGAGCCCGCGTTCGGCGGCCAGGCGCAGGATATCGGTGGCTCGCCCGACATCCTCATCGAGGAAGAAGCGCGAGAACGGTTGTCCGACCATCTCCTGGTAGGTGCAGCCCGTCATACGCTCGGCGCCGGTGTTCCAGCTCAGGACGTCGCCCGTCGGACCCAGCATCACGATGCCGTAGTCGAGAATGCCCTGGATCAGCGCGCGATAGTTTTCCTCACTCTGGCGCAGAGCCGTCGCCGCCCTGCGATGTCTGGAACTGTCGCGCTGGAGGAGCAGCCACGCCGCTGCCGTGATCAGCAGCCCCAGGATCGTTCCGGTGAGCAGAACGGTCTCGGCACTGGCAAGACGTTGCTTGTCCACGGCGTCGCGGGCCGCAAGCAGTCGCAGCTCCGTCTCCTGGACGATCCGCGCGCTATCCTGGAAGGCCTGCATCATGTCCTGGCCATGACCGCTTTGGGCTAATGCAACGGCCGCTGCCAGTCCGGCGGTACGGCGCAGCTCTCCGATCGTCTGGGCAGCCCGGATCTTCTCGGTCGCGTTGCGGTCGAGTGTGGCCAGCTTGGGCTGTTGGTCGGGATTGTCCGCAACCAGCGCGCGCAAGATGATCTGCTGCTCGGTAAAACGCGCCAGTGCCGCCCTGCCGGAAACGAGAAAACTGTCATCTCCGGTCAGGACATAGCCCCGCCCCTTCGACTCCACGTCGCTCATGGCCAGGAGCAGCTGAGCGATCGTATCCAGCACCGCGTGGCTTTGGCGCACCCAGCGGTCGCTCTCCTTGGCCTCCTGCGTGGCGCGAAAAGACAGTCCCGCCACGACCAGCAAGATGGCGAAGGCCGAACCAAAACATAGGAACACGATCCATCCGGGCGGGGGCGCGGCCCTTGTCGATAGATCGATCGCGGGTGAAGTCAAAGCGGGTTTGTGTTGGCGCGGGAGCGAAGCAGCGGCCCAACCTGATTGCATCGGACGCGCATTCCTTCCGACCTGCGTGGTGAAACATATTAATAAAGTCTTAAGCCGCCCATCTACTGAGAAGTCCGACTGCAAGAGCAGCTAACCTAAATTGATGGTCGCCGGAAAGCGACGGAAAATACCTAGTACCTAATCCAGTTCATCAAAGACGACCGTCAGAATTATTATTTTCAATTCAGATTCGGCGCGGAACAAACTGCGTATATTCCCGTTCTATTTGAACACTAGGGAATCCGGTAAGGTTCGGGAGCTCAGGCGAGATGGGCTGACTGAGCGCCGAACCCGCTTGGCCTGTCCCGACATCAGCCTTGGTGTGCACTGGAGCATACATGCAGCTTTCACAGCGTGACGACACGGAAGCCGGGAAGAGGCGTCGTTTCGAAAGACATCTCGTCCTGAAGCGCGCCTCCATCATCAAAGGCACGAGCAACTGCGAGATCATCTGCACCGTGCGAAACCAGAGTGTCGGCGGCGCATGCCTTGCGGTTTCGAGCGAGGCCCGCGTACCGGAACATTTCCTGCTCTACGTCCCGGTCGATGGCGTTGCCTATAGAGCGGTCCTGAAATGGCGCAGGAGAGGCAGTGCCGGCGTGCAGTTCGACGGCACCGAGCCGAAACCGCCAACACATTACGGTTGATCCGGCTTTGCCGCTTTGGTTCGATCGCACCACGAAAAGCTTCACAAGGCCAGTCAAGACATGGCTGCAAGGGTGATCAATATGTTCGAGAACGCTCTGATCCCTTCGCCGCGGTTTACCCTCGACGATCCGGATCGCCACATCATCTGCAAACAGGCGCTGGAGCCCTTCTTCAAGGAACTCGCCGCTTCGGCTCAGCGTGCCGGTTGGGATGGTGATGAGGTCGCGATGGCGCTGTTCAGCATAGCGGTGGCCGACATGAAGGAGCGCGAGAGCAAACGGCGGACCAACTGGTCTTCTCAGCGTTCCCTGGCCGCGCTCGACCGCATCGTGGGGCATACCGAATAGCGGCGATCACTCAGGCTGGAGGCGTTCCGTTTTGCGCCAGCACAGCGCCGGCGAGATAGAGCGATCCGCAGATCAGGATCCGCGGCGGGGCCTCGGCGGAATCCCACGTGTCGCGCAGCAGCATCAGGGCATTTGCGACCGAATTGACCGGCTCCGCCGATAGCCCGGCCTCGTTGGCGCGCGCCGCCAGTTCCCCGTTCGGCACACCGGCGTCGCTGGAATCGACCGGTACGGTATAGACATGCCGCGCTATTCCCTTGAACGCCCGAAAGTACCCCGTCTGGTCCTTGGTGTTGATCATGCCGCTGATCAGGAACAGCGGCCGTGCGACCTTCTCTTCCAGCTCGGCAAGCGCCTCCGCCACGACAATGCCCGCGCCCGGATTGTGGCCGCCGTCGAGCCACAATTCGGCCCCCTCAGGTGCCAGGGCGGTAAGTGCGCCCCGCGGCAGTCTTTGCATGCGCCCGGGCCAGACAACACTCGTCATCGCCCGTTCCGCCGCCCTGTGGCCGATCTCGAAGCCGGCAGCCTTGACCGCTGCGATGGCCGCAGCCGCGTTGGCGAACTGGTGTCTGCCCGGAAGCCGCGGTTGCGGCAGGTCCATCACGCCGCTCTCGTCCTGGTAGATCATCCGGCCGTTCTCGGCATAGGCCAGGAAATCCTGGCCATAGGTGATCACGGGACATCCCAGCCGCTCTGCCGCGTCCACCAAGACGTCGAGCGCGGTCTGGCTTTCCTGCGCGCCGACCACCACCGGACAGCCCTTCTTGATGATGCCGGCCTTTTCGGCAGCGATCAGCTCGACCCTGTCGCCCAGATAGGCCTCATGATCGAGCGAGACCGGCATGATTAGGCTCACCGCCGGGCGCGGGATGACGTTGGTCGCATCGAACCGTCCGCCCAGGCCGACCTCGATGATGGCCACATCGGCGGGATGCTCGGAAAACAGGATGAAGCCGACCGCCGTGAGGATCTCGAAGACGGTGATGGTCTCGCCGCGATTGGCGGCGGCGACCCTGGCAATGGCTTCGGCGAAGACTGCGTCGGCCACCAGCCTGCCCCCGCCAGGCGCAGCGAGCCGATAGCGCTCGTGCCAGTTGACCAGGTGCGGCGAGGTGTGGACATGCACACCGAGACCCTCGGCCTCCAGGAGCGCGCGCGAGAAGGCCGCCGCCGAGCCCTTGCCGTTCGTGCCGGCGATGTGGATTACCGGCGGCAGCCGCAGATGCGGGTCACCGAGACGCGCGAGTAGCCGCGTGACACGGTCGAGCGAAAGGTCGAAACCCTTCGGGTGCAGCGTCATCAGATGCGCGATCTCCCGATCCGCGAGCGTCGTCGGCATCGGGTTCTCCGGATCGGCGGGAGTCATGGAGGTGCTGGCCGCGCTCAGCGCGCCTGCGGTCGCGCGGCTTCCGTGCCGGCCAGAGCCGGAACTGGCATGTCGACAGGGACGTCCGCTGACTCAACGGGAACCTTGAGCAGAATCTTCAGGAGCCGCGCGATCGTCGCCTTGAGCTGCAGGCGCGACACCACCATGTCAACCATGCCGTGCTCCATGAGATACTCCGCGCGCTGAAAACCTTCCGGCAGCTTCTCGCGGATCGTCTGCTCGATGACGCGCGGTCCCGCAAAGCCGATCAGCGCGCCCGGCTCGGCGATGTGCACGTCGCCCAGCATGGCATAGGATGCGGTAACACCGCCGGTGGTCGGGTTGGTGAGCACGACGATGTAGGGCAGGCCGGCTTCCTTGAAGCGGTCGACGGCGACCGTCGTGCGCGGCAGCTGCATCAGCGAGAGGATGCCTTCCTGCATGCGCGCCCCACCCGAGGCCGCAAACAGCACCAGCGGGCGCCGCTTCTCGCGCGCCGTATCGAAGGCACGGATGATGGCATCCCCGGCCGCCATGCCGAGCGAACCGCCCATGAACGTAAAGTCCTGCACCGTCACCACGATCGGCAGACCTTCGATCGTCCCGGTCGCGTTCAGAATGGCATCGTCCAGGCCCGTCTTGGCCCGCGCGTCCTTCAGCCGGTCGACATAGCGCTTCTCGTCGCGGAACTTCAGCGGGTCGATCGCGACCTTCGGGTTGTCGATGACGTCGAAGCTGGCGCCGTCGAAGAAAAACTTCAGCCGCTCGCGCGCGTCTATCTTCATATGGTGGCCGGACGAAGGGATGACGTACTGGTTGCCTTCCAGCTCCTTGTGGAACACCATCTCGCCGCTCTCGGGATCCTTGATCCAGAGGTTTTCGGGCATGTCGCGCCGGCCAAGCATCGAATTGATCTTGGGCCGGACGTAATTGGTGATCCAGTTCATCGCGCTATCCTTGTCGTGAGAGCGGACATAGGCAGCTTAGGCCACCGGTGCAAGCCGCGCCGCGCGCACGCCCTGCGAAAGGCCCGACACCAGCGTCGCCACGGCCTGTGCCGGATCGGCCGTCATCTCGCCCTTCGGCCCCAGCACATTGGCGACCGCGTTGACGATGGCCGTGCCCACCACCACGCCATCCGCGGAGGCGCCGATAATGCGCGCCTGCTCGGCCGTCTTGACGCCGAAACCGACGCAGACCGGCAAATCGGTGTGGCTCTTGATGCGCCTGACCGCGGCCGCGACCTTGGTCGTGTCGGCAAGCGCCGAGCCGGTGATGCCGGTCATCGAAACATAATAGACGAAGCCCGACGTGTTCTGCAGCACCTTTGGCAGGCGCTTGTCGTCTGTGGTGGGCGTTGCCAGGCGGATGAAGTTGATGCCGGCCTTGAGCGCAGGAATGCAGAGCTCCTCGTCCATCTCGGGCGGCAGGTCGACCACGATCAGCCCGTCGATCCCGGACGCAAGCGCGTCCCTGAGGAATCGCTCGACGCCGTAGACATAGATCGGATTGTAGTAGCCCATCAGCACGATCGGCGTCGTGTCGTCGCCAGCACGGAAGTCCCGGGCCATCTGCAGCGTCTTGACCAGCGTCTGGCCGGCCTTCAGCGCGCGCAGGCCCGCTGCCTGGATAGCCGGACCGTCGGCCATCGGGTCGGAGAACGGCATGCCGAGCTCGATGATGTCGCTGCCGGCGCCGGGCAGGGCCTTCATGATCGACAGCGATGTGTCGTAGTCGGGGTCGCCGGCCATGAAATAGGTGACGAGCGCGGGACGCCCCTCGGACTTCAATGCTGCCATGCGGCGGTCGATGCGGGTGGTCATGTCAGAGCTCCACGCCCAGGATCTTGCCGACGGTAAAGATGTCCTTGTCGCCGCGGCCGCACAGATTCATGACAATGATCTGGTCCTTGCCCATCTTTGGCGCGCGCTTGATGACTTCGGCCAGCGCATGCGCCGGCTCCAGCGCCGGAATGATGCCTTCGAGCCGCGTCAGCGTCTTGAACGCCTCGAGCGCTTCCAGATCCATGATCGGCACGTAGTCGACGCGGCCGGAATCCTTCAGCCAGGAATGTTCCGGGCCGATGCCGGGATAGTCGAGCCCCGCCGAGATGGAATGGCCCTCCATGATCTGCCCGTCTTTATTCTGCAGCAGATAGGTCCGGTTGCCATGCAGCACGCCCGGCGAGCCTGCCGTGAGCGAGGCGCAATGCTCCTCGCCACCGAGACCCTTGCCGCCGGCCTCGACGCCGACGATCTGGACCTCCTTGTCGTCCAGGAAGGGGTGGAACAGGCCGATGGCGTTCGACCCGCCGCCGACGGCGGCCACGATCATGTCCGGCAGCCGCCCTTCGATCGCCAGCATCTGCTCGCGCGCCTCGCGGCCGATGACAGACTGCAGCTCGCGCACCATTTCGGGATAGGGGTGCGGGCCGGCGGCCGTGCCGATCATGTAGTAGGTGTCGTCGACATTGGTCACCCAGTCGCGCAGCGCCTCGTTCATCGCATCCTTCAGAGTGCCATGGCCGGAGGTGACCGGCACGACTTCGGCGCCGAGCAGCTTCATGCGAAAGACGTTGGGCGCCTGACGCTGCACGTCGGTCGCGCCCATATAGACCACGCAAGGCAGGCCGAAGCGCGCCGCGACGGTCGCCGAGGCCACGCCGTGCTGGCCGGCACCGGTCTCGGCGATGATGCGCTTCTTGCCCATGCGCTTGGCGAGCAGGATCTGGCCGATGCAGTTGTTGATCTTGTGCGAGCCGGTGTGGTTGAGCTCGTCGCGCTTGAAATAGATCTTTGCGCCGCCGAGCTCGGCGGTCAGCCGCTCTGCAAAATACATCGGGCTCGGCCGGCCGATATAATGCGTGTTGAGGCTGTCCAGCTCGGCGCGATAGGCCGGGTCGGTCTTGGCGAAATCCCAGTGCGTCTGCAGGTCCAGGATCAGCGGCATCAGCGTCTCGGCGACGAAGCGCCCGCCGAACATGCCGAACATGCCCTGCTCGTCGGGTCCGGTGCGGAAGGAATTGGGTTCAGCCGGCTTGTTCATGCACACTCCTCTGCAGGGGACAGTTTACTTTCTTGCCCCTCGCGCGATCTGGCGACAGCTATTTGCCTTTCCGGGGCAAAAAGTAAACTGTCCCCGGCGCCTCACTACCTCTGGGCACTGGCCACAGCCCGGAAGAAATCCTCGATCAACGCGACATCCTTGACGCCCGGCGCGCTTTCGACGCCCGAGGAAATGTCGATGCCGGGCGGGCTGGCCAGCCGCAGCGCCTCGCCTATGTTCTGCGCAGTGAGCCCCCCCGACAACATGTACGCGATCGATGGGTCGAGGCTGGCGAGCAGCGTCCAGTCGAAGGACACGCCGTTGCCGCCAGGAAGTTCCGATCCCTTCGGCGGCTTCGCGTCGAAGAGAAAATGGTCGGCGATGCCGACATGTGCCTTGATCTTCTCGAGATCGGCCGCAGTGCCGATCGAAAACGCCTGCATCACGGGCAGCTTGTAGCGTGCCTTGACCTCGGCAACGCGCTCCGGGCTTTCATGTCCGTGAAGCTGCAGCATGTCGGGCCGCATCTCCGCGACGATGTCGTCCAGCAAGGAATCGCCGGCATCGACGGTGACCGCGACCGATTTTGCCCGGCCTTGCGCCGACTGCCGCAGTTGACCGGCCAGTTCAGGCTTCACATTGCGCGGGCTCTTGGCAAAGAAGATGAAGCCGATGTGTGTCGCCCCCGCATCCAGCGCGGCGGCAACCGTCTCGGGCGTCGAAAGACCGCAGATCTTGATGTCGAGGGGCATGGGCGGGAATTGCCATGAAACACGGATGGAGTCGAGGAGTGCCCTTCACCCTTCCCCTTGGGGGAAGATCGGCGAGCAGCCCGAGCGCAGCGGAGGTTGCGGGACCGGATGGCGACGATGACAGGCTCGTCGGCCGTGCGCCCCACAACCCGAAGCTTTGCGTCGACCTCCCCGAATGAGCGTAAAGCACCTTCACCCGAACCCGATCGCCTGCAGCGCGCTGCCGTTCTTTTTCAGCCAGGCGCGGCAGCGCTCCGTGTCCGGGCACAGTTCCCCGCACAGCTTCCAGAATTTCGGGCCGTGGTTCATCTCCTTGAGATGCGCCACCTCATGCGCCACGAGATAGTTGATGACCGGCTTGGGCGCCATCATGATGCGCCAGGAGAAGGACAGCGTGCCGTCCGAGGTGCAGGAACCCCAGCGGCTCGTCGTATCGCGGAAGCGCACCGCCTTCGCCTTGCGGCCGACATTGGCCGTGTGGGTCTCGACCAGCGCCTCGATCTCGCGCTTCGCCTCGCGTTTCAGGAAGTCGGCCACGCGGCGCGGCAAATGCAGCCGGTCGCCATGTACGATCAGAACCGGACCGTCTTCGTCGGATGAAATGATCACGGTGCCGCGCTTTCCCGGTTCGTGCACGATGAGGTGTGGCACGCCGCGCAGCGGGATCTTTATCCCCGGCCGCACCGTGGGTTGCTCCGGCACCTTGGCGAGGCGCTGCTCCAGCCAGCCCTGGTGCCTGTGCAGGAAGCGGTCGACCTCGCGCGCCGCCATGCCGGGCGGCACCGTGATGCGGATGCCCTGACCGCCCGCGTCGATGCGCAGCGTCAGGCGCTTGGCGCGATCGTTCTCAACAATGCGCAGCGGAAGCGTCCGCCCGGCGACGTTGTGCAACCGCTCCTTCATCGGAGCAGGCCGGGGCGGATCGAGGCGTCTGAAGAAACCGAAAGCCATGACGGTCACGCTACGCGATTCGCTGCCGGGGACAGTTTACTTTTTGCCCATGCAACAAGTTGAACGGCTGCCGTCGGGTCGCGAGGGGCAAAAAGTAAACTGTCCCCTGCGCTTCCCCTGCCCTCACGAAAAAACGGCGCCGGGTGAGCGGCGCCGTTCTTCTGTTCAGTGAACCCGCGGGGCTCAGACTTCGTCGAGCAGACCCGAGGATGGACCCTTGCCGCGCTTGGCGGGCGGGGTTTCCGTCTGGCCGGCCTCAGCAGGACGGTTGCGGCTTGCCATGAAGCGGTCGAACTCTTCCTGGTCCTTGGCGCGGCGCAGTTCGCGGGCATAGTCGTCGAACTCCGCGATCGCCTCGTCGAGCTTGCGACGCTCTTCCGCGAGGCGGTCGAGTTCCTTGTCGCGCCAGTCGTCGAAGGCGACGTTGCCGGTGCGGGCGGCACGGCCGCCATTGCCCCAGCGCGCAGCCTTCTCCGAACCGCGGCGGCAACCGGCGAAGATGCCGTCGGTGGCGCGGTTCATGTCACGCTTGAAGCCGTCAAGCCGGTCGCCCCAGATGATGTAGGCGAGCATGGCAAAGCCCAGCGGCCAGAATACCATGAAGCCGACCACCATGAGAGCAATGGTCGCCGGCGTCCAGGCCGGTCTGATCAGTGCAGTCGCGTTCATCTTCACTTCGTTCCTTCAGTTGGTGGCAACAGAATCGTTGCTGTTTTCGAAATGGTGAGACAAAAACGGCGATTCAAGATGCTTCCCGACAGAACCGGACAATATATTGAAATGACTAGTGTTTTTTGATCATGGCTAGGGCGAGCAGAAGCAATCCGGTAACCAGGCCCCAGAAGGCTGCGCCGATGCCGAACAGCGTCAGCCCCGAGGCTGTGACGGCGAAACAGGCCGTGGCGGCAATGCGCTCGCTTTCGTCCTTGAGCGAGATCGACAGTGCGTTGGCGAGCGGCGCGAGAAGCGCGAGACCGGCCACGAGGACGATCAGGCTCTGCGGCAACACCGCAAAGATCGCCACCAGCGACGCCCCGAACATTGCGAAGACGAGATAGGCCAGCGCGTAGAATGGCCCTGTCTTCCAGCGCTCGGCGGGATCGGGATGCACGTCGGGACCGGTGCAGATGGCGGCCGAGATCGCGGCGAGATTGGTGGTCAGCGCGTTGAACGGCGCGGTGACGAGAGAGAACAGGCCGGTGACCGCGATCAGCGGTCCGGCCCCCGGTTCGTAGCCGGCCGCCCTGAGGACCGCGAGGCCCGACAGGTTTTGCGACGCCATGGTCACAAGGTAGAGCGGAAGGGCAAGTCCGACGATGGCCGACAGCGAGAAGTCGGGACGTGTGAGCACCAGCACGGAAAGTTCCGGCGCGGGCAAACCGCCGACGCGGCCCAGTGCGAAGGCAGCAATGCCGCCCCCGATCAGGACGGCAAGAACGGACAGAGCGGGGTTGAACAGGCGGATGACGAAGAAGGCGGCGATCAGCGGCAGGATCAGCACCGGGTCGGCCGGAATGGTTTTCACCGCATTGATGGCGAAGGTGACGACAATGCCGGCGAGCATGGCCGACGCCACCGACGCCGGGATGCGTGAGATCAGCCGCGTCAGCGGCCTGAAAAGCCCAGTGGCGACCAGCATCAGTGCGACGACGATGAAGGCCCCGACCGCGTCATTCATGGTGTAGCCGCTGCTTGCCCCGACCAATGCCGCGCCCGGCGTCGACCAGGCGGTGATGACCGGCATCTTCGTGCGCCAGGACAGCCAGGCCGTCTCGAATGCCATGGCCAGGCAGAGTGCGGTGACCATGCTCGCCGTCTGGTCACGCGTCGCGCCGACGGCGGCGGCGGCGGCTATGATCAGCGCCAGCGTGCCGCCAAAGCCGACGATCGCCGCGACGAAGGCGGATACCGGGATCGACAGGCGCATGAGCCTAGGACCCTGCCTGCGCGATGATCGCTTCCACGGCCTGGATCATCATGGCGAGGTCCTGGGGTCGCGACAGACGGTGGTCGCCGCCGGGGATGAGCGACAGCGTGACGTCGTCGGATGGCAGCAGGCCCACCAGCTTCAGCGCATGCGTGTAGGGTACGTCGGGATCCGCCATGCCCTGCAGCACATGGACAGGGCAGTATGTGTCGATCGGTCCGGTTAGCACGCGGTTGGCGCGGCCGTCCTCGATGAGTCTTCGGGTGTAGATGTAGGGGTCAGGCCCGTATTCGGAGGGCTCCTCGAAATAGCCTTTCAGGTCCAGGTCACGCGTCTGCGCCTCGGTCAGCGTCGGCTCGACGAGGTCGGTCGTGAAGTCCGGCGCCGGCGCCAGAAGCACCAGCCCCGCCACCCGCTGCGCCACGCCCGATTTAGCCAGTTCCTGCACCATCCGCAGCGCGATCCACGCACCCATCGACGAGCCGATCAACACCTGCGGACCTTCGCTCGCGGCGTCGAATACGGCGAGGCTTTCGGCGAGCCATGTGGAGATCGTGCCCTCGGCGAAGGCGCCGCCCGACTCGCCATGGCCGGAATAGTCGTGGCGCACGCAGGCATGCCCGGTCCGCGCCGCCCATTGGTCCAGTGCCTGCGCCTTGGTTCCACGCATGTCGGAGCGGTAGCCGCCAAGCCAGCAAACGCCCGGCGCACACCCCGCGCGGCGTCGCACCGCAATCGGCCTGCCGGCAACGTCGATGTATTCAGGCCTGTCGTCCGGCACGCTGTTCTCCCCTCGAGGATCGCCCTTTTGCCATAGCGGTCGGAGCGCGGAAAGTGGCGCGGCCGACCTTCGGGCAATCTTGCGGATGGAGGTGATTTATTTGTCGCGCCATGCTATTGACTCGCGCCGCGCCGCCCGGACATAGGCGGCACAACCGAATGAACATCAACGGTTCGAGGAGAACACGACCATTCGCAGACCATTCAAGGCAGGCGCGCCGACAAAAGACGGCCCGCGCTCAAATAAGGATATTCGGGTACCACGGGTTCAGTTGATCGACGCCGACGGGCAGAACCGCGGAGACATCGCAATCGGCGACGCGCTGCTGATGGCCGAGGAAGCCGGTCTGGATCTGGTCGAGATTTCGCCGAACGCCGTGCCGCCCGTGGTCAAGATCCTGGATCTGGGCAAGCTCAAATACGCGAACCAGAAGAAGGCGGCAGAGGCGCGCAAGCACCAGAAGGTCATCGAGATCAAGGAGATCAAGATGCGCCCCAACATCGATAGCCACGATTACGAGGTCAAGATGCGTGCGGTTAAGCGCTTCTTCGACGAGGGAGACAAGGTCAAGCTGACACTGCGCTTCCGTGGCCGCGAGATGGCGCATCTGGAACTCGGCATGCAGCTTCTCAATAAGGTCAAGGAAGAGGTCGCCACCATCGCCAAGGTCGAAGCCGAGCCGAAGCTCGAAGGCCGCCAGATGATGATGGTGCTCGCCCCCAAATAGCCACGGTTGCTCAACAGCGTCGCAGGCATTGGGTTGGACGACGCTGGAGAGGGACTGGTGAGCTACGAAGACGCAAAAGCCTTGGCTCGCTATCAGGCGGTCCGACGTGCCATTCTCGCAGTCATCATCGTGATCGCCTTCACGATGATGATTTTCGGAGGATCGGTGCATGATGAGCTGATGCACGAGTACATTGAGACGCTTGGCCTCCTGCTTATCCTGGTCGGGATTGGCGGGCGGCTTTGGGCGACGCTCTACATCGGCGGGCGCAAGTCGGCTGTTGTCGTGTCGACCGGGCCCTACTCCATCACCCGCAATCCGCTCTATCTCTTCTCCTCGATAGCGGCCGCCGGCGTCGGGGCGCAGACGGGCAGCTACGTCGTCGCCTGTTCGTCCATGGTGCTGTGTGCGGCAGTCTTTCATCTCGTGGCCCGACGCGAGGAACAATTCCTGTCCGCGACGCTGGGCGGCGAGTATCTTTCCTATCTGCAGCGGGTTCCGCGCTTTCTGCCCAATCCGTTGATCTACCGCGACGACGCGGAGGTAACGTTCCAGACCGGAAAGCTCCGTGTCACGTTTGTCGATGGTCTCGTCTTCCTGGCCGCGATCCCGGTTCTCGAGGCCATCGAGATCGCGCAGGAGAGCGGGGCCGTCCCGATTCTGTTCTGGCTCTTCTGAGTCAGTTGCGCTTTCTCGTCTCTGCTTGTATAGAGCGCGCGTTCAGAACCGCCCGGCAGGGCATGCCGTGGCGGTTCGTTATGCTTTTCGGACGCTGGTCTGTCCGAAGCAACAAGAAGCGCGATCCTGCGCCAGATACACGGAGTAGCAAAATGCCCAAGATGAAGACCAAATCAGCCGCCAAGAAGCGGTTCAAGATCACCGGCACCGGCAAGGTTCTGTCCGCCGCTGCCGGCAAGCGTCACGGCATGATCAAGCGTTCCAACAAGTTCATTCGAAATGCCCGCGGCACGATGGTTCTGGCTGAACCGGACGGCAAGAAGGTCATCAAGAATTTTCTGCCGAACGGCCTTTGAGCCGACGGCCCGGAACCGAATTAAGGAGATCATGACATGGCACGCGTAAAGAGAGGCGTCACCTCGCACGCCAAGCACAAGAAGGTCCTGAAGGCCGCCAAGGGCTTTTATGGCCGCCGCAAGAACACCATCCGCATCGCCAAGCAGGCGGTCGAGAAGTCGCTGCAGTATGCCTATCGCGACCGCAAGAACCGCAAGCGCAACTTCCGTGCCTTGTGGGTCCAGCGCATCAACGCCGGCGTGCGTGAGCACGGCCTGACCTATGCCCGTTTCATCGACGGCCTGACCAAGTCGGGCATCGAAATCGACCGCAAGGTGCTCTCCGACATGGCAATTCACGAGCCGCAGGCGTTTGCCGCCCTCGTAGCGAAGGCCAAGGTCGCGCTTGAGTACCTGAAGGACACGACTCCGAATGCTTTTGAAAGCGCTGTCGCCTAAGACCAGCGCTTCCCAAGCCTTCGAAATTCTGTTTTGGGAAACCCGCGCTGGCAGGGCTAGCGCGGGTTTTTCTATGCCGCAACCCCAACGGATTGAGCCATGAGCGACCTGTCCAAACTTGAAGCGTCCCTTCTGGCCGACATTGCAGCGGCCGGCGACGAGCCGGCGATCGAGGCTCTGCGTGTCGCGGCCCTCGGCAAGAAGGGCTCCGTCTCCGAAATGCTGAAGACGCTGGGCTCCATGTCGCCGGAAGAGCGGCAGACGAGGGGACCAGCGATCAACGGGCTGAAGAACCGCGTCACCGAGGCGCTGGCTACACGCCGTGCCGCCCTGCGCGACGTGGCGATCACGGCCCGGCTCCTTGCCGAGACGATCGACGTCACGCTGCCGGTGCGCCAGTCTCCGGCCGAGCGCGGGCGCATCCACCCGATCAGCCAGGTCGTCGACGAGATCGCGGCCATTTTTGGCGACATGGGCTTTGCCGTGGCCGAAGGGCCGGACATCGAGACAGACCACTACAATTTCACCGCGCTGAATTTCCCGGAGGGTCATCCGGCGCGCGAGATGCACGACACGTTCTTCTTCAATCCGGGCGCTGACGGGACCCGCAAGCTTTTGCGCACGCACACCTCGCCTGTGCAGATCCACACCATGGAGGCCCA
>LNFM01006432.1_pt1 | contig 19336 bp, 21 predicted proteins | sample 596031 | NCBI WGS metagenome assembly LNFM01 (sample SAMN04254537, study PRJNA301005) | activated carbon metagenome | isolation source: dual media filters at the Ann Arbor, Michigan drinking water treatment plant | place: USA: Ann Arbor | reverse complement strand
GCCCGCTGATGGACCGCATGGAGATCATCCGGATCGCCGGCTACACCGAGAACGAGAAGGTCGAGATCGCGCGCAAGCACCTGATCCCGAACGCGATCTCCAAGCATGGCCTGGATTCCAAGGAATGGTCGATCGACGACGATGCCTTGCTGCTGATGATCCGCCGCTACACCCGCGAGGCGGGCGTGCGTAACCTGGAGCGTGAGCTGTCGACACTCGCCCGCAAGGCGGTGAAGGAGCTGATGATCTCCAAGAAGAAGTCGGTCAGGGTCACCGAGAAGGCGCTGGAAGAGTTCCTCGGCGTGCCGAAGTACCGTTTCGGCGAGATCGAGAGCGAGCCGCAGGTCGGCATCGTCACCGGTCTGGCCTGGACTGATGTCGGCGGCGAGCTGCTGACCATCGAGGGCGTCATGATGCCGGGCAAGGGCAAGATGACGGTCACCGGCAATCTGCGCGACGTGATGAAGGAGTCGATCTCGGCGGCGGCGTCCTACGTCCGCTCGCGGGCGATCGTTTACGGCATCGAGCCGCCGATGTTCGACCGCCGCGACATCCACGTCCACGTGCCCGAGGGAGCGACCCCGAAGGACGGGCCGTCGGCGGGCGTGGCGATGGCGACCGCGATCATCTCGGTCATGACCGGCATTCCGGTCCGGCATGATGTTGCCATGACCGGCGAGATTACCTTGCGAGGGCGCGTGCTGCCGATCGGCGGCCTCAAGGAGAAGCTGCTGGCGGCCGCCCGCGGCGGCATCAAGACGGTGCTGATCCCCGAGGACAACGCCAAGGATCTCACGGAGATTTCCGATGCGATCAAGGGCGGCATGGAGATCATCCCGGTCGCACGGCTGGACGAGGCCGTGGCTAAAGCGCTGGTCCGCACCCCGGTGCCGATCGTCTGGGAAGAGGACACCAAGGTCGAAGTGAAGCCCGACGCGTCCGACGAAGCGGGCGGCGGACTGACCGCGCATTGAGCCTGATAATTGCGAATGACGGAACGGCGCCTGCGGGCGCCGTTTTCGTTTGAGCGGCCAGGCAGCACGGCGTTCGGCGCGGCCGGCGGCCGCAACATCCGACCCTTGCACCAAAGGGGCAGGCGGGGCTAAACAGGCGGCCTCAAGGGCGGCTAGCTCAGCTGGTTAGAGCATCTCGTTTACACCGAGAGGGTCGGGAGTTCGAATCTCTCGCCGCCTACCAGCCTTCGCCCGGTGGGCGTCGGCTGGGCAGGCCAGCCTGCGCAGCGGTATTGCCACGTGCGCTGCGCGCAGGGCCAAGGCTTTATCGCCGAATCTCGAAGCGCGCAGGCGGGCTGTCCAGGCGCGGGACCGAAGCCCCATGCCCGGCTTGCCTGGTGTTCAGCTCTCCGGAGCTGGCGTCGTCGCCGGGAGGCTCAAGGGGGCGCCTCCAAGCGAAATGGGTCCGACAGGGTTAGGCTGCCGGGCCATCTTCTTGCGCGCTGCCCGGGCCAGCCGGTTTGCGTGCCTTGCCGAAATCGACGAGGTGAATTCCGGGCTCATCGCATATCTCAGCGAGTCGACCTTGGCCGTCAGCGCGGAGATCTGGGCAGAGATCTTCTTCACGTCCTGATGTTCGTCCGCGATCTGGGCGGATATCTTCTTTACACCGGATTGCTCGTCCATGACGCTCTGCCGCAGGGAAGCAATCGCAATTGAATCCTGCAGCAGCAGAACCGAGTTTTCCTGCAACAGGGCTTTATTCTCCTGCAGCGCGGTCAGTGTGGCGACCACCGGATCCACGAATGGATCGGAAGCTTTCTGGTGCGGAAGCAGTTCGGCCAGGCTGCTCATGCTCGGCAGGTTGATATTGGGAAGATCAAAGCCGGCAGGCGACATCGTATAGATCGCCGCGGTGGAGTTTATTCCAAGCGCGAGCACCGCCAGCGCCAGAACCGATTTCCGGCTCGATTTTTTGGTCGGTATCGTGGCTTCGGGTTGTTCGGTTTGGTTCTGCTTTTCCGTTGTCTCGGTCACGTGCATAAACCTCACTCAAATGGGTGAACAAAAAAAAGGAGCCGTCGCGGGTGGTCCGTCGCGACGGCTCCTTTACGCGGCACCCAACTAGAACTGCCGGAGATTGTACGGTGTGGAGATTAATTCCGCGTTACGCCTCGGTTGTCTCGAACCGCAAACCGCTGCCGTCGCTTGCGTTCACACCTCGCGGGGCGGTAGACAGGGGCGAGGGCGGACAGCTGAGCTACTCGACATCGAGACTTCGTTGTCCCGGAAGAGCGACGGTCTGTTGATGGCCTATGTCCTGACGAGAAAATCCAATGGCTAAGGCGTACATCTTTGGCGGAGGCGGCCATGCGCGTGTGATCGCGTCGTTTCTTGCTGCCTCGCCCGTGTTCGTCGTCCAGCAGCCGGTTGGTCCGGCGACGCTGCCTGGAACCACGCTGTCGGAAGAAGAATATTTTCGCGAACTGCCGCCCGGCGAAGTCTATCTCGGCATCGGGTCGAACGAGGCGCGTGCGTTGTGCGCGTCACGGCTGCGTGCGGTGGGCGCGAACATGCCCGCTTGCATCGCCCCGACGGCGTTCGTTGCGAGGGACGCCGAAATCGAGAGCGGTGCCGTTGTTTGTGCCGGCGCGGTTGTGGGCTCAAGAGCGAGGATCGGGCGGGATACAATCATCAACACGCTTTCCAGCGTCGATCACGACTGCGTGCTTGGCGACCTCTCGCAGGTGACAGTCGGCGTTACGTTCGGAGGCGGAGTAAGGACCGGCGTCAATTGCTTTTTCGGCATGAAAAGCGCGGTGGTTCCGAACCGGACGATTGGCGACCATGTGCAGTTGATGGCCGGCTCCCTGGTTGTGTCAGATGTCGAGTCGAACGTGGTGATGGGCGGAAGTCCGGCGCGGCTGGTCAAGCGCCTGTCGCCTGGATGAGGCGATCGGGTTCGTCGTTGTCTGCGAGAGTGAGCGAGAGCGCCCATGAGCATCCCCACCAGCCACGAGCACAACGCCGACCAGGTCGCCTACTGGAACGGTCCGGCCGGCCGGCGCTGGGCCGATCGTCAGGCGACGCAGGATGTGCTGCTCAAGCCGGTCGCCGATCTCGTGATCGACCGGGCGAAGCTTGAGCCGGGCGAGCGGGTCATCGATGTCGGCTGCGGCAGCGGCGCCACCACGGTCGCGTTCGCGCAGGAAGTCGCGCCGTCAGGACATGTGCTGGGGATCGACATATCCGGCCCGATGCTGGAACGGGCGCGGCAGGGCGCGCCGAAGGATCTGCCGATCGAGTTCGTTCTTGCCGACGCCACCGTCTACCCGTTTGCGCCGGCCAGCTTCGATCTGCTGGCCTCGCGCTTCGGCGTGATGTTCTTCGCCGATCCCGTGCTGTCGTTTTCGAACATGCGCAAGGCGCTCAAGCCGTCGGGGCGGCTGGCGTTTGCCTGCTGGCGAGAGCCGCGTGAAAATCCGTTCTTCATGGCGCCGCTTGCGGCCGCCTACAAGCATGTACCGAAGCTTCCGCAGCAGGGGCCGGAAGACCCCGGACCGTTTGCGTTCGCCTCGGAGGCGCGCGTGCGGCGTATCCTGGGTGAGGCCGGCTTTACGGGCGTCGAAATGGAGGCGTGTCCGCTGCTGCTCGACGCCGCGATCGGTCGCGGACTCGACGGCGCGGTGCAGGGCGCGCTGGAGATCGGCCCGGTCAGTCGTGCGCTGGAAGGGCAGCCGGAAGAGCTGCGCAAAGCGGCAGCGGCATCGATCCGCGAAGCGCTGACGCCGTTCGCGAAGGGGGATGCCGTGCCGCTTCCGGGATCGGTCTGGATCGTCACCGCAAACGCTACCTGAATACCGTCAATCTGGCCCGATCGCTCCTTTGCATGGGGTTGTTTTCGAAATTTTGATTCCGAAGCGGCTCACGCCCGCTCTTCCCAGATCATCGCCAGGTGCACGATGGTGCGCACCGCGGCCTCCATGTCTTGGCGGCTGACCCATTCCAGCCGCGAATGGAAGGCGTGTTCGCCGGCAAAGATGTTGGGGCAGGGCAGGCCCATGAACGACAGCCGCGAGCCGTCGGTGCCGCCGCGGATCGAGCTGCGCAACGGCTTTAGCCCGGCGCGGCGGATCGCCTCGATGGCGTAGTCGATGATTTCGGGGTGGCGGTCGATCACCTGCTTCATGTTGCGGTATTGCGCCTTGACCTCCATCCGGTAGGTCGAGCGCGGGTAGTCCTTCATCACCCCTTTGACGATGCCTTCGAGCAGGGCTTCCTTTTGCTTCAACCCCTCATCGGTGAAGTCGCGCACGATGAATCCGATTTCGGCTTTCTCCAGCGCTCCGGAAATGCCGACCGGATGCAGAAAACCTTGCTTGCCCTCGGTGGTCTCGGGCGAGCAGGTGTCCTTGGGCAGGCGGTCGATGATGGCGGCCGCGATCTTGATGGCGTGCTCCATCCTGCCCTTGGCAAAGCCCGGATGGGTGGAGACGCCCTCGATGTGGATGGTGACGCCATCCGCCGAGAAGGTTTCGTCCTCGATATGTCCGGCGGTCTCGCCGTCCATCGTATAGGCGAAATCGGCGCCGAGCTTCTTCAGGTCGACCTTGTCGACGCCGCGGCCGATCTCCTCGTCCGGCGTGAACAGGATCTTGATGGTGCCGTGCCTGATCTGCGGGTTATCGACCAGGAATTGCGCCGCGTCCATGATCTCGGCGAGGCCGGCCTTGTTGTCGGCCCCGAGCAGCGTGGTGCCGTCAGTCGTGATGATGTCATGGCCGATCTGGTCGGCCAGCGCGGGATGATCGGCGGCGCGGATCACCTGCGCGGGATCGGCCGGCAGCGCGATATCGCCGCCGCGGTAGTTCCGCACGATCTGCGGCTTGACGTTCGCGCCGGTGCAATCAGGCGAAGTGTCCATGTGCGAGCAGAAGCAGATCACCGGGACTTCCTTGTCGGTATTGGCCGGGATCGTGGCGTAGACATAGCCGTGCGCGTCGAGATGGGCGTCGCCAAGGCCGATCGCCTGCAATTCGGCGACGAGCAGCCGCCCCAGGTTTTTCTGCTTCTCGGTCGAGGGGCAGGTAAGCGAGGCCGGATCGGACTGGGTGTCGATCACGGCATAGCGCAGGAAGCGCTCGGTAACGGTGTGGGTGAAGGCCAAGGGCGAAGCCGGCATGACGGTCCGAAAGCGATGAGGAACGGGGAAGGCTCTATAGCAGAAAAGCGCCATCCCGGGCCCCGCCCGGAATGGCGCTTCTGGCACTGACCGAAAGCGCGTCGCGTCAGACCGCTTCCTTGAGTTCCTTGGCGGCGCGGAAGGCGACTTTCTTGCTGGCCTTGATCTGGATCGGTTCGCCGGTGGCGGGGTTGCGGCCGATGCGGGCGGCCCGCTTGCGGACCTGAAGGATGCCAAGGCCGACGATCCGGATCCGCTCGCCTTTCTTCAAGTGCTTGGCGATCTTGTCGACCATGCCGGTCAGGATCGCCTCGGCGTCCTTCTTGGACAATTCATGGTCCTCCGCGAGCGCGGCTGCCAGGTGCTTGAGTGTGATCGTTGCTGGGGACGCTGCTTTCTTTGCCATGTCTGGCCCTCCTGATGAATGAATGTCTCAAGCGCGTTCGGGAACACCGGGTCGCGCCGGGCAAGACGCGTGGCGCCGCGCCTTGAATACCCGAACAGCAATGCAGCCGGAGCGGAAACGGTTCAAGAAACCCCGATGTGGCAGGCCTTAAACGATTCGGGTGGTGATCGCCTATGCCGTTCTACCTTAAAACACGGCATTATTTGCAATGGCATCAAAGAAATGCCCGGTTGGCGCAGGGATTTGCAACCGCCTTGACTAAGACGGGGCAGGCCTTTATGCCCTCGGTGCTGCGCGGATCACGATCTGGCATCCGCGGGAGTAGCTCAGTTGGTTAGAGCGCCGCCCTGTCACGGCGGAGGCCGCGGGTTCGAGTCCCGTCTCTCGCGCCATTTTGGATTTTGCCGCTGATCCCCGGAAGCTGCCGCAAAGCGCGTCGTTATCAACAATGCCCGCCGCCAGCAAAAAGGCCGCCCGAGGGCGGCCGTCATGAATCTCGTCGGGCGATATTGTCTAACGAACCGTTGAAGTTCCAGAGCTGGTGACGACCACCGGCTTGCCCGCTTTTACGACCTGCGCCGTCTGGGTCAAATCCGAACCGGTGCGGGCGGAAATGCCGAGGACCGCCACCGCGATGCCGGCGACAAGGGCGACGATCACGATCTTCAGATGGGTGCTGCGGTCCGCCGAGTGAATGGAGTGATTCATGGGAGCCTCCCGGGCGCCGTTTGGCGTCCTCTGTTGTCAACACGTTTAGGCCCCGTATGTTTCAAAATCGTTTCGCGCGCTCCGCAAAATGGTTTCATCTGGTTGATTGGGCCGTTTCCCGACGTGGCGTGCCGAAGCCCGTGTCCGAGGAAAGGATGCAAAAACGGGAACAAAAACAAGGGGGAACGGCGAGACCATCGGCGGGATCAGTTTGAAGAGGATCGGCAAGCCGGGTGAGACCAAAACTCTTCCCATCAACGGGCGGCGGCGCATTTTGAACAAGCGAAGCGTCCGGCCAATTACCACCGACCTTACGCTTCGCCTCGTCGCGCAACTCGTCATGGTCTCGTCGTGTGTTGCCCGTTGGAATCTCCGTTGAGGCCGACCTTGCCGCGCCGAACCGGCCGCGAGAGCCGACAAGGCGGCTTGTCTTGCGCCCTCTGTTGCGCTGCGCTAAGCCTGCAGAACAATTGAAATCAGCGAATCTGCGGGCCTTGAAACCGCGGAAAAAAGGCAACGCCGATGAGCGGCATCCTGCACAATTACCTCCCGCTTGTGGTGTTCATAGGGGTCGCAAGCCTGATCGGCCTGGCGCTTCTGATTGCGCCGTTCCTGGTCGCGTTCCAGCAACCCGATCCGGAAAAGCTGTCCGCCTATGAATGCGGATTCAACGCATTTGACGATGCCCGCATGAAGTTCGATGTGCGCTTTTATCTGGTCGCGATCCTCTTCATCATTTTCGACCTCGAAGTGGCGTTCCTGTTTCCGTGGGCGGTCGCCTTCGGCAAGCTCGGCGCTACGGGCTTCTGGTCGATGATGATGTTCCTCGCCGTCCTCACGGTCGGTTTTGCCTATGAGTGGAAGAAGGGCGCGCTGGAATGGGATTGAGCCCGACGGCAATAATGAATTCTTCGCCTGATATCGCGCCGGCGCCAAAGGGCATCCTCGATCCCGCCACCGGCCGGCCGGTCGGCGCCAATGATCCGTACTTCCTTGAGGTCAACCACGAGCTCTCCGACAAGGGCTTCTTCGTGGCCGCCACCGACGACCTGATCACCTGGGCGCGCACGGGATCGCTGATGTGGATGACGTTCGGGCTCGCCTGCTGTGCGGTGGAGATGATGCAGGTGTCGATGCCGCGTTACGACATTGAGCGCTTCGGTTTCGCCCCGCGCGCCTCGCCGCGGCAGTCCGACGTCATGATCGTGGCGGGTACGCTGACCAACAAGATGGCGCCGGCGCTGCGCAAGGTCTACGACCAGATGCCCGAGCCGCGCTACGTCATCTCGATGGGATCGTGCGCCAATGGCGGCGGCTACTACCACTATTCCTACTCGGTCGTGCGCGGCTGCGACCGCATCGTGCCGGTCGACATCTACGTGCCGGGATGCCCGCCGACGGCGGAGGCGCTGCTCTACGGCGTGCTGCTGCTGCAGAAGAAGATCCGGCGCATCGGGACCATCGAACGCTAAGGTTTCAGGAAATGGACGACGGCAGGCTCGACGCCCTTGGGCAGACGATCGTGAGCGCGCTTCCCGGCGCGGCAAGCGCCCATTCCATTGCGTTCAACCAGCTCACGGTCACGATCGATGCGCGCCGGGTCGTCGAGGTCGTCAAATTCCTGCGCGACGATCCCTCGCTGCGCTTCGTCAGCTTCACCGACGTGACGGCGGTGGACTATCCCGGCCGCGAGAAGCGCTTCGACGTGGTCTATCATCTGCTGTCGCCGACCCTGAACGAGCGCATCCGCCTGCGCGCCGAGGCCGACGAGACCACGCAGGTGCCGTCGATCATCGAAGTGTTTCCCGGCGCCGACTGGTTCGAGCGCGAGACTTACGACCTCTACGGCGTGATCTTCACCGGCCATCCCGACATGCGCCGGCTCCTGACCGATTACGGCTTCGACGGCCATCCCCTGCGCAAGGACTTTCCGCTCACCGGCTTCGTCGAGGTGCGCTACGACGACCAGGAGAAGCGCGTGCTCTACGAGCCCGTCCGCCTCAACCAGGAATTCCGCAAGTTTGATTTCCTGTCGCCATGGGAGGGCGCGGACTACCCGCTGCCGGGCGACGAGAAGGCTGAGCCGAAGGCCTGACCATGAACGAGCAGAACCTTCGCAATTTTACCATCAATTTTGGGCCGCAGCATCCGGCGGCGCATGGCGTTTTGCGTCTTGTGCTGGAGCTGGACGGCGAAGTCGTCGAACGCGTCGATCCGCATATCGGCCTGCTTCACCGCGGTACCGAAAAGCTGATCGAGCAGAAGACGTATCTGCAGGCGATTCCCTATTTCGACCGGCTCGACTACGTCGCCCCGATGAACCAGGAGCACGCGTTCTGCCTCGCCGCCGAGAAGCTGCTCGGCATTGCGGTGCCGCGCCGCGGCCAGTTGATCCGGGTGCTCTATTGCGAGATCGGCCGCATCCTGTCGCATCTGCTCAATGTCACGACCCAGGCGATGGACGTCGGCGCGCTGACCCCGCCGCTGTGGGGGTTCGAGGAGCGCGAAAAGCTGATGGTGTTCTACGAGCGCGCCTCCGGCTCGCGCATGCACGCGGCCTATTTCCGCCTCGGCGGCGTGCATCAGGACCTGCCGCCAAAGCTGATCGACGACATCGAGGCCTGGTGCGATCCGTTCCTGCAGGTGGTGGCCGACCTCGAAACGCTTCTGACCGGCAACCGCATCTTCAAGCAGCGCAACGTCGACATCGGCGTGGTGACGCTGGCGCAGGCGTGGGCGTGGGGCTTTTCCGGCGTCATGGTGCGAGGCTCCGGCGCGGCCTGGGACTTGCGTAAGTCGCAGCCTTACGAATGCTATGCGGAGATGGATTTCGACATCCCGATCGGCAAGAACGGCGATTGTTACGACCGCTACTGCATCCGCATGGAGGAGATGCGCCAGTCCGTGCGCATCATGAAGCAGTGCATCGCCAAACTGCGCGCGGCCGACGGCCAGGGGCCCGTCGTCGTCGAGGACAACAAGATTGCCCCGCCCAGGCGCGGTGAGATGAAGCGCTCGATGGAAGCGCTGATCCACCACTTCAAGCTCTACACCGAAGGCGTTCGGGTGCCCGCCGGCGAGGTCTACGTCGCGGTCGAGGCGCCGAAGGGCGAGTTCGGCGTCTATCTGGTCGCCGACGGCACCAACAAGCCATACAAGTGCAAGATCCGCGCGCCGGGCTTCGCCCATCTGCAGGCGATGGATTTCATCTGCCGCGGCCATCTGCTCGCCGACGTCTCGGCGATCCTTGGCTCGCTCGACATCGTGTTCGGAGAGGTCGATCGATGATCGCGCAGGCGCCGATCCAGTTCGACCGGGCTTCGGGCGCGCTCGTCGGCGCCAACGCGTGGGAGCGTCTGGCCGCAATGGCGCTGACGCTGGGTTCGAAGGTGAGCGCGAATTTCTCGCATCGCGGCTACAACATGTGCGCCAATCTCCTGCGCACCGCGCTGCCGGCGCGCGGCATCCAGGTCAAGCTCAACCCCGACGCCATCTTCGAGTTTCCCTATGGTGACGGCTACTGGAGCAAGCTGCTCGACCGCAGCTTCCGCTACGAGGACGAACTGGAGCTGCTGTTTCGCGACTCCGCCGACGTCGACTACACGCTGCTCGATTGCGGCGCCAATTATGGCTACTGGTCGGTGCTGGTGTCGAGCCGGCCGTTCGGTTCGCGCAAGGCGATCGCGATCGAACCGTCGTCGCAGAACTTTCCGAAACTGGCCAACAACGCTGGGATCAACGGCGATCGTTTCGAAACCGTCAAATGCGCGATTGGCGCCGCGCGCGGCGCCGCGCGTCTGTCGGGCATCAAGCACGAGGCCTTCAGCATCGCCGGCGAACAATCGGGCGGCGAGGAAGTGCCGGTCATTGCCCTCGACGATCTGCTGGACGACGGCAGGATTTCGGTCGGCGGCAAATACCTGGTCAAACTCGATGTCGAAGGCGTCGAGATCGAAGCCATGAAGGGCGGAACGCGGCTGATGCAGGGTGACAGCATGCTGCTCTGCGAGGAGCACGGCAATGATCCGTTGCATACTGTTTCGCGTCATATCCTCGAACAAACCCCGATGAAGTTAATCGTTCACGATCCCCGCAGCAATCGTTTTGAAACCGTGACCGACCTTTCGATTCTCGATCGGATCAAGGTTTCATCCCACGTCGGCTACAACGTGTTCGGCACCGCAAGCGCGTTCTGGCTCGCCCGGATCGACGCGCTCAATGCGAAAGCCGCGCGTCGCGCGCAATGAGAGACTGAAACGATGTCCGTCCGCCGCCTCGCACCCAAGGAACTGCAGCCCGCGAGCTTTGCGTTCTCTGAAGAGAACCTTGCCTTTGCAAGGAACGAGATCGCGAAATACCCGCCAGGGCGCCAGGCGTCGGCGGTGATCGCGATCCTGTGGCGCGCCCAGGAGCAGCATCGGGGATGGGTTTCGGAAGCCGCGATCCGCGCGGTCGCCGAGTTGCTGGAGATGCCTTACATCCGCGTGCTCGAGGTGGCGACCTTCTACACCATGTTCCAGCTGCAACCGGTCGGCACCAAGGCCCATGTCCAGGTCTGCGGCACCACGCCCTGCCGCTTGCGCGGCGCCGGCGACCTGATCGAGGTGTGCCAGAGCCGTATCCATCATGATCCCTTCGAACTGTCGAAGGATGGCGATTTCAGCTGGGAAGAAGTCGAGTGCCTGGGCGCCTGCGTGAACGCGCCGATGGTGCTGATCTGGAAGGATACTTACGAGGATCTCACCCGCGAGAGCTTCGGCAAGGTGCTGGACGGCTTTGCCACGGGCAAGCCGCCGAAGCCCGGACCGCAGATCGACCGTCAGTTTTCCGCGCCGGTGGGCGGGCCGACGACGCTGAAGGAAACAACGTGAGACGTGACGCCACATTGCCCGCGGAAGGGCCGGAGAGGGACAGCGCGATGAGCAAATGGCGCTATATCGGCATGCATGCGATCGTGGCGGCGGCGTTCATTTTTGTCCTGCAGCGCTACGGGCTGAGTGCGACGCTGGAATCCAGCCTGTTGTGGGCGATGATCTTCGGCGGCTGCGCCGCAGGTCTCGCCTACGCCCAGTCCAATCGCTGATCCTTTAGGAAGCTTCAAGTCATGCTCGACGACAGGGATCGCATCTTCAGGAACCTCTACGGCCTTCACGATTGGGGGCTGGAGGGCGCACGTCGCCGCGGCGCGTGGGACGGCACCAAGACCATCATCGACAAGGGCCGCGACTGGATCATCAACGAGATGAAGGCGTCGGGCCTTCGGGGCCGCGGCGGCGCCGGCTTTCCGACCGGTTTGAAATGGTCGTTCATGCCGAAGGAATCGACCGACGGCCGGCCGAGCTATCTCGTGGTCAATGCCGACGAGTCCGAACCCGGCACCTGCAAGGATCGGGAGATCATGCGGCACGATCCGCATCTCCTGGTCGAGGGCTGCCTGCTGGCGAGCTTCGCGATGAACGCGCATGCCTGCTACATCTATGTGCGCGGCGAGTTCATCCGCGAGCGCGAGCATCTGCAGGCCGCGATCGATCAGGCCTATGCGGCGAAGCTGGTGGGCAAGGACAACGTCCATGGCTGGCCGTTCGACATCTATGTCGCCCACGGCGCCGGCGCCTATATCTGCGGCGAGGAGACGGCGCTGCTGGAGAGCCTCGAGGGCAAGAAGGGCCAGCCGCGGCTGAAACCGCCGTTCCCGGCCAATGTCGGGCTCTATGGCTGTCCGACCACCGTCAACAACGTCGAATCGATCGCGGTCGCCCCCGACATTCTCAGGCGCGGCGCGGCGTGGTTTGCCGCCATCGGCCGGCCCAACAATGTCGGCACCAAGCTGTTTTGCATTTCCGGCCATGTCGAGCGGCCCTGCAACGTCGAAGAGGCGATGGGGATTCCGTTCCGTGAATTGATCGAGCGGCATTGCGGCGGCGTTCGCGGCGGCTGGGACAATCTGAAGGCCGTGATCCCCGGCGGCTCGTCGGTGCGCATGGTGCCGGCCGATCAGATCATCGACACGCCGATGGATTTCGACAGCCTCGGAAAGTTGCGCTCCGGCCTCGGCACCGCCGCCGTGATCGTGATGGACAAGTCGACCGACCTGATCCGGGCGATCGCGCGGATCTCCTATTTCTACAAGCACGAGAGCTGCGGCCAGTGCACCCCCTGCCGCGAGGGCACGGGGTGGATGTGGCGGGTGCTGACGCGCATGGCCGAGGGCCGCGCCCACAAGCGCGAGATCGACATGCTGTTGGAGGTGACCAAGCAGGTCGAAGGCCACACCATCTGTGCGCTCGGCGACGCCGCCGCATGGCCGATCCAGGGACTGATCACCCATTTCCGCCACGAGATCGAGGCGCGCATCGACCAGTATTCGCACAAGGCCGACATCGACGACGCCGGCGTGCGCGATCCCACGCACATGGTCGCGGCGGAGTGATGCCGATGGCGCAATCGGGCTTCTGGTGGCAGAGATACGGGACGCTGGCGCAGATGGCGCAGGCGGGGGTGGCCCTGCTCGGCGTTATCGCGATCATGTTGCAGGTCGAGGAGATCCGGAGCAACAACCGGGCGACGAGCGCGCGGCAGGCGTTTCTCGGCTATACAGATCTCGCGTTCAAGAACCCGAAATTCTCGCTGCCCGACTACGAGGCCATCAAGGCCGCCGGCCGCAATGAACGGGAGCAATATGAGAGCTTTGTCTCGTATTTTCTCTATGCCTGCGAGGAGACGATCGCCGCTTTCGCCGACAAGCGCGAGTGGCGGGCCTCCTGTGACTACGAACTAAAGCCGCATTTGCCGTTCCTGTGCGAAAGGGGCGCCGTGGAGCCGGCCTTTCTCGACACTTACGGCCCCGAGACCCGGCAGTGGATCCGGGCGTCGCTGAAGGCCGCCAGCGTTGCACCGCCGGAATGCAAGCCGGGAAAGACGTGAGACAGCCATGACCAAACTGATCATCGACGGCAAAGAGATCGATGTGCCCGCAGAGTACACGCTGCTGCAGGCGTGCGAGGCGGCGGGCGCCGAGATTCCGCGCTTCTGCTACCACGAGCGGCTGTCGATCGCCGGCAATTGCCGGATGTGCCTGGTCGAGGTGAAGGGTGGTCCGAAGCCGGTGGCGAGCTGCGCCTGGGGCGTGCGCGACTGCCGGCCCGGCCCGAAGGGCGAGCCGCCGGAAATCTCGACGCGTTCGCCGATGGTGAAGAAGGCGCGCGAAGGCGTGATGGAATTCCTGCTGATCAACCACCCGCTGGATTGCCCGATCTGCGACCAGGGCGGCGAGTGCGACCTGCAGGACCAGGCGATGGGCTACGGCGTCGATACCTCGCGCTTTGCCGAGAACAAGCGCGCGGTCGAGGACAAATACCTGGGCGCGCTGGTCAAGACGTCGATGAACCGCTGCATCCAGTGCACGCGCTGCGTCCGTTTCTCCGCCGAGGTGTGCGGCGTGCCGGAAATGGGCGCCACCGGCCGTGGCGAGGACATGGAGATCACGACCTACCTGGAACAGGCGCTGAGTTCGGAACTGCAGGGCAATCTGGTCGATATCTGCCCGGTCGGCGCGCTGACCTCGAAACCCTATGCGTTCGCCGCGCGCCCGTGGGAACTTGGCAAGACGCAGTCGGTCGACGTCATGGACGGCGTCGGTTCGGCGATCCGCGTCGACACCCGCGGCCGCGAGGTGATGCGGATCCTGCCGCGGATCAACGAGGCCGTGAACGAGGAATGGATTTCCGACAAGACCCGCCACATCGTCGATGGCTTGCGGACGCAGCGGCTTGACCGGCCCTATATCCGCGAGAACGGCAAGCTCCGCGCCACGTCCTGGCCCGAGGCTTTTGCTGCTATCGCCGCCAAGGCCGGTCGAATCGACGGGCGGCGGATCGGCGCGGTGGCCGGCGATCTTGCGGCGGTCGAGGAGATGTTCGCGCTGAAGGAGCTGTTGGCGAAGTGCGGCTCCGCCAATCTGGCGGTACAGGGCGGCGATGCCTTCGACCCCCGCGCCGGCCGCGCGAGCTACATCTTCAACCCGACCATTGCCGGCATCGAGCAGGCCGACGCGCTGCTGATCATCGGCTCGAACCCGCGCAAGGAAGCGGCCGTCCTCAACGCGCGCATCCGCAAGCGCTGGCGCACCGGTCAACTCAAGGTCGGCGTGATCGGCGCCAGGGCCGATCTCACCTATGATTACGACTATCTCGGCGCGGGTACGGATTCGCTCGGCGAACTCGCCGGCGGCAAGCATTCCTTTGCCAACGTGCTGAAGGAGGCCGCAAAGCCGATCGTGCTGGTCGGCGCCGGGGCGTTCGCCCGCCACGATGGCGCGGCGGTGCTGGCGCTGGCGGCAAAGATCGCGGCTGACCTCGGCGCGTTCAAGGACGGCTGGAACGGCTTTGCCGTGCTGCAGGATACCGCCTCCCGCGTCGGTGCGCTGGATATCGGCTTAGCGCCCGGACCGGGCGGCCTCAACCTCGCGCAGATGACGACCTACGGCACACTCGACGTGCTGTTTCTGCTCGGCGCCGACGAGGTCAAGGTGCCGGACGGCACCTTCGTGGTGTATGTCGGCACCCATGGCGACCGGGGCGCGCATCGCGCCGACGTCATCCTTCCGGGCGCGGCCTATACCGAAAAATCCGGCCTCTACGTCAACACCGAGGGCAGGGTGCAGATCGCCAATCGCGCCGCGTTTCCGCCCGGCGAGGCCCGCGAGGACTGGGCGATCATCCGCGCGCTCTCCGATGTGCTGGGCAAGCGGTTGCCCTACGATTCGCTGCCGGCGCTGCGCCAGGCCATTTCCAAATCGGCGCCGCATTTGATGCGGGTCGACCAGGTCGAGCCCGGCAAGGCCGAGGACGTCAAGGCGTTGGCGGCCAGCGGCGGCAAGATCGACAAGACGCCGTTCACGACGACGATCGAGGATTTCTATCTGACCAACCCGATCGCGCGGGCCTCGGCGGTCATGGCGGAGTGCTCCCGGCTGGCGTCCGGGAAAATGCTGACGGCAGCGGAGTGAGCGTGACCTGATGGCTGATTTCCTCGCAAGCCCGTTCTGGACCGGCTTCCTCTGGCCGCTGATCGTGATGATCGCGCAGAGCGTCCTGTTGCTCGTCGTGCTCCTGGTTGCGATCGCCTACATCCTGCTCGCCGACCGCAAGATCTGGGCGGCGGTGCAGATCCGTCGAGGCCCCAACGTGGTGGGTCCGTGGGGCCTGCTGCAGTCGTTCGCGGACCTCTTAAAGTTCGTGCTGAAGGAGCCGATCATCCCGGCCGGCGCCAACAAGGGCGTGTTCCTGCTGGCGCCGCTGGTGTCCTGCGTGCTGGCGCTCGCCGCCTGGGCCGTGATCCCGATGGATCTCGGCTGGGTGATCGCCGACATCAATGTCGGCGTCCTCTACATCTTCGCGATTTCGTCGCTGTCGATCTACGGCATCATCATGGCCGGCTGGTCGTCGAACTCCAAATATCCGTTCATGGCAGCACTTCGCTCCGCCGCGCAGATGGTTTCCTATGAGGTTTCGATCGGCTTCGTCATCATCACGGTCCTGCTGTGCGCGGGCTCGCTCAATCTCTCCGCCGTGGTCGAGGCGCAGAATACAAGAGGCTTCGCCAGCCTGATCGGCCTGCCGCAGCTGACCTTCCTGAACTGGTACGTCTGGCCGCTGTTTCCGATGTTCGTGGTGTTCTACGTCTCGGCGCTGGCCGAAACCAACCGGCCGCCCTTCGATCTCGTTGAAGCGGAATCCGAGCTGGTGGCGGGCTTCATGGTCGAATACGGCTCGACGCCGTATTTGCTGTTCATGCTCGGCGAGTATGTCGCGATCACCACGATGTGCGCGATGGCGACGATCCTGTTCCTTGGCGGATGGCTGCCGCCGGTGGCGCTGCCACCGTTCACCTGGATACCGGGGGCGGTGTGGTTTGCGCTGAAGCTGTTCTTCATGTTCTTCCTGTTCGCGATGGCGAAGGCGATCGTGCCGCGGTACCGCTACGATCAGCTGATGCGGTTGGGATGGAAGGTGTTTCTGCCGCTCTCGTTGGCGATGGTGGTGATCGTCGCGGGTGTGCTGCAGTTGACGGGGATCGCACCGAAATGAGGGGGAAACACCATGACGCTATCGACCGCCGGCCTGATCGGCGCCGCCGTGGGATTGGCGGCGTCGAGCCTGTTCTATTTCGTGGTGACGTTCTTGCTCAAGCGCCAGCCGGTCGAAACAACCGGCAGTGCGGAGGAGCGCGAACGCGGAGCGGCGGTCATTCAAATGATCTTGCTCGCCGACATTCCGCTCATGACCGCGGTTGGTTACTACGTCGGTCAGCTCCTTTAGTGGTGGCTGGGGCCTGCGGCAGAAAGAGGACCTGCGCATGAGTGTCAATATCAACGCAACGGCCCGCGCGCTCCTGCTGAGCGAATTCGTATCGGCGTTCTTTCTCGCCATGCGGTATTTCTTCAAGCCGAAGCCGACGCTGAACTATCCCTTTGAGAAAGGGCCGATCTCGCCGCGCTTCCGTGGCGAGCATGCGCTGCGCCGCTATCCCAATGGCGAGGAACGCTGCATCGCCTGCAAGCTGTGCGAGGCGATCTGCCCGGCCCAGGCCATCACCATCGAGGCCGGCCCGCGCCGCAACGACGGCACCCGCCGCACCGTGCGCTACGACATCGACATGGTGAAATGCATCTACTGCGGCCTGTGCCAGGAAGCCTGTCCGGTCGATGCCATCGTCGAGGGACCGAACTTCGAATTCGCGACCGAGACCCGCGAGGAACTCTATTATGACAAGGCGAAACTGCTCGCCAATGGCGACCGCTGGGAGCGCGAGCTTGCGAAGTCGATCGAACTCGACGCGCCGTACCGGTGAGGTGAAGGCATGATCGAAATTTCTATGTCATTCCGGGGCGCGCGAAGCGTGAACCACGATGTGCAATTGCACATCGGGGAATCTCGAGATTCCGGGTCTGGTCATTCGGACCATCCCGGAATGACGGGGAACAACCGATGATCCTTCCCGCGCTGTTCTTCTATCTCTTTGCCGGCGTCTGCGTGGCTTCCGCGGTGATGGTCATTGTGTCGCGCAATCCCGTGCATTCCGTGCTCTATCTGATCCTGGCCTTCGTCAACGCCGCCGGCCTGTTCCTGCTGATGGGCGCCGAGTTTCTGGCGATGATCCTGATCGTGGTCTATGTCGGCGCGGTCGCGGTGCTGTTCCTGTTCGTGATCATGATGCTCGACGTGGATTTCGCCGAACTGCGCGAGGGCTTTCTGGAATATGTGCCGATCGGTCTCGTGATCGGCGCGATCTTTCTCGCGGAGTTGCTGCTGGTCGGCGGCAGCTGGGTGATCAATCCCGGTACGGCCAAGCAGATTACGGCGGCGATCCCGACCAATGTCAGCAACACCGAGGCGCTCGGGCTCGTGCTCTACACCCGCTACATCCATTACTTCCAGCTGGCGGGGATGGTGTTGCTGGTGGCGATGATCGGCGCCATCGTGCTGACGCTGCGCCACAAGGCAAACGTCAAGCGGCAGGACATCAACGTGCAAAACGCACGGACACCGGAACTGGCGATGGCCGTGCGCAAGGTGGCGTCGGGCCAGGGGCTGCAGGACGCGGACGCGCCGGAGTGGGTGAAATGACGATCGGGCTCGGTCATTATCTCGCGGTCGGCGCCATCCTGTTTACGCTTGGCATCCTCGGCATCTTCCTCAACCGCAAGAACATCATCGTCATCCTGATGTCGATCGAGCTGATCCTGCTCGCTGTCAATATCAACCTGGTGGCGTTCTCGACCTTTCTGGGCGACATCGTCGGCCAGGTGTTCGCGCTGCTGGTGCTGACGGTCGCCGCGGCCGAGGCGGCGATCGGTCTGGCGATACTGGTCGTCTATTTCCGCAACCGCGGCTCGATCGCGGTTGAGGACGTCAACATGATGAAGGGCTAAGGGCGCAATGGTTCAGGCAATCGTCTTTCTGCCGCTGCTGGGCGCCATTCTGGCCGGCCTGATTGCGATCTTCGGGGCGCATGTGCGCAATCCGAGCGGCGATGCCGTTGAACATCACGATGGCGGGCACGGCGCTCTCGCCCACGCGACGCATGACGACCCTGCGCACGACGATCAGGGCCATGACGACCACCACGCCTCCGAGCCGCCGGCGCAGGGCTCGCGCGCGGCGGAGCTGATTACGACAGGCCTGCTGATGGTCTCGGCGGCGCTGTCCTGGGTGGCGCTGGTCGATGTCGGCTTCATGCAGCACGATGTGCGGATCGCGCTGTTCCCTTGGATCAACTCCGGCGATCTGCAGGTCGCGTGGGCTTTGCGCGTCGATACGCTGACCGCCGTGATGCTGGTGGTGGTCAACACCGTCTCGGCGCTCGTGCATCTGTATTCCATCGGCTACATGGACGAGGACCCGCATCGGCCGCGGTTCTTCGCCTACCTGTCGCTGTTCACCTTCGCCATGCTGATGCTGGTGACGTCGGACAATCTGGTCCAGATGTTCTTCGGCTGGGAGGGCGTTGGCCTCGCGAGCTACCTGCTGATCGGGTTCTGGTACAAGAAGCCGTCGGCGAATGCTGCGGCGATCAAGGCCTTCGTGGTCAACCGGGTCGGCGATTTCGGTTTCGCGCTCGGCATTTTCGCGGTGTTCATGCTGCTCAACACCACCGATTTCGAGACCATCTTCGCCGGCGCGCCGGCGCTGTCGGGCAAGACCATCAATTTCCTCGGCTGGCAGGCGGATGCGCTGACGCTGATTTGCCTGCTGCTGTTCATGGGCGCGATGGGCAAATCGGCCCAGTTCCTGCTGCACACCTGGCTGCCGGACGCGATGGAGGGTCCGACGCCGGTCTCCGCGCTGATCCACGCCGCGACCATGGTGACGGCCGGGGTGTTCATGGTGGCGCGGCTGTCGCCGCTGTTCGAACTGGCGCCCAACGCGCAGGCCGTCGTGATGTTCTTCGGCGCCACCACCGCGTTCTTTGCCGCGACCGTCGGCCTGGTCCAGAACGACATCAAGCGCATCGTCGCCTATTCGACCTGTTCGCAGCTCGGCTACATGTTCGTGGCGATGGGGGCGGGGGCCTATTCGGTCGGCA
>LNFM01008634.1_pt1 | contig 19338 bp, 24 predicted proteins | sample 596031 | NCBI WGS metagenome assembly LNFM01 (sample SAMN04254537, study PRJNA301005) | activated carbon metagenome | isolation source: dual media filters at the Ann Arbor, Michigan drinking water treatment plant | place: USA: Ann Arbor | reverse complement strand
GGTTCATCTCGCTCTCGCACTCGGCCTCGGCGACCAAGACCTTCTTCCGCATCCCGCCGAACCGCGCTATCGAACTGGGCAACCAGATCCAGGTCTAAGTCCCGAGGGCAGACATGCCGCGATCCACGCTCGTTCTGCTGCCCGGCCTGCTCGCCACCCGGCGCGTCTTCCAGCCCCAGATCGATGCCCTTTCCGACATCGCCGATATCGTCGTCCCCGAACTCTGGCACTACGATTCGATGGCCGCCATGGCCGAGGCTGCCCTCGCCATGGCGCCAACGCGCTTCTCTCTCGCCGGCTTCTCGATGGGCGGCTACGTCGCCTTCGAGGTCATGCGCCGCGCGTCCGAGCGCGTCGAACGGCTGGCGCTGATCGACACCCAGGCCACGCCCGACGCGGCCGAGGCGACGGCGCGGCGCCACGGGCTGATGGAGCAGACCAAGATCGGCCGCTTCCACGGCGTGCAGCGCTCGCTGCTGCCGATGATCCTTCACCGCTCGCACATCGACGACAAGGCCATCGTCCAGCCGATCCTCGACATGGCGCTGGAAGTCGGCGCCGAGGGCTTCGTCAACGAGACCCGCGCCACCATCGCGCGGCCCGACAGCCGGCCGCTCTTGGTCGACATCGAGGTGCCGACCGTGGTCATCGTCGGCCGCCAGGACCTGACGACGCCGCTTGTCCGCTCCGAGGAGATGGCCGCCGACATCGCCACCTCGCGGCTGGTCGTGCTCGAGGATTGTGGGCACATGGCCCCGCTGGAAAGACCCGCAGAAGTCTCGGCAGCCCTCAGGAGATGGTTGAGCGAATGAACACGATCTATGCCCGCGAGGATTATCTTGGCGCCGACGAGTACATCGACGTCGTGCGCAAATCAGGCCTCACCCGGCCGGTCGAGGACCGCGGCCGCGTCGAGCGCATGCTGGCGCACGCCAACCTGATCTTGACCGCCCGCCAGGACGGCAGGCTGGTAGGCTTCGCCCGCTCCCTCACCGACTTCTGCTTCTGCTGCTATCTTTCCGACCTCGCCGTCGACAAGGCCTGCCAAGGCCAGGGCATCGGCAAGCGCCTGATCGAAGAGACGCGGACGGCCGCCGGCGGCGAACTCACCACCACGCTGCTGCTGTCGGCGCCGACGGCGATGACCTTCTACCAGGGCATCAAGATGCCGGCGGCCGACAACTGCTTCCTCTACCGCCGGCAGAAGTAGCGACGCCTCCCGACGCGGGACAAAACAAAACCCGACTTTTACGCTCCCGCGCCGCAGTGCTTCGGTCCTAAGCGCCTGGCGCTCCTGGGAAATCCGCTGCGAGGCGTCCTGCGCGGAGTCTCCAGAAGTGAGACATTTTGATAACTCACTTTCCGCGCCCCAGTATCTCCGACGACCACATTAACGCCGCCACGATGCGATCGTTGGCACGCCCGATATGGCCGATCTGGCGGCCGCGATAGAGCACCGGCCGCGTCCTGGGATTTTTGACCCGGTCCATTGCCGCCAGCAGGATCTGCTGGCGCCGCCACGTCAGGCGCTCGCGGCAATCCTGGTCGAACGTCTCGTCCTCGGCGCGCCAGCGATGGGCGGTGCGGCGGTCGACGCCGGTACGCGCCGCCGCCTCGCTCATGGAACCCCAGCGCAGGAGATGGCGCAGGAAATCGCGCTTGCGGCGCGCAAGGCTTGGCCGCTTGGGCAGCACGTGCCATTTGACGTCGGGATAGCCTTCGGGCGGCGGCGGATCGCTGTAGGGCATCGGCTCCTCCTTTGATAGGAGTCTATATACTATTCCTATAAATAGCCGTCAATCTCCTACCGACGGGGCCTTCCTCTTGACCGACATCAAGGCCCGCCGCGGACGCGGTCTCTAAGGCTTAAAGTAGAATTGAGCGGAGCTTTGTGTAGGAGCGCGGTAATGAAACGACCGCAAGGGCACTGGACAGCGCTTGTAGCGGGTGTCGTGGCTGTGATCGCGGCTGCGGCGTTCACCTGGCACTACTGGCCGCGCGCGCCTGCCGACTGGCTGACGCTCTATGGCAATGTCGATATCCGCCAAGTCGACCTCGCCTTCAATGCGATCGGCCGCCTGCAGGAGCTGCGTCGCGAGGAAGGCGATCCCGTAAAGGCCGGCGAGACGATCGCCCTTCTCGAGCCCGAGACCTACCAGGACCTCGCTGCGTTGGCGCGCGCGCGCGCCGACGCCCAGCAGATCGCCCTGCGCAGGCTGGAAACCGGCAGCCGGCCGGAAGAAGTCGCGCGCGACCGCGCCCTGGTCGAAGCCAACCGCGCCGCGCTGGCCGATGCGGAGGTGCTGCTGAAGCGGCGCACCGACCTGCTGCAAAGCGGCAATGTCTCGCGCCAGCTCTACGATGACGCCAAGAATGCCTTCGACGCCGCCCGCGCACGGCTCGACGTGACCAGCCAGGCCTTGCGGCTGACCGAGATCGGGCCCCGCCAGGAGGACATCGACCAGGCAAAGGCCCTCCTGCTTTCCCAGAAGGCCATGCAGTCGCTGGCCGAACGTCGCCTGATCGACACTGAACTGAAGGCGCCGGCGGACGGCGTCGTGCTCAGCCGCATCGTCGAGCCGGGCGCCATGGTCGGTCCGAACACCCCGATCTACACCGTCGCCTTGACGGACAAGGTCTGGGTGCGCACCTACATCTCGGAGCCCAACCTCGGCCGCATCCGCCCCGGTCTCGAGGTCAAGATCGCGTCCGACACCGATCCCAACCGCAGCTACAATGGCTGGATCGGCTTCATCTCGCCGACCGCCGAATTCACACCAAAGACCGTCGAGACGACGGAGCTGCGCACGCAGCTGGTCTACCGGTTGCGGGTCTTCGTGCGCGATCCCGACGACCGGCTGCGCCAGGGCATGCCTGTGACCATCCGCGTTCCACTCGGAAAATAGACGGCATGCCGCCGCCCGCGCCCGCAGTGGTGCTCGAAGATCTCACCAAGCGCTTCGGCCCAGTGACGGCGCTAGATCGCGTCACCGCCGCGATCCTTCCGGGCCAGATCACCGGACTGGTGGGACCGGACGGCGCCGGCAAGACGACCTTGCTGCGCCTGATCGCCGGCTTGCTGAAGCCCGACGACGGCTCGATCGCGGTGCTGGGCCACGACAGCGTGACCGACATCGGCGCCTACCAGCGCGACATCGGCTACATGCCGCAACGTTTCGGACTCTACGAAGATCTCACCGTCGACGAGAACCTCAACCTGCATGCCGACCTGCACGATCTCGATGAGGCGACACGGGAGAGGCGCTTCGCCGACCTGCTCTTCTTCACCGGGTTGCTGCCATTCAAAGGCCGGCTCGCCGGCCAGCTTTCGGGCGGCATGAAGCAGAAACTGGGGCTGGCCTGCGCCCTGCTGGCGCGGCCACGGCTGCTGCTGCTCGACGAGCCGAGCGCCGGCGTCGATCCGGCGTCGCGCCGCGAGCTGTGGCGCATCGTTCGAACGATGGCGGGCGAAGGCGTGGCGGTGGTGTGGAGCACCGCCTACCTCGACGAGGCCGAACGCTGCGACAGCTTCCTGCTGTTCGCCGGCGGCCGGCTGCTGGCCTCCGGCGCACCCGCCGACTTCACCGGCCGCCTGAAAGACCGCACCTTCCTGATCGACCTGCCGGAAGGCCGGCGCCACGAAGCGCAGCGCACGGCAGCCGCCCATCCCGACATTGCCGACGCCACCATCCAGGGTGGCAGCGTGCGGTTGGTCCTCAAGGAAGGTGCGGCGCTGCCCGACCCGACGGCGCTGGGCGGCAACGGCACGGTTCCGAGACCGGTCAGGCCACGCTTCGAGGATGCCTTCGTGAGCCTGCTGCAGGTCGAGACGAAGCCTCCGTCGATGAACGGCGCGCGCAATGGCATGAGCGGGCCGCCCGACGGCGCGGCCATCGAGGCCCATGAGCTGACACGCGACTTCGGCAAGTTCCGCGCCGTCGACCACGTCACCTTTACTGTCGCACCCGGCGAAATCTTCGGACTCCTCGGCCCCAATGGTGCCGGCAAGTCGACGACCTTCCGCATGCTATGCGGGCTGCTCGAGCCCAGCTACGGCAGCGCCCATGTTGCCGGCGTCGATCTCGGCCGGGCGCGCGCCACTGCACGCGAGCGCATCGGCTACATGTCGCAGCGCTTTTCGCTCTACGGCAACCTGTCGGTGCGCGACAATCTCGACTTCTTCAGCGGCGTCTACGGTCTGGCCGGCGCCCGCCGGCGGGACCGCATCGCCTGGACGATCGACAGCTTCGACCTCGGCGCCGTCGTTGATGCCGAAGCCGGCGGCCTGCCGCTCGGCTTCAAGCAGCGGCTGGCGCTCGGCTGCGCGCTCCTGCACGAGCCGCAGGTCCTATTCCTCGACGAGCCGACCTCCGGCGTCGATCCACTGATGCGTCGAGCCTTCTGGCAGCGCATCGGTGCGCTCGCCGACCTCGGTGTCACCATCCTGGTGACGTCGCACTTCATGGACGAGGCCGAGTATTGCGACCGCCTGGGCATCGTCTATGCCGGCCGGATGATCGCCACCGGCCGTCCCGACGAGCTGAAGCGCCGGTTCGCAAGCGCTGCCATGCCGGAGCCGACGCTGGAGGATGCCTTCGTCGCGCTGATCGAGTCGTACGATACCGGCGCCCGCCCGGCGGGGGACGCGTCGTGAGCGGCGGTGGGCTGTTCGGCCGGCGTTTTCGCGGGCTCCTGCGCAAGGAGTTCGTGCAGATCGTCCGCGATCCATCGTCGATCGCCATCGCATTGGTCATGCCCGTCGTGCTGCTGATCCTGATCGGATACGGGATCTCGCTCGACGCGCGCGACGTCAGGTTCGGCGTGGTCGACGAGAACCGGACCGTCGAGTCGTCCGGCCTCTACCAGAGCTTTGCCAGCACGCCATTCTTCAGGCCTGCCCGGTTCGTCGACTCGCGCCAGGCCGAAGCAGCCCTCATGCGCGGCGACATCGCGGGCTATGCCGTCCTGCGCGGCGATTTCTCCCGCAAGGTGGTCGATCCGCTTCGCGCCGCCGAAATCGGGATCTTCGTCAACGGCGTGGACTCCAACACCGCCCGCATCGTCGAGGGATATGCGCTGGGCGCCCTGGCCAACTGGGCGCGGGGCCGCCTGAGCGACCGGGCGCAGCACGCGAAGCCCGCGGTGGTGCTCGAGCACCGTTACTGGTTCAATCCCGAGCTGCGCAGCGCCAACTTCATCGTGCCCGGCCTGATCGCCATGGTGATGACCATGATCGGCGCGTTGCTGACCGCGCTCGTGGTCGCCCGCGAATGGGAGCGCGGCACGATGGAGGCGCTCATGGTGTCGCCCGCGACGATGACGGAGATCATGCTCGGCAAGCTGGTCGCCTACTTCGTGCTCGGCATGGGCGGGCTCGCCATCTCGGTTGGCCTGGGCATCTTCGTCTTCGAGGTGCCGTTTCGCGGCTCCTTTCCGGTGTTGATCGGCATCTCCGCCGTGTTCCTGGTGGTCTCGCTGGCGATGGGGTTGCTGATCTCGACCGTCGCGCGCAACCAGTTCGTGGCAGCCCAGCTCGCCTTCCTCATCACCTTCATGCCGGCACTCATTCTCTCCGGTCTCATGTTCGACATCGAGACCATGCCGGCCTGGGTGCAGGCCGTGACCACCGTCTTCGCCGCCCGCTACTACGTATCGAGTCTGCAAACGCTGTTCCTGGCAGGCGACGTGTGGCCGGTCCTGCTGCCCAATCTCGCCGCCCTGCTGGCTTTCGCCGCGGTGTTCCTGACGGTTGCGATCAGGCGCACCCGGCGCAGCCTGGAGTAGGCCGATGTGGCAGCGCATCCGCTCGCTGATCGTCAAGGAATTCCTGATGCTTTGGAAGGACCGCAAGAGCCGTTTCGTGCTCGTGGTCCCGCCGATCATCCAGCTCGTCCTCTTCGCCGCCGCTGCGAACTTCGAGGTGAACCACGTGTCGCTCGGCCTCTGGAACGAGGACGCCGCGCGGCCGGCGCGCAACCTGGTGAGCCGCTTCGAGGGTTCGCCCACCTTCCGGATCGCCGCCACCTATGACAATCCCGTCGCCGTCGAGGACGACATCGCCGCGCAACGGGTCAAGGCCGTCCTGCACATCGGCCAGACTTTCTCCGCCGATGTGGCGGCCGGCCGGCCGGCGCGCATCCAGCTTCTGCTCGACGGGCGGCGCTCCAACAGCGCGCTCATCATCCAGAACTACGCCGCCACCATTGTCGAAGGCTTCAATCGCGAGCACGCCCCCGCCGGCGCTCTTGGCGCCGGGGTAGAAATCCAGACCCGTGCCTGGTTCAATCCGAACCTCGAGAGTCGCTGGTTCATCCTGCCCGGCCTCACCGTGCTGCTGACCATGGTCGCGACCATGCTGATCACGGCGCTGTCGGTGGCGCGCGAACGCGAACTCGGTACCTTCGATCAGCTTCTGGTGACGCCGCTCAGGCCGATGGAAATCCTGGCCGGCAAGACGATCCCGGCACTTTGCATAGGCTTCATCGAGGCCAATGTCATCGCCGCCATCGCTGTCTTCGTCTACGGCGTGCCGTTCGCCGGCCATGTCGCCTTGTTCGACGTCGGCATCGTCCTCTTCGTGCTGTCGGCAATCGGCATCGGCCTGGTGATCTCATCGATCGCCAAGACCCAGCAGCAGGCGATCCTCGGGGTGTTCCTGCTGTTGTCGCCGTTCAGCGTCCTGTCGGGTTTCGTCACACCCATCGCCAACATGCCGCAATGGTGCCAGCTGCTGACCACCATCAATCCGCTCCGCTACATGATCGAACTGTCGCGTGGCGTCTTTCTGCGCGACCTCACCTGGGCCCTGGCCTGGGACCTGCTGTGGCCGATGATGGTGATCGCCGCGGTGACGCTCGGCTACGCGACCTGGCTGTTCAGCCGCAAGCTGCAGTAGGGTACCGGCCGGGCCGCAAACGAGGCGCAGATTGATGTGAATCAAAGCGGTCCCTGGCAACTCCCCCGAAGCTTCAGTTTGTTTCCGCAGCATTGGTCGTAGGGGTTCCGCATGCCGCACAGTCACGCCGTCGTCTGGATGGACTCAAGGGAGGCGCACGTCTTCCGCTTCAACGCCGAGGACGTCGAACGCCAGCGCATCAAGGCGCACAGCCCCTTCCGCAAGGTCCACCACAAGGCCGGCGTGATCGGCGCCGGACATCAGCAGCTCGATCGCGACTATTTCGATCACATCGTCGACGCACTGCGCGGCACGAACGAATGGCTGCTGGTCGGTCCGGGCGGCGCCAAGGACCAGCTCGCGCATCATGTCGAGACGCATATCGGCTGGCTGAAGGAAAAGCTCTTCGCAGTCGAGCCGATGGACCATCCGACCGACGGCGAGCTTCTCCACCACGCCCGCCGCTTCTTCAAGGCCGCGGACAAGCTGCGCCCGGCGAGCGCCTGACGGCCGGCCGGCTGCACGGGCCGGGCGGCCGTCCTTCCGCGGGAGCCGTCGCCTCGTCCGCGCCTGCCGGGCTTACATGCCCTTCATCGCCTGGCCGCGGATCTCGCCGCCCTTGTTGGCTTCGGTATGGATGTTGAAATACCACTTGCTGGCTTGCAGATCGGCGGCCTGCGCATCGGTCGGCGTCGCCTCGCCCTTCTTTGGGCTCGCCAATCCTTCCTTCTGGGGCACGACGACGCCGGCATTGGCACCCGCCGCCGCTGGGCCATGGAAGTGCGCCGCCGTCGGTGGACCGCTCTGGCCGGAAAAGGTGACGGTCCAGGTGAATTTCTTGGTGGCCGTGTCGTAGGTGCTGGTGAGCGCGCCCGTGCCCTTGCTGGCGTTGCGCGGCACCTGGTTCGCGGCCGTGAGGGTCGCCTTGTACGTGTGGGTTTCGGCGAAGGCGGCCGGCGCGGCGACCAGAAGTGCCGCGGCCGCGAAACCGGCAAGGCCGGAGCGGAACAGGACCGTATTCATCGCTTGGCGTCCTCCGAGTGAATCCGGCACATGGCAGTCGCCGATCTGACGGGCCGGCGGCGTCGTCGGGATGCCCAGCACGACAACGAGCCCTTGGGTCAGATAGTTGCCCTGGCACACATCCTCGTGAGCTCGGGCCTGTCAGCGGCGCTGCTGCGTCTGGACTGCCCTACGGTACTGGGCCTCGAAGCCGGCAAGGCTCTGCTGGAACGGCCCGGCCATGGTGCCGTCGCCCAGGCTGACCTGTACGACGATCTGCGAGCCCGAGCGCATCTGCTGCAGCAGTTCGGCCGATTTCTCCTGCACGTACGAGCACTCGCCGCCGCCGGCGCAGATGTCGGTCGAAACGAAGGGATTGCCGTCGACCTGGATGCTGGCTCGCTTGCCCACGCCGTCGCCCACCACCGTGAGCGTGGTGTAGGCCGCCGAATAGCTCACGATCAGGAAGGTGCCGAGCAGGTTGTTGGGCCCGCCGTCGATCATGTTCGACACGGTGCAATCGAGCCCGCGCTCGGTGTTGCAGTTCATCACCCACTGGTTCGGCGGCTGGTTCTGACCCATACCCTGGGCCGCCGCGGGCGCCGCCAGGGCCAGCATACCGATTGCAAGAACTGATCGAAACATGGGCTGCTCGCCTCCGGGCCTTGTTTGCCAACTCCATCCGAGGACCCTATGTAGCCGCCAGCGCATCGCCGACAAAGCGCCAGTTGTTAAGGAGATACCGAAAGATGTCCGAAACCATCAAACTCGTCGCCTTCTGCGGCAGCCTTCGCAAAGCCTCCTTCAACCGTTTAGCGCTCGCTGCCTTCACCGAGCGGCTGCCGGCAGGTGTCACGCTGTCGACAATCGAGATCGGCGACTGGCCGCTCTATGACGCCGACGTGCAGGCCAAGGGCTTCCCCGACAAGGTGCAGGCAGCGCAAAAGGCCATGCTCGAGGCCGACGGCGTCGTGTTCGCGACCCCGGAGTACAATTATTCGGTCTCGGGCGTGCTGAAGAACGCCATCGACTGGCTGTCGCGCATGACCCCGCAGCCCTTCGCCGGGAAGCCGGTTGCCATGTTCGGCGCCGCGGGCGGACCGCTCGGGACGGCGCGCGCGCAGTATCACCTGCGCCAGATGATGGTGTTCCTTGACGGCCGGCCGGTGAACAAGCCGGAGGTCATGATCGGCCTTGCCCACACCAAGTTCGTCGACGGCAAATTCACCGACGAGGTGGGCGCCAAGCTGCTGGCCGATCTCGGTGCTTCGCTCGCCTTGGCGGTCAGGCAGGCAAGGGCTGCCGCGAAAGTGTCGTGACGGGCTTCAGTTCGGGCGCAGGCTGAGGATGTAGGCGATCAGGTCGTCCTGGTCGCGCGCGCCCAGCGACAGGTCGGGCATGCGGCCGTGTGGCGCCGACATGACGCCCTTCAGAGAAGCCGCCGTGGTCTCGCGCTTGGCGGCGATCGCAGGCAGTGTCGGCAGTCCGTCGGCCCGGCCGGCTGATGTGGTGCGGTCGACGATGTGGCAGTTGCCGCACCAGCGCTCGGCCAGCGCCCGGCCCCGATCGAGGTCAGCCGCCTCAGCCAGGCCGGGCAACAACAGCAGTACCAGGGCGATCGCCCAGCGCATCTTCGTCACCATGTGTAAAGGCCTCGTGGGGTCACCACCATGTGGTTGGTGACGGTTTTCACCCCGGGGATGGCGGCGGCAAGAACGCGGCAGGCCTCGCACTGGGCGGTCGAATCGGCGTGGCCCCAGATCTCCACATTGCCGTCCTGAACGATGATGTTGCGTACGAGCGAAGGCGACCATGGTTCGCGATCGAGCTTCAGCAGGATCTGCTCGCGCAGCGTCGCGTCATCGACGGCGGGCGTCGCAGGGGAAACTGGTGCCGCGATAAGCGCCTGCAGCAGGTTGGCGCGGCTCACGATGCCCACGACCTTGCCTTCGCGCACCACGGGCAGGCGCTTGATGCCGAACTGATCCATCCGCGCCGCCACGACCGACAGCTCGGTATCCTCTACAACCATGACAACCGGGTGGCTCATGACGTCGGCCACGGTCCGGCCGTGCGCCTTGAGGTAGTCGCGCGCCAGCGTGGCACCCTCCTCGAACAGGGTCTTCCAGCGGGTGGTGATCTTCTCAGCGCCGATTTCCGCCCGGTGGATGAGATCGCCCTCGCTCACGATGCCCTGCAGCCGGCCGGTCGCATCGACCACCGGCAGAGCACTTATGCGTTCGCCAAGCAGCAGGCGCGCAGCCTCGAGGACCGTCGCGTCGGGTTTGATGCAAACCACCGTGGTGGTCATGATGTCTGCGGCCTTCATCGATCCCCCGCACTGGGTATGGGCATTGCGAGACAGGATCGAGCCACCGGCGCCGGCACGCTTTGATCTAGATTAAATGCCGGGCACAAAAAATAGAGTACTTGGTGTCAGCCGGGTTTGGTCTTCACGTGCTCGGGCTGCACACCCAACCCCAGCACGCGGGCCGGGATACGACGCAGCAACGTGAAGCGATTGAGCAGCCGTGCCGGCCATGACGGGCGCGTGCCGGCCAGCGTCGGCGCGATCATCCTGTTCTGCGGAAAGACCCGGATGGCCTGCGTGGCCTCCACCGGCCACATGCGGTGTGCCCGCCAGGCAGCGAGATCGGAGTCGGCCAACCGGCCCCCGCGGAGCGGCGCCGCCAGGATGCTCGAGGCGGCGACGGCGTCCTGGACAGCGATGTTCACGCCGACGCCGCCGATCAGCGACATGGTATGGGCGGCATCGCCGATGCATACCACGCCCGGTTTCCACCATTTCTCCAACCGATCGACACCCACCGTCGGCAGCTTCGGGTCGTCGACCGTGGCCAGTTCGTGGACGCGGTCGGTGAGGAACGGCATGAGCTGGACGAGCCGGGTGCGGAACGGCTCGATGCCGTCGGCCTTCAGCCTGTCGGCCGTACCCTTGGCGATGACGAAGGCGCATTGCCAGCAATCGCCGCGATCGAGCATCACCAGGATGCTGCCATTATCGAAACGACCCATCGTCTCCGCCGTGTCGCTGGGCTTGTGCGTCAGGCGGAACCACAGCACGTCCATCGGCGCACCCAGCACATTGACCCTGAAGCCGGCGGCCTCGCGCACGGTCGAATGGCGGCCATCGGCTCCGACCACCAGGTCGGCGCGGATCTCCTGCGGCTGGCCATCGACGGTGGCGCGCACGCCGACCACCTTGCCCGCTTCCTCGACCAGGCCGTCGGCCTCGGCGTTCATCAGCAGCGTGAAGGCCGGATAGCGCTTGCCCGCGTCGGCAAGGAAGTTGAGGAAGTCCCATTGCGGCATCATGGCGATGTAGGGCGCGCACCGGCATATGCGAAAAGTCGGCGACCACCACCCGCTCCTCGCCAAACTGGGCGCCAAAACGCGACACCTTCTGATGCGGCAGCTTGAGGAAATCGTCGAGCAGGCCGAGTTCGTCCATCACGTTCAGGGTCGAGGGATGGACGGTGTCGCCGCGGAAGTCGCGCCGAAAGTCGCCGTGCTTTTCCAGCACCACGACCTTGACCCCGTGCGCGCCAGCAGGAAGCCCAGCATCATGCCGGCGGGCTCGCCGCCCTCGACGCAGCATTGGGTTCGCCGGATCGTCATTCCAGCCTCTCCTTGGATGCGAAACCGGTATCGTGGCCAAGGGCGATACTTCGGTCCACGCCGAAGGACAGATAAGAGCCGGCATGTTAGTGGAGCCGCCTCATGGCATCCCGCCCCACGGCATCCCGGCTGCCGCTCCTGTCGCTGCTGATCGCGGTGACCTGCCTCAGCCAGTTCTACCGCGTCTCCAACAGCGTGATCGCGCCGGAACTCACGCGTGATCTCGATCTGTCGGCGCGCCAGCTCGGCTGGGCGGGCAGTGCCTTCTTTTTCGCGCTCTTCGCCGTGCAGATCCCCGTGGGCATGTGGTTCGATCGCTTCGGCGCCCGCCGCACGGTGGCAGCCCTGTCGCTGCTCGCCATGCTGGGTTCGCTCTGGATCGCGCGCGCCGCCGACGCCACCGACCTGATCGCCGGCCGCACCATCGTGGGCGTGGGCTGCGCCGCCTCGTTCATGTCGGTGGTGTTTTTGTGCTCTCGCTGGTTCGAGCAGGCTAGGCTCGCGACGGCGCTGTCCTGGGTGTTCGCCGCCTCCAACATCGGCACGCTGGCCGCCGCCACGCCGCTCGCCTGGATTGCCGCGACCGTGGGCTGGCGCCACGGGTTCCTGGGCCTTGCAGCCATCACGCTGCTGGTCGCGATCGCCTTCTATGTCTTCGTGCGCGATCGGCCGCCGGAGTACCGCGGGCCTGAATCCCGCAAGGAGACGCCGGCCGAGATCCTGCGCGGGCTGTGGGAAGTGTGGCGCACCCCGGGACTCGGCCCCGTGCTCTCCATGCATTTCTTCGCCTATGCCACGATGCTGACGGTGCTGGGCGTCTGGGGCGGGCCCTACCTCTACGACGTCCACAAGCTCGACGGCGTGGAACGCGGCAATGTGCTGCTCGCCATGGGCGTGGCGCAGATCCTGGGCATCCTGGCCTACGGGCCGATGGACCGCGTTCTGCGCTCGCGCAAGAAGGCAGTGTTCGGCGGGGCCGCGATCTCGATGGTGCTGCTCACGATCATGGCGCTGCTCGCCAATCCGCCACTTTGGCTGGCGGTGGTGCTGCTGGTCGCCTTCTGCTTCTTCTGCGCCTACGGCACGGTGATTGTGGCCCAGGGCCGCGCGCTCTTCCCCGACCGCCTGGCCGGCCGCGGCGTCACCACGGTCAACATGGCGCAGTGCCTGGGACTCGCGGCGCTGCCGGCCGGTACCGGCTACATCGTCGAAGCCTTTGGCTCAGGCGATATCGCCTATCGCTGGGTGTTCGGCACGCTGGCCGCCGGCCTGGCGCTGGGCTCGATCGCCTACGTCCGCGCGCGCGACAGCTCCACGACGTGAGGGGGACGACGTGAGGAACTACTTCGTCGCTTCCTTGAGGTAGGCGATCACGTCGGCAATCTGGCTCCCCTGCTTTATGCCGGCAAAGACCATCTTCGTTCCGGGCATGTCGGACTTGGGGTCGCGGAGATAGGCGGCCAGCGTCGCGTCGTTCCATTCTATGCCGAACCTGCGCATGGCCTCGGAATAGCCGTAGCCCTGCCCGGTGCCAGATCGGCGGCCCATGATGCGATAGAGATTCGGCCCCGTCGTGGTCGCCCCTCCCCTCAGGAGCGTATGGCAAGCCTTGCACTGCGTGTTGAACACCTGCTCGCCCTTGGCCACGTCCTGCGCGGACGCCGCCGAGGCCGACAATCCCACCACCAGCACGCTCGCGACGCCGATCCAGTTGCTTTTCACTTGGTCGCTTCCTTGAGGTAGGCGACCAGATCGGCGAGCTGGCCGGCGTTCTTCACGCCGTTGAAGAGCATCTTGGTGCCGGGCACCTTGCCCTTGGGGTCGCGGTTGTACTCGGCCATCGTGGTGTCGTCCCAGACGATGCCCGACTTCTTCATGGCATCGGAGGACTCGTAGCCGCCGCCGGAGCCGGCCTTGCGGCCGAACACGCCGTGCAGGTTGGGACCGGCCGTGCTGGCGCCATCCTTCTCGAGTGTGTGGCAGGCCCGGCATTGGGTGTTGAAGACGCGCTGGCCGCGCGAGGCTTCGCCGGACTGTGCTGTCTGCGCGGCAGCGGTTCCAGCGGCGGCCGCCATCCCGGCTGCGATCACAGCGGCGGCAATGATCAAACTCTTCATCACGCTACTCCTGATGTTTCGGCCGATGATGCCCTATATCTGGGCTCCGATGCAGAACCTGTTCGATCCTAATGGCGGAATGGAGGCACTGGGCGCTGGCGCCGTGCTGCTGCGCGGCTTCGCCCAAGCGCACGACCGGGCGCTGCTCGCCGCGATCGACGCGGTCACTGTGAACGCGCCGTTCCGGCACATGACGACGCCGGGCGGCTTCGAGATGTCGGTCGCCATGACCAATTGCGGCGCGGCCGGCTGGATCACCGACCGCAGGAGCTATCGCTACACGGCGGACGATCCCGCAAGCGGCAAACCCTGGCCCGCGATGCCTCAGCTGCTCCTGGAGCTGGCGGACGAAGCGGCCGACGCCGCGGGTTTCCCGGGCTTCATGCCCGATGCCTGCCTGATCAACCGCTACGAGCCCGGCGCGCGGCTGTCGCCGCACCAGGACAGGGACGAGGCCGACTACGGCCATCCCATCGTGTCGGTATCGCTGGGCCTGCCCGCCACCTTCCAGTTCGGCGGCCCCAAGCGATCCGACCCGATGAAGAAGGTGGCGCTCCGTCACGGCGACGTCGTGGTGTGGGGCGGCCCGTCACGCCTCGCCCATCACGGCGTGCTGACGCTGAAACGCGGCGAGCACCCGCTGACCGGGCGCCACCGCTTCAACCTGACGCTCAGGAAAGCGTTTTAGTCACTCCGGCTTGAGGTTCTGCTCCTTGATGAGCGTCACCCAGCGCTTCTCTTCGGTCAGGTACCAGGCCTTGAATTCGGCCGGCGTGGAACTGCGGATTTCCACGCCCTGCTTCTTGAAGCGCTCGATCACCTCGGGCTCGGAGGTGATCTTGAAGATGGTGGCGTGAAGCTTGTCCTGGATCGGCTTGGGCGTGCCGGCCGGCACCACCAGGCCCTGCCAGAACACGACGTCGAAGTCCTTAAGGTCGCTCGATTCGGCCACCGTCGGAATATCGGGGAAGCTGGGCGAGCGCTTGATGCTGGAAATTGCGATGGCGCGTGTCTTGCCCGACTGCAGGAACGGTATCGCTTCGAGCGAGGCCGAGAACATCATCTGCGCCTGGCCCGAGGCCACGTCCTGGCCGGCCTGCGCGCCGCCGCGGTAGGGCACGATGGTGTACTGGAGCCCGGTCTTGGCGCGGAACATCTCCGCCGCCATGTGGTTGGTGGCGCCGATGCCCGAGGTCGCCATGTTGAACTTGCCCGGGTTGGCTTTCAGGTAGGCGATCAGCTCGGCCATGGTCTTGACCGGGAAGTCGGCGTTCACCTGCAGGATGAAAGGCGTGAAGCTGATCAGCGACACTAGGTCGAAGCTCTTGTGCGGATCGTACTGCACGTTGCCCTGCAGCGTCGGATTGATGATCAGCGAGGTGCCGCCGCCATAGAGCGTGTAGCCGTCGGCCGGGGCCTTGGCGACGAAGTTGGAGGCCACGGTCGTGGCCGCCCCCGCCTTGTTGTCGATCAAGACCGGCTTGCCCAATCGCGTCGTTCAGGCCGCCTGCCGGATAGGGCACGATGAAGGTGATGGCCTTGGTGGGGTAATCGGATTGAGCGGACGCGGAGAACGGCAACATGAGTGCCGTGAGCGCGGCAAGCACCGACGCTATAAGCTTAGAACGATTCATTTTCTTCCTCCCTGAGGTCAGCCGCCGACGAAGAACGGCAGCGTCACTTCCTTGTTGACCGGCTCGAAACCGAGCCGGACGCGCATGCCGATCTTCAGGTCGGCCTCGGCGACGCCCTGCAGCTGCGCGTTCACGCGCACCCCGGCGTCCATGTCGACAAGCGCCACAATATAAGGCGCCGACGCCTTGAAGAAGAAGTTGAACGGATGATGGCAGACCGTCCAAGTGTGAATGGTACCGCCGGTCGAGGCTTCCTTGAACTCACTGTCCATCGAAAAGCAGTGCGGGCAGACCGGTCGCGGATAGTGGCGAACCTTGCCGCAGCCCGAGCAGTGCTGCAGCAGGAACCGGCCTTCGCGCAGGCCGTCCCAGTGCGGCTGGCTTTCGCGCGTCGGGACCGGCAGCGGCCGCTCGGGCGGCTGTGGCGGCGCCACGGTGGGGGCGCTCATGCCGCCCTCCGCAGGATGGCGATGGAGCCGTCGCCCATGTCGCCGTAGCCGGTGACGAGGCCCACCTCGGCGTTCTTGACCTGGGCGCGGCCGGCCTCGCCGCGGAGCTGGCGTGTCAGTTCGATCGCATGGTTGAGGCCCACGACATGGCCCTGGCTGAGCAGCCCGCCATGGGTGTTGATCGGCAGCGCGCCGCCGAGGCCGATGCGGCCGTCCATGACGAACGGCCCGCCTTCCCCTTCCTTGCAGAAGCCGAGGATTTCGAGCTGGCGAATCACCGTAAAGGTGAAGCAGTCGTAGATCTCGGCGACGTCGATGTCCTTCGGCCCGACGCCCGCCATCTCGTAGGCGCGCGGGGCGGACTTCACGAGGCCGAACTCCAGCAGGTCGGGCCGCTGGGCGATCGACGCGGGCGATTCGGGATGGCCTTCGGCCACGCCCATGATCGTCACCAGCGGCTTCGCGAGGTCGCGTGCGCGGTCGGCGCGGCTGACGACGATGGCCGCACCGCCGTCGCTCTCCAGGCTGCAGTCGAACAGGCGGAACGGATCGGAGATCATGCGCGAGGCGTGATGGTCCTCGACGGTGAGCGGCTTGTTCATCACCACGTTGCCGTTGAGGATCGCGTGCTGGCGCGTGACGACGGCGACCTCGGCCATCTGCCGCGCCGTGGTGCCGTAGAGCTCCATATGGCGGCGCGCGCCCTGGGCGTAGAGCTGGGCCGGCGCAAACATGCCGATCGGCGCCTCGAACTCGGCGGCCAGCGCGAACTGCGGAAACTGCTGCAGCCGCGTCGAGACACGGGCGCCGGAATAACCAGTGCGGCCGACGGCGATCAGCACGTGATTGCAGACACCGGTGGCGACGGCCATCGCGGCACTCTGGATGGCGGCCACGCAGGTGGCGCCGCCCATCGGCACGAACAGCGAGAGTTTTAGATCGGGGAGACCGAGATTGGCGATGAAATCCTCGGCGATGCCGCCGCCCGGGAAGTAGGGCACGACGCCGTCGATGTCGCGCGGGCTGAGGCCAGCGTCGGCGATGGCGGCGAGGCTCGCCTCGAGTTGCAGCGCCAAGGCGCTCTTGGACGTGCCGCGCGTGTAAGCGGTCTCGCCGATGCCGCTGATCGCCGCCGCTTCGCGGAGCGGATGTGCCATGGTTGTTTCCTCCGGCGCCTATTGTGCCGGAAGGCAGCCCTCACGCAACCAAGTAGGCGGCAATCAGTCCACGCGGATATTCCCGGCGCGGATGACCTCGCGCCAGCGCGCGAGCTCGCTCTTGATCAGCGCCGTGTAAGCCTCCGACCCGAGCGTTCCCGGACGGATGCCGATGCGGTCGAAATGTCCTTTGATCTCCGCGCTTTGCAGGGCTCCGGCGATTTCCCCTTCCCAGCGCTTGGCGAGTTCGGGCGGAATGCCGGCCGGCAGAGAGAAGCCGAACCAGTTGGTTGCCACGACCTCGGGGAATCCCGCCTCGCGAAAGGTCGGCGTCTCCGGCAGGGTCGGCGCGCGCTCGGCCTCGCTGACCGCCAGCGGCCGCATGCGCTTGGACGTGAAATAGCCGATCGCGGTGGGCAGGCTTTCCATCAGCGCGGTGATCTGCCCGCCTAAAAGATCGTTCATCGCCGGCGCCGAGCCGCGATAGGGAATGTGGGTGAACTGCACGCCCGTCTCGCGCACCAGAAGCTGGCCAACGAGATGGTTCATGGTGCCGTTGCCGCCCGAGCCGTAGTTGATCTCGCCGGGCTTGGCGCGGGCCATGTCGACCAACTCCTTGACGCTCATGACGGGCGAGGTCGCATTCACCGCCAGCACGCTCGGGAACGTGCCGACCAGGTGGATATGCGTGAAATCGGCCAGCGGATCGTAAGGCACGTCCCTGTAGAGGACCGGTCCGATGCCGTGCGAGGCGGCGCTGGAGATCATCACGATATGCGTATCGCCCCGCGCCTTGACCACGATATCGGCGCCCAGCATGCCGCCGGCGCCGGGCTTGTTTTCCACCACGATCGGCTGCCCGAGCCTGGTGCCGAACCACTCCGCCAGCGCCCGCGACATGATGTCGGCCGCACCGGCCGGCGGGAAGTTGACGATCCATCGGATCGGCTTACTGGGCCAGGCCGCCGTCTGCGCACGGACAATGGCGGGCGCCGAAACAGCGGCCGCCGCGATCACGAGAGTCCGTCGAGAGATCATGGCGCCATCTCCACTACTAATGCCTCGGCGCCTGGTGCAACATGCGTGCCGTCCCGAGTACAGGATTCCCAATGGATTTCGATCTGGTCTTGCATGAGGTGCGGCTCCCCGATGCCAGGCCGGATCAGCCTACCACCGATATCGGCGTAAAGGACGGCCGCATCGCTGCCATCGCCCCCAAGGTGGGCGGCAGCGCCAGGGAAGATGTGCAGGGCCATGGCCGGCTGGTCTGCTCTGGCTTCGTCGAAACCCATATCCATCTCGACAAGGCCTGTATCCTCGGCCGCTGCGAGCACACGACCAAGCGCAGCCCGCATCTCGCCATGGAGCGCGTGTCGGCGGTCAAGCACACGATGACGGTCGAGGACGTGATCGAGCGCGCGTCGGCCACCATCGAGAAATGCATCGGCCACGGCGCCACCCGCATGCGCACCCATGCCGAGGTCGATCCCAAGATCGGCATGCGTGGCGTCGAAGGCGTGAAGGCGCTGATCGACAAGTACAAGTGGGCGATCGACCTCGAGATCTGCGTGATGCCGCAGGAGGGACTGACCAACAATCCCGGCACCGACGAGCTGATGATCGAGGCGCTCAAGAACGGCGCCACCGTGGTCGGCGCCGCCCCCAGTTACGACAGCGACAGCTCCGCCCAGATCCGCCGCATCTTCGAGATGGCCCGCGAGTTCGACATCGATATCGACATGCATGTCGACAGCGGCCCGACGGCCGAGCATCTCGACACGCTGCTGGTCTGCGACCTCGCCGAAAAGTACAAGTGGGGCGGCCGCGTCGCCGTGGGCCATGTCGGCAAGCTCGCGACGATGCCGTTCAAGGACCTCGACAAGGTGGCCCGGCGCATGGCCGATACCGGCGTCGCCGCCACCGTCCTCACCGCGACCGACCTCTATCTCGGTGGCCGCCATACCGACCACAACGTGCCGCGCAACGTGGTCGACCTGAACTATCTCACCGAACGCGGCGTCACCTGCTCCATCGGCACCAACAACATTCTCAATCCGTTCACTCCGTTCGGCGACGGCCAGCTGCTGCGCCAGGTCAATATGCACGCGATCGTCACGCAGCGCGGCAACGACGACGAGGTGAAGACGCTGTGGGACATGGCCACCTCGTCGGCCGCGAAGCTGATGCGCAAGGACGACTATGGCATCGCCGTCGGCGGCCCGGCCGACCTGGTCGTCCTGGACGCGCCCGACGCGATCACGGCACTCAGGACCGTTGCGCCCGTGCTGGCAGCCTACAAGCGCGGCCGACGCACCGTGACCCGCGAGCCTGTCCACCTGCACAAGCCGTAATCGACAGAAGAGGATAGAATGGCCAACGAAGAACTGCTCGCGCTCTCGTCCGTGGAGATGCGCCGGCGCATCGGCACCAAGGAAATCTCGCCGG
>LNFM01017742.1_pt1 | contig 19340 bp, 19 predicted proteins | sample 596031 | NCBI WGS metagenome assembly LNFM01 (sample SAMN04254537, study PRJNA301005) | activated carbon metagenome | isolation source: dual media filters at the Ann Arbor, Michigan drinking water treatment plant | place: USA: Ann Arbor | reverse complement strand
ACTTATCCACAGTTGGCCATCATGCGGCCAGCGTCCATCCCCGGGTCAGTATTGGATCGGCAGGGTGGGTCAATATTGGATCGGCGCCGACAGCCAGGACCTCATCAACAACCTGTTCACGCACCCGTACACCAAGATCGAGTTCGTCGAGCGCGACCTGAAGGTGTCTCGGCTGACGGCGACCAAATACCTCGAGGCGCTGGCGGGCGCGGGGTTCGTGCAGAAGGTGAAGGTGGGCCGGTCGAACTACTACATCAATGTGGCCTTGAACGCGATCTTGACTCGCGGTGAGGCCGCAGAAGGAAGAGAGCCTCCTTGAGGCTGTTATGAATTGTGCTTCTCATTATGTACAAATAGCCATGTATGTATAGAATGAGAATCAAATGCCTGCCAAATCCCCCCCCGTCGGCGAAGTCCTCGCGGCCCGTCTGAAGGCCTTGGGCGAGCGCATCCGTGCCCACCGCGAGCAGCAGAAGGTCAGCGCCACCACGGCGGCGGAAGCGGCCGGCATGTCGCGCGTCACCCTGCACCGCATCGAGCGCGGCGAGCCTTCGGTGACGCTGGGCGCCTACCTGAGCGCCATCGACGCGGTGGGCCTGCAGCTCGAGCTGCGCGACCCCAACCCGCCGCCGGCGCCCGTGGCCGCCGTCGGCGTTCCGGCCCGGGTGCGCCTGGACGACTACCCGCAGCTCAAGGGCCTGGCCTGGCAACTGCACGGGGTGGACGATCTCAGCCCGCAAGAGGCCCTGAGCCTGTACGAACGCAACTGGCGGCACATCGACCACGCCCGCCTCGGGCCGGCCGAGCAGGCCCTGGTGCGGGCCCTGGTGAAGCAGCTGGGCGGAGGGCGCCTGCTTGTTTGAACGGCCCCACCACCGCCGCATCGCTACCGTGCTGCAGGCGCTGGACGCCGACGTGCTGCTGGCCAGTGGCTGCCTCTTCGGCGGCGGCACGGCCATGGCCTTGCGCTTCGGCGAGTACCGCGAGTCGGTCGACATCGACTTTCTGGTGTCCCGGGTCGACGGTTATCGACAGCTGCGCCAGCACCTGATGGGCCCCGAGGGCCTGCGCGCCATCACCCGGCCCGGCCACGTGCTGACCCCATCGCGCGAGATACGCGCCGACCAGTACGGCATGCGCACGCTGCTGCAGGCGGAAGGCGCCGACATCAAGCTCGAGATCGTGCTCGAGGGCCGCATCGAGCTCGAAGCGCCCGGCCCCGACGACCATCTGTGCGGCGTGGCCACCCTCACGCCACTGGACATGGTGACCAGCAAGCTGCTGGCCAACGCCGACCGCTGGCGCGACGATGCGGTGCTCTGCCGCGACCTCATCGACCTGGCGATGTTGGCGCCGCCGAAGAAGCTCTTGCGACGGGCTATCGACAAAGCCCGGGCTGCCTACGGCGACGACGTGCTGGCCGACCTGGCCAAGGCGATAGAGAACCTGCGCGAGCGTCCGCACTGGCTGGACATCTGCATGAAGGCCATGGCCATGACCACGGTGTCCAAGGCCGCGCTGTGGTCACGCATCCGGGCGCTGGTGCCTTGACGCGTGCAGCGGGGCGCCGCGTGGGGGGAACGCTGCGTCGGTGCGTCGCGTAAAGGCCTCGGCGCTCAACGCAGCGCCAGGATGCGACGCGCGCCGTTCAGCACGAGCGCCGCGATGACCGCACCGATCACCAGGTCGGGAAAGCGCGAACCGGTCCACGCCACCAGGCCGCCGGCGACCATGACGCCCACGTTGGCCAGCACGTCGTTGGCCGAGAAGATGTAGCTCGCCTTCATGTGCGCGCCGCGGTCGCGCTGCCGGGCGATCAGCACCAGACAGGTCACGTTGGCGGCCAGGGCCAGCAGGCCCACACCCACCATCAGGCCCGACATCGGCTCGCTGCCGTACAGGCTGCGCCGCCCGACGTCCAGCAGCACACCCAGCGCCAGCACGATCTGCAGCCAGCCCGCCACGTGCGCCGCCCGCAGCTTCAGGCTCGCTGCGCGGCCCACGGCATACCAGGCCAGCCCGTAGACCGCGGCATCGGCAAACATGTCCAGCGAGTCGGCTACCAGGCCGGTCGACTGGGCCAGCAACCCCAGCCCCAGTTCCACGACGAACATGACCGCGTTGATGCCGAGCAGGATCTTCAGCGTTCGAGCCTCGGCGACGTCGCCCGCGGCGGGCGGCCGGGCATCCGGCCCTGCGACGACCTCGCTGCTGACCTGCGTTGCGCCCAGGCCCAGCGGCGTCAGGCGCCCGAGTACCGCCGCTGCCGAGCCGGGGTGCACGGCGGTGAGCCGCCGGCCCGCCAGGTCGAAGCTCAGCGACACCTCCGGCAGGTCCTGCAGCGCCATGCGGATGAGGCCTTCCTCCGACGGGCAGTCCATCTTCGGAATGGCGAAGACGCTGCGGGAAAGCGACGGTGAAGAGGCGTCGGGCGACATCACCCTGTGGAATCTACCGTGTCCCCGCAGCAGCAGGCGCCGACGACAGCCGTTGCGGCGCCGGATCGACAGGCGCTTCTGCGTCGTCCGCGCCCGCGGCCACCGCTGCGCCGCGCGTGAGCGTGAGCAGGATGTCGGCGTACCAGGCGCAGTTCAGGCCCAGGGCCTCCTCCACCGGCAGGCCACGTCCGCCCGCCTCCAGGCGCGCGGAGTGCACACCCAGCAGCTTCCAGGGCAGCTGCGCGTCGCCGTCGTCGTCCTGCATCACCACCGGCGCGCCGCTGGTGCCGCGGTGGGTGCGTGCATCGGTCAGGAAGTAGCCCTTGCCCTGGAAGCGCAAGCCGAAGGACGACGCGATGACCGCCTGCCGCACCACCGGCAAGTGGTGCAGCGTGTCGTGGAAGCCCAGCGGGAAACCCACCACCAGCAGCGGCGTGCCCACCTTGACCTTCTGCAAGGGGTGCTGCAGGTGCGCGGGCGTGAAGCAGCGCAGCGCCACGGTGGCGGGCAGTGCAGCACGGTCGAGCTCGATCGCCGCGACATCGATCTCGCCCGCACCGTCGCGCCCCTGGTGCCAGATGGCCTTGCCGTTGCGGTACAGCAGCACCGAAAGCACGGCCGCACGCGTCAGGTTGTCGGCGTCGGTGTGCACCTCGATCTCGATGCGGTCGGGCAGGTGGCCGCTCGGCCGGTCGACCAGCACATGGCGGTTGGTGACGAGGTACAGACGCGCGTCGCGTTCGAAGAAGAACCCGCTCGCGCCGGTGAGGGCCTGCGTGCCGAAAAACGTGCAGACGCGGGCCGTGGTCAGCAGCAGGGACTCGATCATGAGCGTCGTCCGTCGGGGCCGGCCTCTGCATGCCGCAGGGCCGTCGAGTTGGACTGTAGGGACACCGAACACACCTTGTTTGTTTGATGGCGAACAGATGGCAGGTGCCGGCACCAGCGACACTTTCTGCTCGATTGGACAAGCACCTCTGCCGCGCCGTCGTCAGGGTGCGGCCAGGGAAGGTCATCATGCAGCTACGCGTCGGTTTCGAGATGACCTACCAGTGCGCGCAGCCGACGCCGATGATGGTGGCCTTGAGCATCCACCCGTCACGGGCCGCCGACTTGGTGCGCCCCGATCAGCTGCTGTCCGACCCCGCCGTCGCCATCACCAGCTACTTCGATCTTTTTGGCAACCGCTGCAGCCGCCTCGTCGCGCCGCAGGGCCGCTTCGTGCTGCGCAGCGACGCGCTGCTCAACGACAGTGGCGTGCCCGACCGCGTCGAGCCCACGGCTGTGCAGACCGCGGTGGAAGACCTGCCCGCGTCCGCGCTGCTCTACCTGCTGGGCAGCCGCTATTGCGAGACCGAGCTGCTGGGTGACATCGCGTGGCAGCACTTCGCCTCGGTGCCGGCGGGCTGGGCGCGGGTGCAGGCCATCTGCGATTACGTTCATGGCCATATCGAGTTCGGCTACGCGCATGCGAGCCACACGCGCACCGCGATGCAGGCGCACACCGAGGGCCGCGGCGTCTGCCGCGATTACGCCCACCTGGCGATCGCCTTGTGCCGTTGCATGAACATCCCCGCACGCTACTGCACGGGCTACCTGGGTGATGTGGGGACATTGCCGCCCTACGGCCCGATGGATTTCGCGGCCTGGTTCGAGGCCTATCTCGGCGACCGCTGGTACACCTTCGATGCCCGCAACAACGTGCCGCGCATCGGCCGCGTGCTGGTGGCGCGGGGCCGCGACGCCTGCGACGTGGCGCTGTCCAGCACCTTCGGCGCGAACAGGCTGGAAGGCTTCAAGGTCTGGACCGACGTGGTGGAGCCCGCATGACCTATTGCGTCGGCGTCAAGCTGGAAGAAGGGCTCATCCTGGCCAGCGACTCGCGCACCCACGCCGGCGTGGACAACTACGCCAGGTTCTGCAAGATGACGGTGTTCGAACGTGCCGGCGACCGTGTGCTGGTGCTGCTGAGTTCGGGCGGGCTGGCGGCCACCCAGGCCGTGATCAGCATGCTGCGCCGCAGGGCGCAAGACAAGACGCCCCACCTGTACAGCGTGAGTTCGATGTTCGACGTGGCCAACCTGGTGGCCGACGCCATGCGCGATCTCGAACGCCGCGACGGGCCGCATCTGGAAAGCGGTGGCCTGAGCTTCAATGCCTCGTTCATCCTCGGCGGGCAGATCGCGGGTGAAGAGATGCGGCTGTTCCGCATCTACGCCGAAGGCAACTTCATCGAGGCCGGCGCCGACACCAGCTTCCTGCAGACCGGCGAAGCCAAGTACGGCAAACCCATCCTCGACCTCGCCGTGACCCCCAGCGCCACGCTCGAAGACGCCACCAAGTGCGTGCTGGTGTCGTACGACTCGACCATGCTCAGCAACCTGTCGGTGGGCATGCCGATCGACCTGCTGTGTTACGCCAGGGACAGCCTGAAGGTCACGATGAAGCGGCGCTTCGAGAGCGGCGACACCTACTTCGAGGCACTCAAGCAGCAATGGATCATCGGCACGCGCAAGGTCTTCCACGACCTGCCGCCGCTGCAGTGGTAGCCACGGCCTGACGCCGGTGTTACGTCCGACAGCGCACACACATTGGTCTGCGATTGACTTCGGTCAAGGGTTGGTCGCACAAAGCGCCTAAAAGCGGGAGAAGGACGCCACCCGCGTCCCGGGGGCGTCGCCATGACCCGGCCCGAAGTGACGGCCAACGGGCAGGGCTTGCAGCCCCACCTGCAGCCCGTCGACCTGCATCAGGGGCAGGTGCTCAACGAGCCCGGCAGGCCGCAGTACTTTGCCTACTTTCCCACCAGCGCCATCGTCTCGCTGCTGTACATGACGGAGAACGGCGCTTCGGCCGAGATCGCCGTCGTGGGCTGTGAAGGCATGGTGGGCACGGCGCTGTTCCTGGGGGGCCGCGTCTCGACCTGGCAGACCTCGGTCCTGATCGGGGGCCGTGCCTGGCGCATGGGGGCGCAGGCGCTCAAGGACGAGTTCGAACGGTCCGTTGCCGTCAGGCAGGTCTTGCTCCGCTACACCCAGGCGCTGGCCGCGCAGATTGCGCAGACCGCCGTCTGCAACCGCCACCACGCCATCGAGAAGCAGCTCTGTGGCTGGTTGCTGCACGGCCTGGACCGCCTGCGGGGCACCGAGGTCGTGGCCACGCACGAGCGCATCGCCAGCATGCTGGGCGTGCGCCGCGAAAGCGTGACCCAGGCGGCCCATCACCTGCAGGATGCCGGCCTCATCCTGTACACACGAGGCCACATCGTGGTGCTCGACCGTGCGGCCCTCGAGCTGCGGGCCTGCGAATGCCACGCCGTGGTGAAGAAGGAATACGACCGCCTGTTTCCGCCGGCGCCCGCTGCACGGCAGGCCGAACCGGGCCGGCCGCGCGCGCCGGCATCGGTCCACCCCACCTAGGCCTGCCGCCAGCCTGCCGCGCGACGACGGCGCCCATCGGCCGCAGCGTCGACGTACCATCGCGCGCAGGAATCCGCCGATGCCCCCGTCGCCGCTGCCCCTGCCCCTGCACCTGCACGTGCCCGAACCCAGCGGGCGCCCGGGGCAAAGCACGGACTTCTCCTACCTGCACCTTTCGCCCGCCGGCGCGGTGCGCAGGCCCGCGCTCGATGCCTCACCGGCCAGCACCGCCGACCTGGCCTACACGCTGGTGCGGGTGCTCGACGACGAGGGCCTGGCCGTCGGCCCCTGGGCGCCGCAGGCCGACGCGGCGCTGCTGCGTCGTGGCCTGCGCGCGATGATGCGCACGCGCGCCTTCGACGCCAAGATGCTGCTGGCGCAGCGGCAGAAGAAGATCTCGTTCTACATGCAGTGCCTGGGCGAGGAAGCCATCGCTACCGCGCACGCGCTGGCGCTGCAGCCGGGCGACATGTGTTTCCCGACCTACCGGCAGCAGGGCCTGCTGCTGGCGCGCGACGACGTGCCGATGGCCGAGATGATGTGCCAGCTGATGAGCAACGAATGCGACCCGATGAAGGGCCGCCAGCTGCCGGTGATGTACTCGTACAAGCGCGCCGGCTTCTTCTCGATCAGCGGCAACCTGGCGACGCAGTTCCCGCAGGCCGTCGGCTGGGCCATGGCCTCGGCGATTTCGGGCGACACCAAGATCGCCTCGGCCTGGATCGGCGACGGCGCCACCGCCGAAAGCGACTTCCACACCGCGCTGACCTTCGCCCATGTCTACCGCGCGCCGGTGGTGCTGAACGTGGTCAACAACCAGTGGGCCATCTCCACCTTCCAGGCCATCGCCGGCGGCGAGGCCACCACCTTCGCCGCGCGCGGCGTGGGCAGCGGCATCGCCGCGCTGCGCGTCGACGGCAACGACTTCCTGGCCGTGCTGGCCGCGTCGCGCTGGGCCGCCGAGCGGGCGCGCGGCAACCTGGGGCCGACGCTGATCGAATGGCTGACCTACCGCGCCGGCGCGCATTCCACCGCCGACGACCCGTCGCGCTACCGCCCGGCCGACGATGCGCAGCGATTCCCGCTCGGCGACCCCATCGCGCGGCTGAAGCAGCACCTGCTGCGGCTGGGCGTGTGGTCCGAGGACGAACACGCCACCGTGCAGCGGGAATTCGAGGCCGAGGTCGTTGCCGCGCTGAAGGAAGCCGAAAGCCACGGCGGCGCGCTCATCGATGGCCACGTGCCGCCACTGGAAACGATGTTCGAGGGCGTCTACAAGGACATGCCGGCGCACCTGCAGGAGCAGCTGCGCCAGGCCAGGGAAGGCCGCTGAAATGGCCCGCATGACCATGATCCAGGCGCTGCGTTCGGCGATGGACGTGATGCTCGAACGCGACCCGAAGGTGGTGGTCTACGGCCAGGACGTGGGCTACTTCGGCGGCGTGTTCCGCTGCACCGAGGGGCTGCAGGCCAAGTACGGCCGCTCGCGCGTGTTCGACGCGCCCATCTCCGAAGGCGGCATCGTCGGCACTGCGGTGGGCATGGCCGCCTACGGTCTGCGGCCGGTGGTGGAGGTGCAGTTCGCCGACTACTTCTACCCGGCGTCGGACCAGATCGTTTCCGAAGCGGCGCGCCTGCGCTACCGCTCGGCCGGCGACTTCACCGCGCCGCTGACCATCCGCATGCCCTGCGGCGGCGGCATCTACGGCGGGCAGACGCACAGCCAGAGCCCCGAGGCGCTGTTCACGCATGTCTGCGGCCTGCGCACCGTGATGCCCAGCAACCCCTACGACGCCAAGGGCCTGCTCATCGCGTCGATAGAGAACGACGACCCGGTGATCTTTCTCGAGCCCAAGCGCCTGTACAACGGCCCCTTCGACGGCCACCACGACCGCCCCGTGGTGCCCTGGGCGCAGCACGCCATGGGCGAGGTGCCCGAGGGCCACTACACGGTGCCGCTGGACACGGCGGCGGTGTACCGGCAAGGCAATGCGGTGACGGTGCTGACCTACGGCACCATGGTCTACGTCAGCGAGGCCGCGGCGAACGAGGCCGGCATCGACGCCGAGATCATCGACCTGCGTTGCCTGTGGCCGCTGGACCTGGGCGCGCTGGTGGCCTCGGTGCAGAAGACCGGCCGCTGCGTGGTGGTGCACGAGGCCACGCGCACCAGCGGCTTCGGTGCCGAGCTCGTGGCGCTGGTGCAGGAACACTGCTTCTACCACCTGGAAGCGCCCATCGAACGCGTCACCGGCTGGGACACGCCCTACCCGCACGCGCTGGAATGGGCCTACTTCCCCGGCCCGGGCTGTGTCGCCGCGGCGCTGCGGCGCGTGATGGAGAGCTGACATGGCCGGCATCCGCGTCATCAAGGTGCCCGACGTCGGCGAAGGCATCGCCGAGGTCGAGCTCGTCGCCTGGCACGTGAAGGTGGGCGATGCCGTCGCCGAAGACCAGGCGCTGGCCGACGTGATGACCGACAAGGCCAGCGTCGAGATCCCCTCACCCGTGGCCGGGCGCGTGCTGGCGCTGGGCGGCGAGGTGGGGCGCATGCTGGCCGTGGGCGCCGAACTGATCCGCATCGAGGTGGCGCAGGGCGGGCTTGCGCGGCCGGTGCCCGACCCGGCGGCTGCAACGCCCTTGCCGTCTACAACCCCGGTGCACACGTTGCCGGCCGCACCCGCCGCCACCGCCCCGCCGCCCAGGCCGGCCGCACCCGCGTCGATGCCGGTGGGCGCGGGCCCGGGCGCCGCCCGGCCCATCGCCTCGCCCGCCGTGCGCAGGCGCGCCTGGGAGCTGGGCCTGGACCTCAAGGACGTGGCCGCCACGGGCACCGCCGGGCGCACCGTGCAGGCCGATCTCGACGCCCATCTCGCCGCCCACGGCGCGGCCCTGCGCGCCGCTGCGACACCCGCGGCGTCGCCCGGGGCCGAACGTCATGACGAAGAGGCCATTCCCGTCATCGGCCTGCGCCGGCGCATCGCGGTGCAGATGCAGGACGCCAAGCGCCGCATCCCGCACTTCAGCTACGTCGAGGAAGTCGACGTCACCGAACTCGAGAGCACACGCGCGGCGCTCAACGCCCGCCACGCCGCCGTGCGCGGCCGCCTGACGCTGCTGCCGCTGCTGATGCGCGCGCTGGTGGGCGCGGTGCGCGACGTGCCGCAGGTCAACGCCCGTTTCGACGACGAGGCCGGCGTGGTCACGCGCCACGGCGCGGTGCACATCGGCGTGGCCACCGACACGCGGCACGGCCTGCTGGTGCCGGTGCTGCGGCACGCCGAGGCGCGCGACGTGTGGGCGCTGGCGCTCGAACTGGCGCGGCTGGCCGAGGTCGCGCGGGCGGGCCGCGCCACGCGTGCCGAGCTCAACGGGTCCACCATCACCATCAGCAGCCTGGGCGCGCTGGGCGGCATCGTCTCGACGCCGGTGATCAAACCGCCCGAGGTCGCCATCGTCGCCGTCAACCGCATCGTCGAGCGGCCGGTGGCGCGCGGCGGCAGCATCGTGCTGCGCCAGGTGATGAACCTGTCGTCGTCCTTCGACCACCGTGTCGTCGACGGCATGGACGCCGCACGCTTCGTGCAGGCGCTGCGCGCGCGGCTGGAGGCCCCGGCGCTGCTGTTTGTGGCGTAGTCGGCCCAGCGGCCGACGCCGCCGCACGGCGCGCGCGCAGGCTTACTCGGCAGGCAGACCCAGCACGGCCGGCTGCGCCGTTCGCAGTGCGGCCACCAGCGCGTGCAGCCGCGCGCGCTGCGCCGCGTCCAGCCCCGCCTGACGCAGCAGCGCCTGCAGCCAGCCGGCGTGCTGCTGCGGGCCGGCCTGCGCGGGCGTGCGCCCTTCCATGGTGTCCTTCAGCGCACGCAGCTTGAGTTGCTGGCGTGCGGCCTGCCAGGCGGGCGCGGTGGGCAGGTTCAGCGCGGCTTCCAGGCGCAGCAGCAGTCCGTCGACCTCGGCGGCGCCCAGCGGGCCGGCGCCGGCTGGCTGCGCCCAGCGCTGCGTCAGCGCCTGCTGCCAAGGTGCGGGCAAGGCATGGGGCTCGGCCCAGCGCGCGTCCAACGTGGCCAGCGCTTCGGCGTCGGCGGCGCCGTCTGCAGTGCTGTCCTCGCGCGTCTCGCACAGCGCCAGCCGCGCGGCCAGCGCGTCGCAGCGGGCCAGCCAGCGCTGCTGCTGGCCGGCGTTCAGCAGTTCGGCGGCGGTGCTGCGCGCGGCGCGGAAACGGGCCTCGAGGGGCTCGACGGCGCCCCGCGGAAGCTCACCGCCCTGGCGCCACGCGCGGTCGACCTCGGCCAGCGTGCGCTGGATCTCGGCCGGCGGCGACGCGAGGTCCAGCGCTGCCAGGCGGTCGACGAGTGCGTTCGCCGCGGCCAGGTTGGTGGCGAGCTCGGCGTCGCGTGCGGCGAAGGCCGCTTCGCGCTGCGTGAACACGGCGTCGGTGGCGGCCTTGAAGCGGGCCCACAGGGCCGTCTCCAACCCGCGCGGCAGTGGCAGCTGGCGGGCATGGTCCTGCCAGGCCGCCTGCAGGTCACGCACCTGGCGCGTGGCCTCGGGCGCGGGCCGGCCACCGGCCGGCGGCAGCAGGCGCTCGGCCTGGGCGATCAGCTGTTCACGTTCGGCCGCGGCGGTGCTGCGGGCCTGCTGCAGCGGGCCTTCGATGCGGGCCAGCGTGGCCTGCAGGCGCTGCTGCAGCGCGTCGCGCGCCGCCGCGGGCACGGTGTGTTCGGTCGGGCCCAGCTTGCGCCAGGCGTGCTGAAAACGGTCGAGCTCGGCGATGCAGGCGCGCCAGTCGGGCGGGTTGCCGGCGGTGGTCTCGCTCTGCGTCTGTTCGGACGCCTGCTCTGACGCTTCCGCAGGCATGTCCGCGGAGGTGCGGGCCGCCGGCCCGTGGGCCGTCGCCCAGGCCTCGAGCGCATGCAGCAGCGCCTCGCGCGCGGCCAGGTTGTCCTGGCGTGCGGCCTTCAGCGCGGCCTGCTGCGCGGCCACCGGTTCATGGGCCAGCTGCAGCGCGGCGTCGAAGCGCCGCCATTGCTCGGCACTGGCTACGGCACCCTGGTGGTCGAGCGCCTTCCAGCGTCGGCGCAGCGATTGGATGGCCTCGGCGTGCTGCTTCAGGTTCAGCTTCACCGGCGGTGGCGGGCGCGGGGTCTTGGCGCGCTTCATCGCTGCGTGCGCCCGTGGGGCGGGCGGCGCTTGCGGGATTGCCGGCGCTTCCGATGGCGTGGCGGTCGCGTCGACTTCGGTGGATGCACCGGTATCGATGGCCTCGATCGTCAGGATCGTTTCGGCGGTCTCGCCCGCCGCGTTGGCTTCGGGCTCCGGCAGCGGCTCGGCGCTTGCGGTTGGCTCGTCGGTCTGGGCCTCCTGAGGCGCCTGCGGCTCCCGGGGTTCCTGGGTCTCCTGGGTCTCCTGGGTCTCCTGGGCTTCCTGAGGCGCCTGGGCCTCCTGTGGGCTGCGCGTTGCTTGCGGAGCGTCTGCCGCGTCGATCGGAGCGGGTGGTGCTGCCGCCAGGGTCTGCCGCGCCAGCAGGTCCGCCTCGGCCACCAGGTCGTCGCGGGCGCGCGCGCCGCCCCACTGCTGCCACGCCTTCAGTCGGCCGCGTTCGGCCTGCAGCGCCTGCAGGCGCGGGCGCAGGGCTTCCGGCGGCGCCGTGTGGGCCTGGGCCAGGGTGTTTTCGATGGCCTGCAGGCGCTGCTGCAGCACCGCCAGCTGGCCGTCGGCCAGCGCGGCTTCGGCCTGCTGTACCAGGCCTTCCAGGCGCTGGCGCTGCGCGGCGGTGCGCGCTTCGTCTTTCGGCGTCGGTGCCGAAGGCAGCTCGGCCGCCGGCGTCACGTCCGCCACCACCGCCGGTGCATCGGCAGCCGCGGCAGCCGTGGCGGCCGCAGCCGCTGCGGCTTCGGCCTGCGCTTCGAGCCGCGTCTGCAGCACCGCGGCGGCCTGCCGTGCCTGGTCCAGCGCGGCGTCCAGCGCCGCCGTCGCGGGCACGTCGGGCCGCGTGGTACGCAGCGCGGCGAGGGTCTCCACCAGGCGTGCGGCCTCCTGCGCGCCGCCGTGCTCGGCGGCGGCCATCTCGCGCGGCAAGGCGTCGAGCCGCTGGCGGGCCTCGGCCGTCCAGCGCTGCAGTTGGCGCTGCGCTTCTTCCTGTGCGCGCATGCGGGTGTCGAGCTCGGCGCGCAGGGCGGTCCAGGCCTGCTGCACTTCGGGCGGCAGTGCTTGCGCCGGCAGCGCGGCCCAGGCGCGGTCGACCTCGACGACATGGTTCACCGGCACCAGCGCCTCGGCCACCAGGCCGCGTGTGCGCACCATCAGCGCCTGCGCCTGCGCCTGGGCTTCGCGCCGGGTGACGGCCGCTTCCAGCCGCTGCTTGGCCAGGCGGTGCACCTTGCGGTCGTGGCTGCGGAAGCTGCGTTCGGCCTGGCGCAGCGCGCCTTCGTCGGCGAGCGCCTCGACGGCGGCGAGCTTGGTGGCCAGCGTCTGCGCCGACTGGGCCAGCCGCAGCAGCGCCGCGTCGTCGCCGAGGGCGGCGCGCAGCAGCGGGCCTTCGTCGACCGCGGGTGCCGGCGCGGGCGCTGCCGCCGTGGTCACCGCAGCCGCCACCGGCCGCGGCGTGGCGGGTTTGCCGCCGCGTGCCGGCGCGGGCGGCGTGGCGGGCGCAGCCGCGGGGCCGCGTTTCTTGAAGAGCCAGCTCAGCATGGGGGTTGCAGTGGGGACGAGCGGTTGCGGTGGGGACGGTGGCGCGGCGCAGGCCGGGCCACGGCGCAGTTTAGGCGGCCGCCGCCGCGTGCCCCGCCGGCCGTCGGCCTTTGCGCGCCGACACCGTGCAGGGCGGCTATTCTGGCCAGCCCGTCAACGCCGCCCGAGGCCCCGCGCATGCCCCTCATCCCGAAGACTCCCGTGCTCGTCACCGGCGGCAGCGGCTACATCGCCGGTTTCCTGATCCGCCAGCTGGTGGCCGCCGGCTGGACGGTGCACACCACCGTGCGCAGCCTGGCGCGCGAGGCCGCGTTGCGCCAGCTGCTGGCCGTCGACGACACGCGGATGAAGGTCTTCGCCGCCGACCTGATGCACGACGCCGGCTGGGCCGAGGCCACGGCCGGCTGCAGCCACGTCGCGCACCTGGCCTCGCCGCTGCCCGTGGGCGTGCCGAAACACGCCGACGAGCTGATCGTGCCGGCCCGCGACGGCGCGCTGCGTGCACTGCGCGCGGCGCGTGACGCCGGCGTGCGGCGTTTCGTGATGACGTCTTCCGTGGCCGCCATCGCCTACGGCCGTGGCCGCGGCGTGCACCACTTCACCGAAGCCGACTGGACGCCCGACGACTCGAAGGCCATCGCCGAGCGCGCCGCGCGCGACTGGGTGGCGCGTGAAGGCGGCGGCATCGAGTTCTGCAGCATCAACCCCTCGGTGGTGCTGGGGCCGGTGTGGAGCCGCGACTACTCGGCCTCCGTCGTCATCGTGAAGAAGCTGCTTCAGGGCGCGCTGCCAGCGCTGCCCGACATCGGCTTCGGCGTCGTCGACGTGCGCGACGTGGCCGAGCTGCACCAACGCGCGCTGCTCGCGCCGAACATGGCCGGTGAACGTTTCATCGCCTCGGGGCCGTTCATGACGCTGCGCGAGATTGCCGCGGTGCTGAAGCGCGAACTCGGCGAAGACGCGCGGCGTGTGCCCACGCGCGGCGTGCCCGACGCGCTGGTGCGGCTGGCGGCGCTGTTCAACCCGCTGGCGCGCGCCGTGGTGAGCGAGCTGGGTGCGGTGCGCCACCAGGACGCGTCGCACGCGAAAGCGGTGCTGGGCTGGGTGCCGCGGCCGGTGAACGAGAGCATCGTCGACGCCGCGCGCAGCCTGCTCGCGCTGGGCATCCTGACGCGCTGAAGACGCTTCAGCCGCGCAGCCAGGCCGCCAGGCCGTCGCCCACCAGCGCGTGGGCGCGGCCGAAGCCGGCCACCAGGCGCGCCGACACGGGCTGCAGCGCAACGAGCGAGAAGTCGCCCAGCTCGAAGGTGGTGGCGGCGTCGGGGAAACGCGCCAGGTAGGCGGCACGCGCCGCGGTGTGTTCTGCGCCTTCGCGCGGCAGGAATGCCGCATCGGCCTGCAAGGCCACGCGCGGCAAGGCCTGCGGCGAGACGCCGGCGCCCGGTTCGGCCATCACCAGCAGGCTCACGCGCGGGTGGGCCTGCATATCGCGTGTGTGCGGGGCCAGCGCGCTGACGTGGATGACGGGCCGCATGGCACCGGCCGGCAATACGAAGGGCACCATCGACACCGCGGGTTCGCCGCCGTGCAGCGTGCCCAGGGCGCCGACCGGGCGGGTGCTCAGCAGCGCACGCAGCAGGCGTGCGTCGTCGGCATTCAAAGGCCGTGCGCCGTCACTGGATGCCGCAACTGCCCGGGCCGTCGGGGTGGCCGCAGGTGCCGCAGGGGCCGGCCATCGCCGGCATGGCCGCTGCCGCCGGCGTGGCGGTGGCGAAGACCGACAGCTTCTTTTCCAGCTGCGTGGAATGGCATTGCGGGCAGGTGGGCACGGTGTGGGAACGCACGAGCGTCTCGAACTCGCGGCCGCAGTCCTGGCAGGCGTATTCGAAGATGGGCATGGTCGGGTCTCCTTCGTGACGCCCCGATTGTCTCGCAGCGCGCGCCGCCGTGGGCCTATCGCGGACGGCCCGCCGGGCCGTTCAGGCGGCGGCCAGGGCGGCGCGCCGGCCTTCGGCTGCGCTGCCGCCGCAGGCTTTCGACAGGCAGCGCTCGAGCTGGCCGCGCGGCGCCCGCTGCAGCGTGCACAGCAGCGCGTGGTCGACGTCGCGCCCGGCCAGCAGCGCGGCATGACGCTCACGCACGTCGGCCTGCAGACGCAGCAGCAACTGCGCGGTGGTGAGGGCGTCGGCCAGCGCGCGGTGGGCGCGGCCGTGGTTGGGCAGCCGGTGCAGCGCGGCCAGCGTGCCCAGGCGGTGGTTGGGCGCCTGCGGGTACAGGCGCCGGCTGAGCAGCAGCGTGCACGCGAAGGCATGCGCCGGGTCGGGCTCGCAGCCGGCCAGCGCCGCTTCGGCCAGCCAGAAGCCGCGGTCGAAAGCCGCGTTGTGCGCCACCAGCGGGCAGCCGCGCGTGAAGCGCATCAGCTCGTGCATCACCGCGCGCGCCGGGGGTGCTTCGCGCAACATCGCGTTGCTGATGCCGGTGAGCTGCTCGATGAAGGGCGGCACCCAGGCGCCGCTGTGCATCAGGCTCTGGAAGCGGCCGACCACCTGCCCGTCTTCCACCAGCACCGCGGCGATCTCGGTGGCGCGTGCACCCTGGGCGGGCGACATGCCGGTGGTTTCGAAGTCGATGACGGCGATGGCGGGCATGGGCTGCGCCATTGTCGCCGGCCAGAGCGCCTTCGAGCCTCTTCGTCGCGCAGGCCTTGCGATAAGCTCCCCACCGCAATCCAAGGGAGTCCGCAAGCGTGCGTCAACCGGAGCAACAGGCTCGAGAAGACATCGACCGCCTGCTGCAACTGGCCGGCTGGGCCGTGCAGGACCTGGTTGCCGCCGACCTGCGCGCCGCCACCGGCGTGGTCATCCGCGAATTTGCGCTGAACCCGGGCCACGGCTTCGCCGACTACCTGCTCTACGTCGACGGCAAGGCCTGCGGCGTGATCGAAGCCAAGAAGCGCGGCGCCAGCCTCAGCGGCGTCGAGGTGCAGAGCGCGCGTTATGCCCAGGGCCTGCCCGCCGCGCGGCGCCGCCCGCTGCCCTTCGCCTACGAAAGCACCGGCGTCGAAACCCACTTCACCAACGGTCTGGACCCACAGCCCCGCGCGCGCAGCGTCTTCGCGTTCCACCGCCCCGAGATGCTGGCGCAGTGGCTCACGCTGCTGCCCACGCCCACGGTGCTGAGCACCGGCGGCGCGCCGCCGGCAGAAGCCCAGGCTGCGCCCGCCACGGTGCTGGCACGCCTGCAGCACATGCCCGAGCTGATCACCGCCTGGGGCGACTTCAAGCTCTGGCCGGCGCAGATCACCGCCGTGCGCAACCTGGAAGCCAGCCTGGCGCAGAACAAGCCGCGTGCGCTGATCCAGATGGCCACCGGCAGCGGCAAGACCTTCACCGCCATCAGCTTCATCTACCGTCTGATCAAGTTCGCCGGCGTCCGCCGCGTGCTCTTCCTGGTCGACCGCGGCAACCTGGGCCGCCAGACGAAGAAGGAGTTCGACGCCTACGTCTCGCCCTACAACAACTACAAGTTCGGCGAGGAATACATCGTCCAGCACCTGCAGGGCAATGCGCTGGACACCACGGCGCGTGTGACCATCAGCACCATCCAGCGCCTGTTCAGCATGCTCAAGGGCCGTGAACTGGCCGACGAAGACGACGAGCGCAGCACCGCCGCGGCCGAGAGTCTGTTCAAGGACCCCGAGCCCATCGCCTACAACCCCGCCTTCCCCATCGAGACCTTCGACCTCATCGTCACCGACGAGGCGCACCGCAGCATCTACAAGCTGTGGCGGCAGGTGCTGGAGTACTTCGACGCCCACCTGGTGGGCCTGACCGCCACGCCCAACAAGCAGACCTTCGGTTTCTTCAACAAGAACCTGGTGATGGAGTACGGCCACGCGCAGGCCGTGGCTGATGGCGTCAACGTCAACTACGACGTCTACCGCATACGCACCGCAGTGAGTGAACAGGGCAGCCAGGTGGAAGCCGGCTACTGGCTGGAAACCATGGACCGTGCCACGCGCCGCAAGAACGCCTGGCAGCTGGACGACGACTTCGACTACGCGGCCGAAGAACTCGACCGGAAGGTCCAGACGCCCGACCAGATCCGCACCATCGTGCGGGCCTTCCGTGACCGCTGGCAAAGCGACCTCTTCCCCCAGCGCGAACAACTGCCCAAGACCCTGGTCTTCGCCAAGGACGACAACCACGCCGAGAAGATCGTCGAGATCCTGCGCGAGGAATTCGGCAAGGGCAATGACTTCGCCCAGAAGATCACCTACCGCACGACAGGCGCCAAGCCCGAAGACCTGATCAAGGCCTTCCGCACCAGCTACTGGCCGCGTGTGGCGGTGACGGTGGACATGATCGCAACCGGCACCGACATCAAGCCGGTGGAGATCGTCGCCTTCATGCGCAGCGTGAAGAGCCGCAGCTTCTTCGAGCAGATGAAGGGCCGCGGCGTGCGCATCATCCGGGCCGACGACCTGCGCGGCGTGAACCCCGGTGAACACGTGCACAAGGACCACTTCGTCATCGTCGACTGCGTGGGCGTGTGTGAACACGACCTGACCGACAGCCGCCCGCTGGACCAGAAGAAGACCGCGCCGCTGGCTGCGCTGCTGCAGGCCGTGAGCCTGGGCAACGTGGAAGACGAGGTGCTGAGCAGCGTGGCCGCGCGCCTGGCGCGGCTGGACACGCAGCTGAACGAGGCCGAACGCGCGCAGGTGCGCCGGGCCAGCGGCGGGCTCGACCTGAAGATGCTGGCCGGCGGCATCGTGCAGGCGCTGCAGCCGGGCGGGGACGCCGACGCCAGCCCGCAGACGCTGGAAGCCGCGCTGCGCCGCGCCGTGCTGCCCCTGTCCAGCCCCGAACTGCGGCAGCTCATCCTGGGCCTGAAGGCCAACAAGGACCTGGTCATCGACAACGTGACGCAAGACCGCGTCATCGAAGCCGGCTTCAGCGCCGCCGCGCGTGAACGCGCGCAGGGCATCGTGCAGAGCTTCGAGGCCTTCATCGCGCAGCACAAGGACGAGATCACCGCGCTGCAGATCCTGTACAGCCGCCCGGTGCGCGCACCGCTGATTTTCGAGGACATCCAGCAACTCGCCGACGCGCTGCACGCGCCGCCGCACCTGCTGGACGAAAGCACGCTGTGGCAGGCCTACGCGGCGCTGGACCAGAGCCGGGTGAAGGGCGCCAGCCGCCAGCGCATCCTCACCGACCTGGTGAGCCTGGTGCGCTTCGCGATGCAGCAGGACAACGAGCTGCTGCCCTATCCCGAGCGTGTGGCCGCCAACTACAAGGCCTGGCTGGCGCAGCAGGCCGCGGCGGGGCAGGTGTTCACGCCCGAGCAGCAGCGCTGGCTGGAGATGATCCGCGACCATGTCGCGGCGAACCTGGGGGTGACGGTGGAGGATTTTGAGTACGCGCCGTTCAGTCAGCAGGGCGGGCTGGGACGGGTGCATCAGTTGTTCGGGGCGGATCTGCAACCGCTGCTGGACCAGCTTGCCCACCATCTCGCGGCATAAACTTGCGCGCATCATGATCGACCTCATCGACGACAAGCGCGACGAAGTGGCATCGCTGTGCCGCCGCGCCGGTGCGCGCCGGCTCGATGCCTTCGGGTCGGTGGTTCGCGACGACTTCGATCCCGCGACGAGTGACCTGGACTTCATCGTCGAGTTCGACGACGTGCCGCCTGCCGTGTATGCCCAGGCCTACTTTTCGCTCAAGGAAGGGCTGGAGTTGTTGTTCGGTCGGCCGGTGGACCTGGTGACGGACAGCGGCCTGGAGAACCCGTACTTCCGCCGCCGATTGGCCGCTGAGCGCACCACGGTCTATGCACGCTGACGCCGAGAAGCTGCTGTGGGACGCCAGGCTCGCGACTGATCGAATCGCCCGCTTCATCGCGGGCAAGGCCTTCGACGATTGCCACCACGGCGACTACATGCGCGCGGCCGTGGCGCGCCATTTCGAGATCAGTTCTTCGGCCCGGCACCGCCCGCGCCGATGGCCACGCTGAACGAGAGCCTGGTCGCATAATTTCCGCCATGCCGCCGCTGCCCGAAGCCATTCAGACCCGCCTGCCCGAACTGCCGGCGCTGTGCGGCCGTTTCGGCGTGCAACGTCTGGAACTCTTCGGTTCGGCCGCGGGCGAAGGCTTCGACCCGGCGCGCAGCGATGCCGACTTCATCGTCGACTTCGGCCCCGGTGCGCAGGCCGACCTGTTCGAGCGCTACTTCGGGCTGAACGCGGCGCTGGCCGAACTCTTCGGCCGCCCGGTGGACCTGGTGATGGCAGGTGCCCTGCGCAACCCGCACTTCATCGCCGCCGTGAACCGCACCCGGCAGACGCTGTATGCACGCCCGGTCGCCGAGGCTGCTTGAGGACATCCGCGACGTTGCTGCGTTCACGCCCGAGCAGCAGCGCTGGCTGGAGATGATCCGCGACCATGTGGCGGCGAACCTGAGGGTGACGGTGGAGGGCTTTCAGTACGCGCCGTTCAGCCAGCAGGGTGGCTTGGGACGGGTGTACCAGTTGTTCGGGGCGGAGTTGCCGAAGGTGATTGAAGAGTTGAATCGGGAGTTGCTGGCGTGAGCGGGATCTCGATGGTTCCCTTGCGTGACCTCGGCAATTGGTCAGGCGGCAACACTCCCTCGAAAGCCAACGCCGACTACTGGACGAACGGTACCGTGCCCTGGGTCTCGCCCAAGGACATGAAAGTCGATGAGATCGCCTCGTCGGAAGACAAGGTGACCGCATTGGCAGTGGCTGATGGCAGGGTGTCTCTTGTG
>LNFM01012984.1_pt1 | contig 19340 bp, 15 predicted proteins | sample 596031 | NCBI WGS metagenome assembly LNFM01 (sample SAMN04254537, study PRJNA301005) | activated carbon metagenome | isolation source: dual media filters at the Ann Arbor, Michigan drinking water treatment plant | place: USA: Ann Arbor | reverse complement strand
GCAGCGCCAGGTCGGCCCCCACCTCCACGGTCTGGCCTTCGCGCACCAGCAGCTCGCGCAGGATGCCGCCTTCCAGGCTGGCGATGACCTGCTCCCGCCCAGCGGGCACCACGCGGGCATCGGCCTTGGCGATGATGTCGACTTGCGCCAGCCAGGCCCAGCCGATGGCGGCGGCCACGATCAGCAACATCAGGTAGATCGCCGCCGTGGCGGCGGGCGCCGGCTCGATGACGTGCGCGGCGCGCACGGGGTCGAGGTAGGCCACGTCGCCGGCGCGCAGCGAGCTTCCGCGAGGGCGGCCGAACCAGCCCATCTAGAGCGTCGCCTCGCGTTCCATCGGCTGCGCCGAGGGGTGCAGGTGCACCTTGCCGCCGCCGTTGGCCGCCGTCGGCGCCACGGGCTTGCCGGACAGCGCCGCCAGCACCTGGTCCTTCGGGCCATCGAGCACCACGCGACCGCCATCCACCACCACCACGCGCTGCACCAGCTCCAGCACGGCCGGGCGGTGCGTCACCATCAGCAGCGTGCAGTGGCCGCTGGCCTCCTTCATCTGCGCGTCCATCGAGCTGGTGGGCTCGTCCATCAGCAGGATCTGCGGCTGCGTCACCAGGCAGCGCGTCAGCGCCACCAGCTGGCGCTGGCCACCCGACAGCATGGCGCCGGCCTCGCCCACCGGCAGGTCCCAGCCCAGCGGGTGCGTGGCGGCGACGCGGTCCAGGCCCGTCAGGCGCGCGGCCTCGGCCAGGCGGCCGGGGTCGGCCGCGGCGCGGTCGAGCAGCACGTTTTCGCGCAGCGTGCCGTGGAACAGGCGCGGGTCCTGGCCGACATAGCCCACGCGGGCACGGAAGTCGGCGGGGTCGATCTGGCGCAGGTCGATGCCGTCGACATCGACCATGCCCTCGGTCGGCTGGTACAGGCCTGCCAGCAGGCGCAGCACCGTGCTCTTGCCCGAACCGATGCGGCCCAGGATGGCCACGCGCTCGCCGGGCTCGAAGCGCAGCGTGACGCCCTTCAGCACGCGCGGCGGCTCCTGGCCTTCGTGCGCCGGGTAGGCGAAGCCGACATCGACCAGCGCGATGCGGCCGCTCAGGCTGGTGCGCGGCACGTAGGCCCGCCCGGCCTCGCGCTCCACCGGTTGCTCCATCACGCGGTCGAGCGCGCGCAGCGCGGCGCGTGCGCCCTGGTAGCGCGTGGCCAGACTGACCACGCTGGACAAGGGCGCCACGGCGCGGCCGGCGAACATCACGGCGCCGATCAGCGCACCGCCGGTGATGACCTTGTCGTCGATGAGGTACACCCCCCAGACCAGCATGATCAGCGTCACGCCCTGCTGCGCCACGGACGACAGGTTGTTGGTCCAGGCCGTGATGCGGCGCGAGCGCAGCGATGATTCGGCCGCCGCCGCGGTGGTGGCTTCGTACTGGCGCAGGAAGCGGCCCTGCGCACCGGCGGCCTTGACGTCCTCGATGCCGTCCACCGCCTCGACCAGCACGCCGTGCAGGTCGGCCTGCTGCTGCATGTTGGCCATCATCGCGCGCCGCAGCGAGCTCTGGATCAGCGCCGACAGCACGATCAGCACCGGCACCGCCAGCGCCGGCACCCAGCCCAGCGGTCCGCCGATGACGAAGGCCTCACGATGAAAGGCAGGTCCGACAGCGCCGACAGCGTGGCCGAGGCGAAGAACTCGCGCACCACCTCGATCTGCGCCAGCGTGTGCGCGTAGGCGCCCGACGACGCGGGTCGGTGCTCCATGCGCACGGCCAGCGTCTGGCGGAACAGCGCGGCGCCGACGATGAGGTCGGCCTTGCGGCCGGCCAGGTCGATCAGGTGCGCGCGCAGCTGCCGCGCCGTGAGGTCGAACAGCAGCGCCAGCGCACCGGCACTGGCCAGCGCCCACAGCGTGACGAAGGCCTGGTGCGGGATGACCTTGTCGAACACCACCGAGGTGGTGAGGCCCGTCACCAGCATCAGCAGGTTGGACAGCATGGCCGCCAGCAGCGCCGAGCGGTAGTAGGGCACGAAGCGCCGCATCGTGCCCCACAGCCAGTGCGAGGCCGGGTCTCGCAGCAGCGCGGCGTCTTCGCCATGCACGGGGCTCTGCAGCTGCGGCGTGGCGACCAGCGCGATGCCGGTGTATTCGCCCGACAGCTCGCTCTCGGCGGCCACCAGCGCGTGGTGCTCGCGGCCCGGCATCACGATGTCGTAGCGCGTGGCCGGTCCGCTGCCGTCCTTGCGCGCGACGACGATGCAGGCGTCGCCGCCCTGCAGCAGCAGCACGGCCGGCAGCAGCAGCGCGCTCAGCTCGTTGATGGGCCGCTGCACCAGCGCGGCGTTGTAGGCCGCCTCGCGCAGCACGCGCAAGGCCTGGTCGGGCCCCAGGCGGCCGGTGATGGGCATGCCGGCGAGCAGCGACTCCGGCGAGCGCTCGCGGCCGTGGTGGCGCGTCAGCCACGACAGCGCATGCGCCAGCGCGTCGTTCTCGATGTCCCAGGACGCGCTCGCGCCCTCGCCCGGCGAGGACGCACCCGCACCCTGGCCGGGCGCGGAGGCGCCGGCGGAGCGGGAGGCATCGGAAGAGGCCAAGGGCGGCTCAGCTCAGGGGCTTGGCGGCGCGCGCGGCCAGCGCCAGCCGCTCGAACTCGTGCTCGATGTCGCGCACCATCTGCGGCATGTCGAATAGCGGCGAGCGCCGGCCTTCTTCGGCCAGGTAGCGCTTGTAGGACGCGATGCGCGCAGGGTGGCGTCCGAGGTCGACGGCCAGCTTCTCGTAGGCCGCCATCGAGTCGGTCACGAGGTCGGGCAGGCCGACCGCGTTCAGCAGGCTGCCGGCCATGCGTGAGATGTAGCTGCGCCCGGCCAGCGTGAGGATGGGCGTGCCCACCCACAGCGCGTCGCTGGCCGTGGTGCCGGCGTTGTAGGGGAAGGTGTCCAGCATCAGGTCGGCCAGCTGGAAGCGCGCCAGGTACTCGGCCGGCGAGACACGCGGCGCGAAGACCAGGCGGTCGAGCGACACGCCGGCGGCCTGCGCCGCGACTTCCATGTTCCTGCGCGCGGTGGCGTTGTCGGCCAGCAGCCACAGCACGCTGCCCGGCACCTGCCGCAGCACGCGCATCCACAGCGCGAACATCGGCTCGGTGAACTTGAAGGTGTTGTTGTGCGAGCAGAAGACGAAGGCGTCTTCCGGCAGGCCGTAGTCGGCACGCTGCGGCGTCGGCGCCACCTCGCGGCGGCGGTCGCTCACCTGGTAGCAGTGCGGCAGGTAGATCGGTTTCTCGGTGCAGTACGGCAGGTAGTCGTCGGGTATCGCGAAGCGGTCGGCGATGATCCAGTCGACCCCCGGCAGCGCCGAGGTGCCGGGCAGCCCCAGGTAGCTCACCTGCACCGGCGCGGCCCGGTGGCCCAGGATGGCCGGGCGCGCGCCACTGGTCAGCGCCTGCAGGTCGACCAGCACGTCGATGCCAGCGTCGGCGATCAGCCGCGCCGCGGTGGCGTCGTCCACGCCGGCCAGCCGCACGTGGTGGTCGATGGCCTTGAGCAGGCGCTGGCGCTGCGGCAGCGCCGACTCGGGTGTCCAGCAGAAGGCGTGCACCTCGAAGCGGCTGCGGTCGTGCAGTTCCAGCAGTTCGGGGATCAGCAGGCCCACGGCATGGTGGTGCAGGTCGCCCGACAGGTAGCCGATCTTGATGCGTCCGCGGCGCGGCGGGCGCAACGTGTGCAGGGGCACGGCGGCGGGCTTGGGCACCCGCTCGGCGACGAAGCGCGTGGCCGCCAGCAGCTGCACGGCCGGGTCGTCGGTCACGCTCATCATCGCCAGCGCCGAGGTGCCCATCAGCAGCTGGTTCAGCGTCACCTCGCCCACCGGCTGGTACAGCGGCCAGGCGCACTGCTTCTGCCGCACGTGCACGTAGTGCTGGATGACGTCCGTCTGGTTCGGCCGCAGTTCCAGGCTGCGGCGCATCAGGGCCTCGGCCTCGGGCAGGCGCTTCTGTGTCTCCAGCAGGCGCCCGCTGTTGTTCATCGCGTGCAGGCGCAGGTCGATGTTGGCGGCGCTGGGCGGGTCGGTGTGTTCGATGACCAGGGCCCACTGCTTCAGTGCGCCTTCGGCGTCGCCCTGGCGTTCCAGCAGGTGGCCCAGGTTGAGCAGGGCCGGGGCGAAGTTCGGCGCCAGGGTCAGCGCCTGGTCGTAGGCGCGGCGCGCGTCGGCATCGCGGCCCAGCGACGACAGCAGCGTGCCCTGGTTGAAGCAGGCCACCTGCTTCAGCGGCGCCTGCGTGTGCGCGATCCAGGTCTCATAGAGCTGCACCGCCTGGTCCAGCTGGCCGGCGGCCTGCAGCTGCGATGCGCGGTCCACCACCTCGGCCAGCGGCAGCGTGCCGCGGCGCGCGCGATCGAACGCAGCGTCGCTGGAGGCAACGGCTTGCTTGGGCAGGACGGCGTTCATCGGGCTCCTCGATTCGGGCGTGGATGAGTGGGATGCTAGGCAGCGCCCCCCTGCGGGGCACCGACAATAGCGGCGTCTTTCCAGGCCATTTGTGCAGCCCTCCGGACACAGACCTTCAGCCCCATGAAGCAAGAATTCCTGCTCGACCCCGAGGTGGTGTTCCTCAACCACGGCAGCTTCGGTGCCTGTCCGCGCGAGGTCTTCTCGGTGTTCCAGGCCTGGCAGCGGGAGATGGAACGCAACCCGGTGCAGTTCCTGGGCAGGCGCTCGACCGAGCTGCTGCGCCAGGCACGCCAGTCGCTGGGCGGGTACCTTGGCGCGAGGTCCGACGACCTGGTCTTCGTGCCCAACGCCACCAGCGGCGTCAACGTGGTGGCGCGCTCGCTGCCGCTGCAACCCGGCGACGAGGTGCTGACCACCGACCTGGAATACGGCGCCTGCGACGCCACCTGGGCGCATGTGGGCCGGGAGCGCGGCAGCGTGGTGCGGCGGGTGGCCGTGCCGCTGCCCTTCGACGCGGCGAGCTTCGCCGATCGGATGCTGGAGGCCGTGACGCCGCGCACGCGCGTGCTGTTCGTGAGCCATGTCGCATCGACCACGGCGCTGATCCTGCCCCTGCAGGATCTGGTGCGGCGCGCGCGCGAGCGCGGCCTCCTCACGCTGATCGACGGCGCGCACGCACCGGGGTTGATCGACCTGGATCTCGATGAGCTGGGCGCCGACTTCTACACCGGCAACTGCCACAAGTGGCTGTGCGCACCCAAGGGCGCCGCCTTCCTGCATGCGCGCCCGGAGCACCATGCTTCGCTGCACGCCAGCGTCATCAGCTGGGGCTACGCGGCGGGCGACGGCGGGCACGCGGGCTTCGACGCCTACACCGGCAGCACCGTGCTGGAGCGCCGCCTGCAGTGGCAGGGCACCCGCGACCTGGCGGCCTTCCTCACGGTGCCAGCTGCGCTGGACTGGGTGCGCGAGCACCACGGCCCCGCCCTGCGCGAAGCCTGCCACCGCCGCGCCATGGCGCTGATGCACCGCTGCGCGCAGCGCTTCGAGCTGCCCTGCATCGGTGCCGACAGCGACTTCGCCCAGATGGCGCCGCTGCCGGTGCCGCCGTGCGACCCCGAGGCGCTGCGCCGGCGGCTCTTCGACCACCACCACATCGAGGTGCCGGTGACGCAGCACGGCGGCCGCAGCTTCGTGCGCGTCTCGGTGCAGAGCTACACGACCGATGCCGACCTGCAGGCCCTGGAGCAGGCACTGGCCATCGAGTTCGAACACCCACCTGGAGGTACATCCGCATGCTGAAGATCCTGGGCCGCCCCTCGTCGATCAACGTGCGCAAGGTGATGTGGACCTGCGCCGAGATCGGCCTGCCCTTCGAGCTGCAGCCCTGGGGCGCCGGCGTGCGCTCGACCGACGACCCGGCCTTCCGGGCCCTGAACCCCAACGCGCTGGTGCCGGTGCTGGTCGAAGGCGACTTCGTGCTGTGGGAGTCCAACACCATCTGCCGCTACCTGGCGCGCCAGCACCGGCGCGACGACCTGCTGCCGCAGGGGCCGCGTGAGCAGGCCGGCGTCGAACAGTGGATGGACTGGCAGGCCGGCGAGCTGAACAACGCGTGGCGTTACGCCTTCATGTCGCTGGTGCGAAAGAGCCCGGCCCATGGCGACGCCGGCGCGGTGGCCGCCAGCATCGTGCAGTGGCACCGCCACATGGCGCTGCTGGACGCGCAGTTGCAGCGAACCGGTGCCTTCGTGGCCGGCAGCCGCTTCACGCTGGCCGACGTGGTGCTGGGCCTGGCCACGCACCGCTGGCTGCACACGCCGATGGATCGGCCGCTGCTGCCCCACGTGCAGCGCCTGTACGACGCCTTGCGCGACAGACCGGCCTTCGTGGCCCAGGGCATCGCAGACCACCCCTGAACCCGCGCCCTTTGGCTCTGCCCGAAGCCTGTCTGCACGGTGCGGAAGCACGCGCCTGCGCGCCTGTTGTACCAAGCGGTATCTTGAATGACCACACAGTTCATCAAAGATACCGATCAGTTCACAATCTCTCCATCGATGCCGCTGTGCGCACTGCACCGTGGCCTCGGTGGCACCCCAGGTCAGCTTCCAAAGGCTCTGTGTGCCGATCGATCCAGGCCGCTGCGGGTCACGAGCCCCGCGGCCTCTAACGACCCACCTTTTCAACCCAAGGAAACTCCGCCATGAAGAAGACCCTGATCGCCGCCGCCCTGACCGCCCTGGTCTCGCTGCAGGCCCAAGCCGCCGACATCGTCGACACCGCCGTCGCCGCCGGCAGCTTCAAGACCCTGGCCACCGCGCTGCAGGCCGCGGGCCTGGTCGACACGCTGAAGGGCAAGGGCCCGTTCACCGTGTTCGCCCCCACCGACGAGGCCTTTGCCAAGATCCCCAAGGCGCAGCTCGACGCGCTGCTGAAGGACAAGGCCAAGCTGACCGCCGTGCTGACCTACCACGTGGTGCCGGGCAAGGTGCTGGCCAAGGACGTGAAGGCCGGCGCGGTGAAGACCGTGCAGGGCAGCTCGCTGACCATCAGCACCACGGGCGGCGTGAAGGTCGATGCAGCCAACGTCGTGAAGACCGACGTGATGGCCGACAACGGCGTCATCCACGTCATCGACAGCGTCATCATGCCGAAGTGATGGTGGCGGGCCTTCGGTCGCACTGACGTGCGGCCGATCGCTGCATGACAAAGGCGCCGTCCGCATCAGCGGGCGGCGCCTCTTTGTTTTGCGGCCGCGGATCAGGCCTTGATCGAACTGCGCAGAAGACCTTCACCGTTGCGCCAGCCGATGCGTTCGGCCACCGGCGCGGGCAGGTCGGCCAGCCAGGCGCGCGAGAACGCGGCGTGCGAGCCGATGTAGTGCCAGCGCTCGGGCGTGAAGGTGTCGGTGCCGATCATGAACCGCTCGGGAAACTCCAGGAAGGCCTCGCGCCACGCCGCGTCGACCTTCCCGCCGGTGGCGTGATCGCCGCGGAAGGCCAGGTCGCACCACAGCCTGGGGTGGCGCCGCAGCACGGTGCGCACCTTGTCGGGCGCATCGAAGCCCGAATGCGCCCACAGCACGCGGGCGTCGGGCCACTGCCGGAACAGGTGCTCGATGGCCGCCGCGTCGCTGTGCGCGTGCAGCAGCAGGCCGCGCTCGCGCGCCAGCGCCACCATGCGGCGCGGCACGGCGAGTTCGGCCTCGTCGCCGAAGAGGTGGAACTCGCCCACGCCGACGTAGCGGAACTTCGCCATGCGCTCTTCCAGGTAGCGCACGATGCCCTCGTCGCGCACCCAGCCGCTGGTGTCGGCGCGCGTGCGGTAGGGCCGCAGCGAGGGCACGATGAGGTCGGGTGCCTCGGCCATCAGCAGTTGCGTGCCGCGGTCGTCGGACGAAGAGACGAAGGCGCCCTTCAGCCCGGCCTTGCGCAGGATCTCGACCGCCTGCTTCGGCGGCACCAGATCCACCGCGTCGTGGCTGTAGTGGATGTGGGCGTCGAACAGCGGCAGGTCGTTGGCCGCGCGCGCAGGGGCGACCGGCGCGGCCAACGCGGCCGGCGCGGCGGCCAGCCAGCGGGTGAACGCGCGGCGCGTGACGGGAGCGTGTTGCATGTCAGGACCTGAAGCTGCCTCGGGGCGCGAGCATACGATGCCCGCCACCGTCGCGCACTGCCGGCGCGCCGGCCCTGGAGCTCAGGCGCGACGCCGTTTCGCCGAGCTCGACACGCCGCCGAGTGCCAGCAGCACCAGCGCCAACGTGGTCGGCTCGGGCACCGCCGACGCGCGGAAGCCGAGCTGGAAGCTGGCCACGCGTTGCAGCGCCACGGCCTGGTCGCTGCGGATGCCCAGGTCGCGTGCAGCGATCTCGCCCATGCCCAGCGACGCAGGGTCGACCCCGGTCAGCGTGCCGAAGAGCGTCAGCGCGCTGAGGTAGGACCCCCACTTGCTGGCGTGCAGGCCGTCGTCGAACCAGAGGTCGACCAGGCCGTCCGTGGCGGCGTCGGGCGACCACATGTCGCGCGTGGCGATGCCGGCCTGCACGGCGGTCATGAAGGCTTCGCCCACCGGCGCGATGGCCTTGAAGCCGGGGCTGCCGTCGTCGTCGGCCTGCGCCAGCGCGGCCTCGTAGCTGGTCTTCAGGTCGGCCGTCATGGCCTCGAGCGTGTCGTAGAAGGTGGTGGCCGGGCCCACCCGCGTCACGGCGCCGGTGGTCTGGTCGGTCACGGTGTCGATGCCGCCCGTGACCATGTCGGGCCGCGCCCAGGTCTGGTAGAGGTACATCTCGGTGCCGGCACTGGCCTTGGTGTTGGCGGGCACGTTGCGCGCGTTGCTGCAGGTGCCCGCCGCGATGCCTGCCGCCACGCAGGCGGCCTGCCGCAGGGCGGCGGTGGCACCGGGGAAGGCGTCGCGGTCACGCACGGTCTGGGCGGTGGCCGAGTGCACGTAGTTCTCGATCTTGTCGGCGTAATGCCTGAAGTACTCGGGGTTCGAGCCCAGCCCGGCCTGCCGCGACAAGGGCTCGTCGGTCTGTTCCTGCAGCACCACCTTGCCCCAGGTCTGCGAGCCGATGTTGCCGCGCAGGTCCCAGCCGGCCGGGTTGCTGTTGAGCAGGTGGCCGCGCAAGGTGGCGGCATTGCGCGTGGACATCGCGACGTCGTAGTCGAGCCCCGCCTGCACGGTGAACTGCTTGAAGATGCCGGCCACACCGCCCCAGGGACGCGGTTCGTAGGCATTGCTGCCCAGCGGGTTGGCGGCAAACATCGGCGCCGTCAGGTCGCGCACGTTAGCGGCGTTGTAGCTCATCACCGGATCGACGCGGCCGAACGTGGCACTGTTGCCCACGAAGAGCACGCTGATGGGATCGGCCGCTGCAGGCGCCGAGGCAGCCAGGGCGAGCACGAAGGCGGAGAAGACAGGACGGAGTCGGCGCATGAACGGGCTTTCGGGGACGGGAAGCGCGAGCGTGCACGCCCGCATTGCCGCTGCCCATCCTGGGGAACGCGCAGTCACCCGCAAGTGCGGGGGGGGCGCCGAGACGCCGATGCGGTGACGCTCAGGCCCGTTGCAGCATCAGGTACAGCCCCTCGACGGTCTGCTGCGCGTCCTGCCGGATGCCGGCGCGGTGCAGCTGCACGACGTCGAAGCCGTGTCGCTCCGCGAGTGCCCTCAGACCGCGCTCCGACTGCGCGTACCGCGCGCTCGGTCGCAGTTCCCAGGCCACCGCGTCGTCGGCACGCTCGACCGAGAAGCAGAACAGGCCGCCCGCCTCCAGCACGCGACTCACCCCGGCGAACACCGGCTCGAGGTCGCCGATGTAGATGAAGACATCGGTCGACAGCACGAGGTCGTGGCGATGCGGCGTGGTCTGCAGGTGCCGGGCGACATCGGCCTGCACCAGCTCGTCGTACACGGCGCGGTCGCGCGCCTTGTCGAGCATCTTCGCCGACAGGTCCACGCCTTCCAGCCGCTGCACCATCGGCCTGACCAGCGGGCCGCAAAGACCCGTGCCGCACCCGAGGTCGAGCGCCGACGCGAAGCGCCGCGCCATGGGCGCGATCAGCTGCTGCACCAGGATGTCGTGTGCGCGGTAGCGCAGCTCACCCACCAGGTGGGCCTCGAACTGCTCGGCATAGCCATCGAACAGCGGCGCCACGTACTGCGGCGGTGCCGCGGCAGGCGCCTCGGCGCCGCGCAACGCCCCCAGCAGGTAGCGGGCCAGCGCCTCGTCGGCGCCGTGGGCCAGCGCGGCCTCGTAGTCGGCGGCCGCGGCGTCCACCCGGCCCAGGTCCTTCAGCAGCCCGGCCCGGTGCATCAGCGCCGCGCCGAGCGTCGCATCGATTCCGAGGGCCCGGTCCAGCGACGCCAGCGCCTCGTCGACCCGGCCCAGCGCGTGCAGCGCCTGGCCGTGGCGGAACCAGGTCTCTGCGACGTCGGGCGACGAGGCGAGCAGCTCGGTCAGCACCGGCAGCGCCTCGCCCGGCCGGCCCAGGCGCAGCAGCACCAGGGCGCGGTGGAACCGCACCGCGGGTGCGCCGGGGGACTGCCGCAGCGACTCGTCGAAACACGCCAGCGCCTCGGCGTCCCGTCCCAGGTCGCCCAGCGCCAGCCCCAGCTGTGCACGCGTCTCCGCGTTGTGTGGCTCGGCCTGCAGCGCCTGCTGCAGCGGCGCCAGCGCCTCCTGCGGCCGCCCCAGCCGCAGCCGCACCGCGCCCAGGTTGCTCAGCGTCGAAGGCCGCCCCGGCAGCGCGGCCAGCGACGCCAGGAAGCAGGCTTCGGCCGCCTGCAGGTCACCGTCCTGCAGCGCCTGCAAGCCTTCGACAAAGCGCTCGCGCGCGGCTTCGAAGGACGCGCTGCCTGCACCGCTGCTCCGTGGCCCCATGATCAACGCTCCGCGAAATGTCGGTGGAAGTTCATCTCTCTGCGATGAAGTGCTGCATCGTCGGTGCTTCACCCGGCTGCAGGAACCCGCGCACCTGGGCTTCCAGCTCCTGGTCGGCCAGGGTGGCGCGGGCGCGCTGGTGCAGGTAGTCGGCCCAGCTGGTGACGATGAACCGCTCGACGTAGCGCGACGGGTCCGACAGATCGCGGTAGACGCGCCAGAAGGTCGCGCCGTCGCGCCGGCGCGGGGCGCGCAGCTGGCTCAGCGCGTCGAGGAAGGCCGCGCTCTCGCCTTCGCGCACGCGGTAGCCGATCTCCACCGCCACCGGGCCGGCCTCGGGGTCGGGCTCGTGCGCGACGAAGAGGTCTTCCGACAGCGTGGCCTGGGTGACGTCCTGCAGATCGCCCATGCGCAGCGGGAAGGGGCGCGCCAGCAGCAGGCCGGCGGCCATCGCGGCGGCGGCGATCCACAGCGCGGGCGACAGGCCCAGCAGGTCGGACAGCGCGCCCCAGAAGGCCGAGCCGATGGCGAAGGCGCCCAGCGCGCACAGCGTGTGCAGCGCGGTGGCCCGCGCGCGCACCCAGGGCGGCACGCTGGTCTGCGTGGCGGTGTTGTAGGTCGACATGACCGACATCCAGCAGGCGCCGCCGGCCATCAGCGCCAGGTACACGACCCAGGGCGTGTGCGACACCGCCGTGATCGCCATCACCAGCGCGTAGACGGCCGTACCCAGCGCCACCAGCCGCTCCAGGCCGAGCCGCGAGCGCAGGCGGCCGATCACCAGCCCGGCCAGCACCGCGCCCACGCCCAGACAGCCGATGAGGAAACCGAAGCCGGTGGCCCCCAGGCCGAGCTGGCGCTGGCCGATCACCGGCAGCAGCGCCCACAGCGCCGAGCCCGCCGCGCTGTAGGCGCCGGTGCGCACCAGCTGCGCCAGCACGGTGTCGGAATGGCGCGCGAAGCGCAACGCGCTGAGCATGCCGCCCCACAGGCGCTCGGCCGGCAGGCGCGACGGCAGGTGCGGGCGCGGTGGGTGTTCGCGCACGCTGTACAGCAGCACCAGCACGCCGGCACACGACAGCACCAGCACCCAGCCACTGCCCGCCGCGGCATAGATCCAGCCGGCCAGCGCCGGGCCCAGCGCACGCGCCGCGTTGTAAGAGATGCCGATGGCGGTGATGGCCTGCGGCAGTTCGTCGCGTGGCACGACGTCGACGATGGCCGAGTTCCACGACGGCGACAGCAGCGCCGTGCAGCAGCCGACGACGAAGGTCAGCAGCAGCAGCGCCGTCGGCCCGGCCCAGCCGATGAGCAGCAGGAAGGCCATCAGCGCCACCACCGCGGCCTGCACGGCCAGCGCGCCCAGGATGAGCCGGCGGCGGTCGGTGGTGTCGGCCAGCACGCCGGCCGGCAGCGAGAACAGGAACATCGGCAGGAACACCGCCGTCTGCACCAGCGTCAGCTCGATCATCAGCCAGGCCGTGGCCATGGCCTGCATGGCGTTGCCGACGAAGTAGACCGAGCCGCCGCCGATCAGCCAGCGGAACGAGCGGTGCCGCAGCGTCGCGCGGATGGAGACGGGCGCGGGATGGACAGCGCTCATCGGGCAGGCTTCGCGCTGTCGCTCACGTGACCAGCAGCGCGCGGAAGTCGTTGACGTTGGTGAACGTGGGGCCGGGCACGACGAGGTCGCCCAGCGCGGCGAAGAAGCTGTAGGCGTCGTTGCGGTCGAGGAACTCGGCGGCCTTCATGCCCTGGTCCAGCCCACGCGCCAGCGTGGTGGGCATGACGAGGGCGCCGGCGTTGTCCTCGAGGCCGTCGATGCCGTCGGTGTCGGCCGCCAGCACGTGCACGCCCGCCTGGCCCTGCAGCGCGATGGCGCAGCCGAGCAGGAACTCGGTGGCGCGGCCGCCGCGGCCGCCCTTGCTCTTCACGGTCACCGTGGTCTCGCCTCCGGACAGGATGACGCAGGGCCGGGCAAACGGCATGCCGCGGCGCGCCACGGCACGCGCCAGCGCAGCCTGCACCTTGCCCACTTCGCGGCTCTCGCCTTCCATCTCGTCGCTGAGGATGTGGGCCTCGATGCCGGCCGAACGCGCCAGGGCCGCTGCCGCCTCCAGGCTCTGCTGCGGCGTGGCGATCATGTGCACGGCGTGGCCGTCGAAGCGCGGGTCGCCGGGCTTGGGGCTTTCGAAGGCGCCGCTCTGCAGGCCTTCGAGTGCCGCGGGCGGCAGCTCGATGCCGTAGCGGCGGCAGATGGCCAGCGCATCGGCGCAGGTGCTGGCGTCGGGCACCGTCGGGCCGCTGGCGATGATCTGCGGCGAATCGCCGGGCACGTCGCTGATGAGCAGCGAGACCACGCGCGCCGGCGCACAGTGCGCGGCCAGCCGCCCGCCCTTGATGGCAGAGAGGTGCTTGCGCACGCAGTTCATCTCGTCGATGGCCGCGCCGCTCTTCAGCAGCGCCTTGTTGACGGCCTGCTTGTCTTCCAGCGTGAGACCCGGCGCCGGCAGCGACAGCAGCGACGAGCCCCCGCCGGAGATCAGGCACAGCACGAGGTCGTCGGCTCCCAGCCCGCGGACCATCTCCGCGATGCGCGCCGCGGCGCGGCGACCGGCTTCGTCGGGCACCGGGTGGGCGGCCTCGACGACCTCGATGCGGCCGGGCCGCGCCTTGTAGGCCGGCGGCACGTGGTCGTAGCGCGTGACGACCAGGCCCGACAGCGGCGCCGCGGCCGGCCACAGCGCGTCGACCGCCTCGGCCATCGCGCCCCCGGCCTTGCCGGCGCCGATCACCACCGTGCGGCCCTTGGGCGGCGGTGGCAGGTGCGGCGCGGTGTTGGGGCCGGGCAGCGCACGCTGCACGGCGGCGTCGTAGAGAGCGCGCAGGAAGCCGGTGGGATCGGCCTGGGGGTCTGGGGCGGGGACGTTCATGCCCCGCATTCTGGCCTCTGGGCGGCGCCGGTGCGCCTCAGGCCTTCATGGCTTTCAGGAGATCCTGAGACCCCTGCGCCAGCAGCCGCGCATCGCTGCCCAGCGTGACGAAGCGAAAGCCGCTGGCCACGCGGGCGCGCGCCACGTCGGGCCGGCCGTTGTGCACGCCGGCCACCACGCCATGGTGCTTGGCCCGCGCCAGGATGTGGGCCATGGCCTCGGCAGCCTTGGGCTCGACGTCGTCGAACACCGGCTTGCAGCCCAGCGACAGGCTGAGGTCGGACGGGCCGATGTAGATGGCGTCCAGGCCTTCCACCGACAGGATGCTGTCGAGGTTGTCCAGCGCCTGGGCGGTCTCGATCATCGCGAAGGTCACGATGGTCTGGTTGGCCTTCTCGGCGTAGTCGGCGCCGCCGTAGATCGAGGCGCGGATGGGCCCGAAGCTGCGCGTGCCCATGGGCGCGTAGTGCGTCCAGGCCACCAGCTTCTGCGCGTCTTCGCGGGTGTTGATCATCGGGCAGATGACGCCGTAGGCGCCGGCGTCCAGCGCCTTCATCAGCACGCCCGGCTCCAGCCAGGGCACGCGCACCACCGGCACGGCGTTGGTCGTGCTGATGGCCTGCAGCATGGGCAGCATGTCGCCCTCGTCGATGAGGCCGTGCTGCATGTCGACGGTGACGCTGTCCCAGCCCTGCTGAGCCATCACCTCGGCGCTGAAGCTGTTCGGGATGGCCAGCCAGCCGTTCACGACGGCCTGGTCGTTCTTCCACATCGTGCGCAGGCGGTTTTCTCTCATGGGGGTCTCCGGAAAGGGGGTGGTGCGGTCGCTCGGCGGCCGGGGCCTGAAGGGTAACGCCGACGGTCAGTCGATCTTGATGCCGCCCTGCGCCACCACCTTCGCCCAGTTCTTGCGCTCGCGCTCGAAGAAGGTCGAGAAGTCGGCCGGCGACATGGTGTGCACCTCGGCGCCCTGCGAGACCAGGCGCTCGCGCACCTCGGGCGATCGGATGATGCGCGTGACTTCGGCCGTCAGCCGGGCCAGCGCCGCCGGCGGCAGGCTGGCCGGCGCCAGCAGGCCTTGCCAGGTGCCGGATTCGAAGCCAGTCACCCCTTGTTCGGCGATGGTCGGCACGTCGCGCAGCAGCGGCATGCGCGTGGCCTTGCTGACGCCCAGCACACGCAGCTTGCCGGCCTCGACGTGCGGCAGCGTGGCCAGCATGCCGTTCATCAGCACCTGCGTCTGCCCGGCCACGGTGTCGCCGATGGCCTGCGCGCCGCCCTTGTAGGGGATGTACTCCCACTTGGCGCCGGTGGCCTTCTCGACGGCCACGCCGGCCAGGTGCGGCGCGCTGCCGATCGCCGTCACCGCGAAGTTCAGGCGGCTCTTGTGCGACAAGGCCACCAGCTCCTTCAGGTTCTTCACCGGTACCGACGGGTGCACCACCAGCAGGTGCGGCGAGTAGGCCAGCATGGTGATGCCGCGCAGGTCCTTCGAGGGGTCGAAGGCGAGCTTCGAGTACACCGACGGGCTGATGGCCAGCGCGCCGGTGTCGCACAGCAGCAGCGTGTGCTCGTCGGTGGACTTGGCCACCAGGTCGGCGCCCGTGTTGCCGTTGGCACCGGGCTTGTTCTCGACCACCACGGTCTGGCCCAGGGCCTGGCCCAGCGGCTGCGCGATGGCCCGCGCGATGATGTCCGACGACCCGCCCGGCGGGTAGGGCACGACGATGCGCAGCGCCTTGGCGGGCCAGGCCTGGGCGCGCGCCGCCAGGGGTGCGAGCAGGGCCGCGCCGCCGCTGGCGGCGGTGGCGGCCAGGGCCAGGGATCGTTGCAGGGCAGTGCGTCTTTTCATCGGGAGCTCCTGGGTCAGCGCCGCCCGGCCGGCACGGGCGGGTCGAGCGGGAACGTGGTGCAGCCCAGCTGCGACGAGATGTCGCGGCTGGCGTCGCGCAGCATGCCCACCAGCTCGGGCTCGCGCGCCACGTCGTAGCGGAAGGTCGGGAACGACACGCTCATGCCCGCCACCACCTGGTTCAGGCGGTCGAAGATGGGGATGGCGACGCAACGGATGTGGTCGTCGAACTCCTCGCGGTCTTCGCCGAAGCCCTGCGCCAGCGTTCGCTGCAGCTCGACGTCGTAGCCGTCGCGCGAGGTGATGGTCTTCTCGCGGAAGCGCTGGAACCCGCAGCCCTTCAGGATGTGGTCGCGCCGGCCGGGGGATTCCCAGGCCATCAGCACCTTGCCGATGGCGGTGCAGTGCAGCGGCGCCCGGCGCCCGACGCGCGAGTACATGCCCAGCATGTGGCGCGAGTCGACCTTGTGCACGTAGATGATCTCGCTGTCGATCAGCATGCCCAGGTGGACCGTCTCGCCCGTGGCGTCCGACAGGCGCTGCATGTGCACCTTGGCCAGTTCCACCAGGTCGGGGTACTGCAGCGCCTTGGTGCCCAGCTCGAACATCTTCATCGTCAGGCCGTAGCCCTCGCTGTGCAGTTCCTGGCGCACGTAGCCCAGGGTCTTCATGGTCTGCAGGAAGCGGTAGATGGTGGCCTTGGGCATGGCCAGGCGCATCGACAGCTCCGAGATGCCGGTCTCGTTGCGTTCGGCCAGCGCCTGCAGGATGGCGAACACCTTCAGCACCGCGGCGACGGATTCCGGCTGTCTTGAATCGAGCGAATCCTCGTCCATGTTTCGGGTCTCTTGATATGTCGTTTCAGGTTTCATTGTCGTACTTCCTGGAGCGGCCTCAGAGACGGCCGGCGCCGACCCCCCCGAGCACCCGCGCCGGCACCTCGGCCGCGGGCGCCACCGGGCCGTGCAGGACGGGCTGCCAGCCGACGTCGCCGGCGATGTCGGCGCCCGGATTCGCCTGCCGCAGCGCCGCCAGCAGGTCGACCGGTTGCCCGTTGTGCAGCGATCCGCGGTCGAAGAAGGCGCGGCCCTTCCACAGCTTGACCAGGCGGGTGGCCGGCACGTCGGGCGGCGTCTGCCACACGTTGTGCTCGCTGAACAGCCGCGACGCCACCCCCACGCCCAGCGAGTAGCCGAAGGGGTAGGCCCCTTCGCCGCCCACGCTGTAGAGGTTGTTGTAGACGTGCACGCGGCCCCAGCGCACACGCGGCATGCGCTCACCCAGGCCGTCCCAGTGGTTGTGGTGCAGGGTGACGCGCAGGCGGCCGTCGTCAGCCCGCACGGCGTCACCGCTGCCGATGAGCATGGTCTTGGCGTGGCGGGCGAAATGGCTCCACGACACGGTGATGCGATCGGACTGCCGCGTGATGTCGAGCAGCCCGTCGTGGCGCTGCAGGCGCGTGCCCATCAGCACCGGCTCGGCGGCGTCGGGCCGGGCGCCGTCGTCGAAGCTGCAGTGGTCTATCCACACGCGGCTCGCGCCACGCAGCGACACGCTGTCGTAGTCGGAGTTCCACTCGGCGCCCACGTCCTTCGGGTCCCAGGCGGGAAAGTGGTCGTAGGCGTCGCTGAAGTGCAGGTTGCGCACGATGACGTCCTCGGCCTGTTCCAGCAGCAGCATGCCGTTCGACAGGCGAGCGTTGCTGCCCACGCCCAGCAGCGTGGTCCGCGAGGGCACACGCAGCACGACGTGCGCCGCCTGCCGCCGCGCGGAGCGCAGCCGCGCTTCTTCCAGCGGCCCGGCCAGCGGCTGGCGGCCCCACACGGCGGGGTCGTAGGCACGCGCATACGCGGCCAGGTCGAAGGCCGGGTCGCGGAAGTCCTCGAAACCGAGCGTCCTGCCGTCGTCGGCACTCGCCAGATCGATGGACCCCACCACCTTCACGATGCGCGGCCGCCCGTGGGGCAACAGAGCCGCCACCAGCTGCGCCCGGGTGCGCACCTCGTGCACGTCGGCCATAGCGGCCTCGGCGCCGCCCCGCGTGCCCTCGCCCAGGGCCGCCCAGCCGTCTTCCAGGGCCAGCACCTCGCGGCTGGCGTCGTCGGCCTGCAGGTTGGCGAACTCGGCCATGCGGTTGGCGCCGCGGTCGGCGAAGTCGGTGCTGCCGGCGAAGGGGCGGCGGGAGGTGGAGGCCGACCACGGCCCGATGTGGCGGCCGAGCAGGCTGTCGCGCACCAGCGCCTGGCCGTTGGGCGAAGAGCCGGCCTGCCAGGTCCCGCGAGCCACGCCGTGGTCCCAGGCCCGGCCCAGCGAGTGGGCGCCGGGTGCCAGGCCGGGCTCGCCGACGAACACCGAACGCTGCACCAGGAAGCCGTGCGTCACCCCCGCGGCCGTGCTGGGCGCCAGCACGTGGCCGCCGTTGCCCGGCGTGCGGCGGCCGGCGCGGCTGTGCAGGACGCTCTGGTCGATCACCAGCGTGGCGTTGCCGAAGATGAAGTCGACGTCGCCGGCGATCAGGCTGTGACGCACCAGCACGCGTGCGGCGTCGGCACGCGCGGCGCGGCTGGCGTACAGCGTGTCCTGGTGGCCGAGCAGGCGCACCCGTTCGAGCACGATGCGGTCGCCCTGCGTCATCAGCGCCACCGCCTGCGCCCCGCCACTCTCGCCGGCACCGGGTGGGTAGCCGACACCGCGCTGCACGCGGTCCATCGCGTCGTTGGCCAGCGTGAGGTGGGCGGCGTGGAAATCGTCGCTGAAGACCATGACGCTGGCGCTGCCGCCCGTGCCGAAGGTGGCGGCCGCCTCGGGCAGGCAGGGCATGGGATCGCCTGCGGGCCGCGGCATCGCGTTGTAGCGGCCTTCGACGATCACCACCGCCGAAGCGTCGGCCCCATCACCCAGCAGCGTGATCGGCGCCTTGCCTTTCACGCACAGGTGTTCGCGGTAGACGCCCGGCCGCACCTGCACGACGTGGCGGCGTGCGCCGGGGGCTGCGGCGGGCACGGCATCGAGGGCGGCCTGCACGCTGCGGTGGGTGCCGCTGCCGTCGGCCGCGACGATGAAATCGGGCCGCGCGGCGACGTCCACCGCGGCCGGCGGCAGCCAGGGCGACGGGCCGGCCGCGAAGTAGTCCGCCAGGCGGTGTCGCGCCGCGGTGGTCTCGTCGACCTGCGGGCGCGGGTCGGCCTGCACGCTCAGCGACACCACCAGGCCGACCAGCGCCAGCAGCTTCATCGCGCCATCACGCCGAGGGCAGGTCGGCCAGGAACAAGGCCGGCTCGCCGTCGCTGTCGGTGCTGTAGAGCACCTGCTGCTGGTCGGGCGTGAACGACGGGTGCGGGTGCGTCACCTGCCGGTTGCCCTTGTGCACCTTCCAGCTGCTGTCGTGCCGCGCGATGCGGCGCTGCGTGCCGGCCTGCAGGTCGAACAGGTGCAGGTAGGGGTCGCTGGCGATCTGGTGGCTGCCGGCGTCGGCCACGTCGGCGGGAGAGGCGCAACCGTCGCCCACCAGCAGCGTGCCGTCGTGGTTGCTCATCAGGTGCGAGCAGGGCGGCATCTTCGCCAGTCGGCGGCTGTGCAGCGTGGCGGGGTCGAGCGAGCAGATCCAGCGGTCGGCCTGGCCCTTGAGGTACGAGACGTAGATCATGGCCGAGCCGTCGGGCACCCAGAACTCGTGCGTGCAGCTCTCGCCGGGGTCGTGCGCCTTGCCGCAGCGCACGTTGCGGCCGT
>LNFM01006429.1_pt1 | contig 19341 bp, 17 predicted proteins | sample 596031 | NCBI WGS metagenome assembly LNFM01 (sample SAMN04254537, study PRJNA301005) | activated carbon metagenome | isolation source: dual media filters at the Ann Arbor, Michigan drinking water treatment plant | place: USA: Ann Arbor | reverse complement strand
GCTTCAGCCGCGGCCACAGCAGGCGGTTGACGTTGAAGGCCTGGCAGGCGATGCGCACCTTGCGCTGGAATTCCTCGCGCATCGACGACACCGACTCCTCGTAGGCCCGCACGTCGGTGGCCTGCACGATGCGGTGGCCGCCGCACAGCACCATGAAGGACACGTACATGTCGTCGATGATGTGGTCGGGCGGCGCCCGGTGCAGCGCACGGCGGATGGCGAACAGTGAGCCGTCGGCACCCATCACCGAACCGGTGTCGGTCTCCAGCCGCTTGATGCCTTCTTCCAGCCGCCAGTACAGCGAGCCCGTGCGGGCGGTGGTGGAGTCGGCCGCGTTGGTGTAGATCAGGTTGCCGCAGACGCAGCCCACCTCGGGGTCGGCGAAGTGGGGTTCCAGCCGGTCGAGGATCTGCGGGTCGAGCATCACGTTGGCGTCGGTGAAGACCACGATGTCGGCCTGCGTGCGGCTGACCAGCAGGTTCATGCCGTGCGTCTTGCCGGTGCGCTGCGTGCTGACGTGCAACTGGATGCGGTCGGCATAGCGGCGGCAGATCTCGGCGGTGTCGTCGCTGGACGCATCGACATAGACCAGGATGTCCAGCGTGGGGTGCCGCTCACGCAGGCCGATCAGGTTCAGCAGCTTGGCCTCGATGACGCGCGCTTCGTTGTAGGCGCAGGTGCAGATCGCGAAGGTCGGCGGCAGCGGCAGCGGCAGCACTGCCTGCAGCGGGGCGGTGGACATGGGCAGCGTCGGCGCGCGCGCCTGCCAGCGCCGCACGGCCAGCAGCGAAAGCGGGTAGGTGACGAAGGGGTGCAGCGCGAGCAGCAGCGCCAGGGCGCCGATCAGCACCAGCAGCAGGACGGGCGCGGTCATGACGGTGTTCTCCTGAAACGAATGAAGGGGTTGGGCCTTGTCCTTGCAGCGGGTGCCGGCCACAGCAGCACGCTGGCCGCGATGCCGACCGGAAACGCCACGAAGGGGCCGTTGACCAGCAGCGTGGTGCACAGGCCCAGGCGAAAGGCCAGTGGCGCGCGCACGCTGTTGAAGGCGTAGACGAGGAAGCCGAAGAACAGCAGGGCACCGGTGACGCCGTACTCGAACAGCATCTTCGAGAACGACATCTCGGCCGTGGCGTTCCGTGCCACGGCGGCGTGCGCGGCAAAGCTGCCGGCGCCGGCGCCAAACAGCACGCGCAGGGGCTCGGGCCACCACTGCTGGTTGAACATGTCGATCCAGCCGACGAAGCGCGCGTAGCCGCTGGAATGCACGGACTGGAACTCGCTGGCACGGCCGATGAGCGGCTGCAGCGGCAGCACGTCGTCGAGCAGGGCGAGCACCAGCACGGCCATCGCCCCCATCAGCAGCAGGTCCCAGCGGCCGTTCACCACCACCAGCCCGAGCAGCCCCACCGCAGCGACGATGAGGCCGGTACCCGAGTAGCTGACCGCCAGCCCCGCCACCAGCAGCAGCACGCGCCACACCCGGCTGCGCTGCGACAGTTCGACGAGCAGGCCCAGCGCCATGAACTGGCTGAAGAACGAAGGCTCGAGGAAGAAGACACCGTTGGACTTCAGCGTCTCGCTGCCGAAGGCGATGGGGATGAGGCTGTTGAATCCGTGCGTCATCCAGCTGAGCGAGAGCAGGTGTTCCAGCGGATAGGCCCAGGGCACGCCCACCACGTGCTGCAAGCCGAACTGCAGCACGCCCACCGCTGCCAGGCCCGCGGCCAGGCCGCCCATGACACGCAGGGGTTCGGCCAGCGGATCGGCAGTGGCTTCAGCGCCCGCGCGGGGTCCGTCCGGGGCGCGCAGCTGCAGCGTCAAGGGCAGGAACAACATCAGCAAGGCGATCGACGCCGGCGAGAACGGCGCGCCGCGGAACAGCTGCGTGCAGCCCAACCAGGCCAGCATCGCCAGGTACAGCATCAGCCGCCTCGTATGCACCTGCAGCAGGCCGCTGAGCAAGCCCGCCGCCATGGCCGCCATGATGAGGGGCAGGTCGAGGCCCAGACCCTTCCAGGCCAGCGGCGGCAGCGCCAGCTTGCTCAGCAGCACCACCGCCAGCAGCGGCACGTACTGCAGCACGAGCCGACCCGCATCGCCAGCCCGCGCGGGCGCTTGAGGTGCCGCGGCCAGGGCAGGGGCGGTCGAGGGCAGCGGAGCGACGGACGGCTGCGAGTACCTGAAGGTGGCCAAGCGCTCAGCCCTTCAGCGGTGGTTGACCGTGGCGCCCACCAGGGACACACCGACCTGCCGCAAGGCCTCGATCAGGCGACCGGTTTCGTCGTGCGTGGCCACGCCCGGAGCGCTGACCAGCAAGGCCTGCCGCGTCTGGGCGCTGATGATCTGCGCATCGGCACCGCTGGCCCAGGCCGGCGTGTCGACGATGACGATGTCGTAGCGTGCCCGCACGTGTTCCAGCAGCGGCGACATCGCCCTGGCAGCCAGCAGCTCCTGCGGATGCGGCGGTCGCGGGCCGGCCGTCAGCAGGCTGAGCGTGTCGTAGCCCTCCACCGGTTGGACCTCCTGGCCGTTGCTGCCGCTGGTCATCAGCGTGCTGAGGCCGAACTCGTTGGCGACGCGGAAGATGCGGTGCTGGCGCGGGTGGCGCAGGTCCATGTCGATGAGCAGCGTGCGTTCACGCAACTGCGCAAACGCCACCGCCAGGTTGGCGGCGATGAAGCTGCGTCCCTCGCCGCGGCCCGCGCTGACGATGCTGACGAACTGCGCTTCGCGCTGCTTCATCCATTGCAAGGCGAGCTGAGCGCGCAGCGTGCGGATGGCCTCGGCCACGGGCAACGACGAGTCGGTGGCGATCACGACCTCCGAGCCGTGGGCCCAGAGCGGCGCCGCCGGGAACTGATGTGGCCGCTTCATCGCATCGACCGCGTCCAGCGGGCCCGTGCCCGGTGCCTTCCTGGCGGCGGGCCGCAAGGGGGTCAGAGATTCCTCGAGCCGCGCTTCCGGCGCGTTCACGTGGCGCCTCCCAGCGCGAGCCTGTGGCCTGGGCCCGGCAGCCGCGCATGCGGCACCACGGCCAGCAGCGGCACGCCCCAGTTCGGCAGGTCGGCCGGGTAGTGGATGAGCGGCCGCCGGCGGTCGAGCCCCAGCGCCACCAGCAGACCGAGCACGGCGCCCAGCGCGAGGCCCAGCGGCACCAGCAGCTTCAGGCCCGGACGTGACGATTCCGCCGGAGCCACGCCGACGGTCAGGACGCTGGCCTGCGCACTGGGGCTGCTGCCTTCCTGGCTGGTCTGCACCAGACGCAGTTGCACCTGCTCATAAGCCTTGCGGGCACTCTCGACGTCGCGCTCCAGGACTTCCATGCCATCGCGTGCGGTCTTGATCTGCAGCACCCGGCGGCGCTGCGCTTCCAGGCTGCCTGTGATGGCGGCTTCGCGCTGATCGTTGATGCTCGCGCTCATCCTCAGGGAAGCTGCTGCGCGTCCCACTTCGCGGTCGACCTCGGCACGCAGCTGCGCTACCTCGCCCTCGATGGCCAGCAGCTGCGGGTGCCGGCCGCCCAAGGTGGCCTGGGCCACTTTCAGCTTGGCCTGCGCCACAGCCTGGTTCGACAAGAGCTGCTGCACCACCGGGCTCACCAGCACGTCCGGGCTGTCGCCGGCGCGGCCCTGGGCCTGCTGGCTGCGCGCCGTGGATTCGGCACGCCGTGTGCGCGCCTCGATCTGGCGTGCACTCAATTCGTTGAGTGCGGTGGTCTCGACGTCGAGGCGCTCGTCGCCACCGACGATGCCGCGTTCACGCTGGTAGAGGGACAGGCTGGCCTGAGCCGCTTCGAGCTGGGCACGGAGGGTCTTGGCCTGCTCCGTGAAGAACTGGACGGAAACGCGCGCAGGGTCGCTGCGCAGGCCCTGCGCGGTGGCCAGGTAGGCGTCGGCAAAGGCGTTGACGATGGCTGCGGCCTGGGCCGCATCGGTGCCGGTGTAGCGAAGGTCCAGCACGTTGCTGTCTTCGGCGTTCGGGCGCACGTCCAGGGTCTTGAGCAGACGCTGCGCGATCCACGCCTCTGCGTCGCCCTGGCCTTCCGTCTGCTTCTGCCAGGCTGCACTCAGCCGCGGGTCACTCTTCAGATCGAGCCTGCGCACCACCTGCCGCGCAACCCCGTCGCTGCGCACCATGCTGGCCTGTGTGCCCAGCACGTTGCGCGGCGCCGCGTGGGCCTCGGCCACACCGAGCACCGGGTTCCAGCCGCGCACGTCCAGCACGAGGGCCGCCAGGGCGGTGTAGCGCGGGGGCAAGACGAAGTGAACCGCCAGCGTGACGGCCAGCACGGCCAACATGGCCAGGGCCGCGGCCCGCCATCGGGCGCCAAGCACGGCCATGAGTCTCGAAATGTCCATCGCGTTTCCGCCTTCAATCAGGAGTGGTGGCCGGGCATCGGGGTCTCGACCATGGGCTGCACGCCGTGGGCGCCTTCGCTGAGGCCCGGTGCGATGCAAGCTGGCACCGGCACGGGCGGCTGAAGTCTGCTCTGTGCGATGTCGAACGGTCGGTGCGCTGGGCAACGCAGCCATCGACAGCGGTCGAGCCGTATTTGTGAGCAGACGCGTTCACGTGCGCCGTGCAGCGCCCAGCGTCGCCCGTGGCCTGTCTCGCGGCACGGCGACGCGCAGTGGGGTCAGGTCACCTATGGACCGCGCCGTGCGGCATCGCACGCAACCGGGTGCCCGTCTGTACGACAGCGAACACAAGGGACGCGTCCTAGCGCGCCGCAGCGGCTTTACCTGCGCATACAGGTGCCCCCTGCCCGCGAACCGAAAGAGGTTGGCAGCCGCGCTGCCCCTGGGCGTCGCGGCGTTCTTGCCGGCGCGTCTTCGGTCGCGGCCACGGCGTTCTTTCTCCCCCGATCCAGGACGTTTCATGAACCGTTACACCGCATCGCAAACCGCTGCCCTCGCTCTCGCCTGCGGCGGCCTGCTGCTCACCTCCGGATGTGGCGGTGGTGCCGCGCCCACGGCCACCGACGCAGTTCCCGTTCCGCTGGCGCAACCTGCGGCGCCTCCTGCGCCCTCGACGCAGGCGGCGGTAACCGGCCTGGCGCCTGCAGCCCAGGTGCAGCGGGTGGCCAACTTGTTGAGCAACGGCAACTTCTCACTCGGGCTCAGTCACTGGGACGCGCAGGACGCGGTGCTGGTGGCCAGCACGCTGCGTGCCGGCGGCCAGGCGCTGAGTCTGCATGGCACGGCCACGCAGCGCCTGGCGGTGGCGCCGCTGGTGGCCGGTCGGTCCTACACCCTGTTCGTGACCGCACGGCTGGAGCAGGCGGGCGCGCCCGCACAGGTGAGCGTGCAGTTCCGCCGGCCCGCCGGCGCGGAACTGATACGCAGCCACCAGACCCGCATCACGTCGGCGGGGTTCCAGGTCCATCGCATCGACTTCACGGCGCCTCCCTTTGCGGACATGGGTGAAGTGGCCGTGACCGCCGCGGGCCCGCGCGTGCAGGTCGACGCGGCGTCGCTGGTCGCGCGCCCGACCATCGCACAGACGGAGCCGGTGTCGACACAGGCGAATTCCCACGTCCCGGCCGGCTATGCGCTGGCCTTCAACGACGAGTTCAACGGCGACAGCCTCGACCGATCGAAGTGGTTCACGCGCTACATCCATGCCGGCGGCACGCTGGACCGCCTGAACGACGAACAGCAGCGTTACCGTGACAACGACAACCACAGCGTGGCAGGCGGCGTGCTCAGCCTCACGGCACGCAGGGTGTCGTGGAACGACCCGGCGGGCATCGACTACGAGTCGGGGATGATCCGTTCGGACTGGACCGCCCGCTACGGCTATTACGAGGCGCGCGTGAAGATGCCGCGCGGCATCGGCCTGTGGCCGGCGTTCTGGCTGATCTCCGACGTGTCGGCCAGCGGCGACCTGTCGTGGCCGCCGGAAATCGACATCTTCGAGTTCGTCAACAACGGCGTCGAGGACAGGCTGAACATGCTGCACTCGGGCGTGGTGCCGCTGCCCGGCGTGCCATCGACCTTGTCGTACATCGACCCGGCCTTCAACACCGAGTGGACCTTCTACAGCGCACCCTACAACTTCGACGAGGACTGGCACACCGTGGGCGCCGAGTGGACGCCGACCGAGGTGACGATGTACCTCGACGGCAAGAAGATCTACACCCGCGGCTACCTCTGGAACTTCCCTGACGGTACAGCCGCCGGCCCGGCTCACATCCTGCTCAATCTGGCCGTCGGAGGGTCCTGGGCCGGGCGCCACGGCATCGACGACGCGGCGATGCCGCAATCACTGCAGATCGACTGGGTGCGCGCCTACCGCAAGCTGCCCTGACGCCGGCGCACCGCACAACGGCGTGGCCTCGACGCACGCCGCAGCCGCTGCATGATTTGACAAAGTGGTTATACTCGGCGCACCAGATCGCCGGGTAGAACATCACACCTTCCGATTTGGCGACCTCGGTGGCCACGTTGGCGCTGCAGGGCCAACGCCAACTTCACCCCGAGCCCCGTCATGTCCACTCTCTCGCACCCCCTGCGCCGCGGCCTGCGTGTCGCCACGCTGCAACTTTGTTTTTCTTGCGCCGGCGCGCTGGTCTGGCTGTGCACGGCCTCGCAACCGGTGCATGCGGCCGATGCTGCCGCTGCGCCCGCCAACTACCAGATCGGCGCGGGCGACATGGTGCGCATTGCCGTGTTTCAGCAACCCGACCTGACGCTGGAGGTGCGTGTCGCCGAGAGCGGCATCATCAGCTTCCCCCTGCTGGGCGAGGTCAAGCTGGGTGGTCTGTCGGTGGCGCAGGCCGAGGCCGAGATCACCCGCGGCCTGCGCGAGGGCAACTTCCTGCAGCAACCGCAGGTGACGGTGCTGTTGATGCAGGTGCGTGGCAACCAGGTCTCGGTGCTGGGGCTGGTCAACAAGCCGGGCCGTTTCCCGCTGGACGTGGTGGGCATGCGCCTGTCGGAACTGCTGGCGCTGGCAGGGGGCCTGGCCCCGGGCGCGAACGACATCGTCACGCTCAGCGGCGAACGCGACGGCATGCGCTTTCGCACCGAGGTCGACCTGCCGGCCCTGTACGGACGCAATCCCAGCGGCATCGACCCCATCCTGCGCAATGGCGACGTGCTGTTCGTCGACCGGCCGCCGACGATCTACGTGCACGGTGAGGTGCAGAAGCCGGGTACCTTCCGCCTGGAGCGCGACATGAGTGCCATGCAGGCGGTCGCCGCCAGCGGCGGCGTCACCTTGCGCGGCACCTTGCGTGGCCTGCGAGTGCACCGCCGCGACGCCGAGGGGCGTCTGCAGATGCTGGAGCCGGGACTGGCCGACAGGCTGCAGGACGGCGACGTGGTGTTCGTGCGCGAGAGCCTGTTCTGAGCCGGGACTGCCCGGCGCGCTGCGCCGGTGTCGACGGAATCGCATGCGTCCTCAGCTCCAGCGCAACGTGATCTGCGCGTTGCAGGCGGCGGTGTTGGCACGGTAGGCCGAGGACAGCGGTGTGCCCGAGCTTCGGCGCTCGTGCCCCACGCTGCAGGCCAGTACCGTGCTGCGCGTGGCGGCGTAGCGCACGCCCAGCCGGATGAGCGTACTGCGGTCGCTGCCGGTGGTCTGCAGCATGCTGCCGTCGGCCAGCAGGCTGCTCGCCGCCAGTTTGCGGTGGGCGTACTGCAGGTCCAGGCCGAGCGAGATCTTGCCCGTCAGGTCGTGGTCGACGTGGCTGCGCAGCGCCGTCGTGAGCTGGCTGCTGTCACCAGCGCCCCGCAGGGCCTGCGGGGCGCCTGTCGGGGCGAAGAAGACGGTCTCGCTGCCGGTCTCGCGGCTCAGTGCGGCACCGACTCGCGTCCTGCCGGTCACCGCCCATTGCCAGTCGACCTGGCCCGTGGCGCCGCTGAACTCACCCTGGCCCGGTGTGTCGTAGCGCTGCCGCGTGAGGCTCAGGCGGGCACGCAACTCACTCTCGCCGGTGGCGATCCAGTGCAGCCCGAAGTCGAGATCGCGCCGCTGGAACGTGCGCTCTATGCCATCGCTGGCCATCGGCACACGGCCCCGTGTGGTGCGCGGCCCGACACTCGCACTGAGCGGCCCGAGCGGGTTCCATTGCACGCTGGCGCCGGCACTGTCCAGGCGCACCCTTTCCAGCTCGAAGGCCCTGGCCGTGTGATCGACCTGGCGATGGCTGAGCGCCAGCCTGGCGACCCACTGCGCGTCCATGCCCAGCTGCACGCCCGCCAAGGTCTGGTCGATGGTCTCGGTGTTCGAGCCGCGGAAGGCGGGGTCCTGCACCGTGCCATACGACGCGAGCTTGCGACCCGTCTCGTGCGACAGGTTCCATGACACCTCACCTGCGGTGCTGCCCTCCCAGCCCAGCCTGCCGCTGTAACCCAGGTTGTTCAGCTCGCGCCGGTCCGCGTAGCGGTTGTCGTGCACGGCTGCGTTGGCCTGCAGGCGCTGGCGACCATAACGCTGGTCGACGGTGCCGAACACGTGGGCAATGGTGTGGTGGTCCGCCTGCTCCTGGCCCCGAGGCGCACGGAAGAGGTTGTCGTCGTTTTCCAGGCCCAGTCCACCACCGAAGCTGTAGGGGCTGGCCTCTTCCACGGTGCCTGGCCCCCCTTGTGCGAGCACGTTGCCGGCCACGGCATACAGCGCAGCGATGGCGATGCGGCGAACGGCATGCCGTGCGGGGCGACGTGCGGGCGGACGTGCGAGAGGTGCCAGCGCCGTCGGGCCGGGGGTGTGTGATGTGGTCATGTTGGGGCAGAGCAGGGTGGGTGGGAGCGTGCAACGCACGGCACCTCAGGGGTGCACGGTCGTCGGGAGGGGGGCCGGCATCGGCACGGCTGCGCCGCGCGGCATGAGCGCGCGCTCGAAACGCGGCCGCAGCCATCGGGCGACGTGACGGTGGTGGCGTTCGAAGGCGAGGTAGAGCACCAGCGCGACCCCATGCGCTGCCAGCACGCCGACCCCGATGGACAACCAGGGCGGACGTCCGTGCATCGACTCGAACACGACGACGAGCACGGTGTTGTGGATGAGGTAGAGGCTGTAGCTGTAGGACGCGAAGAAGCGACTGCCACGTTCCAGCATCGGGGGCAGGCTGCGCATCTGGTTCAGACCGATCAACACGCCGAACGCGATGGCGGCGACCAGCGCCACGGTCTGCAGCTCATAGCCGTCGAAGCCCTGCTTCAGGACGCGGCCGGTCAGGCCCGCGGCGCCGAAGCCGACGAGCCAGAAGGCCAGCCAGCCGTGGCGCTTGCCGCCCTGGGTCGAAAGCCAGGCCACACCGCCGCCGGCCACGGCGCCCAGCAGCCAGATCAGGCTCAGTGACTTGCCACCACCCGCAGCGGCGTTCCACACCACGACCGGGAAACTCAGGGCCACGAGCAGCCACAGCCAATGCCGCCGGATCCGTTCGCGGCTCAGCACGCCAAAGAAGAACAGACCCGCCGCGACGTAGATCCACATCTCGATGGAGACGGTCCAGAAAGGCTCGGCGGTGTTGTACGTCGGCACATGCCACGGCACGCGTATCTGCACGATCTCGAGCACGCGCAGCAGGCTGTGGTCCTGCAGCATCAGCAGGTTGCCGATGAAGGGCAGCACGCCTGTGTTGACGCCCGGCGCGCCCCACTTCGTGGTGATGAAGAGCGCGTTGGCGGCGACGATGAGCACCAGTGCGGGTACGTAGGGCGTGGTGATGCGCGCCACCCGGTCGGCCAGAAAGCCGGGGAAGCGCGGGCCCGGCCGCTTCTGCCAGTTCAGCATCGACTGCGTGATCAGGAAGCCGGACAGCAGGAAGAACATCGACACCCCGAGGTTCGCGCCGACGTCCCTGGGTTCACCGCTGCCGTAGATCAACACGACGTGCGACAGCACGACGAGGTTCGCCGCAATGGCCCGCAGGGCGTCCAGGTAGGCCGAGCCCGCGTCGGTCAGGCGCGGCTTCGGCGCGGGGTGCTCGGTGCTGCAGGTGGTCATGGCCTCGTGTCGACATGAGCGTGGGCCCGAGCGTGCGCCAGGGGACGCGAAAGCACTCACGGGGGATGGGGTCTGGCGCTATCCCGAGCGCCGGCATCGCGCCCTTGAAGCCCAAGGGCGCGCCGGAGGCCTGCACCGGCAAACTGCACGGTGGCCGCCTCGCGCCATGGGCCGATGTTCACGGCCCCGGCCAGGGCCGTCCGTTCGGTTCCGTACATGGCACTGTTCGGTGCGCTGGGCCAGGCACGGGTCGGCGTGCGGCCGTCGTGGCGCCTGACGCAGGGCCCCGCTAGGTACCCATCAGCTCGCCGATCGGCTTGAGTTCGTCGACGCGGTCGCAGATCGCCTTCAGCGTGGTCAGGATGGGCACCCCCAGCAGCAGTCCCCACACGCCCCAGAGCCAGCCGAAGGCGAGCACGCCGACGAAGACCGTGACCGCATTCATGCGGCTGGTGCGGCTGGTCAGCCAGGGCGTGAGCAGATTGCCGGAGAACGCATGGATCAGCATGCCGATGCCGGCCACGAGCACGACCATGTCCAGGCTGCCGAACTGCACGAAGGCCATCAGGCCCGAACCTGCGGTCAGCGCCACGGTGCCGAGGTAGGGCACGAAGTTCAGCACGAAGGCGACCACGCCCCAGACCGCGGCATGTTCGAGGCCGACGGCGTGGAAGGCCAGGCCCGTGACCAGGCCCACGAGCACGCTGACGACGGCCTGCACGAGCATGAAGCGGTGGATCTGTGCGGTGATCTCGTCGAGCAGCTGCACCGTGATGCGCTTCTGCGCAAAGGTCGGGCCGGCGAGCTTCACCATCTTGCGGCGAAAGCTGCTGCCCGACGCAAGCAGGAAGAAGGCGATGAACACCACCACCACCGCCTGGCCGGCCGTTGCCGCTGCGCCCAGCGTGCCCGACCACAGGTAGTCCTGGATGTCGAAGCGCTCGCGCTCGATGCTGACGCGGGTCACACCCCGCGCCGGCGCCGGTCGGACCGGGCTGCCTTCCTTGGCCACGGCCTCGATATCCGCCGCGGCACGCTGCACCTTGTCGATGGCCGACTCGGACTGGCCGCGCTGCGCATGGACGACCTTGCGCAACTTCTCCGTCGCCGCGGGCAGCGACTCGATGAGCAAGGTGGCGTCGTCGGCCAGCGTGACGACCGTCCAGCCGACCCCGGCACCGAGAGCCAGGATGAGCAGGCCCGCACCGAGCGCGCGCGGCAGGCGCCAGCGCTCGAGCACGTCGACCAGCGGGCTGAGCGCATAGCTCAGCACCAGCCCGAGCAGCAGCGGAATGAAGATCGCGCTGGCGACGTGCAGTGCAAACAGCGTCGCGATCAAGGCCAGCACCGACAGCGAAACGCTGCGCACATCCACGGGCAACTGCAGGGGCAGTCGATCGGGCACCGGCGGTGGTGTTTCGGGCAGCGGTGACGCCGACGCGCCATCGGCGGCCTCGGCCTCGGTGGTGTCGGGCGGACGGGGGGAGGCGGGTGGGGGGAGAGCGTTCATGTTCGTGTTCAGCTTCAGGTGTGGCGCCAGACGGCGGCCATCGGGGGTCCGGGCAGTACGCGTTGAACGGCAACCATCAGCCCGCGGAGCGAAGCGATGCCACGCCCCTCCAACCGGCTGATCATGCCCTGTGTCGCTGCACGGTACGCGCATTCGAGTCTGCCGGCTTGGCCTGACGGCATGACGATGCCGTGCCCTGCAGGCCGGCACGGCCAACGACGACAGGCTGCTGCCCGCGACCTGCGTTGGGGCTGGGCGAAGCAGCGTAGGACAAGGACGACGGCATGACCCGGCGCCCTCCGCTGGAGGCAGCCTCGCCTGCGCCAGACACTCTGCTTCATACAACAGCACCGTTCCGGTCCACACCATGAACACGCATCCCCTGCTCGTCGCCGCACTCGTGACGGTCCCCGCCGTCGTGGCCATGCTCTGGGCATGGCGGACGGTGCAGCGTGCCGTGAACGGCTTGCACGTCGAGGCCGATCTGGACAAGACGGACTTCGATGTCGGCAACTGGGTACCTTCGAGCCGGGTGGCCTTGCCGTCAGTGCGCGCTGGATGAAGCCGGGCCCGTTGCAGCGCATCTGGCTGTGGCGGTGCAAACCAAACCCCCGGTTCGCCACAGACCCGGCGACCCGAACCGGGTCGCCGTCCATCGATGGTGTGCCTGCGCACGCAGGCGTTCGCAGCAAACGCGCATGAAGTGACGCGCATGAAAGGACGCGCATGAAGTTCAGCGCCTTCATCAAGGACAACCTGGACGCGATCGTCGCCGACTGGGAGACCTTTGCCAGGAAACTGCCCGCGGGCAGGACCATGACGACTCTCGCGCTGCGCGACCACAGCCGAGAGATCCTGATGGCCATAGCCACCGACATGGAGCTCGGTCAGTCGGACCAGGAAAGAGCCGAAGAGTCCCAGGACATCGCACCTACCGACGCGTCCACCACCAGCGCTGCAGCAGAGCACGGTGCGCTGCGGCAGTTGGCGGGCTTCGACCTCGTGCAGCTGTTCGCCGAATTTCGTGCCCTGCGGGCCAGCGTGATGGCGTTCTGGCAACGGTCCGAAGGCGCAGAGACGGGTTCCGCGGCTATCGAGGACATCGCGCGCTTCAATGAAGGCATGGACAAGGCACTGGCCCACTCGGTACAGCGCTACTCGAGCGAAGTCGGCGCGTCGCGCGACATGTTCCTCGCCGTGCTGGGCCACGATCTGCGCGGGCCGCTGTCGGGCGTCGACATGTCTGCGATGGTGCTCGCCAAGCCCGGCCTGTCGGATGCCGGCAGGCAACAGGCCTCCGGGCGCATCCGGCGCGCTTGCCGGGACATGCGGCGCCTCATCACCGATCTGCTGGAGTACACCCGCACCCGCCTGGGCGCCGGCATGCCGATCGAACGGTCTGCCTGCGATCTCGGCCCGGTGTGCGAGGCCTCGCTCGAGGACATCCGCGCCGGCAATCCCGAGCAGCAGTTCGTGCAGCGGCTGTCCGGCGACCTGAACCTGCAGGCCGACGCCGCCCGCCTGCAGCAGGCCCTGTCCAATCTGCTGAGCAACGCAGTTCAGCACGGCAGTCCACGCTCACCGGTCACGCTCACTGCCGACGGCGAGACGGACGCCATCGTCCTGAAGGTCAGCAACGCGGGCGATCCGATTCCGTCGGACGTGCTGGAAACGATATTCCAGCCCCTGGTTCAGGCGCCGAATTCCACCGCCGCCATGCACGATCGCTCCAGGACCAGCCTCGGGCTGGGGTTGTTCATCGTGCGCGAAATCGTGCTGGCGCACGGCGGCACGATTTCGGCAGCGTCCTCGGTCGAAGTGGGCACCGTGTTCACGATCCGCCTGCCGCGGACGCCGGCTTGAGCGCGCGCTGAACCCGTTCGCGCGGTCTGCTGGAACCGCAACCGTAGGAAGCGGCTTACGGGTCGACGGGACAGCCTCCGAAGACGAAACGACCTGATGGACCATCGCGACCGTTTGTCTCGCCCCATACGCTTGAACCTGCTTGTTTCGCGATGCGTCCACCAGCACCGGTGGCCACTCGATACATGCAGTCAACTCAGGAGCAAGTCATGAACGAAGTCAAGAGCAAGACGATGAACGACATCGACCGGCGCGACGCCAGCGGTCACCCGGCTGCAACCGGTGTCGGTGCCGTGGTGGGCGGTGCTGCCGGTGGTATCGCAGGCGGTGCCGCAGCCGGCGCGGCCATGGGTGGCATGACGGGCCCCGTCGGTGCCGCGGTCGGTGCGGTCGTGGGTGCCGTGGCCGGGGCCTTGGCGGGCAAGGGCATCGCCAGTTCTGCAGACCCTGTCGCCGAAGATGCCTACTGGCGGGACAACCACGCCACCCGCCCCTACGCGAGTGGAACGGACTATGAAGAGTACCGTCCTGCGTATGGCTACGGGGTAGACGCTCACACGCGGTATCCGCACCGCGCCTTCGACGACGTCGAGCAAGACCTCGGACGCGACTGGAACAGCAAGCGTGGGAACTCCAGCCTCGACTGGGACCGCGCCAAGCCCGCGACGCGCGACGCCTGGCAGCGCGTGAGTGACGCCGTCGAGCGCGCCACACCCGGCGACTCGGACCGCGACGGCAAGTAAGGCGATTCACGGGGCGTGCCACCTGTGTTGCATGCCCCGCTTCCTGCACGCGACCACATCCTGGCTGCCGCTTTCGGCGGCCCGCTTCCGAATGAACACGCCACCGACCGACCTGCACAAGGACTCCCGATGACCGCCGCCAAGTCCATGTTCCTCGATACGGCCGAGCCCGAGCCGGCGGACGCCATCGCCATGCTCAGGGCCGACCACGCTGCCGTGGGCGAGATGTTTGCCGAGTACGAGGAGACCCGTTCGACCCCTGACAAGAAGGCACTGGTCGCAGAGATCTGCATGGCGCTGCGCGTGCACACGCAGATCGAGGAAGAGATCTTCTACCCGGAGGTGAAGACGACCTTGAAGGACAAGTCGCTGGTGCCACAGGCCACGGTCGACCACCGCGGCGTGAAGGACCTGATCGCGCAACTGCAAGGTATAGAGCCCGATGGCGATGCCTACGACGCCAAGGTCAGGGTGCTCTCGGCGTACGTGAGGCACCACGTCAGGGACGCGAACGACGAGATGTTTCCGCAGGCCAAGGCCTCGTCGCTGGACATGATCGACATCGGTGCCCGCATGGCCGCACGCCGGGACGACCTCATGACCAGGGTGGCCTGAGGCGGTGCACTCGCCGCGCGTCCGACCCCGTTCGTTGCCGTACAGACGCTGATGGGCCCCGGCGCAACCATGCACGTTCCAGCCCTGCGCGACCCGTCCTGCGGCCGAGCATGAGGCGCTTCCGACACGGCAGCCTGCGCTGAACGAGCGCACCTCGGGTCCGTCCTCACGGCCGCACGGCCCGTCCGACACACATCGAAGGTTCACCATGAAAAAACAGCATTCCCAGCCCACGCCCGCCCGAACCTCAGGCGAACCCAAACCCGTCCTGGCTGCCCGTGCAGGCCGCGGCGCCAAGGCCGGCAAGGCGTCGGTCGATGCCGATCCGGTCTTGGCCCAGGCTCAGGGTGCACAGGCCCTGGCGGCGTCGATGCCGCACAACGCGAACAAGGCGCTCGACTTCGGACGCGACGGCGCCCTGAATCCGCCCGTCGGTCTGACCGCCGCAGCCCAGACCGATGCGGTATCGGCCAGCACCCTCAGCGAGGCCAACGTCAGCGCGAAGACCGGCGCAGCGGCAACGCCGGGCGGTCATGCCATCGACGGCACCGTGGCGCAGGCCCGCGTCGATGGTTCCAGGCAGGTGCTGACGACCAACCAGGGCGTGGCCATTGCCGACAACCAGAACTCCCTGAAGGCCGGGCTGCGCGGGCCCACCGTGCTGGAAGACTTCATCCTGCGCGAGAAGATCACGCACTTCGACCACGAACGCATTCCCGAACGCATCGTTCACGCCCGCGGTTCGGCGGCTCACGGTTACTTCGAAGCCTATGAGGCACTGACCGATCTGACCTGCGCCGCGCCGTTTGCACAGGCCGGCAAGGTGACGCCGGTGTTCGTGCGCTTCTCCACCGTGGCCGGCGAGCGTGGTTCCGTCGACACCGCGCGCGACGTGCGCGGCTTTGCGGTCAAGTTCTATACCGACGAAGGCACCTGGGACCTGGTCGGCAACAACATGCCGGTCTTCTTCATCCAGGACGCGATGAAGTTTCCCGACCTGGTGCACGCCGTGAAGCCCGAGCCGCACCACGCGATGCCTCAGGCCGCTTCGGCGCACGACACCTTCTGGGACTTCGTCTCGCTGTCGCCCGAGACCACGCACATGCTGATGTGGGTGATGTCCGACCGCGCCATTCCGCGCAGCTATCGCATGATGCAGGGCTTTGGCGTGCACACCTTCCGGCTCGTCACTGCCGAGGGCAAGTCGCAGTTCGTGAAGTTCCATTGGCGGCCCTTGCTCGGCACGCATTCGCTGGTGTGGGACGAGGCCGCGAAGATTGCCGGTGCCGACAGCGACTTTCACCGACGCGATCTCTGGGAGGCCATCGAGTCGGGCGAGTACCCGGAATGGGAACTCGGCCTGCAGCTGTTCAGCGAAGAAGAAGCCGAAGCCTTCAGCTTCGATGTGCTCGACGCCACCAAGCTCATTCCCGAGGAACTGGTGCCGGTGCAGCCGGTCGGGCGCATGGTGCTCAACCGCAACCCCGACAACTTCTTCGCCGAGACCGAGCAGGTGGCCTTCTGCACCGCGCACGTGGTGCCCGGCATCGACTTCAGCAACGACCCGCTGCTGGCCGGGCGTCACCACTCCTACGTCGACACGCAGATCACCCGCCTGGGCGGGGCCAACTTTCATGAGTTGCCGATCAACGCCTCGCTGGCCCCGGTGTCGAACAACCAGCGCGACGGCATCCACCGGCAGGCCGTGCACCGTGGACGTGTCGCCTACGAGCCGAACTCGCTGGGCGGCGGCTGCCCGTTCCAGGCCGGCGCCAAGGGTTTCGTGTCCTTCCCGCAAGCTATCGACGGCGAGAAGCTGCGCGGCAAGCCGGAGAAGTTTGCCGACCACTACACGCAGGCCACCTTGTTCTACGACAGCCAGACCGACGTCGAGCAGGCGCACATCGCCGGCGGCTTCCGCTTCGAACTGAGCAAGCTGACGGTGCCCGCCATCCGGGAACGCATGCTGGCCTCGCTGGTCAACGTGTCGCCGGACCTGGCGGCGGAAGTGGCCGACGGCCTGGGCATGGCGGTGCCCGCTGCCTTGCCGCGCGCGCTGGAAGCACCGAACGCGCCGGAGGTGACCGTATCGGCAGCACTGTCGCTCACGGCCCTGCCGGGCGACGGCAGCATACGCACGCGCAAGGTGGCGCTGCTGGCCGCGCACGGTGTGGACGGGGCGTCCTTGCTGGCGGTGCAGGCCGCCTTGCATGGGGCCGGTGCGGTGACGGCGGTCGTTGCGCCACGGCTGGGCATGGTCGAGACGGCCGATGGCGAGGCCGTCGAGGCCACCGCGAGCTTCGAGAACTCGCCGCCCGTGCTGTTCGATGCCGTCGTCCTGCCCGACGGCGAGGTGGGCGTGAAGTTGCTGCTGCGTCACGCGCAGGCGGTGGACTTCGTGGCCCAGCAGTTTCGGCACGGCAAGACGCTGCTTGCCCTCGGCGCGTCGAAGGCCCTGCTCGAACGCGCGGGCGTCCAGGCCGTGCTCGCTTCGGGTGAGGCCGACCCCGGTGTGCTGCTTGCGCAGGCCGAGGAGGGCGAGGCCGCACAGGCAGCCTTCATCACGGCCATAGGCAAGCACAGGCACCCGAAACGCGAGACCGATTCACCCCAGGCCTGAGCGCGCTTCTGCGCTGCAGACCCTTTCCTTCACCCACCGGAGCACATCCATGAAAACCCAAAGTTCACGTCTTCTGCTGGCCACGGCACTGACCGCCATCGCCTCCACGCTGCTGATCGGCTGCAACAAGGCACCCGAGACCCAGCCCGTCACGCAGGCCCCCGCCAGCACCGTGGGCATGCAGGTCGACGACACGGTCATCACGTCCAAGGTCAAGGCCGCCTTGCTGACCGATCCGGACGTCAAGAGTTTCGACATCAGCGTGCTCACGCTCAAGGGCGAGGTGCAGCTCACGGGTACGGTCGACAACCAGGGCCAGATCGACCAGGCCGTTCAGATCGCCCGGGCTGCCGAGGGCGTCAGTGGCGTCAAGAACGAACTCAGGATCAAGCAATGAGCCCCACCCGCGCGCTCACCGACGTCGCCACCCTGCGCAGCCAGGCCCGCCAGCACATCGAACGCGGTGCCGTCACGGCCGGCTACGGCGCCGACCGGGATCAGGTGCTGAAGATGCTCAATGGGGCACTCGCCACCGAGATCGTGTGTGTGCTGCGTTACAGGCGCCATCACTTCATGGCGCGTGGCATCCACGGTCAGAGCGTCGGTGCCGAGTTCCTGCTGCATTCCAACGAAGAACAGGGCCACGCCGATCTGCTGGCGGCGCGCATCGTGCAGCTCGGTGGTGAACCCGACTTCTCGCCCGACCACCTGAGCGACCGCAGCCACGCCGAATACGTGGCAGGCGACACACTGGCGCAGATGATCCAGGAGAACCTGGTGGCCGAGCGCATCGCCATCGACAGCTACCGAGACATGGTCCGCTACCTGGGCGACCAGGATCCGACCACCAGCGACCTGCTCAAGCAGATCCTGGCGGTGGAAGAAGAGCATGCCGACGAACTGGCCGACCTGCTCGAAGGCATGCCGGCGCAGCACGTCTGACCGAAGGAGCCCGCATATGGCCAAGATCGAAGAGATCGAGATGGACGCTCACCGGGCGCAGCTGAACGCCGATCTCAGGCGTCTGGTCGACAAGTACCGTGCGATCTTCGGATGGGACGTTCCGGAGGTCGACGAGGCCTTGTCGGAACGGTTGATCATCGAGTCCTTGCGTCGGGCGCTGGACGACCTCGAACGGCAACTTGCTGCGGCCCGCGCATGACGCGGCCATCCCGTCAGCGGCTTCCGGCAAGGGCTGCCGCAAGCCGCTGCGGCAGCTCGGCCTGCACCATCAGTTCGCCGAACCACACGCGGTAGCCGGCATCGCTGGGATGCAGCCCGTCGACAGCGTTCAGGCCCGGACGCTGGACGAACGGATCGTCGGCTGGTTCGCGAAACAGGTTCACGTACACGGCGCCGTGGCGCGCCGCTGCCTCTAGGGCGATGGTGTGCAATCGACGCGAGCGCCACGTCATCAGCCAGGACACGGGCGCGAGGAAGAACGGGGCGTTGCCGACATTGCCCGAGGGCATCAGCACCACCATGTCGGCCCGCTGACGTGCACGGCGCGCCACGCGTTCGACATCGTGCTGCAGGGCCTGCAGTCCGCGCAGCCGGACCACGTCATTGCCGCCGGCCATCACCAGCACCATGTCGAAGGGCTCGCTCCCGTCCAGTTGCGCCAGCACCGCAGCGAACTTCGCGCCGTCGCGTGCCCTGTTGACGATCTGCAGACGTGGAAAGGCCTGCCCGAGCAGCCCCGCCACGCTGGCTTGCGGCACGCTGGCACCCGTGCCCACGGCCGTGCTGTCGCCGACGATGAGCAGCCGCATCGATGTCTGCGCGGGTGTGCGTTGCAGCGGGGTGCTCTGCCTGACCAGTTCGGCAGCGTCATGCAGCCGCCACGCCGTCCTGGCGCCCACCCCCACGACAAGGGCGATCGCTCCCCATCGCAGGACGCGTGACGCCAGCTTGCGCGCCGTCTCAGCCATGGGCTGGCGCTGATCGCAGGGCGCCGCGAGGGGGCGGCGAAGGTGTGTGGCGTGCAGTCATCGTGCCTGGCGTTGGGTCCAGGTTGCCGCGCGCCATCG